>Ga0181536_10005049_pt1 | contig 13703 bp, 3 predicted proteins | sample PEATcosm2014_Bin_41_FD_121105 | JGI IMG/M metagenome (GOLD analysis project Ga0181536, IMG submission 121105) | Peatland microbial communities from MTU Mesocosm Facility, Houghton, MI, USA - PEATcosm2014_Bin17_60_metaG | ecosystem: Environmental > Terrestrial > Soil > Wetlands > Peat | place...
CTCCATCATGGTCATCAGCAGCGTGTTGACGCTGGACATGAGGACCATGAAGAAGACGATAACGCCCATGAAAAGGAAGATGCCGTTGAACATGGTATTCACCTGCTTGTAGTAGGTGGCCAAGTCAATCCATTTCTTCAGCGTCATCTCCTGAGGCAAGCCGCGAAGGCGCGGAGTCAGTTCCGCATAGGCCCGGTCAGTGTTATCCGTGGAATCCAGGCCAATCACCAGGTTGGTGACGCGATCGCTTTGCAGAAGGCGCTGGGCCGCCGGCAGGGTGATACGCACATAACGCGAATCCAGTTGTGCAACCCCCGAATTGACAATGCCCACGATCAGAACATCGACGCCGTTGAGCGCGCCGTCGGAGGTCATGGCCAGGATCGTCAGCCCATCGCCGACCTTGACGTTCATCGACTTGGCTAAACCGATTCCGATGAGCGCCTCGACTTCTCCGGACGGCTTGGGATCGAGATCCCTGCCCGAAACCACGTTGGTAACGAATCCGAGGCTGTTTTCCGCGACCGGATCGACGGCGCTGCCCATAAATCCGGCGGCCTTGGTTCCGTTGGAAACCATACCGTAAAAGTCGATGCGGGGAGCGACGCCGCGCACGTGTTGAGCCGAAGAAACATTCGCGGCCACCTGACGCCAGTTTTCGATGCCCGTATCGAGGACGCGGACTTCGTCGCGGCTGAAGTAATCGGCGGTGAAGATCTGCAAGTGGCCGAGTCCGTTATTGATAGTGTTTTCGCGAAGGCCGTGCGTCATGAAGGCGAAGTATCCGCCGGCCATCAGCAGGCCGGCCACGCCTCCGCCAACCACAATCAGGGTCATGATGGTGCGGCGGCGGTTGCGGAAGATGTTTCTAAAGGCTAAGAGCAGGAACTTGCCCATGGCTGCCTCCTTCGGATTGGCTGTCTGAAACGACTTGTCCGTCGCACAGGCGGACGATGCGGCCGGCATGTTCGAGCAGGCGCTGATCGTGGGTGGAGAAGATGAAAGTGAGGCCGAGACGGCGGTTCAGATCGTGCATCAGGTCGATGAGCTGCGTGGCATTGCGCGTATCCAGGTTGGCGGTGGGCTCATCGGCCAGCACCAGTGCGGGGCGATGAACGATGGCGCGGGCCACCGCTACACGCTGGCGCTCGCCGCCGGAGAGAATGTCGGGGCGCTGATTGGCGCGCGCCGAAAGACCCACGCTTTCCAGGGCGGCGGCCACCCGTTGACGGCGTACCTCGGCACTGAAGCCCTGCACCAGAAGTGGAAACTCGACGTTCTCGGCGGCGGTGAAAACGGGGATCAGATTGAAGGTTTGAAAGACAAAGCCGATCTTTTCGCGGCGCAGCGCGGTCGCGCGGGTTAGGCTCAGCGTGGAAGTATCGATGCCTTCGATGAGAATCCGTCCGCTGGTTGGCTTGTCGATGCAACCAATCAGGTTGAGGAGGGTGGTCTTGCCGCTGCCGCTGGGGCCCGATATGGCCAGGAACTCCCCGGCAGTCACGCGCAAGCTGGCGTCGTTGACCGCGCTGACGAAGCTGTGATCCATGGGAAATCTTCGGGTGACTGCTTCTACCTTGACGAGTTCACTTTGTTCATTCATTTGCCGTTCCCTTTCCGGAGCGGTTTTTGCTCGACGTGAAAAGTGTCGGTGATTTCGGGCTAGTTGGCGAACGGTTCCTGACGAAGGGTTAGAAAAGCTGATGAGGGGCGGGAATGGGGGGATGAAGCGGGAGGAAAATCGTACCTTTTCCTTCATGACCGGTTCCTCTCCGCTTGTGGCTCTGAGCTGTGATTCCTACTGAAATCACAGCCTAACCCACGACCAGCGCAGCGGAACCGGTCACTCCATGCTGACTAGTGTTCCTCGGATGGCCAACCTCCGCATGGTCAGTATCGGGAACTAACTCAAAACTCAAATATCTGGACTGCAAAAACTGCCAACATCCGAAAATCAAAAATTGAGATTTGCGCTGGAAACGCCGTTGTGAAGCAACCCGGCCCCCTCCCCACCACTTGAGCACCGACCAGGCGGCAGCACGGCAGCATAAGATCTACAAAGAGACAGGCCAAGGCGAGACAGCTGGCCAGCAAGCAGGACCGGCCCAATCTACCGATCAGCCTCTATAGCCCTGGTGTCAACCTGGGGGGTATTTCTGGGGGTATTTTCGATTCTGTCATTTTCAACCTGTTGACGGATATAGACTTATTTGACGATATGAATCCCTCCCTACCACGGAGAGCGCCTTCACCGGCTTGGCTCCCGTGCGCTCGCGGCCCAGAGCGAAGTTGGCGATGTTGACTCCCTTCTCGCCCAAAATGGTGCCAATCCGCCCGATCACGCCCGGCACATCCAGATAGCGGCACAGCCGCGCCGGGCTGTGACGATGCAAATGTAGTCCACCGTCGGAGATATAGTTTCATGGACTGTTGCGGAAACGACCGGGCTTATGGGATACCGGAGGGATGTTCAGGGTGGATATCTACAGAGTGTACAGCGATAGGTGCTGGTTGAAGGACAGAGCCAGCGGACAGTAGCTGGGAGTTGGGCTAGCGCGGAAGACAACGCAGAAAATGTTGGCGCGCATGAAACTGCACAATTTATGTGACTTAACAATATAATTTCACGCTGTTGGAAGGAAATTAACATGTTAACTATAGAGTGAATATGCCGGGCTACCTTAATGTGACATGCGTCACGTCACCATTTTTTACTTGACATTCATGTCATCTCCATGTAGCAAAGAAACGACCCTTTCTTCTCTTAATCGTTTGTTTCAGATTGGAGTCTCGGCAATTATCAAGCCGAGGCAGCGGTGTTGTTCTTTTGGAGAAGATCTCCTTTAAGGGTCCAGCCCTCGAACATTTTGTTGGACATGCAATACCCATGACGGATGAAGCAATTCCGTTGTGCAGGTAAACCAAGGATCAGAGCCGAAGGCGGGTATATTTGCTCGAGCGGCGCAATGTTTCACAAATGAAGTACATTTTCCCAGAACCAAGGCTGCGAGGATCGAATGAATCTCTCTCGTTCTACCCTTATTGTGTTTCTCTGTCTAGCCGCATTCCTCTTTCAAACAGATAGCTTCATGGCTTCCGCGGCCACCGTGCCGGCGGGCGCATGTCTATTCAGCAACTGCTGTCAGGCATGCATGTAATGACAAAGCAAGTTGCGATGCGCCATCCCCAAACAGGTTTTGATGTAATGATGTGGAGACCCTACATGAATATCCGGCACTTGGCAAGGATACTATTCGCCATCTTGATAGCCTTCCTGTTTTATTCGCAGCAGGCGCAGGCCTCTACGCCAGCCTACGATCAGTGCATTTATGCATTGGATCCGACGGCGGCGAATGCTCTGAATCTCAATGGCGCGATCATTATCAACGCACCCAGTTGTGGCGTGGTTGTGGATTCATCGAGCAGCAAGGCGTTCACATTCTCCGGATCTGGCAGTTTTACCGCCAAGTACTTCGACGTGGTTGGGGGATATTCCACTTCGGGAGCAGTGACGCTTTCGCCGAAGCCGGTGACGGGCTCCGTGTCCCAGGCAGATCCGCTGACCTTCCTAACGCCTCCCACCAGCAGCGTATGCACTTATACAAACTATAAAGCGAGCACGGGTTCGACCACACTGAATCCTGGCACCTACTGCAACGGCATCACGATCAGCGGTGCTACGACCGTGACCTTCAATCCGGGAACCTACATTCTCATGGGCGGGGGATTGAATGTAACCGGAGCAAGCATTCTCAAGGGAAGTGGCGTTACGTTCTTTCTGACGCAGGGGCTGGGTTACAGCTATGGTCCGTTGTCGGTCAGCAGCGCGGTTGTCACGACCCTGTCAGCTCCCACCAGCGGCCCCTATTACGGCATCCTGTTTTATCAGGATCGGTCAATCGGCACAGGGCATGCGGCGAATACGGTTACTGGCTCATCGGCTTCCTCGTTGTCGGGCGTACTGTACTTTCCAACGACGGCGCTAACGCTATCCGGGGCTGAATCCGCGGGCAATTGCCTGATCCTGGTTGCCGACACCATTTCGCTGACAGGTGCGGCGGCGCTCGGGAACGGGTGTTCTGGTGGTTCGCCGCTCCAGCCGCCCGTGGCCGTGAGCGTGACTCCGTCAACTGCGACTCTCTACGGAGGGCAGACGCAGCAATTCACCGCGACGGTGACCAACACCAGCAACACAGCGGTTACGTGGACGATCTCGCCTGCGACGGGAGCCGGCACGATCAGCACGTCAGGTTTGTACTCCGCTCCGGCAACGGTGTCAACGCAGCAAACGGTGACTGTTACGGCGACCAGTCAGGCGAGCACAACCGCGTCGGCTTCGGCAAAGGTGACTCTGATGCCGAAGATATCACCTAGCATCACCTAAGCGACGCCAGCGGCAATCACCTATGGGACAGCGCTAAGCGCGACGCAACTCGATGCCACGGCCAGCGTGCCGGGCACGTTTGTTTATACGCCCGCTGTGGGTACGGTACTTGCAGCCGGATCGCAGACGCTTTCTGTGACTTTCACGCCCACCAATACCACCCAATACAACACCGTCACCGCCAGTGTGCCTTTGACGGTGAACAAGGCAGTACTGACAGTGACGGCATCCAACGCCAGCCGGGTCTACGGGGCGGCGAATCCAACCTTCACCGACACCCTCACCGGGTTCGTCAACGGCGACACCTCCAGCGTGGTCAGCGGCGCGCCGAGCCTGACCACCACGGCCACGACCACTTCCGCGCCGGGAAGCTATCCCATCACGTCGGCGGCGGGCACCCTGTCGGCGGCCAATTACAGCTTCACCTTCGTGAACGGCACGCTGACGGTGACCACGACGACACAGACGATCAGCTTCCCGGCTCCTGCGTCGCCGGTGACCTACGGCGTGTATCCGATGGCGCTGTCTGCCACGGCAAGCTCCGGGCTGGCGGTGACCTTCAGCGTGGTCTCCGGACCGGCGACGATCTCCGGCAGCACGCTGACCATCACCGGCGCAGGCACGGTGGTGGTGGCCGCCAACCAGGCGGGCAACGCCGACTACGCGGCGGCTGCACAGGTGACGCAGAGCGTTGTCGTGAATCAAGCTACACCGGTCATCACGTGGCCGACGCCTGCGGCCATTTCTTATGGCACGGCATTGAGTGCGACGCAGCTTGATGCAACGGCAAGCGTGGCAGGAACATTTGCCTATTCGCCCGCTGCAGGGACAGTGCTTGTAGCAGGTGCGCAGACGATTTCTGTGATCTTCACGCCCACCGACTCGGTTGACTACAGTCAAGCAACGGCCACCGTCATCCTGACAGTCACGCAAGCACAATGTACATCCAACGGATACAGTTACCAGCGCGCAATCACCATTGACCACACGCAGGTTCCGAATACCGACCAAACCAACTTCCCGTTCCTGTTTAATACCGCCGATCCCACTCTTGCCACAACAACGAATGGCGGTCACGTCACCAATCCCAACGGCTACGACATCATATTTACATCGGATCCTGCTGGCCAGAACATTCTTAATTACGAAATGGAGGAGTACGATCCAGTCCACGGACAGGTCGTCGCCTGGGTGCGTATTCCAACCCTCTCGCACACATCCGATACCGTCCTCTATGTCTTCTACGGCAACTCCAGCGTTACAGCCTCGCAGCAAAACCCAACCGGAGTATGGGACAGAAACTATGTTGGTGTCTGGCATGTTGCGAACAGCGGGGGCCAACTGTCTCTTGCTGACAGTACCAGTAACGGGAACAACGCCACGAACAATGGAGCGACCGCGACCGCAGGCCAGATCGATGGCGGAATGCAAACCAACGACAGTACAAATGCCACTATCGGAACGCCGGCCAGCCTGACAAACCTGGTTCAAGGCAATGCAACCTTCTCCGCCTGGGTAAACTCGGTATCCGGCAATGGTGGCGCAATCATGTCAAAGGACAGCGATGGAAGTGCGGGATGGTCGTTGAACCTGGACGGGAACAACAATGTCTGGTTTGAAGTTGGTGGCTTCAGCTACTACCTTTCCAGTTCGATACCGACAGGCAGTAACGTGTGGTCCTATGTGACAGTAACATTAGATCAAAGTGCGGCGCAAAATGGCCAAGCGACAATCTATATCAATGGTTCTCCAAGTGGGACCGCTTCGGGAGTAAACGGCCAGACCGGCGATGATTCTGCCGAAACTGCATATTTAGCCAACGGCTATTTCTTTGGGCCTCTGAATGGATCGACAGACGAGTTTAGAGTATCAAACATAGTTCGCTCACCCGACTGGATCACCACGGAGTACAACAATCAAAGCTCACCCTCGGTGTTTTATTCAGTCTCTACCGAGGATGTTGCCATCAATCCAGTTTCTGTAACCCTCTACAACTCGCAAAGTCAGCAATTTACAGCGACACCCTTGAGCACTTGCTACAGTTATGTGACTTGGTCTCTAAGTCCTAATGGATTAGGTACGCTCACCTCCAGTGGACTCTACACCGCACCTTCCAGTATTATCACGCAGCAAAAGGTGACTATCACCGCTACCGTCGTGGGAGACTCAACCAAATCGGGATCGGTGAATGTAACGCTTATGCCGCCCGTGGCAGTGAATGTGACTCCGTCCAGTGCGACACTCTACAACGGCAGCCAGCCACAACAGTTTACCGCCAGCGTGATCAATACCAACAACACTGCAGTGACCTGGACAATAAGCCCGGCAGGGGTAGGCGCGATCAACGTATCAGGGCTGTATACTGCGCCTTCGAGTATCTCCAGCCGGCAGACTGTTATAGTCACAGCAACCAGCCAATTCGATACGACCAAGTCGGCCTCATCCACAATTACGCTCATTCCACCCGCGCTTCCTCCATCGCCATGCGGATCGAGCGGATACAGCTATCAACGCGCAATCGTCATCGACCATACAAAGGTTCCAAACACGGACCAGAGCAACTTCCCATTCCTGTTCAACACCACCGATCCGGTCTTTGCATCAACAGCCAACGGTGGTCACGTTACAAACTTCAACGGCTACGACATTATCTTTACGTCGGATCCTGCCGGTAAGAACGTCCTGAATTACGAAATGGAGGAGTACGACCCCGTTCACGGGCAAGTGGTCGCGTGGGTGCGCATCCCGAATCTTTCGCACACAACTGACACTATTCTCTATGTGTTCTACGGCAATTCCAGCATTGCTACCTCCCAGCAGAACCGCACCGGCGTGTGGGACTCCAATTACATGGGCGTTTGGCACGTTGCGAATGGTACAGTTCTGTCTCTTGCCGATAGTACCAGCAACGGAAACAACGCCACGAACAATGGCGCGACCGCGACTGCGGGCCAGATCGATGGCGGAATGCAAACAAACGGCAGCACCTTTGCCACCATCGGGACACCGGCCAGTCTGGCAAATCTGGCTCATGGCAATGCAACATTTTCCGCCTGGGTTAATCCATCTGTAAACACATACGGCGGAATCATAATGGGCAAAGGTGGTTCTTCCGGAGAGGGAGGATGGTCGCTGGGATTAAAGGATAATAACGATTTATCTTTAATGGTTTATGACGCTCAGGGTTCTCCCGTAAGTACGATTCCGGTTGGCAATTCATGGAGCTATGTGGTTGCAACCATGGCAACAAGCTCGACCAATGCTTCTGAAGCTCAGATATCTCTCTTTATAAATGGCTCGCTAAGTGGGACAAGCACAATAGCAATAGGTGCTGTTGATGATTCAGTAGGCACAGCATACTTGGCATACAACGATGCAGGAGGAGATTTTGATGACGAGGTTAATGGTTCGATCATAGGATCGGAAGACGAGTTCAGAATCTCAAATGTAAGCCGTTCCCCCAACTGGATCGCTGCGGAGTACAGCAATCAGAGTTCTCCCTCGACATTTTATGCGCTTTCTCTTGAAAACACCATGGAGGTTGTTCCGGCAGCTGTAAATCTCACCTTCTCTCAGAGCCGGCAGTTCTCAGTACCAGCGATGGGAGCCTGCGGTACCGTCCCTGCAGTGAATTGGGTGATTAGTCCGAATGTGGGCACGATCAACTCTGCGGGATTGTACACGGCGCCGGCCAGCATTTCTACTCAGCAGACGGTAATGGTGACGGCAACCAGTCAGGTGGACAACTCGACAATTGGCTCGGCCACAATAACCTTGGTTCCAGTCGTGATAATTACAGTTACACCGGCCAGTGTGATACTGCCCGGAGACATCCAGACACAGCAATTTACAGCAAACGTGATGAATACGAGTAACACAGCGGCGACGTGGTCAATCAATCCCTCTTGGATAGGCACGATCGACCAGACAGGACTTTATACTGCGCCGGTCTGGTATTTGTACTGGTTCTACTACTACCAGAACCAGGTCGTAACCATTACCGCGACCAGCCAGGCGGATCCAACCAAATCAGCTACGGCCACGGTGCTTCTCGCCCCACCGGTGTCGGTCAGCGTTGCTCCGTCCAGCGCTACTCTCTATGGCGGTCAAACACAGCAGTTCACGGCCAGTGTGGCAAACACCAGCAACACCGCCGTGATCTGGACGGTTAGTCCCTTAGGAGTTGGCACGATTACATCATCGGGGCTATACACAGCGCCTGCCGGAAGTAGCACACAACAGAATATAACCATTACCGCTACCAGTGTAGAAGATCCGACGAAGTCAGCCTTCGCGACAATCACATTGATGCCGACTGTGGTTGTGAGTCTAACTCCATCCAGCGCGGCGCTTAGCGCCGGCCAGACACAGCAGTTTACAGCGATTGTGACGAACACCTACAACACCGCTGTGACCTGGACGATCAGTCCTGCGAATGTGGGTGCAATCAGTTCATCAGGTCTGTACACAGCGCCGGCGACGATCAACACACAACAGACGGTGACCATCATCGCGATCAGTATGGCAAATCAAACGCAGTCGGCCTCGGCCACGGTTACACTCACACCAACGCAATGCACGTCGAACGGATACAGCTATCAACGCGCAATCACCATCAACCACATCAAGGTTCCAAATACAGATCAGGTCAATTATCCGTTCCTGTTCAACACTACCGATCCCACTCTTGCCACAACAACGAATGGCGGTCATGTTACCAGTCCCAACGGCTACGACATTATCTTCACATCAGATCCTGCCGGCCATAACATCCTGGATTATGAAATGGAGGAGTACGATCCAGTCCATGGCCAGGTGATCGCGTGGGTGCGCATCCCATTCCTCTCGCACAGTACCGATACTATTCTCTATATATTCTACGGAAACTCCAGTATTATTGCTCCGCAGCAGAATCCGACTGGTGTATGGGATAGCAACTATGGCGGAGTCTGGCATTTGTCAGGAAACGGAAACCTGCAATCGTTTCCAGACTCGACGGCCAATGCAAATACAGCAACGGTTGTTGGCTCTGTTTCGGCAATCCCCGGACCGATTGGCAACGGCATATACCTGAACGGCAATTCAAATTACATTGACGCCGGTAACCATCCTAGTGTGTTGCCTACACATACAGGTACGTTCAGCACTTGGGTAAACTATAATGCGTTTTCCTACTGTGATTATGGCCAACTCTGTTTTAATACAATCATGGGTAACGGCAATTACTGGAGCGGCAACAACGGTACCCTGCTTTCGAATTATGGCGGAACGCTCTATTTTGATGTCGATGGTCCTGGAGGCGGAAGCGGAGACTCAGTCGGCAATTTCGCTACGGGCCAATGGTATTACCTTACGGGAACCTGGGACGGCTCAACTGTATCACTTTACGCAAATGGCGCTTTGGTTGCCAGCGAGGCGCAGACGGCAGACGCCAGTCCCGCATACGATCTCACATTCGGCGTTGATGGGGCGCATAGCATTTTGACCGGTTATATGAACGGCAGCCTGGACGAAGCCAGAGTTTCCAACAACGCGCGTTCCGCCGATTGGATCGCTATGGAATATAGTAATCAGATCTCGCCTTCGACATTTTTTACACTTTATCCAGAAAATGCTGTAATGGTTGTTCCGACTACTGCAAAACTGTATGCCTCACAGAGCCAGCAATTTACTACGATAGGTGCATGTGGTGCGACAATAGCCTGGTCTATGCCATCGAGCGCGCCAGGCGCACTAGGCGCGAGCGGCCTCTACACATCTCCCACTAACATTACAACGCTGCAAATCGTTACAGTAACCGCGACAAACCAAGTGAGCGGTATAGCGCTTGGCGCCGGTAGCGTAACCTTACTTCCTCCTCCGTTTCTCACTTTAACGGCGGCTGCTCAGCCTCCATACACAACCGGAAGTTCGCAGGGATTTGTGGTTACCTTGACGGATGCAACCAGAGCACCATTATCCGGTGTGGCTATTACATTTACAGTCGCTGGTGTGAACAACAACACCGGCATTATTACAACCGATAGCAACGGTATTGCCTCGTATGCATACATAGGCTCCATTTCAGGCAGTGATACGGTTCAGGCCACGGCAGTAGTTAACGGTCAACAACTGACGTCGAATAGTGTCCCTGTTTCCTGGATTTCGCCCCCACCAGTAAATGCGGAAGGAAGCATCACATTGTCGGCGGGGCCAGATCTTGGTCTCATGGGGTTGTGTGGAGCATTTACGGACAGCAATGGATCAGTAATCGAACCAATAGCGATTGGTGCTGCGCCAAGAGTGTTTGTCGTGCCAGCTGGAGCGACCCAGTTTCAAATGGGAGTTAATGACACTTACTACGCGGACAACGGGAACGGGGGAGGGGTAGGATTTGTTGTCGAGGTTAATGGAGTTATTGTGACAGTTCCTGCTACTGCAATGCCGTGGAACTGGGCAGGATACGGGGCAGTTGAAAGATTGAATATAAACTACCAGTTTGGTGTCAATGATGGCACTAATCCAGTTGTTGCATTGACTGGTCTTACACAAGGCCAAAGTATTAGCGTTATCTACAAGAGCGGCACAGTCACAACGGATGTGAATAATAACCCTCCGGGCTTCGTTGGTGCCAATGGCGGTCAACCGCCGACGGGAACTAGTCAAGGCCTCCCTGCAGGGTACTTTCCTACCGTTTACATGACCGCTTCTTCTTATCCGATTGGTCAACCCGTTCCGCTCACAGCGGTGGTAACGAATGGCTCTGGAACACCCATGCCAAATGTCCCCGTGATGCTGAACGTCACCGGTGCGAATGGGCGTCAGCTCCAGGTTACAACCGACTCAACGGGAACAGCCGCCTTTTCCTATGTTGGGCTCAATGCGGGAACCGATATTGTGGAAGCTCGGGCGTTTCCATCTGGGGAGGCGAGTCTTGTATCCGGCGTGGCCACTGTGACGTGGACCGGTTTCACAAGTCTGCCGCCGTCGGGTTCTCTCACGCTCACTCCAAATTCAGTACCGCCGCTTCCAGTAGGCGGCCAACAGATGTTCACGGTGCTTGCGACTGATGCCTCGGGCGCTCCGGTACCCAATGTTGACGTGACTCTCGTTATTCCCGGCAATTACAGTTCTCTTCCAAGCGGGATCACCGATGCCACAGGCTATGCAAATATCCTTTATCAGGATGTGTATCCTGGTATCGCTTCAGTCCAGGCTGTGGCCTACTTTAATGGCATGGTTGAGTACTCTAATGTGGTAAGTGTTCCCTGGACGCTTCCGCCGTCCACCACGACAGCAACCGGTGGAAGCGGAACTATCAGCATCAGCATTACAGCAGACACTACGGTGACGCTGCCGAACACGCTGCAACTGAACGGAACCGTCACTGACAGTGCCGGATTTACTCCGACGATAACTTGGAGCCAGGTCAGCGGCCCCGGAAATGTCACCTTTGCCAATCCAAATCAAGCTGTGACGACCGCAGCTTTCAGCGATGTGGGTAGCTACATGCTGCAACTGAGCGCAAGCGATGCAACAGGCAACAGCGGCTCTGTGCAGTGGCAGGTTACGGTCTATCCTCCTTTACAAAATCCGCAGGGATGGATTGCAAGCCCGGCATACGGCTCTACCGTTACAGGCGTAGTTCCCATCACACTCGCGCCGGGCGTGGCGCTGCAGAGCGGCACGCTGACGTACTATCCGGCGAACAATACCAAAAACGTCACTGTTCTGAATGCAAACACCACAGGCTCAGGCCAGATTGGCACGCTGGACACTACGATGCTGGCTAACGGCTCGTACTGGATTCAACTTCAGGCCACAAATACGAGCGGAAGCCTGGAATACAGTCTTGTGCTAGTTACAGTTGCCGGCAATTACAAACCGGGCCGCGTCACTGCTACCGTGACGGACCTGGTTGTCCCCGCCACCGGGCTTGCCATCAACATCCAACGCACCTACGACAGCCTCAATGCTGGCGCCAGCGGCGACTTCGGCTATGGCTGGAATCTCGGCATCAATGTAAACCTCGTGGTGGACAACTCAGGCAACGTGACCTTTACGCTAGGCGGTCAACGCAGGACCTTCTATCTTACGCCCCAGATGACCGGATGCAATGTGCTCATAGGATGCTACTTCCCGTACTACTTTGTGGCCTACACTCCTGAGCCTGGCCTCTATGGAATGCTCACGGATGGAGGCTCGGGTTGCGGATTAGATTTAGATATTCTGGTCCCCGATGGCTCCATATGGTTCTGCCCGGGCGGCACTCAATTCAATCCCACCGGATACATCTACACCGACCCCAACGGAACCTCGTACTCCATCAGCGCGAGTGGCCAATTGCAATCCATCCAGGATCGCAGCGGCAACGGCCTGACCATCACCGCGAATGGCATCACCAGCACCACCGGCCTCAACGTGCCCTTCGTGCGCGATGCCAGCAATCGCATCACGCAGATTACCGATCCTCAGGGCAATGTCTACCTGTACGGCTACGATGCCAACGGCAATCTCGCTACTGTCACCTATCCCAACACGACGCAGCCCAGCACCTACACCTACGACGCGAACCACCTCTATCTCAGCGGCACGGACGCTCGCAGCAACCCGCTGCCCACAACAGCTTACTTTGGTCCCACTGACACTGATCCAAACGGGCTCCCCTTGAACGGCCGCTTGCAGAGCGTGACCGACGCCTTCAACAACACCACCAGCTACGCCTACAACCTGGCGACCAACACTACCACCATCACCTATCCGGATCATGGCACCGCGACTATGGTCTACGACAACTATGGAATGTTGCTCAACTCCACCGACCCGCTCAACCACACCACCACCAACGTCTACGACGTCAATCACAACCTGATCTCGACCACCGACCCGCTGGGCCACACCACCACCGCCACCTACGATTCGAATGGCAACAAGACCTCCTCCACCTACCCGGCAACCGCAACCAGCAAAAACACGACGAGCTACACCTACTACAACCAATACAGCGAGCCCATCTCGACCACCGACGAGTTGGGCAATGTGCGCGCCTTCAACTACGACGCCAACTACAACCCGCAGAGCGTCACTGACTCCATCGGCGCCCTGGCCAGCTTCATCTTCAACCCCAACCAGACCCTTGCAGCCGGCGCCATCGGCTTTGACATCAGCGCCAACCCGGCCATGGCCTCGCAGTTCACCTACGACGCCAACGGCAACATGACCAGCCGCACCGACGCCCTCGGCCGCACCACCTCCTACACCTACAACTCGCTCGGCCAGAAGACCGCGATGGTCGCGCCCACTCCCACAACCCTCACCGGCTCGTCTGCCTCCACCACCA
>Ga0181536_10005051_pt1 | contig 13700 bp, 14 predicted proteins | sample PEATcosm2014_Bin_41_FD_121105 | JGI IMG/M metagenome (GOLD analysis project Ga0181536, IMG submission 121105) | Peatland microbial communities from MTU Mesocosm Facility, Houghton, MI, USA - PEATcosm2014_Bin17_60_metaG | ecosystem: Environmental > Terrestrial > Soil > Wetlands > Peat | place...
CGCGGCGCCGATGGGCAGGTTTATGCCGTGGCGCAGGGGCCGGTGGTCACGGGGGGCTTCGCGGCGGGGCGCGGCGGCGCCAGCAAAACCCTCAATCATCCTACCGTGGGGCGCGCCCCCGGCGCCGCCATCGTGGAGCGCGCGTCGCCCTCCCCCGTTCCCCGGGCGGTGGTGCGTCTGCAATTGCAGCAGTCCGATTTCACCACTTCGGCGCGCATCGCCGAAGCCATCAACAAACACTTCGGCGCCGCCGCATCGCCGCTGGCCCGCGCCGAAAACGCCGGCCTGGTAAGTGTCGCGATTCCTCCCGAATTCGCCTCCCGCGGAACCGAGTTTATTTCCGAACTGGAAAATCTGACGGTGGAAGCGGACCAGCGCGCGCGCGTGGTCATCAACGAACGCACCGGGACCATCGTGCTCGGCAAGGACGTGCGCATCGCTCCGGTCGCCATTCTGCACGGCACGCTGAGCGTGGAGATCCAGACCAGCTACGCCGTCTCGCAGCCCGCGCCGCTCTCCTCGGGCAACACCCAAACGGTGCCGCAAACCACCACCGGGGTGAAAGAAGAGAAGGCGCGCAACGTGGTGTTGCGGCAAGGCGCCACGGTGGAAGAGCTGGTGCGCGCGCTGGCGGCCATCGGTTCCACGCCGCGCGACGTTATCGCGATTCTGCAAAGCCTGCACAGCGCCGGCGCGCTGGAGGCGGAAATCGAGGTCATTTGATGGACCATCTGGCCATTCCAGACATGCTGAGCAGCGCCGCGCTGAGCGGCGGCGCGCTTCCCGCCAAAATCTCCCCGGCCGCCGATCCGGCTAAGATTCGCGAAGCGGCGCAGCAGTTCGAGGCGCTGCTGCTCAACCAGATTCTTTCCACCGCCAGCGAAAGCGGCGGCTGGCTCGGTTCGGGCGAAGATTCCTCCAGCGCGTGCGCCACCGGTCTGGCCGAGCAGCAGTTGGCCAGCGCAATCGCCAAAAACGGCGGCATCGGATTGGCCGGGCTGATCGCCAAGGGCCTGCAATCCGCCAGCGCGCCGGGTCCATCAGCCGCCGATGAACAGCGATAACACAGATAACATCAAAACCCATGTCTTGGATTCTTAGATGGAAGATCGTAAACCGGAATACTTCAACATTTCTCCACGCGTCTTAGCTGCTTAGCTGTTCAGACTTCCGGTAAGCCATTGATTCCCCGATTGCCGAGTCTTACGTTCTGACTCCCACATCCCGCAGGGACTTCAAGGGCGGAACCCTTGGCTAGGTTTTATCGGTGCGCATCGGTGGCCCGCTCTGGTTGGCCTCTGGCGCTGCCGCCGGCCCTCAGAAACTCCAGCCCTGTGCGCTATAGGCGGCCGCCGGTTCCTGAGCCGCCGGCGCCCAGGCAGCGCCGGCGGAATGCGCCGGTTGCGCCTGCGCCTGAATTCCGTCCCAGGCATCGGCGAGGGTTGCCAGTAATCCCAGGACTTCGGCCAGCGGTTCGTCGGCCTGCTGGAAATTGGCCTCGATCAGCTTGCGCTGCATGTAATCGTAAAGCGCGGCCAGGCGGAGAGCGATCTCGCCGCCGCGTTCCCGGTCCAGGGATACGATCAGCTCGGTCAGAATTGCGCAGCCCTTCGAGATGGAGCGGACGCGCGCCGCAATCTCCCCGGCGGCCAGCAGCCGGCGCGCTTCCCGCACCGCAGCCAGACAGCCTTGATACAGCAAGCGAACCAGTTCGATAGGATCGGCGGCATAGACCCGACTTTCCAGGTAAGCGTCCTGCGCGGTTTGCGTCATTCTGTTCTCCCGCCAATCTTTATCGGCATTTCCGGGAATTTCCGGATCGATTTTCGCGGCTTACGATTGCTTCAGATCGGCCGCCAGGTTGAGCACGTATTCCGGCGGAATCTGCGAAACCACTTCATTGGTCTTCTTATTCACGACCCGCACCACCATGCGTTGCGACTGCGGATCTTTTTGAAAACGAAGCTCGTTCTCCGAGCCGAACATTTCCGTTCCGTTGACTGCTTTGACGGCCTGCACCACGTCTCGCCTCTCCGCGTTGTTTTCGACCGGCACCGGCGTATCTGCGATGGCGGCTGCTGGGACGGCGCGATTCACTCCGCTGATGTCCATAACGGCTCCTTCAAAGGGAATCCTTCCCCGTTGATGCTTATCGGCCGGATTGGGCGATTCCGCCGGCCGCGGGCGCCCTTCAAGATTTGCCCGCCCCCGCCGAAATGGATTATGAAAGGCGGTGTTTCTGCCCAAGGATCTTGCCATGATCGGTATCGACCCCGGCGAACTTCGCTGGATCCGCATCCTGTTGGCGCTGCTCCGCCACTCCGATCCCACCGTGGCCGAACTCGCCCGCCAGGCGCTTCTGTATCTGACCGAATCGGCCGCCAAAAACCCTGTCACACCCTGGCAGCCGCTCGACCACGCCGGATAGCCCCCAATGGTGAGGAATGGGAGTTGAACCACCTGGGGCTCTCCCCCGTGTTGGCGCCTCTGAGCCGCACTGGCGCCAATCGGCGCGCGGAGGAGCACGCCGTGAATCACATGGCCGACGCTCTTCTCAAGCTGGACCGGGGCCGGTGAGCAGGGCAGGGGTTTTCTCTCGCCTGCCAGGCGTCCTGCGTTTGGAATCGGATTATCCTATTTACAGGGGTGAGGCTTCGAGTTGCCTCGCACCCTGCCAGGAGGCGCCGTGCGATCGCTTTCCAAGATCCTGCTTCCGGTCGACTTCTCCGAGCGCGCGGCCGGCGCCGCGCGTTACGCCAAGTCGCTAGCCGCCCACTTTCAATCGGAGCTCATTTTGTTGCACGTGCTGCCGCTGCCGCAGCCCTCTTTCGCGCCTGTCGAATTCGGCGGCGTGATGCTCGACGATCTGTACCGCGACCAGGGTTCCAAAGTCGCGCGCGAGCTGGATCGTTTTCTGGCCGACGAGCTGGCCGGCGCCAATGTCCGCCGCGTCGTGCACGAGGGCGATCCCGCCACCAAAATCGTGGCGTTCGCCCACGACGAGGCAGTCGACCTGATCATTATGCCCACTCACGGCTACGGTCCATTCCGCCGTTTTATTCTGGGCTCCAACACCGCCAAAGTTTTACATGACGCCGACTGCCCGGTTTGGACGGGGGTGCATCTGGAGTCCGCTCCGCCCGCCGCCGCGCTTCCCTTCCGCAGCATCCTGTGCGCGGTGGATCTGGGGCCGCAGAGCGAAAAGGCGGTCGCCTGGGCGGGCTGGCTGCAGCGGGAATTCGACGCCGAACTGACGCTGCTGCACGCCACCACGGCCGTTCCCGATACCGGCGACGTCGCCGAAGCGGCCTGGCGGCGGCAGGTGCGGGAAGCCGTCGAGGAAGAGCTCGATCGCTTACAACAGGCCACCGGCGCGAAGGCCGCGCGCATCATCGTCGAGCGCGGCGAGCCCGCCCAGGTGATTTGCGCGGCCGCCGCCAAGGTGCATCCGGACCTCGCAGTGATCGGGCGCGGCTCCGCGGCGGGCGTCTTCGGACGGCTGCGCACCAATGCCTACGCCATCATTCGCGAATCGCCTTGCCCGGTAGTCAGCGTGTAGGCGGGACCAGCCTTCCGGCCTATCTTGGACCAGCCTCCCGGCCCGTCTGGCGCGCGGCGTTTTCGCCAGCCGCCGCGCTATGCCACAATTGCAGGAGTGAGCCCCCGGACCCTTTATCAGGTTCTGCAAGAAGCCGCGCGCACTTATGGCGACGCTCCCGCGCTGCGCCAGCCCGATGGCCAGGGCGGCTATCTGGTCTACTCCTGGAAGCAGTACCAGGAGGCGGCTGAGGAGATCGCCGCCGGCCTGCGTTCCCTGGGAATCGGGAAAGGCGAGATCGTCGCGCTGGATTCGGAAACGCGCCTGCAGTTTTATCTGGCCGACCTGGGCATCCTCACGGCCGGCTCCATCGCGGCGGCCCTCTATCCCAGCTATCCGCCCGCGGACCTGGTCCGGACCCTGCGGTCGACGGGCGCCCGCGCGGCCTTCGTAGAAGATCCGAAAACCCTGGAAAACCTGCGCGGCGCGGGCCTGCCCCATTGGATTCTCTTCACCGGCGAAGCCGAAGGGGCGCTGACCCTGGATGCTCTGCGCGCGCTGGGCCGCGAGGCGATGCAGGAAGACGCGGACCTGCTGCCGCGGCTGCGCGCCGAAGTCTCGCCCTTCGACCCGGCCGTGCTCTATCTCACCAGCGGCGCCACGGGCGAACCCAAGACGGCGCTGGTAACCCACCAGGCGATTGTCGCCAACATCGATATGGGACCCGCCGTTTTGCCCATCGGCCCGCGCGATTCGACGGTGGCGTATCTGCCCTCGGCGCATATCGCGCAGCGCGTGGTCATGGAGTTTTTGCCGCTGCGCCTCGGCATGGCGGTCACCTTTTTCGAAAGCCTGCTGAAGCTCCCGCAGGATATCCGCACGGTGCGGCCCACCATCCTGCTGGCGCCGCCGCGCATGTGGGAGCGCATTTATTCCACCATTTGCACGGAGCTGCGCAAGCGGCCCGCGCCGGCGCGCAAGGCATTCTACGGAGCGCTCGGCCTGGCGCTGGCCGCCGCGCGCTACCGCCGCGCCGGCAAGCCCGTCCCGCTGCGCCTGCGGGCGCCCCTGAAGATCGCCGACGCGCTGTTGTTTTCCAAGGTGCGCGCGCGCCTCGGGGGCCGCATCCGCGTGGCCGCTTCCGGAGCGGCGCCCCTCAGCAAAGACCTCGCCGAGTTTTACGATGCCATCGGCATGCCCCTGATTGAAGGCTATGGGTTGACCGAAGGCGGCGTGGTGACGCTGAACCCGGTGGAGCGCCCCAAGCCCGGCAGCATCGGGAAGCCGCTTCCCGGAATCGAGGTGCGCATTTCCGAAGACGGCGAGCTGCTGGTGCGCAGCCCCTGCCTGTTTTCCGGCTACCTGAACGACCCGGCGGCCACGGAGGAAGTGCTGCGCGGCGGCTGGCTGCACACCGGCGACATCGCCCACCAGGATAGCGATGGCTACCTCTTCATTACCGGCCGCAAGAAGGAATTGATCGTTTCTTCCACCGGCAAGAAGATTTACCCTTCGCGCATCGAGAACCTCTTCAAGATGGAGCCGCTCATCAGCCAGGTTCTGCTGATTGGCGACCGCCTTCCTTACCTGACCGCGTTATTCACCATCAACCCGGCCGCCGCCGAAGCCCTCAAGGGGATGGACGAGTGGATGGGCCGCCCGGCCGCCGAAATGGTGGAAGCGCCCAGCGTTACGGGCGAGCTTCGCAAGATCGTCGCGCGCATCAATCGGCAGCTCGCCCCCTTCGAACAGGTTCGCCGGTACCGCATCCTGCCGCGCGATTTCTCGATCGAGCGCGGCGAGTTGACCGCGACCATGAAAGTGCGGCGCACGCGCGCCATGGAGAACTTCAAAGAACACATCGACGAGTTATACGCGGGCCGCGAGTAGGAAGGGCCTCCCGGCCTGTCCCGGCCCGGCCCGCCTGTCCCGCCTACCTACCCTTCCCTTTCGCACGGAAACCGCAGCACTACGCGAAAGACATCCTCCACCGCGCCCGCGTCGCACGCCGCCTGCTCCCCGTAGCGCGCCTCCAGGCGCCGCCGCACATTCGCCAGGCCCACCCCGTTGCCGCGCGCCGCCGGGGTTTCCGCATCGAACCCGTTCTCCAGGGTGATCGCCACCATGCCGCCATAGCGGGCCGCCGAAAGCCGGATCGCGCCGCCGCCCGTCAGTCCCGCAATCCCGTGCTTCACCGCGTTCTCCACCAGCGGCTGCAGCAAAAGCGCCGGCACCGCGCAATCCTCGCATTCCGCGGCGATCTTCTCTTCCACGCGCAGCCGCTCGCCGAACCGCACCTGCTCCACTTCCAGATAGCTCCGCGCCAGCGCCAGCTCCTCGCGCAGCGGAATGCTCTCGCGCTCGCCCATTCCCAAGCTGCTGCGCAGAAAATCCGCCAGCCGCACGCACATCTCTCTGGCGCGCGCCCCATCCCCGGTGGCCAGCGCGGCAATCGAATGCAGGCTGTTAAACAGGAAATGCGGATTGATCTGCATCTTCAGCGCGCGCAGTTGCGCCTCGCGCGCCAGCGCCCGCGCTTCCGTCACCCGGCGCTCCGCCTCGCGCGACTGTTCGGCCGCGATTCCCGCGTAGTGCAGCCCGGCGGCGAACAGGTACACCAGTATCCCCATGCCGAACAGCAGGGGCAGCGCCGCGCCCAACTGGCGGTCCGCCCCGATCGCCACCGCGCACATCTGCGCGCTCCCCACAAACACCAGGCTGCCGGCGACGGCCGCCGCCGTCCACGTCCCCGCCAGGTTGGCCAGGTGATGCACGCTCAACGGCAGCGCCCGGCAGATGTACCACGGCGAGAGGCAGGCGAAGGAGTACAGCGCGCACGCGGGCGCCAGCACACCCGCCGCCGCGCGCCAACTCATTCCCGAAGCCGTCCGCGCCACCACCGCCAGCAGCGCGAACAGCGGCAGCCAGGCCAGCACATACAGCAGCCAGCGCCGCCGCGATGCCAAAAGGGGATGCATGGCCCCTCAGTTCTTGACTTCCACGCCGCCGAACACCGCCGACCCGCGCACGATCAGCCGCTTCGGATTGGGCACTTCCGCGGGATGAGGGGGCGTCGAAGAGTCCGTGAACGCCCCGAACACGCCCGTCCCCTGCACCACCGCCATCCACGTGCGCGGAATTTTCACCTCCGCGCCGCCGAATACCGCGTTGATTTCCAGCACCACCGAATCGGCCGTCATGAAGGCGTCCCGCAGGTCGATCTCGAACCCGCCGAATACCGCGTCCATTTTGCCGCCCTGAAAATCCTGGTGCCCCAACTGCCTTTTTCCGCCGCCGAACACCGCCGATTCGCGCATGAATCCCGCCGTGTAGGCGCGCTGCCACTTGCACCGGTAGCCCGTGAGCAGGGTGGTCCTGTCGAACAGCATCAAAAGGCCCAGCCCGATTAGAATCAGCGGCCAGAACGTGCGCCAGGTCAGGTACAGATAGCCGAAGTTTCCCGCCAGAAACAGCCCGCCCACGGCCAGCAGAATTACGCCGCAGGCGACGCTGCCGCCGTCCGCCGAATCCACCAGCTTGGCCAGCCCCACGGCGATCAGAACCACCGGCCAGAACCGCCAGATGTCCTGGAAGTAAATGATATGCAGGTTGCTCAGAAAGAAGAGGGCGCCGACGGCGATCAGCACCAGCGCCGGAATCATTCTCTCGGCGGGGTTGGAATGCCGGCCGGCGGCCGGATTAAACTTTTCTTGCGGATCCATGGCCCCAGACTACCCCAGACGGAATCGCCATTCACTCCCTTTTCGGCGAATGGCGGATGCCAACCGGCCAGCGGCCTGGGGGGCGGGTTGGCAGTTCGGCTGGCAACCCGCCGGGCCGGCGGGAGCGCCGGTGAACGGGGTAACCGGGGCAACGATACCCTACGACTGATCCTGCCCCGCAGCCTACGTTAAGATGAAGTGCTGGGCGGGATTTTGCGCCAGAGATCCGTTCCATGTCAAGACTCATGCCATCGCTGCCGACTCTGGACCTCACCGGGATCGTCGATATCCTGGCGGTGGCGTTCCTTGTCTACCAATGTCTGATGGTGGTGCGCGGGACGCGCGCCGGCCACATTCTGCTGGGCATCCTGGTGATGGTTTCGCTCTATGGCATCGCCCTCTGGACCGGCCTGGAAGCTCTGCGTTCCCTGCTGTCCACCATCGTTCCGTATTTAGGGATCGCCGTCATTGTGCTGTTTCAGTCGGAAATTCGCCGCACGCTGGCGCGCATCGGCCGCAAACGCTGGCTCGGCCTGATGGGCGGCGGCTTCCGCGGTCCGGAATCGGTCAGCGAAATCATGCTGGCGATGGAGCAACTGGCCGCGCAGAAAATCGGCGCCCTCATCGTTCTGGAACGCGATATCGGGCTGCGCACCTTCGTCGAAAGCGGCGTGCGGCTGGACGCGCGCATCTCCCGCGACCTCTTGCTTTCCATCTTCCAGCCCGGCCTTCCGCTGCACGATGGCGCGGTCATCGTGCAGAAGGACCGCATCTCCGCCGCCGCCTGTTTCCTGCCGCTCACCACCAACCCCGCGCTCTCTTCCAAACTGGGCACCCGCCATCGCGCCGCCATCGGCATTACCGAGGAAACCGATTGCCTCTCGCTGGTGGTCTCCGAGGAGAGCGGGCGCATTTCCGTAGCCGCCTTCGGCGATCTGGCGCAGGGACTCACCACCGCCGCGGTCGTCGAGCGCATCAATCGCCATTTCGGGGTCCATAGCCCCCCGCTCATGCCCATCGACGAGTTCCCCGCCGATATCCCGCTCGCGCCCGAAACTCCTTCCGAGCCGCGCGAAAACTACCCCTCCGAGAGGATCAACCAGTGACGCGCACCGGATACCGCTGGTGGCTGGGCCTCGTCACCGAAAATTTCGGCTGGAAAATCCTGTCTGTGCTGATTGCCGTGGTGCTGTGGGCGCTGGTGGCCAGCGAACCCGAGCTCTCGACTTTCGTCAACGTCCGGGTGGAATATAAGAACCTGCCCGATGATCTGGATCTCAGCTCCGAGCCGGTCACTTCCGTGCTGCTCGAACTGCAAGGCCCCTCGGGCCAGTTGCAGGGCATCGGCGACGGCGGTCTGCATCCCGCCGTGGTCCTGGATATGTCCACGGTCACTCCCGGCGAGTGGACCTTTCCCATCGGTCCCGCCAACGTGCGGCTCTCACGCGGCGTGCGCCTGGTGCAGACCACCCCTTCGGAGCTGCCTTTCACATTCGAACGGCGCGTCACCCGCACGGTCCCCGTGCGGGCGCGCATCACCGGCGATGGCCATGCGGGCTACACGGTCGTCGGCCAGGAGGCCGATCCGGCCGAGCTCACCATTGTGGGCCCGGCCAGCCGCGTCGCGAAAATCAAACAGGTGGAGACCGATCCGGTGGACGTTTCCACGGTCGTCGGCACCAAACAGTTTCGCGTCAACGCATTCGTCGGCGATCCCTTCGTGCGGTTCCAGTCTTCGCCGCAAGTCGTCGTGACCGTGACCATGAAAAAACTCTAGGGGGATTCCACGTTTTGGGAAAACAGCTATTCGGTACGGACGGAATTCGCGGGGTGGCGGGAGAATATCCGCTCGATCCGGCGACCGTCTACGCTTTCGGCGCGGCCCTGGGCGAGGATGTCACGGCCCATCGCCATGCGCCCCGGATCCTGATCGGCGCCGATACCCGCGAATCCGGCCGGTGGATCGCCGAAATGGTGGCCGGCGGCCTGGCGGCGCGCGGGGTCTCGGTGCGTTACGCCGGCGTCATCACCACTCCGGGCGTCGCTTATCTCACCCGCACGGGCGATTTCGTGGCCGGCGTGATGATCTCCGCCTCGCACAATCCCTATCTCGATAACGGTCTCAAGGTCTTCGGCCACGGCGGATTCAAACTGCCGGATGGCGAAGAGCATACCATCGAACAGCGCATTCTGCGCCTGCGCGAAGAGGCCGCCGAACCGCAACCGCTTCCCTTGACCGTGGACGAATCGCTCGACCGCCGGTATCTCGATTTTCTGGTTTCCACCGTCTCGGTGCGCTTCGATGGCGTCAAAATCGCCGTCGATTGCGGCAACGGCGCTTCTTTCCGCCTGGCGCCGGAACTGTTCCGCCGGCTGGGAGCCGAAGTGGCGGCCATCTGCGCCGCGCCCAACGGCCGCAACATCAATCTGGGCTGCGGCGCGCTCCACCTCGAGCCGCTGCGCGAGGCCGTGCTGGAAAGCGGGGCGCATTTCGGAGTGGCTTTCGACGGCGATGCCGACCGCGCCATCTTCGTCGCCGCCAGCGGCAAAATCGTCAATGGGGACGGCGTGCTGCTGGCCGCCGCGCACGCCCTGAAAAGCTCCGGCCGCCTGCCGCAAGATATCGTAGTCGCCACCGTCATGTCCAACCTGGGCCTGGAAAAAGCTCTCGAACGCGAAGGCATCCGCATGCTGCGCACCCCCGTGGGCGATAAGTACGTGCTGGAGGAGATGGTGCGGCTGGACGCCACGCTGGGCGGCGAACAATCCGGCCATGTCATTTTCCGCGAGTTCGCCACCACCGGCGACGGGCTGCTCACCGCCCTCCAGATTTTTGCCATCGCGCGCCGCGCCGGCCTCGGTCTGGATGAATTGACCGAGGGCCTGCACGTCTATCCGCAGAAGCTCGTCAACGTGCGCGTGCGCGAAAAGACCGGTTTGCTGGAGCGCCCCGCGGTGGCCGGCGAAATCCGCCGCGTCGAGCAGGCCTTCGCCGGCTCCGGCCGCGTTCTGGTGCGTTTCTCCGGCACCGAACCCCTGGCCCGCGTCATGGTCGAGGGAACCGATGAGGAACAGGTGGACGCCTTCAGCGCCAGCATTGCCGACGCCATCCGCAAGGAAGCCGGCCTGTAAAAGGTTGCCCCGGTGCCGCGGCTTTTCTACTGCGACCATTGCCCCATCCCGCTGCCGCCCGGCCACAAGTTTCCCATCGCCAAGTACGCCCGGCTGCGCGAAGCGCTCCAGGCCGATGGCTTTTACACGCTCGAGCCCGCGCCGCCCGCCGGCCCGGAGGCCATCCAACTGGCCCACGATCCCGCCTACGTCCGCGCATTTCTCGAGGGCACGCTGGACCCTCGCGCCATGCGCAAAATCGGTTTCCCGTGGTCGCCGGAGCTGGTGCGCCGCACCCTGTGTTCGGTGGGCGGCACGCTGGCCGCCGCGCGCGACGCCCTGTCCGGCGGATTCGGCGGCACGCTGGCCGGTGGCACCCACCACGCCTTCCCCGCCGAAGGCGCCGGCTTTTGCGTCTTCAACGATCTGGCCGTCGCTATCCGCAAGCTGGGGCGCCGCGCCGCCGTAATCGATCTGGACGTGCATCAAGGCGATGGCACCGCCGCGATTTTCGAAAACCATCCCGGCGTACTCACCGTTTCCCTCCACGGCAAGCACAACTTCCCTTTTCGCAAGCAGCGCAGCAAGGTCGATATCGCTCTCGAGGATGGCACGGGCGATGCCCAATACCTGGCCAGCCTGGCTTCCGCTCTCCCCCTGGTGACCGATTTCGGACCCGAAATCGTGTTCTACCAATCCGGAGTGGACGCGCTCGCGGGCGATCGTCTTGGCCGACTGAGTCTAACCCACTCAGGTTTGTATGAGCGCGATTGCATGGTGTTTGAAAAGTGCCGGACGGCACATTTTCCGGTAGTGGTAACGCTCGGCGGAGGTTATGCGGAACCCATTGAAAATACAGTGTTAGCGCATGTAAACACATTCCGCGCTGCGGGTGAAGTTTTGGCCAAAATGCAACCTTTCGGCTTAAGAGAACGTCTGGAGAGGTGAAGGGTTTTTGCGAGTGGTTCCGTGGTTATTTCGGTTTCCGCGGGCCTGGAGACCGGCGGGTGTTTTCCTCCGAGCGCCCGCCGGTTTTTGTCTGTCCCGGACAGGCCGGGAGGCCTGTCCTACACCCGCCGCAGCGCCATGGCCGAATTCTTGCTTCCAAAGGCGATGCAATTGGCAACCGCGTTCTCGATCTGCAGCTTGCGCCCCGACTTTCCCGCCACATAATCCAGATCGCATTCCGGGTCCGGCTCGTCCACGTTGATGGTGGGCGGCGCCACCCCATCGCGCATGGCCAGCAGGGTGGCCGCGATTCCCGCCGCGCCGCAGGCTCCCTGGGGGTGCCCGATCAGGCTCTTCAGCGAAGATCCCGCCAGCTTGTAGGCGTGCCCGTTGAACGCCAGCTTCACGGCGCGCGTCTCAATCCGGTCGTTCAGCTCCGTGCTGGTGCCGTGATAGTTGATGTACTGCACTTCCTCGGCCGGAATGCCGGCTTCCGCCAGCGCCATCCCGATGGCCCGCGCCGGTTCCTCGCCGCACTCTTCCAGGCGCACGCGATGGTAAGCCTCGCAGGTCGAGCCGTACCCCGCGATCTCGCCGTAGATATGCACTCCCCGCGCCCTGGCCTGCTCGAGTTCCTCCATCACGAAAAACCACGCGCCTTCGGCGATCACAAAACCGTCGCGGTCGCGCGAAAACGGCCGCGAGGCCCGCTCGGGTTCGTTATTCCAGCGCGTCGACATGATGCGCATCAGTTGAAAGCCGCGCAGGATCAAGGGGGCGATGGGCGAATCCACTCCGCCCGCCACCACCGTATTCAGCATGCCGCGTTGAATGTGATGGAAGGCGTAGCCGATGGCGTCGGTGGAAGAGGTGCAACCCGTGGAAACAATGTGGCTCAACCCGCGGAAGCCGAAGCGCATGGAAACTTCGCTGGCCAGCGTGCCGATGGTCCCGGTGGGAATGGTGTACACGCTGCACTGTTTCAGGTGGCCCGTGTAAAACAGCCGGTATTGCTCTTCCGTGAAGTCCTGGCTGCCGCCGCCCGAGCCCACCATGACGCCGATTCCGCGCAGTTCCTCGCGCGACATGGCGGCCACGTCCAGCTTGGCGTCCGCCACCGCTTCGGCCACGCTGGCCACCGCCAGCGGCACCGCCCGCGAAACGTGCGGCCGGTCTTTGGCGTTGACGTAAAGCGTCTCGTCGAATTCGTCCGGCACTTCGCCGGCCACTTGCACGACGAAGCCCGACGGATCGAAACGGCTGATTCTTCTCACGCCGCTCACCCCGTTCCGCGTGGCTTCCCAAAAACGCTCGCGGCCGATTCCGTTGGGGCTCACGGCGCCAATTCCTGTGATCACGACACGACGCATGGATTTTGTTTTGCCTTTAGTCTTTCCGTCAGTATAGGCTGAATCTTATGGATGCTGTTAGCGAAAACCCTCCCGTCACCCCATTGCAGGCGCTGCTGGCCGGATTGCAAGGCGGCATGGTGGGAGCGCTTTGGATGCTGGGCTGGTTCGGGTTGAGCGACGCCTGGCAGCGCCGCAGCTTCTGGAGCTCGGAAAATCTCCTGGCCAGCGCCTTCTACGGCGAATCCGCCATCCGCCGCGGTTTCTCCGGCAGCACCGTCTCCGGCCTGGCCCTTTACCTTTTGCTGTATAGTTCGCTCGGCGCGGTACTCGCCGTAGCTCTGCGCCACGAAATCAGGCCGCTGCGGATACTGCTCCTCAGCCTGCTGTTTTCGCTCGCCTGGTATTACGCTTCCTTCCACTGGCTGTGGAAGAGCGCAATCCCCATGGTGGCACTGTTGCATCCGGAACGGCCCACCATTCTCGGCCACCTCATATATGGAACCTGGCTGTCGCGATTTCGTGTGTACCTGCCCAGGTAGGACAGGCCTCCCGGCCTGTCCCGCTATGCGATCTCTACTTCAATTTTCTTGGCGGCCGCATCCAGTTTGGCGATGCGGAAACTGCGGATTTGCCCCGCCCGTGCCGGCTCGCGCTTCCCGCCGCCGCCTTGTCCGCCCTTCCACTTGGCCGCCAGCATGGAGCTCAGAGAGGACAGATCCGTCCGGTTTTCCGCCGCCTTCGCTTCCTGCTCCGGCTCCTCCGCGCTCGTGCGGCAAGCTGCCAGGATGCCCTCGCCCAATTCCACTTTGGCGCGGCTGCCGGCGGCTTCCGAGATGATCCGCCCCGTCACCACGTCGCCTTCTTTATGCTCCGCGATGTATTCGTCCAGGCTGGTGGGAACCAGTTGCTTCATCCCCAGCCGCAGGCGGCGCTTTTCGGTATCCACCTCCAGCACCTGCGCCTTCACCACCTGCCCCACCTTAATGGCGTCCTGCGGATGATTGATGCGCTTCTCGGCGCTGATGTCGC
>Ga0181536_10005057_pt1 | contig 13686 bp, 6 predicted proteins | sample PEATcosm2014_Bin_41_FD_121105 | JGI IMG/M metagenome (GOLD analysis project Ga0181536, IMG submission 121105) | Peatland microbial communities from MTU Mesocosm Facility, Houghton, MI, USA - PEATcosm2014_Bin17_60_metaG | ecosystem: Environmental > Terrestrial > Soil > Wetlands > Peat | place...
AGCCGGTCCCGAGCGAGTAGGTGATCGTGCCGCCCCCGCTGCCCGTGGCGCTGGCCACGTAGGTCGTGTCGGGCAGGACCACCGAGTCGGTAGCGTTCGCCCCTCCGGTGCCGTTGGAGAAGCTGACCGTCTGGGCGGGAGAGGTAAACGTGCCCGTGTAGGTGGCCCCGTAGACGTCCACCTCGAACTGGTCGCCAGAACCGAGCGGAGGGTACTGCGCGTAGCCCGCACCGAGCGTGAAGGCGATCTCGGTGTCAGTGTACGTGGACACATCGAGGCCGATGCAGTCCCCGACCGCCCCGGCACCCGTATTCGTGGTGAGGTCGCTAAAGGTGAGGTCGTCGTGAGCGAAGTCCTCACCCCCTGCGACACAGGGGGAAACCGTCGCCGGTTTGCTCCCGAATCCGCTCCCGGTGATGACGATGGTGGGGTCCGCGCCCGTTCCAGAGATCCCCACCTCGGAGATCGCGGCTGTTTCGTTGTAGGTGTAGACGTTGTCCCCGTCGGCGCCCGGCACGCTGTCCACCTCATTGCCGTCGGTGTCTGAGAAGGCAACGGTAACCTCAGTGTCGAGATCGGCGGCACCATCCGCGGCGTCGGTGCCGTCCGGAGCGATGACATCGATCTCGTTGTCCGAGACGACGTGGACATCACCGCTGTTCGCATCGAAGGCCTCCGAGCCGTCCGTGTCACCCACAGGGTCGAACAAGATCCCCTGCAGGTCGAGGTCGGGATCCTCGAATCCCGAACCCATGATCTTGATGGTGTTACCCCCGCCCAACGGCCCGCTGGCCGGCGCAATCGAGTCGACCACGGGTGCACCGAAGACGTAGTAGTTGTCGCCCAGTGTCGCCGGCACACTGTCGACGTCGTCGCCTCCTGGACCCGTGAAGTCGGCGCTTACCGCGGTCAGCAACGAACTGTCACCCTCAGGCACCTCGTCACTGGCATCGGGGGCGGTGACGTCGATCTCGGTGTCCGACACGATTGTGACATCTGCCTGGTCCGCGTCGAACGCCTCATTGCCGGTGGTATCACCTTCGGGATCGAAGCTGATGGCCTGCAGGGTTAGGTTTGCGTCCTGGAATCCCGAGCCGATGATCTTGATCGTGTTCCCACCGTCCACTGGCCCGCCCGCTGGCTCGACGCTGTCGATCACCGGAGCCCCGAAGGTGTAGTCGCTATCATCACGAGCCGCTGGGACACTGTCCACCTGGTTACCGTTCTCGTCCGTGTAGGTGACAGTGACATCGGTGTCGAGGCTTGAGTTCGATCCTGCTGCGGCGGTGCCGTCGGGAACGGTGACGTCAACCTCCGAGTCAGACACGACCTGGATGTCGGCGTCGTCGGCGTCGAAGGCCTGTGAGCCGTCGGTGTCGTCCACGGGGTCGAACTCCACGGTGTCGAGGTTGAGGTCGGGATTGTCGAAACCCGATCCGAAGATTTGGATGGTATTACCGCCGCTCAGTGGACCACCGCTTGGGTCGATCGAGTCGACTACCGGTGCGCCGAAGTCGTAGTCGTTGTCACCCTCAGCGAGTGGCTCACTGTAGACGTCGTCGCCATTCTCATCAGTGAAGTGGGCGAACACCTCGGTCGTAAGACTGGCATCACCGCTTGAAACAGCATCGCTGGCGTCAGGAGCGGTTACGTCGATCTCGTAGTCCGACACCACGTCGAAATCGTTGGTGCTCAGAGTCGCAGGTTGACTTTCGTCGGCATCGGACTCGTAGAAGTCAATGGATTCAAGGTTGAGGTCCGGATTGTCGAACCCCGAACCGCGGATGGTGATGGTATTGCCTCCGCCCAGCGGACCACCCCCCGGCTCGACCGAGTCGATGACGGGTGCACCGAACACGTACTCGTTGTCACCTTCGGCTTGAGGCACACTCGCGACATCGTCTCCAGATGGGTCCCGGTAGTTCAGAATCAGGTTTGTGTCGAGCGTGGGGTCCCCGTCCGCGTCGCTCGTGACGTTGGGCGCGGTGATCTCGAGCTCGTCATCTGAGACAACGTCGACGTTGGCAGTGCCCGCCTGGATCTCTTGGCTCCCGTCGGTGTCGTCAGTCGGATCGAAGACTGCCGACGTGAGCGTAAGATCCGGATTGTCGAAACCGGTCCCGCGCACGACGATGGTGTTGCCTCCGTCGAGAGGACCTCCCCCAGGATCGAGGGACTCGATAACCGGCGCGCCGAAGAAGTACTCGTTGTCGTCGTCGGCGGCTGGGACGCTGTCCACCTCATTGCCGTCGGAGTCAGAGAAGACGGTGGTAACATCAGTGTCAAGGGTCGATTGAGGTGCCGCCTCGTCTGTGGCGTCAGGTGCAGTCACGTCGATCTCTGAGTCCGAGACAACCTGAAAGTCCGAATCGTCCGCAGTGAAGGCCTCCGAGCCATTGGTGTCGCCGACCGGGTCGAATTCGACGTCCGCAAGGTCAAGGTTGGGACTGTCGAAGCCGGAGCCATTGATCACGATCTGATTGCCGCCGTCGAGTGGTCCGCCTTCCGGGTCGATCGAATCGATGATCGGGACGCCGAAGTCGTAGGCATCGTCACCCTCTGTTACGGGATTGGCTTGGTAGTCATCGCCGGAGCCCGGGTCCTCGAAGACCAGCTTGACGCTCGTGTAGAGCGCGGGGGCGCCGTTGGCAGCTGTTGTCACGTCGGGCGCCGTGATGTCGATTTCGGAGTCGGAGACCACATCAACGTCGTCGATACTGACCGGAATTGCTTGTGAACCGTTCGTGTCCGATGTCGGGTCGAAGTCAACTGATACGAGATCGAGGCCCGAATCGAAGCCAGACCCGTCTACGACGACGGTGTTGCCCCCGGTCAGCGGGCCGCTGACTGGATCCACGCTGTCGATCTCCGGGGGCTCGACATAGGTGAAGTCGTCATCGGGTGAATCGGCGAGGCTGTAGCCGACCCCGGTCGATGCGTAGACGTCAAAGGTCCCTGGGCTGCCCGCTGGGGTCGTGGCCGTGCAGGAAGTCGTCGTGGCGCACACGACATTCGTGGCAGGCTGACCTCCGCCATAGGGAACTGAACTGGCGCCAAAGACAAAGCCGGTTGCGCCCGTGTTCGTGTTGAAGTTCGATCCCTGGATCGTGACCGTCGTGCCGCCTGAGGTGGTCCCGTCCTCTGGTGTCACGTCGGTGACCGTCGGCAACTCGGCGGGGTAGGCGAGATATGCGACGTTGAAGCCCCTCTGGGTGATCCCGTCGCCGACGATGAACCCGTTGTCCGAGATCGACCATGCCCGATAGGCGAAGAAGTTGGCGTTGCCCATCAGGTTGCTCAGGAGCTCAGTCCCGGTCTGCGCGCTGTAGATGAACGCGCCACAGTTGTCGACCAATGGACCACCGCCCGGGGGGCTGTAATAAGTCGTGCCCACGACGACGCCCGAGCTGTTCGCTCCCTGCGGCTCGCTGGTGCCGCACTGGCCGACCGACGGCTCGGACGTCGGTGTCGTACCGCTCCCACCCAGTTGGACGCCGTAGGTCGCTTGCGCGGCTTCCACGGCGGCCTCGCTCGTCAGGTCCGTGACGCCGATCACCGAAGGGGACGTGGTGTCGCTCACGTTGATGTGCAGCAGGTAGAACGGGTTCGAGGTGGTCGGATTGAGGCTGCCCGCTATGACCCATTGGCCGTCGGTGCTGATTTCCTCCTCGTTGAAGTCGAGGTCGGGCAGACCCTCGAGGACCAAGACGGCGTAGTAGTCACCTACGCCCCCAGGGCTGGGTTGTGCCGCTGCCGGAACCGGGGACAGTGGACCGAAGCGACTGAACACACTGGTGAGCGCCAGCACTACCAGGAAGAGAGAGACCCAACGGGCTTTCATTCCCCACTCCCGACCAGTGACAGGCGGAGGCCAGAGCCTTGCATCGCTGAATGCTCACGACATGCGAGTCTCTTGGTCGGCTCGATGGGTCCCTGGTGGTGAGCACCCGGAAGGGCACGATGGTTCGGACAGGTGGTCTCCACCCCCAAACGCTCCATGGCATCCTCCGCGGACGAGGCCCTCTCATTCCTTGGCCTACCGCCCGACTAATTACGCTAATTGCGGCTTTTAGCAAGCGCAAATGAGGAGGGAACTCTTGGTGGTGGTGAGGGGACCCCGATAGCTGGACCATCCGCTATGCGAGCTGGTGTGCTTGTTGGTGGAGCCAGGCCTCGACGAACTCGACCGGGGTGAGCCAGCCGTGCGCGCTGTGGGGCCTGTTGCTGTTGTAGTCGATTCTCCAGTCCTCGGTGAGGACCTTGGCTTCGAGCAGGCTGTCGAACTGCTGGCCGTTGAGGTGCTCGTCGCGCATGCGGCTGTTGAAGCTCTCGATCCAGGCGTTCTGCCAAGGCGAGCCTGGGTCGATGAAGACGGTGCCGGTGCCGTTGAACCGGCACCAGTCGGCCACGGCGTAGGCAATGAATTCGGGGCCGTGGTCGAAACGGACGTAGGCCGGAGCGCCGCGCTCGGCGGCCAGCCGCTCGAGGCAGCGGACCACGCCGTCGGCATCGATCGAGCGTTCGACGTCGGTGGCCAGGGCCTCACGGGTGAACTCGTCGACGACGTTCAAGAGCTTGAGCATCCTCCCCTCTGAGGTCTGGTCGAACTGGAAGTCCATGGCCCAGATCACGTTGGGCCGGATCGGGCAGAACGCCCCAACGGGCACCCCGATGCCCCGGAGCGGCTTCTTGCGCTTGCGAGAGGGCACACGCAGGCCTTCTGCGATCCAGAGGCGGTGGATCCGCTTGTGGTTGGCCCGCCAGCCGGCCTTGTTGGCCTCGACCGCAGCCCGGCGCCAGCCCCCACCTCGGACGACGCTTGGAGAAGTCCCGCAGCCACGCCCGCAGGGCGAGCTCGTCGTCGCAGGGGATGGGGGCGGGGAGCCTCTGGGTGGGGCGGGACTGGCCGGCGACCCGGCACGCCCGGCGTTCACTCACCCCGAACTGCTCTCGGAGGGCCACGACGGCCCGCCGGCGGGCGTCCGGGGTCAGAAGTTTCCCCGGTTCAACTCCTTGAGCATGTCGATGTCGAGCGCCTGGTCGGCCACGATCTTCTTAGGCGGGTGTTCTCGCGCTCGAGCTCCTTCAGACGCTTGGCGTCGTCGGCCTTCATCCCGCCGTACTGGTTGCGCCAGCGGTGCCAGGTCGACTCGGTGATCTCGAGGTGCCGTGCCACCTCGTCAACCGTCTTGCCTTCGCCCAGGAGCTTCTCGCCCTCGGCCAGCAGCCGGATGATCTGCTCGGGAGTATGTCGGCGGCGCTTCATGTCGTGGAGTCCTCCATTCTCCCCATCTTGGGGAACGGACTCGCACAACGGGTGGATCAGTTCACGGGGACCCGGTCAGCGGAGCCGTGACCGATCAAAAACCTACTCTGACCTGGAGCCTGAGAAGGGATTCGAACCCTTGACCTGCCCATTACGAGACGGATTGATGGAATCCTCTCCGTCCCGCTCGCTCTCCCTCTGTCCCGATCCGTCCTGCTCAAAGGGCTGCGGTGAGGCGGCCGTGGAACAGAGCGGGACCCAGCGGGACGCACCGGGACCCCGTTGTTGGGACAGAGTTGGGACAGCTCAGCCCGTCTTCAGATATCGCCGGAGGGCTTCCCTGATGACCTCAGATGAGGTCGTCTTGTCGGCAGTTGCACGCTCGTCAAGGGCTCGCCTCAGTTCGGGATCGAGGCGCACCGGCATGGCCCCGGCCGCGGCGGAGCCCATCGGAGGACGACCTGGCCGCCTGCGCAGCCTTGACACGTCCAGTCCCGCCTCGGCCTCCTCGCTCATCCGTTCGAGAACGTCCGGAGTCAACTCGACTCCCGACTTGGAACGCCCATAGGACTTCTTCTCAGCCATCATCACCAGCTTCGGGCAACAGTTCCTCGTAAATGCGCCGCATGGGCATCGCGTGGATCACCACTTCGGTCTCGTCGTCGCGTCGCACCGCCACGATCTCGAGGAGATTTCCGGCCCGGTCGGGTCCGAGGTACAAGACCCTGTCTTCGTCATCTTCGGCCACGACCATGGCATGGTCGATCGCGTGCTCGATGTCGTCATCGTTGACTCCGTGTCTGCGGGCTGAGCCGTAGATCTCCACGACAAGGATATCGTAATACGAAACTACGCGACTCGCCGACGATTGGAGCTGGCGCTTCGGCGATGCCCTTTTCAACCCTCCCGGCTCGGCGGTGGGAACCTGGTCCCTTTCCCGCTACTCCGAGGAAGCCTCTGCAAATGGACGCGCCCAGAACGCGGAGTCGTCTCCCTTGTGGAAGAAGATGTGGAGCTGGAGTTTCACGCTCTCGAGCCGCACGGCCCATCCGCGCCCGCTCACCGGATCCCCGTCGTCCGTGCCCTCAAAAGTGAACTCGACACCGGGCCGGCCATCGATTTGGGCGGGTCGATAGTCCAGCCAGCCTTCGACCGCGATGAACCGGAATAACCCCGTCTGATCGTCGCGAAACTCGACGAAGACAGGACCCACCAAGTCCAGGGCATCTCCATCCCACAGATCTGAGTCCTCGATCCTCCAGCGACTTTTCGCTAGCGTCATCGGGGATTGGTGAGCGTAGTCTCGACGGTTCTCGTCGCTCAGCGCTTGGACTCTCGAAAGCCTTTCATCTTCCTGCGCGTCAGTCAGCAACTCAAGCGCCGCATCGAGACGCTTCTGGCGTCGTCGGTTCGGTTCATGGTTGGCCTCTGCGGCGAGATACTCGGTCAGCTCTTCGAGCTCGTCGTCGGTCACCTCCAAGAAGAGGCGACCGGACTCGACCCGACGCTGCAAAGACGGCGCGCTCGCATTCGAGATCGAGGATCTCAATCTCCCTGAGTGCAAAAACCGCGTCAGGAGTCACCTCGATGCTCCTCAGTGTGCTCCTGGACACCGTTTCCGCATCCTGCGGTTTTCTTCCCCTGAGATCGAAGTACGAGCCTTCCCATCCGCTGATCACTCCGATGTCGCCGCATCCGGTGCACCTCCACTCAATGGTGGGCGGTAGGTCTGTTCGGAAGACGGCGATGGTCCCCTCACAGGGTTGGCGATTTGGACGTCGATGACATGGCAGTGCGCTCACCCACGCTTCGCCGGACTCAGAGGCTGTGGCTGCCTTCACGATGCCGCCGAGATGACCTGCCATTCGCCGAGCCGGCCCCGGAGCATCGTCGGGCATGTCGAGGAAGTGGCGAAGATCGCTCACGAACGTGGCACTGACCGTACCGATCCCGATAGCTGTCGCGTCCGACTCGGGACGTGGGCGGGTGCCCCTTCGAATGGATCCACAAGGCCGCCGGATGTCAAAAGCGAAGAAATTTTGGGACCACACGGAACAGTGCGCTGTTTTGCGATCGGTCGACGTCATTACCCAGGGAGAATGCCAGCATTTCTGCGGCGTCAATTGTTGGGACGACTGTTGGGACGGTGCGCTGCTCGCCGACCGGCCAGGGCTCTGACCAGGGGATTCTGGAGCCTGAGAGGAGATTCGAACTCCTGACCTGCGCATTACGAGGGAGATCGACGGAATCCCACCCGGTCCCCATGGTTCCCACGGAGTCCCACTCCGTCCTGGTTAGACGGCAGTTCATCACCGTCTCAGACACCCAGTGGGACTCAGTGGGACGGAGTGGAACCCAATTGTTGGGACAAAGTTGGGACAGAACCCGGCAATCGAGCAATGTTGGGGTCTCCTACCTCCAAGCCTGAAATCACTCATTTCCGGGAGCGCACATAACTCCAGGGGCGCCATGCGGCCTTGACCTACCTGGCCGGTCCGCGGGATTTCTTGGCCCTTGTCCACAGCAACGTCCGCACGATCATGGATTTCGCAACTGAGCTAGGTGTTAGGGCATTCAAGGCCGACAAAGAGGCGTGGCGCGGTCGAAAGGGATCCACTTTCTCGGGCCGTATGGACGTTCGCGTAGAAATTGATGTGGACATCGCGGGCGCAGCCACTGCCCATGCGCAACCACTCCACCGGCCCGCTTGGGTCAGACCAAGGCCTCCGTGTCGCATCGTGACCGGGGAACACGCCGCCCAACGCTGTTCGACGGCGAGCGAGTAGAGCCGGTTTCAGACCCCAAATGGTCAATTGGCCCTACTGCTATTCCAGTTGCGAATCTACGGTGGCCACCAGCGGTCGACGAGGGCGCTCCTGGTCGCCGAATCGGGGAGGCCCCGATGCACTCGTCACGGCAGGGTTGCTCGTTGAGTGTCATGGCTCTTTCAGTGCGTGTCGTTCCGGTGCGGGTGAGGTGCTCATCAGCGTGGGAGGGACCCAAAGAGTCGGTCGAGGCTCATGCCGCTGGCAGTGCCGGTAGCTACCTCGTCCAGCGGGGGCCGGCAAGTGACAAACGATCAACGACCGTATATCTCCCTCCGCCGACCACGTGTCCATCCAGAAACTGTTCCCAATGGGCTCGGGTAAGAGATGAGGAGCCGTCATGGATGTCCTGACCTTTCGATTCCATCTACTCCGCCACATGCGCGTGGGTCAGTCAGTCGGCAACCAATCGATCTGGAAGGCCATCGCGGCCCTCTGTGCGGCTCTCGCGCTGATGATCCTCTCGGTTGGACCCATCACCCGGGCATTGTCGTTCCCCTCGACCGTCGTCCCCGCCACACATCCGTCGGTTGCCGCGCCGACTTCGACCAAGAGCATTCCTGCCGGGCTCCAAGAGGCGATCCATCGAGCTTTGGGACCCGGTCCGATCGGGTTGGGCACGGCGCCGCTGGTTTCGGGCATCGCCCGGTCGTCCTTGGGATGGAGCGCTCTGGCGCCTCACCTGGGAGTCTCGGCCACCATTTCGCGGTCCGGTTCGCTTCACGTCAGCCTCGGGGACAAAGGACTCACTGGCAGTCTCATGGCGCGGTCAATTGGCACTGGCACCGACGGCACGGCCACGCCGCTGCACGTGATGTCAAGCACGTTGGTCGGGAGCAGGCTGGTGCAGAAGATGGGTCCTTTGAGCACCTCGTACCAGGTGACCCCTGCGGGGCTCGAGCAGAGCTTCACCCTCGTCAAGGCGCCTGCTGGCGCGGACGGCACACTGGTGGTCAACCTCGGCCTGGCCACCGGCTGGGCGGTTGAGGGCAACGGGACCTCGCTCGTCAAGCAAGGGGCCCATGGTTCGCCGTCCCTCGTCTACGGCGGCCTCAAGTCCTTGGACGCCCGTGAGGCCGTGCTGGCCTCGAACCTGCGGATCGTGCACGGCACCGCGCAGATTGTCGTCCACGGAGTTCTGACATCGTCCTATCCCATCGACATCGATCCCACCTGGACGACGTCGTCGACCCCGACGGCCACCTTGACCAACTCGGGCGGCGCCTCGGGCGACACATTCGGCAGCTCGGTGGCGCTGTCGTCCGACGGGTCCACCGCGGTCATCGGGACCCCCGGCGTGAACTCTCACACCGGCGCCGCCTACGTCTTCCACGTCTCAGGCGAGAGTTCGTGGGCCACGTCTTCGGCCCCGACGGCCACCCTGACCAACTCGGGCGCCGCTTCGGATGACTCCTTTGGCTCCTCGGTGGCGCTGTCGGCCGATGGGACCACTGCGGTGATCGGGGCCTCCGGCGTGAACTCGAACGTCGGTGCGGCCTACGTGTTCCACGTCTCGGGCGAGGGCTCGTGGGCCACGTCTTCGCCTCCGACCGCCATCCTGACCAACTCGGGCGGCGCTTCGGGTAGCGATTTCGGCGTCTCGGTGGCGCTGTCGGCCGACGGGACCACCGCGCTGATCGGGGCCAACGGCGTGAACTCGGCCGCCGGTGCGGCCTATGTGTTCCACGTCTCGGGCGAGGGATCGTGGGCGACTACTTCGGCCCCAACGGCCACCCTGACCAACTCGGGCGGGGCCTCTGGTGCCCAATTCGGTATCTCGGTGGCGCTGTCGGCTGTCGGGACCACCGCGCTCATCGGGGCCACTGGCGTGAACACGTTCGCTGGTGCGGCCTACGTGTTCCACGTCTCGGGCGAGGGATCGTGGGCCGCGTCTTCGACCCCGACGGCCACCCTGACCAACTCGGGCGGCGCTTCGTTTAGCCAATTCGGCAACTCGGTGGCGCTGTCGGCCGACGGGACCACGACGGTCATCGGGGGCGAGGGCGTGAGCTCGTCCACCGGCGCGGCCTACGTGTTCCACGTCGCCGGCGAAGGAGCGTGGGCCACGTCGTCGGCCCCGACGGCCACCCTGACCAACTCGGCCGGTGCTTCGGATGACGCCTTTGGCTCCTCGGTGGCGCTGTCGGCCGACGGGACCACCGCGGTGATCGGAGCCTTCAGCGTGAACTCGGGCACCGGTGCGGCCTACGCGTTTCACGTCTCGGGTGCCTCCTGGACGACCACTTCGACCCCGACGGCAACCTCGACCAACTCGAGTGACCAATTCGGCACCTCGGTGGCGATCTCGAACGACGGGACCACCGCGATCATCGGGGCCCCCAACGTGAACTCGGGCACCGGCGCGGTCTATGTATTCCACGACTCGGGCGAGGGATCGTGGGCGTCGTCTTCGACTCCGACGGCCACCCTGACCTACTCGGGCGGCTCAATTGGCCACTTCGGCTCGTCGATAGCACTCTCGGCCGACGGGACCACGGCGGTCATTGGAGCTCCCTACCAAGGCTCGGCCGGCGATGCGGCTTACGTGTACAACGTCTCGAGCGAGGGATCGTGGGCGACCACCTCGACGCCGACGGCCATCCTCACCAACTCAGCCCTCACGCAGCCGGCCGAGTTCGGCTCCTCGGTGGCGCTGTCGGCCGACGGGACCACTGCGTTGATCGGGACCCCCGACGTCAGCGGTGACGGTGGTGCGTCCGGTGGTGCGGCCTACGTATACCACGTCTCGAGCGAGGGATCGTGGGCGACCACCTCGACCCCGACGGCCACCCTTACGAACTTGGGCGACGCTTTCGACGTCGCGTTCGGCGGCTCGGTGGCGCTGTCGGCCGATGGGACCACCGCGGTAATCGGCGCTGTAGGTGTGAACACTTTCGCTGGTGCGGCCTATGTGTTCCAGGTCTCGGGCGAAGGATCGTGGGCGACGAGCTCGACCCCGACGGCCACCCTGACCAACTCGAGTGGCGCTTCGTATGACCAGTTCGGACAATCGGTATCGCTGTCGGCTGACGGGACCACGGCGTTGATCGGGACCTTGGGCGTAAACACGGACACCAATGCGCCAGGTGTGGCCTACGTGTACCACGTCTCGACCGAAACCTCGTGGGCGACCACCTCGACCCCGACGGCCACCCTGACCAACTCGGGCGAGGCTTCACTCGCCGAATTCGGCTCCCGGGTGGCAATCTCGGCCGACGGAACGACCGCCTTCATCGGGGCCTACGGCGTGAGCACGGGCACCGGCGCGGCCTACGTGTTCCACGTCTCGAGCGAAGGATCATGGGCGACCACCTCGACCCCGACGGCCACCCTGACCAACTCGTCTGGAGCTTCAGGTGACTTATTCGGCACCTCGGTGGCACTCTCCGCCGACGGAACCACTGCGGTCATCGGAGCCCCCGGCGTGACCGGCGCGGCCTACGTGTACCACGTCTCGAGCGAAACCTCGTGGGCGACCACCTCGACCCCGACGGCCACCCTGAGCAAACTGGGCGGCGCTTCGGGCGACGTCTTCGGTACCTCGGTGGCAATCTCGGCCGATGGGACCACCGCGGTCATCGGGGCCCCCGGCGTGAACTCGAGCACCGGCGCCGCCTATGTGTTCCACGTCTCGGGCGACGGATCGTGGGTGACGTCGTCGACCCCGACCGCTACCCTGACCAACTCGGCCGGTGCCTCCTTTGATGTTTTGGGCACGTCGGTGGCAATCTCGGCCGACGGCACCACAGCGGTCATCGGAGCCCCCGGCGTGAGCTCGAACACCGGTGCGGCCTACGTGTTCCACGTCTCGGGTGAGGGATCGTGGGCGACGTCTTCGACCCCGACGGCCACTCTGACCAACTCGGGCGGCGCCTCGGGTGACCTGTTCGGCACCTCGGTGGCACTGTCGGCCGATGGGACCACTGCGGTCATCGGGGCCTACGGCGTGAGCTCGTTCACCGGCGCGGCGTACGTGTTCCATGTCTCGGGCGAGGGGTCGTGGGCGACCACCTCGGCCCCGACGGCCACCCTGACCAACTCGGGCGGCACCTCGGACTACGAATTCGCTTGGTCGGTGGCACTGTCGGCCGACGGGACCACAGCGGTCATCGGGTCCTACGGCGTGAGCTCGTTCAGCGGCGCGGCTTACGTCTTCCACGTCTCGGGCGAGGGATCGTGGGCCACGATTTCGACCCCGACGGCAACATTGACCAACTCGGCCGGCGCCTCGGATGACGGCTTCGGATACTCGGTGGCACTCTCGGCCGACGGGACCACCGCGCTCATCGGGGCCCCCGGCGTGAGCTCGAACACCGGCGCGGCCTACGTGTTCCACGCCTCCGGCGAGGGATCGTGGGCCACGTCTTCGACCCCGGCGGCCACCCTGACCAACTCGAGCGGCGCTTCGGGTGACGACTTCAGCAGCTCGGTGGCAATCTCCGCCGACGGGACCATCGCGGTCATCGGAGCCTACGGAGTGAACTCTTCCACCGGCGCGGCCTACGTGTTCCAGGTTTCGGGCGAGGGGTCGTGGACGACGTCTTCGACCCCGACGGCCACCCTGACCAACTCGGTATCCACTGCGGGTTACGACTTCGGCTTTTCGGCAGCACTGTCGGCCGACGGGGCCACTTCTCTCATCGGGACCAACACCGCCAACGCCGCCTCTGTATTCCATGTCTCGGGCTCGGCCTTGGCCACCCCCAGCACGCCGTCGATCTCGAATCTCCCCTCCAGCGGCACCTACGGCGGTGGCTTTACCGCCACGGTCGCCACCACCGGGGACGGCACCAAGTCGGTCACTTCGAACTCGACGAGCATCTGCACGGCCAGCGGCCTCGCCGTCTCCTACGTCGGGGTCGGCATCTGCTCGCTCACCGCCCACGTGGCGGCGGGGACGGACTACTCGGCGGCTGACGGGAGTCCCCAGACCTTCAGTGTCGGCCAGGCCGCCCCCAGCACGCCGTCGATCTCGAACCTCCCGGCCAGCGGCACCTACGGCGGCGGCTTCACCGCCACGGTCGCCACCACCGGGGACGGCACCAAGTCGGTCACTTCGAACTCGACGGGCGTCTGCACGGCGAGCGGCCTCGCCGTCTCCTACGTGGGCGTCGGCATCTGCTCGCTCACCGCCCATGTGGCGGCGGGGACGGACTACTCGGCGGCTGATGGGAGTGCCCAGACCTTCAATGTCGGCCAGGCCACGCCCAGCACGCCGTCGATCTCGAATCTCCCCTCCAGCGGCACCTCTGGCGGTGGCTTCACCGCTTCGGTCGCCACGACCGGGGACGGCACCAAGTCGGTCACTTCGAACTCGACGGGCGTCTGCACGGCCAGCGGCCTGGCCGTCTCCTACGTGGGCGTCGGCACCTGCTCGCTCACCGCCCACGTGGCGGCGGGCACGGACTACTCGGCTGCGGACGGGAGTCCCCAGACCTTCTCGGTCAAGGCCACGCCCAGCACGCCATCGATCTCGAATCTCCCGGCCAGCGGCACCTACGGCGGTGGCTTCACGGCCACGGTCGCCACCACCGGGGACGGCACCAAGTCGGTCACTTCGAACTCGACGAGCATCTGCACGGCCAGCGGCCTCGC
>Ga0181536_10005059_pt1 | contig 13681 bp, 12 predicted proteins | sample PEATcosm2014_Bin_41_FD_121105 | JGI IMG/M metagenome (GOLD analysis project Ga0181536, IMG submission 121105) | Peatland microbial communities from MTU Mesocosm Facility, Houghton, MI, USA - PEATcosm2014_Bin17_60_metaG | ecosystem: Environmental > Terrestrial > Soil > Wetlands > Peat | place...
AGAGAAGGCGACCATCTTGCCATCAGGATCAACTGACAGCGATGCCGTTATTTCGTGACACCTGGCATGCACATCGCTCGTGAATGATTCCAAGCGATCGGCGATGAACTTCACCGGCCGTCTAACAATTAGCGCGGCAGCGGCGACAGCCATTTCGTCATCATAGATGTGCAACTTGATACCAAAGCCACCGCCAACGTCCGGCACAATAACGCGCACCTGTTGTTCTAGAAGCTTCAATTGAGCCGAAAGGACGGCCCGCATTTGGTGAGGAGCCTGCGTTGCGGCGTAGACTGTAAGCTGCTCTTGAGTGTCATCAAAATGTGCAACAATTGAACGCGGTTCGAGGGGCACGCCAGTGTGCCTTGAAAAGCTGAACTCGCGAAATACAGAGTATGCGATCGTTGCGTCTGGAGCAGGCGTGGATGCACTATATTGAAACATAACATTCGATCCAAGCTGAGGATTAACAAGCGGCGGATCGAATCCAAAAGCAACTTTGACGTTGAAAACAGGGGGTAACGGCTCCCATTCAATATCCACAAAGGACAAAGCATCTTCGGCGAGCGATCGCGACTCCGCAAGCACCATTACCACAGGCTGTCCCTGCCAAACGGCGCGGCCGGAGGCGAGGGGGAATTGCGCCACGGAACGATGTGCCGGGAGAGTTTCAAAATGCGTCGTCCAGGGCTCACACACACGCAGGAGATCGCGGGACTGAAGTACGGCAGAAACACCGGGTCTATGAAGAGCTTTGCTCACATCCACTGATATAATACGCGCATGGGCATGCGGACTTCGCAGAAATGCTACGTGCAACGTGCCTGGGAGGCGAACGTCATCGGTAAAGAGGCCTCGTGCCGCCGCAAGTTGGGAGGCCTTCCGGCGCGGAATGGACTCGCCGATGTATCGATGCGTCATTCTCTGATCCTTAGTAAATCAGAAATCGGATCAGCACCGAACCGCTCAATCCGAGACTCTAAACTTCTCAACGCGGCCCATTGCTGGCGAACGTTGTGTCCAGTGGGACGAACGAGCGGTTCGCCGGTCTGCTCTCAGGTCCTTGGCAAGTTTCGGATACGAGAGCTTGCCAAAAGCCCCGGAACTCACCCGTAGGCCGGAGGTTACTTTTTGCTAGCGCACCTCAATATCGCTGTCGTGAATCACCTTTTTCCAGCGCTTAAGTTCGGCGTCGATCCGATCACGAAACTGCTCTGGCGTGCCGCCAGCGGGCTCAAATCCGAGGGCGGCTAAGCGCTTTATCATTTCGGGATCGTGCAACGATTTGTTCAGAGTAGAATTGATGAACGTGATGATGTGCTTCGGAGTACCTTTTGCGGCCACAATGCCGTAAAGAATTCCTACATCGAAGTCTTTGTAACCCAATTCGTTCATAGTTGGCACATCGGGCAGGTCAGGTGATCGTTTTGCCCCGGTCACGGCGAAAGCCTTCAATTTTCCCGCTTTGATGTATGGTGTCGCAGACGGAAGAGAGTCCGTCATTACATCTACGCGTCCGCCCATCATATCCGTCAATGCCGGCGTACTTCCTTTGTACGGGACGTGCGTCCATTTCACACCGACGGCGGATTGTAAGTATTCACCCGTAAGATGAATAATGCTCCCGTTGCCTGCGGAGGCCATATTGATGCCTCCAGGAGTTTTTTTAGACAACGCAATCAGCTCATCTAAATTGTTCGCTTTGAGATCTGCCCGGGCCACGAGCACAAGCCCAGAATTTGCAAACCAAACTATCGGTTCGACATCACGAAGGGTGTCGAAATTCATTTTGGCAAAAAGTATAGGACTGATCGTTATAGTACCCGACGAGCCAACTCCGAGTGTGCTTCCGTCTTTGCTCGATCGTGCCACGTCCTGCATAGCAGGAATTCCGCCAGCTCCGGGCTTATTTACCACCACAAATGGCTGGCTACTCGCCTCTTCGAGAGCCTGGCTCATCAGGCGTCCTACGATATCAACCGCGCCCCCGCTCGCAAACGGAACAATTACGTCCACCCGCCTTGAAGGATATTCCTCGGCAAGGGCGACGCTCGAGACGGAGAGCATGCCGAGAGCAAGCGCGAACAACCTGTTTTTGCGCATGAATAGTTCTCCTGGTTGCAGCAGGCGAACGGATTTCCGTCAACCAGCCGGCTGTTTGCGTTTCCTTCCAGGGGGGGTGCTAACCTTAAGATGGTCGGCTTAGCTGGCCCTGTCCCATTTGTTTTTAGACCCCGAACTAGCGAGCGTACCGCGAGGCATGTATTGACGTGTACACGAGTGTATACCAAGCGGTCAAGATTTGTTAATAGGACTGTTTGACCTAATAATAGTCCATTAACCCAGAGGACTTGATCTGTACGATCTTGTGCATCCGTAAAGCGTTGACATTCAAATGTATACCGTTGCATTGAGAAGCAGATACCAAAGGATTTCCAGCAATGCCAGCTACCAAGCGGAAAGAGCACCCCTTGAAGCGACAGCTAGCCGCACAGGACGGATCTGGCGGCTCTTTAGCTGACAAGGCGTATAAATCTCTTCATGCGGCGATACAGAGCAATGAACTGAAACCGGGGACTCGTCTTCGTGAGTTAGAGCTGACAGAGTGGTTCGGAATTAGCAGGACGCCAATCAGAGAAGCGTTGCAACGGCTTCAGAGCGAAGGCCTGATTGTCAACGATCCTGAACTAGGACTTATTGTTGCCAAGCTCGACATCCGCATGCTGAGTGAACTGTATGAAGTTCGCGAAGTATTGGAGGGTACTGCAGCTGCATTTGCTGCACGTCATGCATCCGAGGGTGAGATCACGGTACTACGCGAGCTTGTAAGGCAGGGCTATGAGGACTGCAAAGATCCAGATCAGTTAGCGGCCAACAATCGTGCGTTTCACGAAGCTTTGTATCGGAGCGCGCATAATCGTTACCTACAAAAGACATTGAGTGCATTTCGCGAGTCAATGTCGCTACATGTCTCCGCTACTCTTTCTGTTGCTGGGAGATCGAAGGAATCTCTCGACCAGCACAACGCGATAGTGTCCGAGATTGAGAATAGAAATCCCGCGGGGGCCGAAGAAGCCGCGCGTGCGCATATAAGGCAGGCGTATCGGTTAAGGCTTAGCTTATTGACTAACCTCAGCGGTGAGTTGTGAAGGATTCTCCTGCAGTTTCCGGCTGAGGCGAAACCTTGCGTCGTGGACACCGACATCTCGCGGTGGTCTGATTTACGACCCATGCAGTCGCTAAGGATGCTGTAGCCCCTCAGCGTTGACATTGCGCATGCGCTTGTATACAATAACATACAAAGAGTATTCTGACGCGTGGACGCTGTTGTAAGCCACGACAGCATCGCCTGAGTCATTTCGATCTGCAGGCTGGCAAAGGCCAGTTTCGTCACACGGGAGTTACATATGAAGGCTCTGGTTATCGGTGGCACGGGACCAACCGGTCCGTTCATCGTGAACGGACTTTTGGACCGATCGTATGAAACGGTCATTCTCCATCGCGGGCATCATGAAGTTCCTTTCAAGAAGGAAATTGAGCACATCCATGTCGATCCTCACTTCGAGGAGGGAATGCGTGATGCGCTGCAAGGGCGGCGTTTTGATTTGATAATCATCACGTACGGCCGCCTCGCGATGTTGGCAGAAGTTTTAAAGGGTCACACGCATCGACTTATCTCAATCGGCGGCACTGCGTATGCCACGGATTCTTATGATAGGCCTGTTTCGGAAGAAGGTAAGCGTCCGAAGAACATCAAATTGATCGACAAGATCGTCAACACAGAGGAATCACTATTTAAGCTTCACAATAGTGGCGAATTTAACATTACGCATTTTAGGTATCCGAATTTGTATGGGCCGCGTCAGCTGGCCCCCAAAGAATGGAGTGTAATTAGGAGAGTTCTTGATGGCCGCCGGGTGTTGCCCATAATGGAGGGGGGGCTCACATTGGAAAGCCGAGCGTATGTCGAAAATGCAGGTGCGGCGGTGTTGTTGGCAGTCGACAAACCCGAAGCATCGGCCGGACAAACATATAACGTTGCGGATCAACATACCCCGAGCGACATTGTGCGTGCCCGAACTATCGCGGGCATTCTCGGTGCGGATGTTGAGTTTGTAAGCTTTCCGCGTTCGGCCGGGAGGCCCGCGCACTATTGGGGGCGCGGCCGCGACCTGGAGACGGGTACCCGGGGCGAGCCGCCTCCGGTCGCTCATAGGCTTCTGGACGTCGGAAAGATTGTACGTGAGCTGGGTTACAGCGATCCCGTTCGGTTCGAAGACGCCATGAAGCGAACTGTCCAGTGGTACTTAGAGAATCCAATCGAGCGAGAAAGCGAAGAGGAGCGGGTGCTCGGGGACCCCTTCGATTATGCAGCTGAAGATGAATTCATTCGGATTCAGCGCTCATTTGTAAAGGCATGCGAAGAACTGCCTTTTTTAGGCGTGAGGCATGCTCACGCCTATGACCATCCTAAAGAGGCCGCGCGCGCGAAACGTTAAGACGAGCAATGGAAAGGCCTTTTCGTAGGATCACAGAGAATGGATTATTCGTCTACAACGTGGGGGGCATTGTCCGCGAGTACCGATCGGGCGCCGAACAAGATCGCTCTGAAGGATTTAGATAGCTCTCTCACATACGCCGAAGTGCTCGAGCTCGTGACCCACATTTGTGGTGGCCTTAAGCGCCTTGGCGTAGTCAGGGGTACAGTGGTTGGCGTCATGCTCGATAGTCACGTCGATCATGCGTTGACCTGGCTATCGACAGGTAGTCTGGGTGCGATCGAATGCGGATTGAACCCTCAGCTCCGTGGAGAGCTTCTGCTCGAGTGCCTAAGAGACTCAGGTGCAAAAATTTTATTCATTGAAGAGGCGTACGTCGCCGAGATCGGCGAAGTACTTCAGCAATTAACTGATTTAAAAACGCTTATTGTTCGCACACGAGATGGCGGCTCAATCGTGCAGTCACCGGCATCCGACCTGAACGCTGTGTCTTGGGAAGAGGTTTTAAGTTCACCCCCTACCTCTAGCCTCGGTGACGTCGACGCCAGTGAAGTGTTCGCATTAATTTACACATCTGGAAGTTCTGGCTCGCCAAAAGGAGTGCTCGTGACACACGCTCAGACGTATGGGCGATGTGAGCCGGGTTCGCTTGGCACCCCCACCGAAAACGATGTGTCACTAGTCACCTTGCCAATGTTTCACGTGGTCGGGCTCTGCCGTGGGGTTTATAGCGCTCTCATAGCTGGTGGTACTGCGGTCATTTTACCCAAGTTCAGCGCAACACGATTTTGGGAGCAGGCGCGAGTCCACAACGCAACTTGTGCCCCGTTGCTGGGCTCTATGGCATCGTTTATTTTCGCGCAGCCGGCTACTGAGTGCGACAAAAGGCACCAAATGCGATGGGTGACCATGGCGCCTCCGATCGATGCTGTAGACGAATTTCGAGTACGGTTCGGCGTCGAAGTGTACACCGCATATGGACTTACCGAAGCGGTTGCACTGACATCCGGTCCTGCCACCGGTCGGGGGACCGGTTGGTTACGCTCCGATTTCGAAATGCGTTTGGTCGATGATTTCGATCGAGAAGTTCAGTCGGGCAGTCCGGGAGAGCTCATTGTCAGAGCCAAGAAGCCGTGGCTGACAATGGTCGGCTATCATAATCAATGCCCTGCCACACAAAAACTCTTCCGAAACCAATGGCTCCACACGGGCGATATTTTTGAGGTTCTAGATACGGGTGAACTCCGATTCATTGGCAGAAAAAGCGAACGGATAAGACGACGCGGAGAAAACATTTCGGCAAGCCTGATCGAGAGCTGTGCCGCTCGGAATCCGCAAATCACTTCTGCGTTTGCCGTAGCTGTACCGGACGATGAGAATGTGGAGGATGAGGTTCTCTTGTGTGTGCTTTCTTCCGAGCGTGACCTGCAGCCTCAAGCGGTCCATCAATTTTTGCGCCAATCGCTCCCAGAATTTATGGTGCCGCGTTACATCGTGATCTGTTCCGAAGTGCCACTTACTTCGTCTCAGAAGGTCGACCGTCCGAAGCTAGAGCAATTTTTCTCCGAAGCTTGGGATGCTCATTCGCAGCATGATCTATCTAGGGGTTAGAAATGAAGGCGGGCGTTCATGACACCAAGACTGAATGGAATTGGGGCCTTCGAGATAAGTTCGGCAGCCTCTCTATCGGCGAATCTCGTGACGCGCCACCCGAGATTACATCCAGCTTGCCGAAAGGCTGCTTGCTCGAGGCTTTCGGCATGCGTCTATTGAAGGTTGGTCCTGGCGCTGCATTGGTCGAGATGAAATTGACGCCGATCCATATGAATCAGCGCGGAATTGCGCAAGCCGGTGCGATTGTTGCACTTGCCGACGCCGCCGCGGGATGGGCCACGCTTCCCGCGCTCGCCGAAGGAACGCATTTTACTACTTTGGAGCTCAAAGCGAACTTACTTCGAGCTTCACGCGCCGGCGATGTACTACATGCGGTCGTGACGCCGGTGCACGTTGGCGGCTCGACAATCATCCTAGACGTATCAGTGAATAAGCAGGATCTGAATCAAACGACTGTTGCGAAGTTCTCTTGTACTCAGCTTGTTCTCAAGCCACGCAGCTAAACTCGCCTTAGAGCCGCTGATTTCGAGCAGGAACCGCTAAAGATGTTTACCAAGAACGATCTTCGAAAACGAGCGAAGAGATTTCTCGATTTTCGAAGCATCGCGGTTGTCGGAGCGTCGGATAATCCTGATCGCATCGGCGGGAAACCGTTATCACTGCTGAAGCGCCTCAACTTTGACGGAGAGGTGTTTGGGGTCAATCCAAAATACAAAATGGTTCAAGGATACGATTGCTTCGGCGCTATCGCTGATCTCCCGTCTGGGGTGGAGATGGCAATTGTTGCGGTGCAAGCACCACTTGCGGTCGACGCCCTTGAAGAACTCGGGAAGAAGGGCGTGCAGGCGGTCACTGTCTTTACATCGGGCTTCGCCGAAGTGGGTCCACAAGGATACGAGTTACAAAGGCGAATGCGAGAGATCGCCTATAGATATGGTATTGCGATCAACGGTCCGAATTGCGTCGGAACGATCTCGTTTGTAAATCGCAGGCCAGCCACTTTCGCCAGCTCAATATCAGTTTACGCGCCGGGCAGGATAGGCCGCGTCGCGCTGGTAAGCCAAAGCGGCGGGTTTGCGCCGAGCATTTGGGCTGATGCCATGCTGGCCGGAACTGGCTTCTCGCATATGTTTACAACCGGCAACGAAGCCGTCCTTGGTTTTGGAGATTACCTGCATCTACTTGCGGAGGACCCTAGTACTGACGTGGTGCTGGGTTACATGGAAGGATTAGAGGACGGACAGGAATTTTGCTCTGCTGCAGAGGCGTTGCGTCGTGCAGGAAAGCCTCTGGTAATGATCAAGCCCGGTCGCTCTACAGATGTGGCTCGCGTGGTTACCTCTCATACTGGACAGATGGCGGGAAGTTATGAGGCATTCCGGGCTGCGTTCAAAAAGCACGGCGTGATCGAAGTCGATACCTTGGATAGCCTGACGGACCACGCACGCGTTTTGTCAGTTAAAGGCGCCTCCGACCCATTAGTTATAGCCACTACATCTGGTGGCGTAGGTGTGTATCTGACAGACCTATGTGAAGCGAGAGGTGTTCGCTTAGCTGCATTAGCGGAAGGAACTGAACAGAAGCTCCGCCGCTTTATCCCGGAATTCGGTACCACAAAGAATCCGGTCGACGTCACGGCACAGGTGGTCAACAATTCTGAGAGCCTAAAGCAGACACTCGTCGCGATCTCGGATGACGAAAATGCAAGCTCGGTACTGTTTGTCCTGAATGGAAAGGCCGAGCAGGATAAAGCCAAAGAGTTGATCGAAATCGTTAGCTCACTACAAAACACTTTGAAAAAACCCTTATTCACCGCCTGGCTTGGTGTGTCAAATGAGATACGAGAGAGCGCCTCAGCCGCTGGTATTAACGTGTTCAATGACCCCGCGCGGTTACTTTCGCCCTTGGGAAATATGGCTCGTTGGAACGTAGCAGCCAAATTGCGGCGCCCAACTCTTGAACGGCGCGCCGGAGACGAGCAGAGCGTAGGCAGCCAGGCGATGTTTTCCCATTGCGACGGACAGCTATTGTTGGATGAGTGGAAAGGGATGGAGCTACTTGAGCACTATGGAATTCAGGTTCCTCGGAGGTGGTCGGTCACTTCTCGTGCGGATCTGGATGGGCGAATTTCCGATATAAAGTTTCCTTGCGTAGTCAAGACGTTGCATCCAGTGCTGGCTCACAAGAGCCGCTCGGGAGGTGTGATTTTGAATGTACGGTCGGTCGAAGAGTTACAGGTGGCCTGGGGAACGCTCGCAGATCGGGGCGCCACCACCGTAATTGTGGAAGAGCAGGTTTCATCTCTTGGACCCGAGCTGGTCGTTGGAATCTCAAGCGATCCCACGTTTGGACAACGCGTTGTAGTGGGCGCCGGCGGTGTAAATACAAATGAAGAAGGTGACTTTCTCACCATTCTCCCTCCTTTCAATGAGGAGTACTTAGAAACGTCTTTGCGAGCGCTGCGTATTTGGCCTGACCTAGACAAGTTGCTCAAAATTTCTCCCCATTGTCTGCAATGGATTTACAATACAGTTGAGGCGCTTTGCAGACTACAGTCCGTCGAACGCGAATACGTTGTAGAAATTGAATGTAATCCGTTGCTTGTGCACGCTACGGGACTTATGGCGGTTGATGTGCTTGCAATAGGGCCCAACCCCCACTCGCTCTCATTAACTCGAACGACGGCAGTTTAGACCGGGGTAAATATGTCGTACCGTCTGTCTACTGATTTGATTCAGCTTCGCGAGTCTGCACGGAAATTTGCGAAAGAGCGGCTTGCGCCTATCGCAATGGAAGTCGAGGCGAAGGGAGCTCCGTTTCCCCGTCAGATGCTTAAGGAAATGGCGTCCGCGGGAATGTTGGGCCTCGATATTCCGCGTGAATATGGCGGTCAGGGTCTAAACGTTCTGGCGACCTGCGTCGCAATGGAAGAACTCGCAGGCGGCTGGTTTTCCGCTACGAGCTATGCAGCCGCCATGACGGCAGGCCCCATTCTTGAGGCCGGGTCTCTGGAACAAAAGTCCAGGTATCTGCCGCGAGTTGCATCTGGCGACTTTATCACCGCCGTCGCAATGTCTGAGCCAAATGTCGGTAGTGATGCGACTTCGCTTGAAACTTACGCTGCGCCTATGGAAGGTGGGTATACAATTTCAGGTACTAAGTTGTTTATTACGAATGCTGATGTTGCAGATGCGCTTCTTGTGTTTGCGCGGACGGCAGCTCCCGGTGAAAAACGTCGGGTGGCGACAATGTTTATCGTGAATAAGGGTTCACCAGGCATGAGTTTGGTGCGCAAAATAAAAGCTCTCGCGCATTCGGCAAATCCAATTTGGGAGATCAAGTTTCAACAGTGTTTTGTACCGCAAACAAACGTGGTGGGTGAAGTTGGATGTGCCTTTGAGAGTATGCAAGTGGGGTTTGCCAAGACGCGTAGTTATTACGCAGCTCGGTGTGTAGGTGTCGCGCAGGCTGCGCTTGATTACGCTGCTCACTATGCGCAAGAGCGGCAGCAGTTCGGTCAAATGATCTCGCAGCATCAGGGTATCCGGTTCAAGTTAGCCGACATGCAATCCTCAATAGAGGCATGTCGCTGTTTGACTTACAGGGCGGCAACATTGGTCGATGAGGGTGCTGCGGATGTTGCTGTGGCAGTCGCAATGGCGAAGCTGCAGGCCTCCGATATGGCCATGAAGGTCGTCTCAGAGGCAATCCAGATAATGGGTGGCCAAGGTTACACGTGCGATCACCCGCTTGAGCGGTATTATCGAGAGGCGAAATTGTTTCAGATCGGCGATGGATCGTGCGAGATCCTTAGGTTGATAATTTCGAGCGACTCGAATCGTCGTGCTCGCGGAAATGAGCGTGTAGCGTTGTCTGATTGAGATGGAGCGATGAAAATGAAGCCTATCTGCCCTGCTCATTTTCCGTGGAAAAATTACCAAAAATATACTTACCCCTTAGGGCTCGATCTCGGTGATATATTCTTTTTGTCTGGGACAAGCGCTTCCGAGTACGATCCTGTGTCGGATAAAGTCGTCGCCAGGGGCGATCTTGCCGTACAGACGAGGACGGCGATTGAGAAGATTGGGACCATTCTCGCTGCCTCCGATTTGTCCTTCGAAGACGTGGTCTCTGTAAACCAGTATGTAACACCCTCAGCCTTCGACAAACTCTCGGACGTCGAAAATATCTTCGCGGGATGTGGGCTCAGGTCATCGACGAGGCATATCTCGGCAGTTAATCGGTTAATGCGACGTGATGCGCTCATCGAGCTGGAGGTCATCGCAGCAAGACGGAGCGCGCGGAAGCGGTTGAGTAACACCCCTCACATAGAGCGAGTGCTGTCAAAAGAAAACACGCTCTTGTTTGTCGACGAGCTTAAGAATGGAGCGCCGCACCTTACAGTAACTGATGCGATTACTGCAGAGATTGCTAGTATCACGTCTAGTTTGAACGCAGCTGGATTGGATTGGTCAAGCATTGCTCGTTGTCGGCTTGAACTAGCGACAAGCGATTTTGACGAATTAGATGCAACCGTATCACAGGCGAGGGCATTGCTTCCGGGGTTGCCAGCATTGCCGGCAATCGGTGTCTCTTCTTTGCCAGGAAGCAGAAAAGCAAGGCTGGCGGTTGAGATTTGCGCTAGTAAAGGAGCCGATGGAGCTCCGTGTGAGACCGCTGGTGGCCTTGTGCGCCGGGTGGGATCAATTCTTTTTGTGACAGGGGTGGGCTGCGATCAACCAGCGAACGATCTTGTTGGCCAATTTGAGCGCATTTACGGAACCGTCATCCCGGAACTGCTGAAGTCGTTCAAAATTGACATGAACGGCATCATTCAGACTGTTGAGTGGATTACAACTGATGTTCTGCCAAGTTACCGTGAAACCGCAGCTGTCCGAAGAAAGTACTTGTGTGAACCCTTTCCGGTTGCTTCGGGGCTTGTGTGCTCGTCGCTCCCTAAGGGGCACAAAGTTACGGTCGACATCATCGCCACTGCTCAAGGATCTTTAGTGTGAATAATGCGATAGATGAATTTTCGGAACTTTACGCTCAGGCGGCCTCGTACCAATCAAAATGGCCGATAGGTGAGTCTTCGATCGCGTATTTTACTCGAGCGATCGGGGACGACGCGGCCGTCTATACTGATGCCGAAGTTGCACGAGCGGCCGGTTACGACGTTATGATTGCCCCTCCAACCTTTGTATGTGAGACAGTACAATACTCAGACCGTGAGCCGGACGAAAACGGCTACATCGGGCATGCGTGGCACCTGGAGGCAAAGGGTTGGCGGCGGATTCGCGGCGGAAATGCGTACCGATTTCATCAGCCGGTAGTTCCCACTGACATTGTTCGCGTTGACTGGAAAGTCGCTTCGGTCCGCGAAACAAAAGATTCGCATGGAGACCCAATGGTGCTTGTCGTCTCGGAGGCGGTTTATCGGAATCAGCACGGGGCGCTCTTGGCTGAAAATTCCGAAACGATCATTTATCGGAGGGCAGGATGAGCGTTAAACTGCCTGACCTTGTTGTTCCACTCCGAGTGCCGCAACTCATGGCATATGGAGCAGCGACCTGGGATTGGCACCAGATCCACTACGATAGTGCTGCAGCACGCGCAAGCGGAATGCCGGGGCCCGTGGTAGATGGGCAGATGTTCGGCGCTTTGATTGCTCGGCAAATACGGAAATGGGCCGGTCCACGAGCGCATTTCGTGGAATTGAGATTTCGTAATTGTGGCTTTGTGACAGCGCCGAACGAAGTGGTTGTCAAATCTGAGCTGTCATCGTCGCGAATTTGTGGCTCTGTAGAACGCTTCGAGGTCGCAACCAAAATATTTGACAATGCTGACCGCGTTGTAGTGGATGAAGGGCTTACAGTAATCGAGGTGCCGCGGTGAATTCTGCAGTCATCGTAGGTGTAGCAGAGTCTGACCTCGGAATTACGCACAAATCCATACCGGAACTGCAGGCTCAAGCGGTTAAGCGTGCTCTTGCCGATGCGGGGTTACGCATCCGTGATGTTGACGGTTTCGCGACCACCGGGATCGGAGGCCGCTTTGATGCGACGGTTATGGCAGAGTATCTAGGCATTCGTCCGAGCTGGCTAGACACGACTTATGCTGGAGGCGCGTCATTTGAGATAATGCTGTCGCATGCGGTGGCGGCAATTGAGCGAGATGAAGCGCGCGTTGTTGTAATCTCTTATTCAAGTAACCAACGATCTGCTGCAAGTCGAAAACTTGGAGGGGCCCTGGAGCCGCATCTGCCGCTTAGTCAATTTGAGATGCCGTATGGCCCCTTATTGCCAATCTCTGCTTATGCACTGTGTGCGCAACGTCATATCTTTCAGTATGGGACAAAACGTGAAGCGCTGGGAGAAGTTGCAGTTGCGGCCCGAGAGTGGGCACTTTTAAACCCGCAAGCCTATCATTACGGCAGCGGACCGATAACGCTGAACGATGTCGTTTCTGCTAATGAGATTAGCTCACCGCTTGGGCGGCTCGATTGTTGCCTCGTTACAGATGGTGGGGGCGCGATTGTTTTGACGGGCCGTGATCGTGCCGCTGACCTTCCGGCAAAGGCAGTGCGAATTTTAGCATCCAGTGAGCTTTCCACGCACCGGTCGCTCGCTCAAATGCCCTCGTTGACGAAAACGGGAGCTTATGAAACCGGCCTTCGAGCCTTCGGTAAGGCTGGATTAAAACCGAGGGATATCGATGTTGTCCAAATCTATGATTCTTTTACAATTACTGTATTGCTATCTTTGGAAGCCTTGGGATTCTGCGCCGCTGGCGAGAGCGGCGACTTCGTTCAGGATGGGAAAATACGACCGGGCGGCGACTTCCCTATGAACACGAATGGTGGCGGACTTTCGTATTGTCATCCTGGCATGTTTGGTATTTTTCTTCTTATCGAAGCAGTGCGGCAGTTAAGGGGGACGTGTGGTGCTCGGCAGGTACAAGGAGCAGAAACCGCGCTGTGTCATGCTACAGGTGGATTTCTGAATACTCACGCGACGGTCATACTTTCGGTGGTGTAATGGCGCGCTTGCCCGAACCAGAATTGGACAGCACAAATTCGGAATGGTGGCACGCTACAAGTCGCGGTGTGTTGCTAATTCAGATGTGCAACGAATGTGGAAATCACCAACATTATCCCCGCCCTTTTTGCATCGGGTGTGGATCGTCGAGCCTGTCGTGGACGGAAGCAAGCGGGCTGGGGACGATCCAGTCCTGGACACTTATCCGCCGCGCGCCGTACGAAGATTTGAAGGCACCTTACGTGCTCGCTCTCATTGACCTCGACGAGAATGTACGATTGCTGACTCATTTGGTCGGTTGTGGCTCGGATCAGATTGTTTGCGAGGCGCAAGTTGAGCTTCGATGGATTAAGGCTCCTGGCGCAAATTTATTTCAGCTCCCGGTGTTTACGATCAGATAGTGGTCGAGGCTCGAGCCGGCTGTACGGCTGCTGGTCGACGTCGCCATTTAGCGGATTGTTGTTGGCAGATTCTGGTTCGGGGCGACGATGGAGGTCAGGATCGATGATGTCGGCTGGCGCCGGCGCTGCG
>Ga0181536_10005061_pt1 | contig 13678 bp, 12 predicted proteins | sample PEATcosm2014_Bin_41_FD_121105 | JGI IMG/M metagenome (GOLD analysis project Ga0181536, IMG submission 121105) | Peatland microbial communities from MTU Mesocosm Facility, Houghton, MI, USA - PEATcosm2014_Bin17_60_metaG | ecosystem: Environmental > Terrestrial > Soil > Wetlands > Peat | place...
CGTTCATCGTTATCCTCCAAGGTCACTACCTGGAAGTTTATGCGATGAACGCCTCCAGACACCACCAGGGATACCAAGGGCGAAGCCCTTGACTAGCTTGCAGGCGCGGACTTCAGTCCGCGCCTGGGCGAGCTTCGCTCGCCGAAGAGCGGGGCTTAAGCCCCGCGCGGGCTGAAGCCCGCCCTCCATTGCTGTGCGAACCGAATGTAGAAACTCGAGGGCCCGGAGGGCACCCCCGCAAAAGCGTGCGCCACGTGGCGCCGCACCGGGTAATAGGACCTTGACCTCCGTAATCCGCTCTTGCATAGTGGAAAGGGAAGGAGAGCAAGCCTATGTCCGAACACATCCCCAACCGCCGCGACCTGCTTCGCTCCGCGCTCGCCTTGCTACCCGCCGCCCTCGACTGGAATTCGCTGCCGCGGGCGGAAGCGGCGGACACCCAGCCGGACCGGTTCGATGCGGTGATCATCGGTTCCGGCCTGGGCGGGTTAAGCTGCGCCGCGGCCTTCGCCCGTCAGGGTTTCAAGGCGCTGGTCCTGGAGCAGCATGACAAGCCCGGCGGCTACGCCACGGCGTTCCGGCGGCCGGGAGGTTTCGTCTTCGATGTCTCCCTGCACTCCACCACGGCCGGAGAGCGCCACGGCGTCCATAACCTGATTCCGGGTTTCCCGGAAATCCAGGGCGTGGAGTTCGTTCCCCACCCGCATCTCTACCGCGCGATCTTTCCCGACCACGACCTGCGCGTCGAACAGAAAAATCTGCCCGCATACATCCAAACGCTGGCGCACTATTTTCCCGAGGAGAAGGCCGGCATTCAAGCTCTGTTCGACGACATGTCCGGACTGGCGGCCGACGTGATGAAGTTCTCCCAAGCAGGCGGCAAGCCCGACATGCGCCGGTTCCCCGCCGATTTCCCCCACCTGTTCGCCAATTACAACAAGACCTGGGGCCAGATGATGGACGCGCACATCAAAGATCCCAAGCTGAAGGCCATCGTTTCCGCTCTCTGGGCGTACTACGGTCTGCCGCCCTCGAAGCTGGCCAGCACTTATTACGCGCTGCCGACGATCCTTTACCTGAACGAGGGCGGCTATTATCCCCGCGGCCGATCGCAAACCATCAGCGATGCGATGGCGGGATTCATCGAAGCGCACGGCGGCAAGGTTCTGCTCGGCACGCGCGTGGAGAAGATTCTCACTAAAGACGGCGCGGCCTATGGCGTGACGACTGCCGATAAGCGCGAATACAGCGGCCGCGTGGTGGTCTCGAACGCCAATGCTTGGGATACGTTCCACGGCATGTTGGAACCGTCCGCCGATCTCAAAGATTACCTGGCGCGCATGGACCGGTTCACACCCAGCCTCTCGAGCTTCATCGTTTTCCTGGGATTGAAACGCGACTTAGTGAGCAAGGCCGGGCTCGGGGACACCGAGATATTCTACGATCCCGGCTACGATCCGGAAGCCGAATACGCCCGGTTGCTCGCAGCGGACATGACAAATCCTGGATTCGGCGCCATGTTCTATGACAACCTTTACAGAGGTTATTCACCGGCAGGCAAGAATACCCTGACTCTGGTCACCTTGCAAGGCTTCGATCACTGGAAGAAGTACGAAAGCGACTATTGGGCCGGACACAAAGACGCCTATCGCGCGGAGAAGGAGCGCATGGCGAACATTCTTATCCGGCGGGCCGAAGAAGTGCTCCTGCCAGGTCTCTCGAAGGCCATCGAGGTCAAAGAGATCGCGACACCCCTGACCAATGTGCGTTACACCGGCAACTATCGCGGCGCCATCTACGGCTGGGACCAGACCCTGGACAATTCCAATCCGCGGCGCCTGTCGCACGTGACGCCGGTCCGGAATCTGTACCTGGCAGGCGCATGGACAAGTCCCGGCGGCGGCTACAGCGCCGTGTTGATGAGCGGCCTGGAGTGCTTCGGCGAGATCATGGCGCGCTGGCCACGCTCCGGCGGCAGTTCCTAATTGATTGAAAAAACAAGAACTGTCGGCTGAACTGAAGTTCGCCGAGGAGCGGGGCTAAAGCGGGCTAAAGCCCCGCGCGGGCTGAAGCCCGCCCTCCATTGCTCTGCTCACCGAACGTAGAAACTGGGACGGCGAACTGAAGTTCGCCGCTGCACGCTAAAGCGTGCGCCACGGGTACTAACCGCGCCTTCACCTTTGCAGTCTAATGGATAGCTTGACGGAATCGAGCGATAGCGTGGCAGTCGCGCAGGTGCGCGCCGGAGACTCCGGCGCTTTTCGCATCCTGGTGGAGCGTCACAGCCGCAATCTTTTCCGTCTGGCCTATCGTATGACTGGCCATCAACAAGACGCTGAAGACGTGGTGCAGGAGACTTTCCTGCGCGCTTACCGGCAACTTTCCAAATTCGACGACCGGGCCAGCTTCGGTACCTGGCTCTACCGCATCGCCGCCAACTGCTCGCTGGACCTGATCCGCGCCCGCAAGCGCCGCGCCGCGCAAACCGAACCGGCGGCCGAGGGCGGCGCGCCCGATCCCATGCAGTCCCTGCCGGACCAGGCCCCCGCACCCGACCGTCTCGCCATGAGCGGCGAAGTGGAGCGCAAAGTCGCCGCCGTGCTCGATGGGCTCAGCGAGATGGAACGCACCGCCTTCGTCTTACGGCACTACGAAGGCATGTGTATCGACGACATCGGCCGGACCCTCGGCGTGCAGCCCAACGCGGCCAAGCACAGCATTTTTCGCGCGGTCCAAAAGCTGCGCCGGGCGCTCGAACCCTTAGTGAGTTCCGCATCATGAATCACTTGACCGAAGAACAATTGGTCCTGTATTACTACGGCGAAGGCGACGGCTCGCCGGCAGTCCGCGCCCATCTGGACGCCTGCGAAGCCTGCCGCGCGGAGTACGCCAGCCTGCAGCGCGTGCTCAACGTGGTGGATTCGGCGCCGGTGCCGGAGCGCGATCCCAACTACGGCGCGCAGGTCTGGAGCCGCCTGCACGGCAGCGGCGACCGCGACAGGCCGGGAGGCCTGTCCCACTGGTGGCCGGCCTGCCATTGGGCGGCAGCGGCCCTGGTGGCTGCGCTGGTCGTGGCGGCGTTTCTGGCTGGACGCTACTATCCGAAAGCCCGGCTTTATCAGGTGGGCGCTCAAACGGCGAATGCCGGCCATGTACGCGAGCGCATTTTGCTAGTCGCGGTGGGCGACCATTTGGAGCGCTCCCAGACCGTGCTGCTCGAACTGGTGAATGCCCGGCCCGGCGAGCCGCTGGATGTGGCCTCCGAGCGGGAGCGCGCCGGAGATCTGGTCGCGGAGAACCGGCTGTACCGCCAGACCGCCGCGCGCACCGGCGATACGCGCGTGGCCAGCGTGCTGGACGATCTGGAGCCCGTGCTGCTGGAAATCGCGCACGGGCCGGAGCGCCTCACGCCGGAAGAAGTGGAGAACCTGCGGCAGCGCATCGAAGGCGACGGCATCCTGTTCAAGGTGCGCGTGGTCGGTTCCACGGTGCGCCATCGCGAAGAAAAGGCCGCGCGTGACGCGAGCCAGAAGACTCTATAGGAAAAAAACAAAATGTATCGATTACGTATATTGATCACCATGGCATGCGGGCTGGTCCCGTTGGGGCTCGCCGTCGCGCAGTTCCCGGAGGCGCCGCAAGCCGAAAGCTTCCTGCAGAAGCCTGCCGCCAAACGCAGCGACGACAAGCTCTATCAAAAAGGCAAGGCCGCCATCGACGCTGGGCATTGGGATGAAGCGTTCGATGCATTCGGCGAGCTGGCCGGGGCGAATGACCCGCGCGCAGATGAGGCTCTCTACTGGCAGGCTTACGCGCTGAACAAGTTGGGCCGCCGTGAGCAAGCTCGCTCCGCTCTCGCCGTGCTGCGCAAAATGTACCCCAACAGCCGCTGGCAGGATGACGCCAGAGCGCTGGAGATCGAGATCCGCCAGGCCTCCGGGGAGAAGGTGAACCCGAATGCCGAACCGGATGAAGACTTGAAGCTGATGGCCCTCAACAGCCTCATGAACAGCGATCCGGAGCGCGCCATTCCGATACTCGAAAAGCTACTCCAGGGCGGCCAGTCTCCGAAGTTGAAGGAGCGCGCGCTGTTCGTGCTGGCCCAGAGCGATAGCGCCAAAGCCCGCCAGATCCTGTTGCAGATCGCCCGCGGCGGATCCAACCCGGATCTGCAAATGAAAGCCATTAACTATTTGGGCGTCATGGGCTCGAAAGAGAACCGGCAGGTTCTCGCGGACCTCTACGCCAGCTCCAACGACATGAGTGTCAAGCGCGCCGTGCTGCGCAGCTTCATGGTTTCGGGCGACCGCGAGCACCTGTTGCAGGCCGCCAAGTCGGAGAAGAATCCCGATTTGCGCGTAGAGGCCATCCATCAGCTTGGCATCAGCGGCGGCCAGTCGGAGCTTTGGCAGCTTTATCAGGCCGAGCCTTCCGTGGAGGTCAAGGAAACGATTCTGCACTCCATGTTCATTGGCGGCAATGGCGACAAGCTGATTGAAGTGGCGCGCGGGGAAAAGGACGTGCGGCTGCGCAAGGCCGCCATCCATAGCCTGGGCCTCATGGGCGGGGAGCACACCGGGGCCGCGCTGGCGGCGATGTACGGTTCCGAATCCGATCCGGCCCTGCGCGGCGAGATCGTCAACGCGCTGTTCATTCAGGGCAACGCCAAGGCCATGGTGGATCTGGCGCGCAAGGAAACCAATCCGGAAATGAAGAAGATGATCGTGAGCAAGCTCTCGATTATGGGATCCAAAGACTCCACCGAATACATGCTGGAGCTACTAAACAAATGAAACCCATTCTTGGTAGGACAGGCCTCCTGGCCTGTCTGGCCTGTCTCTCGCTCGCGCAGGCCCCGCCCTCGCTCGGCGACCGTTTCCACGAGCAATACGCGCAGCCGCAGCCGGCCTGGGTCGGCTACACGGTGCCCGCCGTCGCCGGTCACGAGCAGAACTGCAATTACAACGAGGGCGTCCGCGCGCCCGGCCCGGTGCACCTGGAGCCGCCCGATCGGGTGCAGATCCTTTTTCGCATTCAGAACAACCAGGTAGGCAAGATCCGCGCGATCTCGGGCGATTGCCAACTCGATACCGACGCTGTCCCGCTGCGCTGGATGCGCGACGTGCGTCCGGCCGAGAGCGTGGCGTTCCTTGCATCCTTCGTCACGGCGGACAGCGATCAGGTGCGCGACGGCGCCGTGGCGGCCATCGCACTGCACGCGGATGCCGCGGCGGACGAAGCGTTGGGGCGGTTCGCCGCCGCAGGCCAACCCGAGCCGCTGCGCGAGAAAGCCGTCTTCTGGCTGGGCGCGGCGCGCGGACGACGCGGATACGACGTGTTGCGCCGCATCGTCTCCGAAGACGCCAGCGATCGCATCAGGGAAAAGGCGGTCTTCGCGCTTTCCATCAGCAAAGAGCCGCAGGCAGTGGATACTATGATCGCGGTGGCGCGCAACGACGGGAGCGGGCACGTGCGCGGGCAGGCGCTTTTCTGGCTGGCGCAGAAGGCGGGGAAGAAAGCCGCCGGCGCAATTTCCGACGCGGTCGACCGCGATCCGGATACCGAGGTGAAGAAGAAGGCTGTGTTCGCCTTGCAGCAGCTTCCCGGCGGCGAGGGTGTGCCCATGCTGATTCAGGTGGCTCGCGGTAACAGGAATCCGGCCGTGCGCAAGCAGGCCATGTTCTGGCTGGGCCAATCCAACGACCCGCGTGCGCTCAAGTTTTTCGAAGAGGTGTTGAAGCCGTAGTTGGAGGGCGGCCAATCATGGCCGCAGCCGCCTTTCAGGCGGCCAGAGCCGGCTGAAAGCCGGCTGCGGGCACGATTGCCCGCCTTCCACGTCACAGCATGGGGTGCAGGCGTAGCGTCTTGCCGGGAACCACGTAGACCCGTTCGACGAACTTAGTCGCGCCCAATTCGCGAATCTCGATATTGTAGGTGCCCGGACGCAGATGCATCGTCTTGTTTTCGTGCGTGGTGCCCGCAAAGGCGCCATCAATGAACACTTCCGCGTTCTTCACTTTGGTATCGAGCTTAACCTGGCCGGCGTACGGATAGTAGCCGCCGTAATAAGCCGGCCCCCAATACGCACCCCAATACGGGCGATAGAATATAGCCGCCGAAGCGCTCACCGGCGCCAGTGTCATCAGCGCAAATGCCAGAACCAGCAATCCTTTTTTCATGTGCCACCTCCGCCAGGGTTAAGGCATTCCGCGTGCCACAAGCCAAGTCTTTTGTTGTCAGCCAATCCGCACCATGTCGGTTGGCCACAAGCGACCAAACTGGCCGAACCCGGCCACCACCCACTGTGCTAGGATCACCCCTTGACCCCCTATCTTGAAATTGGCGGCGACTATCGCGAGGTGGTGCCCGGCATACACATGCTGGAGTTGCCGCTTCCATTCTCACTGGGCATCGTCAACGTGTACCTGGTTCGGCTGGAATCGGGCTGGCTGCTGATCGATACCGGCATGCAGACCGAGGCCTGCTTCGACGCGCTGGCCCGCGCGCTCGAGGGCCTCTCGGTCGACTGGCGCGATATTCGCCGCATCCTGCTCACTCACATCCATCCGGACCACATCGGCCTGGCCTCCAAGCTCATCGCCTTGACCGGCGCGTCTCTCGACCTGCATCGGGCTGACCACGAGCTTCTGGTCCACGTCACGGACACGGATCTCCACAGCGACTGGCAGCGGGAAATCCTGACCAGGGCCGGTGTGTCGCCTGAGATGCGCGCGCTGGTCGACTCCTCCATGTTCGATATCCAGCAAAGCTTCGAGCGCCTGACGCCCGACCGCCTGCTCGCCGGCGGTGAGACCATCGCCACCGCTCACGGCGTGCTGGAAGTCATCTGGACGCCGGGCCACTCGCCCGGCCACATCTGCCTTTACGACCGCGACCGGCGCGTACTGATTTCGGGCGATCACATCCTGCAGCACATCTCGCCCAACATCGGATGGCAGCCGGGCCGCGACGCCTTGGGCGAATTCCTTTCCTCGCTCGATCGCATCGCCGCGCTCCACGTGGATCTGATCCTGCCGTCGCACGGCGCGCCCTTCACCGGCCATCGGGAGTGGGTGCGCAAGACGCACGAGCACCATGCCGAGCGGTGCGCGCGCATCGTGGAACTGTTGGACGGGGGCGCGACCACGGCCCACCAGATCGCCGAGCGGCTGTGGAACCGCCATCTTTCGCCCTTCCACTACCGTTTTGCGATCTTCGAAGTGCTGGCGCACCTGGAGTACCTGGAGCGGCGCGACGTCGTGCGCGCCGACCGGTCGGGCGGCGTGTATCATTGGACGCGCGGCGGTTAACATTTCGCCGGGCCGCCGCATCCTAAGGAAGGAGGTAGAAAGGTTATGAAAGTTCAGACGTTTCTCACAGTCCTTACGGTGGTCAATTCCGCCTTGTTGATATGCTCACTGTCGCAGCCGCGCCCGGTCGCCGCGGAGGTCGCTGGCGTGCTCCGCGGCCGTGCCCTCGAAATCGTGGACGATCACGGGCGTGTCCGCTCCACCATCTCGGTGCTGCCGGCCGATCCGGCTTACAAAATGCCGGACGGCACGACCGGATTCCCCGAGACGGTTCTGTTCCGTCTGATCAATTCGAAAGGACAGCCAAACGTAAAGATCGAATCCACGGACGGTGGCTCGGCAATGGGACTGGTAGGCGAAGCGGGAAATGCTTTGATCCAGGCCAAAGGCGCGGGCGCGTCCGTGACAGTCCACAATAAGGACGGGCGTGAGCAATTGATCAAGCCGTAAAGGCGGTGAGTGCCTCGCCGGTTGTTTCGATCTCCGATGACGCCGAACTGGCGCGCGCGGCCCGCCACGGAAGCCGCGCCGCGTTTGGCCGCCTTTACGACCGGTACGCCCGCACGGTGCACGGCATCCTGCTGGCGCGCGTGCCGCACGGCGAAGTGGACGACCTGGTGCAGGAGGTGTTCCTTGCGGCGCTGCGGCAGCTTTCCGCGCTGCGCGACGATGGCGCTTTCGGCGGCTGGCTGGCCATGATCGCCCGCAACCGCGCGCACGATTATCACCGCCGCGCGCGTGAATGGACCGAACTGCCGGACGAGATTCCGGCGGCCGATCGCCACACGCCGGAGGCTCTGGCCGCGCTGGAAGCCATTCGCGCGCTGCCGGAAGCCTATCGCGAGACGCTGATGCTGCGGCTGGTGGAGGGCATGACCGGCGACGAAATCGCGGCGCGCACCGGTATGACGCCGGCTTCGGTGCGCGTGAATCTGCATCGCGGCATGAAACAGCTCCGGCAGAAGCTGGATTGTGAGGAACGGGCATGAGAGACGATTACCTTTGGGATGGCTCGGGCGAGCCGGACCCCGAGGTGCAGCGGCTCGAGCGCCTTCTGAGCGAGTTTCGTTCCGATCGCACTGCGCCCGAACTGCGTCCGCGCCCGCGTTGGAGCGCTGTCGCCGCGGCCGCCGCTCTAGTGGCCGCTGGAGCGTGGCTCGTCGCGGGCGGCGGGGGCGGCGCGCCCGAGGGCTGGCAAGTGGCGCGCGCAGGCGCGGGACCGAGTCGCCTGGCAGTCGGCCAGACGCTCGAAACCGGCGCCGGCGGTCACGCCACCATGAACGTCGGCAGTATCGGCATCGTCGAGGTGGAAGCCAATAGCCGCTTGCGCCTGGAGCGCGCCCGCGCGCACGAGCAGCGCATGGCGCTGGAGCACGGCCTCATCCACGCCTTTATCTGGGCGCCGCCGCGCTCCTTCGTGGTGGATACGCCTTCGGCCGTGGCCACCGATCTGGGCTGCTTCTACACGCTCGAAGTGGATAAAGATGGCAGCGGGCTGGTGAGCGTTCTGGCCGGCTGGGTCAGCTTCGAGCATGCCGGACGCGAGTCTTTCATCCCCGCGGGCGCAGCCTGCCGGACGCGCCCCGGTCACGGCCCCGGCACGCCCTATCGCGAGCAAGCCTCGCCCGCTTTCCGCCAGGCGCTCGACGATTTCGATTTCGCTCGCGGCAGCGATCGGGCGCTGGCTATCGTGCTGGCCGAAGCCACCAAAGACGATGCCTTCACGCTATGGCATCTGCTCGCGCGCGGCGACCTGGCGCAGGAGCCGCGCATCTACGACGCGCTGGCGGCACTGGTCGCGCCGCCGGCAGGCGTGACGCGCGAAGGCATCCGGCGCGGCGATCGGCGGATGCTCGACCGCTGGTGGGACCAACTCGGGCTAGGCAACACCGGATGGTGGCGGCATCTGGAGGGGCAGTGGCCGGAAGGTACCGGATCCCGATAATTCTCACTGCGCGGGCGCGGGTAGGCGGAACCGGCCGGTGGCACCGTTGATGGTGAGAACCGCATCGGTCCACGGCGCGCTGCTTGACACACCAGATGGGTACGTGAAGTTCAACTGATCGATGATTTCGCCGGGCGCGGCGCCACAGTAACTCACAGTGGCGGGCTGTCCGCCGATGGTGAGCTGGCAGGCGGCCGTGCCGCCGGGCACTTCCAGCGGCGTCAACGAACCACTGTATACCACGGGCACGCCATCCTGTTCCGGAGCGTTCTTGGGGCCGAGTCCGTTGGCCCAAAGCTGGTAGACCGTACCGGCCTGGGCGCTGCATTCCGTTGTCACGCATCCGGCGCCGGTCATCCAGGCGACGCCGTTGGTGAAATCCTCGAAGAACATCGAAGGGGAAGCGCTGGCGGCAATCGTAATCGTCTCGGGATCGCTGGTGATACTGCCCCGTGTGACCTGCACGTTCACCGCTGGTCCGGGAGCGACCTCCCAGGGAATCTGGAAATTGATTTGGGTTGGGGAGACGAAGACAAGGGGCGCCGGTACTCCGGCGACAGTCACTGTCACGCCGCCAAGCGTTTTGACGAAATTGCCATTGGCGTCGATGACGTTGGTATACGTGTTGTCCGCCAGGTTCGTGCCGAACAGCGTCGCGAGAGCGCCCGGCGCTACGGTTCCCAGATAGGAAGCGCCGTTCACGATGCCTGCGGGCGCGATGGCGGGCGTTTGCGCGGTGATTGTCACGGCCTGGTAAATGCGCACGTAGTCCACCACCAGGTCCTGATTGGGGAAGGGCGCATTGGGATCGGGCGTGCCCAGAAAGGTGCTGGGCCCGCCGATGGCCAAATTCAGCAGGATGAAGAAGGGGGCGTTGAACACCCATTGATCGCCTGTCGGTATGGAAGCCGGCGTCACCGTGCTGTATAACGCGCCGTCGACGAAAAACTGAATCGAGTTCTGCGACCACTCCAGGGCATAGATGTGATAGTCGTCGTATACGGTCTCGCCGAAAGGCAGCGTAATAGCCTTTGAGATGCCATTTCCGCCGGAATAGCCGGGCCCGTGTGCGGTGCCGTTATTGATGGAGGCGTTGTTGTTGAACGTCCCGAAGTTTTCCATGATGTCGAGCTCGCCACATTGGGGCCACGAGACTGTGGCGATGTCTTCGCCCAGCATCCAGAAGGCGGGCCAGACCCCCAGGCCGAAGGGGAGCTTGATGCGCGCCTCGATTAACCCGTATTGCCAACTCAGATCGGTGGTCTGCGTGGAGGCTCCTGGCGCACCGGTCTGCAAGCGGGCCGAGGTGTAATTGCCGCTGGAGTCGCGGATGGCACGAATCACCAGGTTGCCCTGGCCGTCCTGAAAGACGTTATTCGGCGAGTTGGTGTAGGTCTCCGCTTCGCCGTTGCCCCAGCCGCCCCCGCCCAGATCGTAGTTCCACTTCGTGGGATCGGGCGGCGAGCCGGCCGTGCGGTTGAATTCGTCGCTCCAGACGAGCTGCCAAGCGGTCTGCGCCAGGGCGGAGGCTGCGGCAAACAGGGCCGCGGATGCAATCGCAACGACGGTGCGCATACATATATATTAGTCTTTTGATCCGGAACTCTCTATGAAAACACTTCTTCCCGTACTGGCGCTGGCTTCGGCGGCGCTTCTCGCACAGCCCGCCGCTCCATTGATGCTGCGCGAGAATTGGGCGATTCAATCTTCCGCGCTGGATGAGGACTCGGGCGACGTCATCTCCAAACCCGGCTACAAGACGACCGGCTGGTATCCGGCCACCATGCCATCGACCGTAGTAGCCGCGCTGGCGAATGACCACGTGTATCCCGACCCGGCGTTCGGCATGAACCTGCGCGCGATCTCCGGCGAGAGCTATCCGATCGGGGCGAATTTCTCGAATATCCACATGCCGCCGGAGAGCCCGTACCGGGTCCCCTGGTGGTTTCGCACGGAGTTTCAGGCGCCCGCGGAGCACAAGGGCGGCACGCTCTGGCTGCGCTTCGACGGCATCAACTATCGCGCCAACGTGTGGCTGAACGGCAAGCGCATCGCGGATTCCGGCAGCATGGCCGGGGCGTGGCGCTTGTTCGAATACAACGTGACGGAAGCCATCCGGCCGGGCGCGGCCAACGCGCTGGCGGTGGAAGTGTCCGCGCCGCTGCCCGACGATCTCGCCATTACGTTCGTGGATTGGAACCCGGGGATGCCCGACAAGGACATGGGCCTGTGGCGCGACGTGCATTTGGACGCTACAGGGCCGGTGGCGATCCGCTTCCCACAGGCGATCACGCATCTGAACCTGCCTGCGAACGACAAGGCCGAGTTGACGGTCGAAGCGGAAGTGGTGAATGGAACCAAGCACGCCGTGAGCGGCGCGCTGAGGGGCGAGATCGAAGGGATCGCCTTTTCGCAGGAGGTGCGCCTGGCGGGGAACGAAACCACAGTGGTGAAGTTCACACCCGATAAGTTCGCGCAACTCAAGATCGACAATCCGCGCTTATGGTGGCCTATCCAGGTGGGGACGCCCAACCTCTACACGCTGAAGCTGCAGTTTGAAACGGGCGGCGCGGTGTCCGACGAGAGCGTCACGCGATTCGGCATTCGGGAAGTGACCTCCATACTCGACGAGCAGAATCACCGGGTGTTCCGGATCAACGGCAAGAACATCCTGATCCGGGGGGCGGGCTACACCTTCGACATGATGCTGCGCTCGTCGCCAGAGAAGCAGGAAGCCGAGCTGAAGTATGTGCGCGACATGAACCTGAACGCCGTGCGCCTGGAGGGCAAGCTCGAAGACGATCACTTCTTCGATCTGACCGATCGGATGGGCATCCTGGTGACCGCGGGCTGGTGCTGCTGCGATCACTGGGAGAAGTGGAGCAACTGGAAAGACGAAGATCATTCCATCGCGGCGGCATCGTTGCGCGACCAGATCCGCCGGCTGCGCAGCCACCCGTCGATCTTCAACTGGATGAACGGCAGCGACAACCCGCCGGTAGCCGAGGTGGAGAAGAAGTACATCGAGATCGTGAAGGAACTGGACTGGCCGAATCCGTTCGAATCGTCGGCCACCGAAAGGCCGACCGAAGTGAGCGGCAAGACGGGCGTAAAGATGACCGGGCCGTACGATTGGGTGCCGCCCAATTACTGGCTGCTGGATAAGACGCGCGGCGGCGCGCACGGGTTCAATACGGAAACCGGTCCCGGGCCGGCGATTCCGCCCGTCGAGAGCCTGCGCAGGATGCTGCCCGAGGACCGCCTGTGGCCCGTCAACACGTGGTGGGATTACCATGCGGGCGGCGGCGCGTTCAAGGACTTGAAGACGTTTACCACGGCGCTGAACGCGCGCTACGGGCCGTCTGGCGGCGTGGACGAATTCGCCCGCAAGGCGCAGGTAATGGCTTACGAAGGGCATCGCGCCATGTTCGAGGCTTTCGGACGGAATAAGTACACTTCCACCGGCGTGATTCAATGGATGCTGAACAACGCGTGGCCGTCGATGATCTGGCATCTGTACGACTGGTATCTGCGGCCTGGCGGCTCCTACTTCGGCGCCAAGAAGGCCAACGAGCCATTGCACATTCAATACAGTTACGACGACGCATCGGTGGTGGTGGTGAATTCTCTCTACCAGGGTTATCCGGGTATGAAGGCGCGGGCCTGGGTCTATAACATCGATATGAGCGAGAAGTTCGCTAAAGACGCCGCGCTGGATGTGGCCGCGGACAGCTCCACGCGCGTACTTACGATTCCCGCGATCGACGGTTTGTCTTCCACTTACTTCGTGCGGCTGGCTTTGGAGGATGCTTCCGGCAAGACGGTGAGCACAAACTTCTACTGGCTTTCGACCAAGCCGGACGATCTCGATTGGGACCAGTCTACATGGTTCTATACACCGGAGAAGAGTTACGCCGACTTTACCGCGCTGAACAGCCTGCCGCCAGTGGATCTGAAATACTCAGCCGAGTCCGAGGTGAAGGGCGACGATGGCATCACGCGCGTGACGGTGGAGAATCCATCGCGCAACCTGGCGTTCGCGGTTCACCTGATGGTGAAGACCGTCAGGGTGGGCGGGGAGGATGAGGAAGCCGAAATACTGCCGGTGCTTTGGGAAGACAACTACTTCCCGCTGTTGCCGGGCGAGAGGCGCACTGTGGCGGCTACTTACAAGGCAGCCGATGCAGGCAAGAAGCCGCCGGCCATCCAGGTGGAAGGCTGGAACGTGAAGTAAGGCCACAGTGCGGGGCAGGCGTCCACGCCTGTAGGGGGTCTTCAGACCCGCTGCCTCGAGTTTCTGCATTCGGTGAGCAGAGCAATGGAGGGCGGGCTTCAGCCCGCGCGGGGCTTTAGCCCCGCTCTTCGGCGAGCGAAGCTCGCCCTCGGCGAACTGAAGTTCGCCGCTGCACGCTAAAGCGTGCGC
>Ga0181536_10005067_pt1 | contig 13668 bp, 13 predicted proteins | sample PEATcosm2014_Bin_41_FD_121105 | JGI IMG/M metagenome (GOLD analysis project Ga0181536, IMG submission 121105) | Peatland microbial communities from MTU Mesocosm Facility, Houghton, MI, USA - PEATcosm2014_Bin17_60_metaG | ecosystem: Environmental > Terrestrial > Soil > Wetlands > Peat | place...
CACCACCAATGGAAAGATCATTTGGGATTACGATACGCTGCAGGATTTCCAGACGGTCAATGGCGTGAAGGCGCGCGGCGGCTCGATGAACGGCACCGGTCCCGTGGTCGCGGGCGGTATGGTGTATACGAACTCCGGCTATTCGCGCAATCCGGTGATGCCGGGCAACGTGTTCCTGGCGTTTTCGGTGGACGGCAACTAGACCTTAGTCTTAAATAAAAGGAAAAATTCAGCTTTATGGCAACCAGCAATCCAACTGTCTCTGAAAAAGTAGTGGCTCTGTTTCAGCCGCTCACGATCCGCGGTGTAACGCTGCGCAATCGCATCTTCATGTCGCCGATGTGTCAATATTCCTCCGATGACGGCTTCGCCACCGACTGGCACTTGGTGCACCTAGGCTCGCGGGCCGTGGGCGGCGCGGCTCTGATCACCGTGGAAGCGACCGGTGTCACTCCCGAGGGGCGTATCACGCCGGCTTGCCTAGGCCTGTATAAGGACGAGCACATCGCGAAGCTTTCACAGATCACCAAGTTCGTGGAATCGCGCGGCGCGGTGCCGGCCATTCAGCTCTCGCACGCGGGCCGCAAGGCGAGCACGCGTCCACCCAAGGACCTCGGCACGTTTATTCCGGTGTCCGAAGGCGGCTGGCAAATTATTGGGCCTTCGCCGATTCCGTTCCGTCCCACCGACGGCACGCCGCACGAGATGACGGTGGGAGAAATCGCGGGCGTGACGGAAGCGCATGCCAAAGCCGCCCAGCGCGCGGTCAAAGCCGGGTTCAAAGCGATCGAAATTCACGCGGCGCACGGGTATCTGTTGAACGAGTTCATGTCGCCGCTCAGCAACACGCGCACGGATTCCTACGGAGGGTCGCTGGAGAATCGCATCCGCATCACCATTGAAACCATCAAAGCCGTGCGTAGCGCGATCCCCGCCGACATGCCTCTTATGATGAAGATCTCGGCGATCGATTGGGCCGAGGGTGGATTCACGATCGAGGATTCGGTGAAGCTCGCGATCGCCTCAAAGGCCGCGGGCGTCGATTTAATCACGTGCTCTTCGGGCAACGTTGTCGCGCACCAGAAGGTGGAGTTCAAGCCCGGGTTCAACGTGCCGTTCGCCGAGAAGGTGCGCAAGGAATCGGGAATCCTGACGGCGGCGGTCGGCTTGATCACGCAGCCCGAACAGGCCAATGAGATCGTCGAGAGCGGCAAGGCCGACGCGGTGACGCTCGCGCGCGAGCTGCTGAGAGATCCTTACTTCGCGCTGCATGCGGCCAAGGCGCTGGGCGTGAAGCCTGCGTTCCCGGGTCAGTATACGCCGGCGTTCCTGTAACGCGGCCACCGCCGCAGGCCCATTCGAGAGGCATGACGGACGACGAGATCGAGTTGCTGAAGGCAAGCGTTGGTAAGACGGTGGAGCTCTCTTGCACAGACGGCGAGGTCGTGCAAGCCCGCGTCTTCTCTGTCTCCGAGACAGAGCGGGATGTCGTTTACGATCTCGTCTCGTCCAATATGCCCGTCCGCTACTGTAGCCGAAAAGGAAACGAAGCGTACCTAACCCCGTTCGCGGAAATTGATTCCGTTCGCCTCCTAAACGGATGACCCTTTACTTCGCCGAACAGGGCATGGGATCCCAGCCGGAAGCATCGTCCTGTTTGCGGAAGTGCGTGGACCGCTGAAAGCGGCGCGCGAGGTATGTGGGATCCTCCACCATCTCGGTCGCGATCAGCAGCGTCTTGCCGTCGGGCTCGTGTGTGATATCGAAGTGCTCGGTCAGCACCGCGTTCGCGCTATAGGGCACGCCGTTCTTCTGAATGTAGCCGGCCTTCATGTGCGTGGTGACGACGGCGAGATCGCCGCTGCGTCCCCCCTCGCCGCCCGCCGGGCGGCCGCCCGCGAACTCCCAATTCGCGATGGAATCGCCCTGCCAGGTGGCGTCTCCGGCAGGAATCGGAGAGCCCCGGAAGTGGAACAGGCGCGTTTGCATGCCGGTATCCGTTTCAACCTTCAGCGTGTTGTCGTCCTGCCAGGTGATGTGCAGGCGCCCGGGCATGCGGATGATATTGACGGCTCCATAGCCTTTGCACTGATTGCCTTCGGCTTCGTCCTTGGCGGGATTCCACGCGTTGGCCATCGCGCGGCCCGCGGGATTCACCGGCACGCTGGGAAAATCGCCCAGTGCGGGCGTCATCATGCGATAACGCCAGTCCTCGGTGACGAGCGAAACCCAGTAGCCCGTCAGATCGATGGGCGCGGCGGCTTTCGCCGCCGGGGGTGCCTGCGCTCCGCCGCGGCCTCCCTGGGCAAAGGCGCTCGCGGGGAGCAGTAATAGTCCGAACAAGACGGCGGCGACTCCCGAGGTGCATGTGCCTTTCTCGTGGGCGATTTTCATCTTTCCCGAGCGCACGGCGCCGGGCGCGCTCAATATGCCCGGAGACTGTTCGCGCGCGGCTGCGTTGTGCGCGATTCTCATTTGGATTCCGCTTTCTTCTGCGTCAGGCTCTTGTAGGAAGCCTCCAGGAACTTGTCAGTGGTCCAGAAACCGGTGGTCGCCCCGTAGACGCCGTCGTAATCGTAGGTAAGCTTGGCGGACTTGATCTGATCGAGTGTCATACCCTTCTTAATCGCTGCCTGCAGTCGGTCGCGGACGATGGTGGCCATGTCGCGATAGTAGGCGACGTCGGCGATATCGCACAGATGTCCGTGCCCGGGTACGATCATCGTGCCGCCCTCTAGGCGGTATTCGGGGATCGCGATATCCAGGATGTGGTTCAGCGCGTCGATGATGCCTTGCAGGCTCCCGCCGCGGTCCAGATCGAAGATTGGATAGCTGCCGGTCAGGAAGATGTCCCCGGTAGCGAGCACGTCCGAAAAGCGGAAGTACACCATGGTGTCGCCGTCGGTGTGCGCGGCGGGCTGGTGAATCAGCTGTACGCCCTCGCCATTGAAAAAGTGGCTGAGATTCATGCCTTCGGTGTGATAGGTGTCGGTCGGAAACGCACCGAAAGCAAACTTGGGCTCGTTCGGCCCCGGCTGGGACATGCGATTGAGCACCTCTTCGTAAGCGTAAATCGCGGCCTGATCGCCCGCGTCGGCCAGATTCCCAGCAACGTTGCCGCCGGTGAAGGTGCGTCCCGATTTGGCCAGCAGTTCATTGCCGCCGGTGTGGTCCGGATGCACGTGGGTGTTGACGATGATGCGGATCGGCTTGGGAGGTCCGACGTTGACGTTGGGTAATCCCTTGGTAGTGAGTTCCACGCCCAGCCGGTTCACCGTCGCCAGAACTTTCGGGGCCATGTTTTCGAGCCCCGTATCCACCAGCAGGACGCCCTCGGTTCCAATTGACGCGGTTATGTTACCCCCCGCTCCCACCAGCATGTAGATGTTGCCGCGCACCGGCAGCACGCCGATTTCGGCGTTATTACTATTCGTCGAAGGCGGCGGGCTCTGCGTCCGGTTCTGCTGGGCGAAGGCCGCGCTTTCAAAAATCGCCACACCCGCCAGAATCGCCGTCGCGGCGAAGCTCGCGTACAAGAGCGCGCCTGTCTTTGAAATTCGTTTTCTCATGATGTCCTGTCTCGGATCTCTGGACTCGCCGTTCAGTCGCCGACCGCGGGCGCCGGAGCCTTCTTGGCGGTCGCGCCGGCCAGCTTCTTGCGATATTCGGGATACATGGTCGCCGCGCCGCCGCGGGTCGCTTCGAAGGGGACCCCATAGCGTTCGCTGAACTCATTCACCATGTTATTCGTGCCCGGCAGTAGATGCGGCACCGCGCCTTTGGGACGCTCCACTTCGCGCACCACCTCACACGGATACGGCGGGATCTGCTGGTGCAGGTCCAGTTCGTAATCCGTGCTGCGCACGAAAGGCTCGGTCAAATACACGGGATCGTCGACGTAGGTGACCACCGTCAGCCAGTCGCCGTGGCGGATCCAATGTTCGGTCAGCTTGGCTTTTTCGCTGCGGGCCAGGCCGTTGCGGCGCACGTAGCCTTCCTTCACGTGCGTCACCGTGACCGTGAGAACGTCGCCGTCCCACTTACCGGTGGAGAAGCCGGCCCAGGTTCTCGCGGCATATTCCGGCGGATGCGGGCGGCCGTCCAAATAAATCGGGCGGTCGATGGAGCGGAGCCACTCCGCATGAAACGCGGTGGTCTGGCGGCTAACGGGATCGACCTCTTTCCAGATGCGCAGATTGGAGGGCCCGCGCCAGATGTAATCGGCCGAATGCGGGCGGCACTGCCACTCGGGCAGCGTGAGGAGCGAAGCGCTCCACGTATCGCCGCGCATGCGGTCGGCATCATTAATCGGGATGCCGAGATAATCCCCGAGTTCGGGGCCGGGGACGCGCTCCAATTGATCTTCGTAGAAACGCGGCGCCCACTCGCCGGAAAAATCCACCTGCGCCAGCGCGGGAACGCCGGCGATCGCCGCGTACAGCGCGAACCATGCTGACTTGCCGATCTTCATTCGATTCTCCTTCAGACTCCAGGACACTCAGAAGGCAAGTCCACGTTGCGGGCGTTGCGATTCGTCCCGGCCGTACTCACTACCGCGGTGCACCCAAAAAGTAATATATCAGAGTGAAACGCGGAGTCAATTAATAGTAAGATGGCTGACGAATGCCCGCATGCGTGCGCGGGCGTCGCCATCTTATTCAAAACTGCTGGGGCAGGAGGAGTTTTCGTGCGACTTTGCCGATTCGCGGAAGGACGTCTGGGGCTGGTCGAGGGATCGCAGGTAAAGGATGTGACGGCCGCGCTCGACGTCCTGCCCGGCTATCACTATCCTCTGCCGGCGTATGACGTCTTGATTGCCAACCTGGACCGCGTGACGGCTCGCATTCGCGAGATCGCGCCGGCGGCCGGCACGGTGTCGCTGGGAGATGTAAAGCTGTTGAGTCCCCTGGCGAATCCCGGCAAGCTCGTTGCGGCGCCGGTCAATTATCAGAAGCATCTGGACGAGGCGAAAGCCGATGTGCAGATTCATTCGAACAATCCCGCGCACACGCTCACCATTCACAAGGCCGGATTGTTTTTGAAGGCGAACAGCAGTTTGGCCGGCGCGGGCGAGGGCATCGCGCTGCGGCAACTGGCGCGCCGCAACGATCATGAAGTGGAGCTCGCGGTGGTGATCGGCAAGCGCTGCAATAAGGTTTCGAAAGAGCACGCGCTCGAGTACGTGGCTGGTTATACGATCGGCCTGGATATTTCGATTCGCGGCTCCGAGGATCGCAGCTTCCGGAAATCGGCCGACAGTTACGCGGTCCTCGGTCCGTGGCTGGTGACCGCGGATGAAATTCCGAATCCGGGCGAACTGGATTTGTGGATTCAGGTGAACGGCCAGACCAAACAAAGCTCCAATACGAAGTACCTGATTTTGGGCGTGCCGGAGCTGATCGAGATGGCGTCGCTGTTTTATACGCTGTATCCCGGCGACGTGATCTTCACGGGAACGCCGGAGGGCGTGGGCCCCATCGAGCCGGGCGATACGCTGCTGGCCTACATCGAAAAAATCGGCGAGATGACGGTGAAAGTCGGCGCTGCGGCGGGTTTCGAAACGGCCGCGGAAACGGTCCGAGCTCCGGCGCAAGCGTAGCGGGAATTCGAGAGCGCAAGCGCAGCGGGCATTCTAAGGAGAAATCATCATGCCGAGATCGATCCGCATCGGGCAGATTGTCCCGAGTTCGAACACGACTATGGAGACGGAGATCCCCGCGATCTTCCAGGCCCGTGAGCGCGAGCACCCGGACGAAGCGCACTTCACGTTTCATTCGAGCCGCATGCGGATGAAGAAGGTTGTCAAGGAAGAGCTGGAGGCCATGGATCGCGACAGCCTGCGCTGCGCCGCCGAGCTCGCCGATGCGCGCGTCGACGTGGCCGGATACGCGTGCCTGGTCGCGATCATGTCCATGGGGAACGGGTACCATCGCGGATCCGAGGCGCGGCTCACCAAGTGCATGCGCGAAGAGGGATGCGACGCGCCCGTCATTACTTCGGCCGGCGCGCTGGTGAACGAGCTGAAACTCGCGGGCGTAAAATCCGTATCGGTCGTCACGCCGTACGTACAGGCGCTCACCGATCTAGTGGTGGGCTATATTCGGCACGAAGGCATCCAGGTGGTGGATTCGATCGCGCTGTGCATCGCCGATAATCTGGCCGTCGGCCGCCGCAATCCGGCGGATCTGCTGGGCGACGCCGCAAGATTGAATACGAAGGGCGTGGACGCAGTGGTGATTTCGGCCTGCGTGCAGATGCCCTCACTGCCGGCGATTTCTCAGGTGGAGCAGCGCCTGGGATTGCCGGTGACGTCGGCGGCTGTGTGCACCGCGCGTTCCATGATGCGCGCGCTGAATATCCAACCGGTGGCCCCCGATGCCGGGTATTTTCTGTCGGAAGCGAATTTGGCGGAAGCCAGCCTGGCCAAACAAGCCTCCACGCTGACCCGTTAAATTTGCCCCCGGTAGGGTTTCGCTGGGCGCGATTGAAAACCTGCCTCACTTGAGTGCGACAATGATTTAACGCGCGGTTTTGCATCCGCCATGAGCGTATCTTGAATCCGGAGCACTTGGCATGAAAACGCTTTCGCCTGCGTCGAGCCTTGCGGCCGAGGCATACGTCTATATTCGGGAGCGCATCCTGCGCGGAGAGATCGCCATCGGCCAGGTGATTTCGCGCCGCAAGATCGCGGTCGAGCTGGGGATGAGTTTCCTGCCGGTATCGGAAGCTTTCCTGCGCCTGGAGTTTGAAGGACTGCTCGAAAGCCGCCCGCGCGCCGGGACTCGCGTGCGCATTCCCAGCAAGGCGGACGTCGAAGGGCATTATGTGGTCCGCGAAGGGCTGGAGGTGCAAGCCGCGCGCCTTTTCGCCGAGCGCGCCACGCCGGAAGCTCGCGCCGAAGTCCTGAAACTGGCCCTGCGAGTGGACGCACTCGCCGCGCAACCCGATACCGACCGTTTCGTGCATTTAAGCGTGCATGAGAAATTGCATCGCAGGATCGCCGAGTGCGCGATGTGCCCGGCTCTCAGCGACGCGATCGAAAAAACGTGCGCCTTGTCGTCGACGTGGCTATGCTCGGGCAGCGCATTCTCGGGAACTCGGATGCGGACGAAACATCAAGACTTGGTGGAGACGCTGGTCAAGGGCGATCCCCAAGCGGCGGCCGAGGCGATGCGCGATCACTTGCGCACCAGCAAGGAATGGGCTCTCGAACGCCTGGCGCCGTATTTCAAGCTGGCCGAGCGGCAGACTCAAACGTATTCGCGCACGGTGGCAGTGAGGCTTCCGACGGCGCCTGTTCCGGGCGAGTCGCTGCCTTCGTAACCTCGCGCGCGGCCCACGGAAACCCCGAGCTATTCTGATGACCGCTGCCCGGGTGAACAAAGAATGGGAGGAGAAAGTGGACGATCCAACCTTGCTCGACCGCCTCGCGATTCGCGAGCTGATTGAAAACTGGGCTCTGTGGCGCGATGCCGGCGATTGGGAGCGCTTTCGCACGGTGTGGCACGACGACGGCAAGATGTACGCGACATGGTTCCAGGGGCCGGCGGACGAGTTCATCGCGGCGAGCCGGCGCGGCTTCGAAAACGGCGTCAGTATTTTGCACTTTCTCGGCGGCCAGACGGTGGAAGTATCCGGCCATCGGGCCGTTTCGCAAACGAAGATGACGATCTCGCAGCGCGCCGACGTCCACGGCGTACCCTGCGACGTGGTGTGCACGGGCCGCTTTTTCGATTTTCTCGAAAAACGCGAAGGGCGCTGGGGCTTGGTGCTGCGGCGCCTTATTTATGAAAAAGACCGCCTGGATCCGGTGGATCCCGCGGTGAAGTTGGAGCTCGATCTAAAGCTCCTCGCGACGTTCCCGGCCGGCTACCGGCATCTCGGTTATCTACAGACCGGCATCGGTTTCAAAATCAAAATGAACATGCCGGGACTAATGGGCCCCGAGGTGGAGGCGCTCTATCGATACGGACGCGATTGGATGGCGGGCCGGGCGATCGAAGGCGCCTATCACGAGGTATAAGACGAATCATGACGGGGAAGATCGTACTCGAAGAACACTTCGCGCTGCCGGATACGATCGGCAATTCGGAGCGCTATTTCACGCCGGACGTGTGGCCGAAGATGAAGCATCGGCTTGTGGACATTCACGAGACGCGGCTCGCCGAAATGGACAAGCACGGCATCGGCGTGATGATTCTCTCGCTGAATGCCGTCGCGATCCAGGCCTTGTGGGACACCCCGCGCGCGATCGAACTGGCGCGCCAGGCGAACGATTACCTGGCTGAACAAATCGCGAAAAACCCGAAACGTTTTCAGGGCTTCGCCGCGGTCCCGATGCAGGACCCCGAGGCGGCCGCGCGGGAGCTCGAACGCTGCGTCAAGGATTTGGGATTCAAAGGCGCGCTGGTCAACGGATTTACGCAGAAAGACGTCGAGGATTCCGCGGTCTACTACGATCTGCCGCAGTACGAGGCCTTTTGGGCGATGGTCGAATGGCTCGGCGTTCCGTTCTACCTGCATCCGCGCGAGCCTTTGCCGAGCCGCTCGCAGCACTACGAAGGGCATCCGTGGTTTTTGGGATCGGCCTGGTCCTTCGGCGTGGAGACGGCGATCCATGCGCTGCGTCTCATGGCCAGCGGAGTCTTCGACCGTTATCCGAAGCTCACCGTCATCCTGGGACACCTGGGAGAGGGAATTCCCTACAACATTTGGCGCACCGATCACCGGCTGAGCAAAACACCGCGTGGAATTCCCGCCCAGAAGCCGCTCGGCGAATATCTGCGCAACAACATGTACCTGACCACGAGCGGAAATTTCCGCACGCAGACGCTCAACGACGCCCTGAGCGAAGTGGGCGCGGACCGCATTCTGTTCAGCGTCGATTGGCCATTCGAGGATATCGGCCAAGGCTGCGAGTGGTTCGACCACGCGAGCATCGCGGAGGCGGACCGGGTGAAGATCGGGCGTACGAACGCGGAGAAGCTCTTCGGGCTGTAGCTTGCTCGATTGCCCAAAGTGCTCATGCGGAGCCGGGCATTCACACGAGTGTGAACGCTGCACGGCAAGGCCGTGCGCCACGATGTGACCCGCCGCCAAACTTGCGTATGATGGTGTCTGCCTTTTTCGTCCCGCGAGGACCTTGAATTGCCGCCGCCCGACAAGATTAACGTCTCGAAGATCGTCGACAACGCGGAGCTCGGTCCGTTCCGCTGGGGGCTGATCGTGCTCGTGAGCCTGTGCCTGATCATGGACGGGTTTGATTCAGGCGATGGGCTACGTCGCGCCCGTGCCACAGCATACTAACGAACTCGTTGCGACAGGCCACTAGATACCCTAGCGGGCCGCTTGCGCATCCGGCAGCGTATCCGCGATCGCGAGAGCACTCCAGCTTGCCGCGCCTGCCGAAAGGAATTGGTTGCTGCCGAACGGGTAGCCGGATTCAAAATATGGCTGCGTGGGGTAGGAGCGCGTTCTCACCAACCAGGAGCCGTCCTGATATTGATTACTCATCAGGTAGCGGACGCCCTTGCGGTACGCGTCGTTCGTAGCGGCGACGCCGGCCGCGTGCAGTGCGTAAAGTGAGATGCCGGTCGCGTAGGCGTCCGGCTGCATGTCGTTGCGTTGAGCCCATCCACCTTGGTCACGCGGCGCGCCGTTCCTTTGCGCCGCAAGAATGTCGCGAACTTCGGCGTCAATTGCGCTGCGCGGGGCCTTGGTCCAGACCAGTCCCATCAGCTTCATCGCGCGATCCTCGGCCGAGCGCGCGTTTACGCGCAACAGCCATTGGCGGGCGCGCCGGAGCTTCTCGTCCACTTCCGCCTTGTAGCCGGGCGCCGGAATTGCCGTGAGGGATCGAATGCCCATCGCCGTGGCGGTGACCAGAGTATCTTCCATGGGAGGCCGTGAAACGCCGTTGGGTGTCCAGGTTCCGTCGGGCAATTGCAGGGCGGCCGCCGCGTGAATCATCTGCGCCGTGATGGTGTCGAGCGGATGCCTTTCGGCGGCGAGCGCCATCATCACGTAGCCGATGGTAATAATGTTGCCGCCGGGCTGATCGCCTTGCATGGCCAGCTCGCCGAAGACTTTATAAGAGGCTTCGATCTGCTTGAGGTTGGTCTGCTCCATTTCCTCATTGATCGCGATGCCTTTTCGTCGGGCCTCGGCCGCGGCCATCGCCACCAGAGCCTGGCTATGGCAAGTGATGCAGCCGCGTTTCTGATACGCGACCGGCGCGGCGGGCAGCAGCAGATTCACGGCGCGCCCGACGGAGACCCGCGGATCGGCGATGCCTCCTGCTTCGGGCGGCGGGAAAGTTTTCTGGCGCGGTCCGTGGCCTCGCATCGCGCCGAATTGTTCGAGCGCGGCGATTTTGTCGCGGTCGGCGCGGTAGATCGCCCAATCGAGAGGGCGCTCGCCGTCGATGTCTTCGGCATTGGGGTTCGCGCCTTTTTCGAGCAGCAGCTTAACGGTGGCCGCGCCCGCCTGCTCGGAAGCCGCGGCGGTCATCAGAGCCGTGCGATGGTAGGGGCCCGCGGCGGCGTTGACGTCGGCTCCGCGATCGATCCATTGCGCGATCAGCTGGGGATCTTGCCAGTGGGCGGACATGGCGAGCGCGTCCTTCTCGACTTTCGCGCCTTTCGATAGCAAATATTCGAGCGACGGCAGATACTGGCGCGCGTAGCGAACCGTGCTTCCATAGCCGGGTTCGTTGGGATCGCAGCCGTGTTCGATCAGGAAGCGCACCACGCCGACGTCGGCGGAAAGAGTCGCACGGCCAAGGGCGTGCACGCCGACACGGTCCTTGGCGTGAATATCGGCGCCATGATCGAGCAGCAATTGCAGCACGGGGACCGATCCGGGATAGCTGGCGGCGATGAGCAGCGGCGTGCGTTGCGTGTTCTTCGAGCGCGCGTTGATGTCGGCGCCAGACGCGATCAGCAGCCGGGACTTGGCGAGATCCGGCACGGCCCACATGAGCGCCGTCGCGCCGGCGGTGTTGGTCGCATTGGGATCGGCGCCGCGATCGAGCAAAAGCTTTACGCTATCGGCGCCGCCGTACAGCACGGCGGCCATCAGCGCGGGCGTGCCGCCGGCATCGCGTGAGTTGGCATCGACCCCGCGCGCGAGCAGTTGCTTGACGGCCGTCGCATCGGATTTCTGAAGCGCTTGAAAGAGCGGCTCGGCGGGCGGCGTTTCCGCCGCGCACAGCGCGGATGCGAACACGAGTGCGAGCGAGCATCGCCGCAGGGACATCGCAGCCTCCACCCGGTTGAGAGGACCGGCTCCCGCTAGTATAAACCCGCAGTGTCCCGATCGGTTGCAACGTGACCACGGTTGTCATTACCCTTGCAACGGAGAAGGATGCTTATAGGACGAGGCGGTAAGATTAGTTTTGGAGCAAGAAGTGCGAATTTCCCCGTATATGGTCTTGGCCGGATTATTTCTGAGCGCCGCGCTGTTACCCACGCAGGCATCCGCGCAGGCGCCTACGCAGACACCCGCGCAGACGTCCGCGGCGGGACCTTCGCTCACGCCGACCGTCGACGTGCTCGATTTTTTCGGACTGGGCAAGATCCCCGAAGCCCGCATTCGAAAAGCCCTGGGCTTCAAGGAAGGCGATCCATTTCCTCACTCCAAGGGCGATATCGAAGAGCGGCTGGACGCGCAGCCCGACGTCGTGGAATCGCACCTGGAAGCGGTCTGCTGCGACGAGGGGAAAGCGGTTCTCTACGTTGGAATCGAAGAAAAAGGCTCGATCCACTTCGATCCGCGCGAGCCTCCCGAAGGCGACGTGGACCTCCCCAAAGAAATCCTTTCCGGCTATCGCGACTTTCTGGAGGCGTACGCCCTGGCCGCCCGGCGTAATGACCTCGCGGAAGATCTCACGCACGGACATTCTCTAATGGCCGACCCTCTGGCGCGCGAGATTCAACTCAAATTCTTCGACCTGGCGAAGGAAAATCAGGGCATCCTGCGGAACGTGCTGCGCAACTCCTCCGACGATGAACAGCGCGCCGCCGCCGTTTACGTGATGACGTACGCTCCCGATAAACGCGTGATCGTCGACGATCTGCAGTTCGCTTTGCGCGACGCCGATCCGGACGTCCGCGCCAACGGTGTCCGGGGATTAATTGCCATCGCTGTGTATGCGCGGCTCAATCCGGATTTCGGCATCCACATCGAGCCCACCTGGTTTGTCGAGATGCTGAATTCGGTTTCCTGGTCAGATCGTCATCACGTGCTCGATGCTCTGCAGATTCTGACGGACACCCGCGACCCCGCCACCATGACCCTGTTGCGGGAGCGCGCGTTGCCGGCGCTGGTGGAGATGTCGCGCTGGAAAACGCTGGCCCATGCGCTTCCAGCCTTCATGCTGACCGGCCGCCTGACGGATTTGACCGACGCGCAGATCCAGGATGCCTGGAGCAGGGGAGATCGCGAATCGGTGATCGCCGCGGCCATGGGCAGCAAGAGGAAACGCTAGGCGTTTCTCTTCAAAAAAGAAACGCTGGGCGAGAGGAAACGCTAGCGCAGGCGACACAGCATGTGTCGCAATACACGTGTTGCGGTTGACTGCACTGTTGCAGCCCGATATCATTCTCGTCCAGGGAGAGCCGTCGTGAATCTAACGCGTTGCACATTGAAACTTGTCGCGGGAGTCGCCGCGCTTCTGGCGGTGACGCCGATCTCGGCTCATCATTCGTTTGCCGCTGAATTCGACCAGAATAAGACCGTGACGCTGCGGGGCGCGGTGACCAAGCTCGAATGGGCGAATCCGCATATCTGGTTGTATATAGATGTGAAGCTGGACGTCAAAGGCGATCAAGCTCCGGTGCATTGGCAATGCGAGGGTGGAGCTCCCAACAACCTCACGCGCAATGGCTGGAGCAAGGATTCGCTCAAGCCGGGCGACCAGGTCGTCATCGATGGCTACCTCGCCAAGGATGGTTCGAAGACCTGTAACATGCGGTCGGTGAAGTTTCCGGACGGCCGCAGCGTATTCGCGGGTACGTCCGCGCCCGAGACGTCGGACAAATAGGAGGGACGCGTGAAAAAAGCTGCTAGCCCTCTCTTGTTGTTCATCATGTTCACGGCGCCCAGTGTGATGATCGCCCAGCAGCCGTTTCAGCCGCCTTCGGGACCAACACCCCGGACACCGGCAGGGAAGGTCGATTTCAGCGGCGTGTGGGAACGGCCTTATGTTCCCGATATGACGAAAGACGGCCGTAACCAGAAGGGTCTTGCCGAACTGCCCTACACCCCGTGGGGCGAAGCCGAGTGGAAACGCTACGACGCTTCCCAAGGCGATTACGCCGGAGCCTGTCTGCCCTTCGGGATGACGCGCTCGGTCAACGCGCCCGAGCCCATCCAGATCATGCAGAGCCCCACCTATTTCACTTTCCTGTTCGAAGTGAATAATATTTTCGTGGTCGTACCCATCGACGGACGCCCGCATCGCAAAGCCGAACCCACGTGGTACGGAGATTCCATCGGCCACTGGGACGGCGACACGCTGGTCATCGAGACGGTCAACTTCAACGCCAAGACCAAACTGGACACCGTCGGTCATCCGTTAAGCGATCAATTGCATGTCATCCAGCGCTACACGCGCACGGACCTGGGACACATCGCCTTCGAGATGACTATCGACGATCCCAAAACCTA
>Ga0181536_10005068_pt1 | contig 13667 bp, 13 predicted proteins | sample PEATcosm2014_Bin_41_FD_121105 | JGI IMG/M metagenome (GOLD analysis project Ga0181536, IMG submission 121105) | Peatland microbial communities from MTU Mesocosm Facility, Houghton, MI, USA - PEATcosm2014_Bin17_60_metaG | ecosystem: Environmental > Terrestrial > Soil > Wetlands > Peat | place...
AAAACGGCCTGCTGTCGGTCATCACGGTCGACCCGCGGCTCGAGACATTGCTCGGCGAGGCGGCGCGCCGCGGCGAAGACGCCTACGCCTTGCTCGACCCCAACACGGTCGCCAAGATCTACGGTTCGCTCACCAAACAAATCCAGCACGCCCAAACCGCCGGCCTGCAACCGGTCGTGCTCACCTCACCGCAAACGCGTCTCGCGCTCAAGCGGCTGACGGAACGTGCCGCACCGCAGCTGGTCGTGCTCTCCTACAGCGAAATTGCGCCCGGCCTGCGCGTCGAGTCGATCGGTCAGATCTCGACGACGACCGACGAGATCGAGCCGGCCGGGGTCTCATAGGTGGGTTTTCTCGGGTTATTCGGCAAGAAGCCCCCGTCGGGAAAAGAGCTGCGCGAAATGCTGCCGTCATTGCACAGCTTCGTCGACGTGGCCGTGCGCAACGGGCCGAAGGGCTCGGTGTGCTTCGAGAACGCCGGCATCAAGACGTTCGTCACGAGCATGATGTCCGGGCTGGCACCTGGAGCGCAAGTCAACTTCGTTTACTCGAACACCAACGGCAAGTACCGTTTCAGTGCGGCGGTAAAGGCGGTCGACGACAAGCAAGCGACGTTCGATATCCCGAGCAAGATCGAAACCATCCAGAAATTCGGCGGCGCGCGCAAACGCACGAACGTGCGCATCGACACGACGGTCAACGTGCAGTGGCGCTACGGCTCGACCGGCAAGATCGAGGGCGAGTGGCAGAAGGGCGTGCTGAGCGACATCAGCCGCACCGGTTCGTCACTGGCCGCGCATCGAGAGATCAAGAGCGGCAACATCATCGAACTGAAGATCCCGCTGCGTGCCGACGGCTCGCCGATCACGGTTCGTGCCGACGCGCGCCGCGTCGACAAGATCGAAGGCACGCAAAAGTTCAACGTCGGCCTGGCCTTCCATCCGCTGCGGTCCGATGACGACCGCGCGATCATCGAGTTCATCAACCGCCGGCAAGTCGACCTGCGCAACCGCGGCTTAGGCTGAGCGCCGGGGCCCCAGCCTGCCCACGGAGAACTAGGACCTCGTGACCGAGACGCAGATGAATGGTTCACCGCCGCCGGCCGCCGAGCCGGCGCCCGGGGGAAGTAAGGCAAACGTCGCCGCGCGCACTGCGATTTGGACCGGCGTCGCGCTGGGCGCCGTGTCGACCGCGGCGATTGCATTTTTCGTCGTTCGCGCGATGTGGCAGAAGCGGGCTCCCGACGAGACGTCCGAGCGTATCCAGTCGCTGATCGATGAAGCCAACCGTCTGATCCGTACGCTCGAAGAGAAGAAGTAAGCATGGTGACCGGCCTCAAGCCGGGTACCGTGGGGGTCGTCGAGTTCACCGACTTGCTGGCCAACGGTCAAGCCGTCGGCCGGTTCGACGGGATGGTCGTGTTCGTGGACGGCCCGTTGCCGGGCGAGCGAGCGCGCATCCGGCTCACCGACGTCAAAGCCAAGTACGCGGTCGGACAAGTGCTCGAGCGGGAGACGACCTCGCCCGATCGGGCCGAGCCGTTCTGCCCCGTCTTCGGCACGTGCGGCGGCTGCCAGGTGCAGCACCTTGCCTACCCGGCGCAGCTGGCTTGGAAGCACCGCATCGTCGCCGACGCCCTGGTGCGTATCGGCGGTTTTCACGACCTCACGGTGCGCGAACCGATCGGCATGGACGTCCCGCGCGCCTACCGCAACAAGATGGCCTTGGTCGTCGAGGAAGCGGGCCCGGCGCCGGTTTTCGGTTTCTACCGGGCGCGTTCGCACGATCTGGTCCCGATCGACCATTGTCCGATCGTGCTCGAGCCGCTCGATGCCGCCATCGGCGGCTTGCTCGCGGCGGCGCGCGCGCCGGAGACCGCGGCAGCGTTCAGCGCGGTCAAGCACGTCGTGATGCGCGCCGGCCTCAGCTCACCCAACAGCGTGCTGTCGCTGACGACCGATGCCAAGTCGCCGGCGATCGCCGCCGCGGCGCCGCAGATCGCCGAGCGCATCCCCGGGATCGGCGGCATCAGCAACTCCTACGAACCGGCCAACGCCAACGCCGTGATCGGCCGGCGCATGGACTTCGTTTGGGGCCGGCGCGAGATGGAAGAAACGATCGAGGGCGTGCGGTTCCGGGTCTCGCCGGCCTCGTTTTTCCAGATCAACGGCGCGATGGTGGCCTCGATCTTCCGCACGCTCGCGCCGCTGATCGCCGGCACGCCGCGCATCGTCGACCTCTACTGCGGCGCCGGCACGTTCGCGATCTACTTCGCGTCGCGCGGCGCGTCGGTCGTGGGCATCGAAGAAAACGCCGCGGCCGTCACCGAGGCCCGCGGAAACGCCCGGCTCAACAAAGTGGAAGAACGCGTGCGGTTCGTGCAAGGCCGCGTCGAAGGTGCGCTGGCGAACGCCGAAGGGCGCACGGCGTTGCGCGAAGCCGAGATCGTGTTTCTCGATCCGCCGCGCAAAGGAAGCGACGAAGCGACGCTGGCGGCCATCGCCGAGGCGCGCGTGCCTTCCATCTGGTATCTGTCGTGCAATCCGGCGACGCTGGCGCGCGATCTGCGCTATCTCGCCGGGCGCGGCTACGGGATCGGCCTCGTGCAGCCGTTCGACATGTTCCCGCAAACGGGCCACGTCGAGACCCTGGTAACCCTCACGACGGGGAGCGCGCCCGGTCCGGGGCGAAATTAGCCGGGTTATGGCCACGGAACGAATCGACGTGCGCGGGGTTGCGCGCTTGGCGCGTCTCGCGCTGAGCGACGATGAGATCGAACGCTACGGCGCGCAACTCGAAGACTTGCTCAAGCACGTCGACGACCTGAAGGGACTCGACACGTCGGACGTGGCGGCGACCGCGCAGGTGATCGAGTCGCGCAACGTCACGCGTCCCGACACGCTGGTGCCGTGCCTCCCGCACGAGACCGTGATGGCCGGCGCGCCGCAGCCGCAGCACGGCTTCTTCCGCGTTCCCAAGATCATCGCCGAGGAAGGCTGATGGAACCGGTCCACGCTTCCGCTCGCGAGATCGCGCGCGCGGTGAATGCCCGTGAGGTATCCGCGGCCGAGATCGCCGAGACGATGATCCCGCACGTCCGCGCGGTCGACGAGCACCTCGGCGCGTACCTGACGCTGACGCCGGACCTGATGCGCGAGCATGCGCGCCGCGTCGACGCGCGGATCGCGGCCGGCGAGTCGTTGCCGCTGGCCGGCGTCCCGGCGGCGATCAAAGACAACATGTGCCTGGCCGGAACGCGCACGACGTGCGCGTCGAAGATCCTCGCCGACTGGGTGGCGCCGTACACCGCCACGGCCGTGGCGCGCTTGCTGGACGCCGGCGCGCTGCCCATCGGCAAGACGAACATGGACGAGTTCGCGATGGGCAGCTCGGGCGAGAACTCCGCGCTCGGCAAGACCAAGAACCCCTACGACCTCGACCGCGTGCCGGGCGGCTCGTCGGCCGGCAGCGCGGCCGCCGTCGGCGGCTTCGTGGCGACGATCTCGACCGGCAGCGATACCGGCGGCTCGATTCGCGAACCGGCCGCGTTCTGCAACGTCGTCGGCTTCAAGCCGACGTACGGCCGCGTTTCGCGCTACGGCTTGATCGCGTTCGCCTCGAGCCTCGATCAGATCGGTCCGTTCGCGCGCACGGTCGAAGATGCCGCGCTGACCTACGACGCGCTGGGCGGGCACGATCCGATGGACGCGACCAGCGCCGACGTGGCGTTCGAGACGACCGCCGGGCATCTGCGCGACGATCTGCGCGGCGTGCGCGTCGGCATCGTGCGGGAATTCGCCACGTCGGACCTTGCGCCGGGCGTGGCCGCCGCCTACGAAGCGGCGTATGCCGATTTGGCGAAGCTCGGCGCGGAGCTCGTCGAAGTCGAGCTGCCGACCGCGAAGTACGGGCTCTCGACCTACTACCTGATCGCGCCGGCGGAGTGTTCGTCGAACCTCGCGCGTTTCGACGGGGTGCGTTACGGCCTGCGCGTCGACGGCGCCGACGTCGGTGAGATGTACGAGAAGACCCGCGCCGCCGGCTTCGGGCCCGAGGTGAAGCGCCGCATCCTGATCGGCACCTACGCGCTCTCGAGCGGCTACTACGACGCCTACTACGTCAAGGCGCAGAAGGCGCGCACGCGCATCGCCGACGACTTCCGGCGCGCCTTTGCGAAATGCGACGTGATCGCATCGCCGGCCGCATCCTCGCCCGCGTTCACGTTCAACGCCAAGAGCGATCCCTACAGCATGTACTTGATGGACTACTATACGATCCCCGTGTCGCTGGCCGGCCTGCCGTCGCTGTCGGTGCCGTGCGGCTCCGCGGTGCCCGACGGCGGCACGCGCCCGATGCCGCTGGGTCTCCAGCTCGCGAGCCCGCTGTTCACCGAACGCGCCCTGCTCGGCTACGCGCACGCCTACGAGCGCGCGACGCGTCATGCGGGCAAACTGGCGCCGGACCCCCACTGTCATCCCGAGCTTGTCGAGGGACAGCGATAATGGCGACGACTGAGGCGGCCCTTCGACAAGCTCAGGGTGACAGCGTATTGCGTTCCAAATACGAGGCGGTGATCGGCATCGAGTGCCACGTCGAGCTCAAGACTGTGAGCAAGATGTTCTGCGGCTGCCCGAACGAGTTCGGCGGCGAGCCGAATACGAAGGTCTGCCCGGTGTGTCTGGCGTTGCCGGGTGCGCTGCCGGTGCCGAACGTGAAGGCGATCGAGCTGATGATCAAGGCCGGGCTTGCGTTCGATGCCGAGATCCCGGCGTTTTCGAAGTTCGACCGGAAGAACTACTTCTATCCGGACATGCCCAAGAATTACCAGATCTCGCAGTACGACATGCCGCTCACGCAAGGCGGCGTCGTGCGTTACTGGCTCGCGGACGGGACGAAGAAATCGTGCCGTCTCACGCGCATCCACCTCGAAGAAGACACCGGCAAGTCGACGCATGCGGGTTCCGGCGACGGCCGGATCGCCGGCTCGTCGTACTCGCTGGTCGACTTCAACCGCGCCGGCGTGCCGCTGATGGAATGCGTCGGCGAGCCTGACATCCGTTCGGCCGACGAAGCGGTCGGCTACCTCGAAGCGCTCAAGCGCACGTTCGTCGAGTTGGGCGTGTCGGACGTGAAGATGGAAGAAGGCTCGCTGCGCTGCGATGCCAACGTCTCGGTCCGCTTGCGCGGCGCCCCCGAGTTCGGCACCAAGGCCGAGATCAAGAACATGAATTCGTTCCGCAGCGTGCACGACGCGATCGAGAGCGAGATCGACCGGCAGATCGCCGTGCTCGAGAGCGGCGGCCGGGTGATTCAGGAAACCCGCGGTTGGGACGAGGCCGCCGGCGTCACCCATTCGATGCGCTCCAAGGAACAGGCGCACGACTACCGCTATTTCCCCGAACCCGACCTCGTGCCGTTGGAGATCGACCGCGCGCTGATCGAGCGCATCCGCGCCCAAATGCCGCCGGTGCCGTTCGCGCGTTTCGAGCGCTACACCGAGCAGTTCGGCATCTCGGTGAAGCAGACGACGCAGCTCGTCGACAACCCGCCGCTGGCCGCATTCTTCGATCGCGTCGTGGCGGTCGGCGCCGCGCCCGCGGCGGCGTTGAACTTCGTGCTCGGCGACCTCTCGCGGCTCGCCAACGAGAGCGGGACGCCGGTCGCCGAGGGCAAGGTGACGCCGGAGGCGCTGGCCGAGTTGATCGGGCTGACCGAGGGCAACACGATCAACTCCAAGATCGCCAAGGACGTGCTGGTGCGGCTGTGGGCGGACGGCGGTTCGGCCAAGCAGATCGTCGCGGCCGAAGGCTTGGCCCAGGTCTCCGACCCGAACGCGATCGCGCAGTTCGTCGAGGGCGTGCTCGCGGCCAACCCCGAGAGCGTCGCGCAATTCAAAGCCGGCAAGGAAAACGTGCTGAAGTTCCTGGTCGGGCAAGTGATGAAGACCAGCCGCGGCAAAGCCAACCCCGTGCTGGTCGAAACGCTCTTGCGGGAGAAGATCGCGGCGCTCTGATGCTCGCCGATCCGCGGTCGCTCGAAGCGCTGGACTTCGCGCGCGTACGCGAACGCGTCGCGGGGCAAACGCATGCCCCGCAGGCGCACGCCCGCGCGCTGGCGCTGGAACCCACCTCCGATGCCGGCACCGTGCGCCGGCTGGTCAACGAGACCAGCGAGATGCGCACGCTGGTGCGCGGGCAGAACTTCTCGCTCTCCCGCATCGAGGACGTCGACGAGGAGCTCGAGGTCGCGCAGCGCGGCGCGCCGTTGCCGGCCGGCGGGCTGCGGGCGATCGCCGACGCGCTGGCGGCCGGCGGCGCGGCCGTGCGCGCGATTCGCGAAGCCGAAGCGGTTCCGGCGCTGCGCGACGTGACCTCGGCCTTCCGCGCGCTGCCGGCGATCGTCACGCGCATCACGGACGCCATCGACGAACACGGCTCGGTGCTGGATCGCGCCTCGCCGGCGCTCGCCCGCATGCGCCGGCAGATCGCTGCGGCCCAGGACGACGCGCGCGACCGAACGGCGGCGTTGACGCGTTCGGCCAAATACGCGCGCGCGATCCAAGATCCGATCGTGACGCTACGCAGCGGGCGCTTCGTGATCCCCGTCAAAGCCGAGTTCGCGGGCGAGTTCCCGGGCATCGTGCACGATACGAGCGCCACCGGCGCGACGCTCTTCATCGAGCCGCTCGAAACGCTGGAGACCAACAACCGCGTGCGCGCGCTGCGAGCGCAGGAAGAGCACGAGGTTGCGCGGATCCTAGCCGAGCTGAGCGCGCTGGCCGGCGGCGAGGCGACGCAGATCCGCACCAACGTTGCGATCTACGTCGATCTGGATCTCGCGCTGGCCCGCGCCGCGGTGGCCGAGCGCATGAACGCCGTGGCGCCGGCGATCGTCGATGCGGCGACGATCGACGTGCACGACGGCCGTCACCCGCTGCTCGACGACCGCGCCGTGCCGCAGTCGATCCGCCTCGACGACGACGTGCGCGTCACGATCATCAGCGGCCCGAACATGGGTGGCAAAACGGTCACGCTCAAGATGGTCGGGCTGTTCGTCGCGATGGCGGGCTGCGGCATGCACGTGCCGGCCGTGAGCGCGACGATCGGCCGCTTCACGCGCATCTTCACCGACATCGGCGACGAGCAGTCGATCGCGCAGAACACGTCGACCTTTTCGGCTCACCTGGGCCGGCTGGCCGAGATCCTCGCGGCGGCCGACGCGCGCTCGCTGATCCTGATCGACGAGATCGGTTCGGGCACCGAACCCAACTCCGGCGCGGCGCTCGCCGTGGCGCTGCTCGAGCGCGTGCTCGAAGTCGGAGCCTGCGCGCTGGTGACGACGCACGCGACCGAGCTGAAACTCTTCGGTGCGCAGAGCGCCCACGTCGCCAACGCCAGCGTGCGCTTCGATCCGCACACCTACGCTCCGACCTATCAGCTCGACGTCGGTTCGCCCGGCCAGTCGCTGGCCTTTCCGCTGGCGCGCGCGATGCATCTCGACCCGCGCGTGATCGAACGCGCCGAAGCGCTGCTCTCCGAGCAAGAACGCGACTACGAGCGCGCGCTCGATGAGCTGGCGCTCGAGCGCACGCGCACGACCAAAGAGCGCGAAACCCTGGCCATCGAGAACGCGCGCCTGCGTGCGCTCGAAGAGGGTGCTCGCAAACGGATCGACGCGCTCGAGCGCGAGCGGCGCGAGCTGGCCAACCGGGCCGAAGCCCAACTGGCCGCGGCGTTGCGCAAGTTTTCGGCCGAGTTGGAACGGCGCGCGGCCGACCGCGGTGAGGGCTCGCGTGCGCCGCGCATCACGCGCGGCCAGAGCGAGCTGCTCGGCCGTACGATCGAGGAGATGCGCAAAGGGCTGGGCATCTCGCGCCCGGCGCCGGCGGCGCCGGCGGCACCCGCCGCTCACGAGCGCAGCGCCGCCGCGCCGATCGCGGTGGGCGATCGCGTGCGCGTGCATTCGCTCGACACCGAAGGCGTGGTGGTCGAGGAGCTCGGCAACGACCTGATGCTTCAACTCGGAGCGCTGCGCATGACGGTTCCCAAGAGCGACGTGAGCCGGCGTGAATCGAGCCCCGCGCGCCCCGCGCGCGGCGATCGAAACGACGGCTCGGCAAAGCTCGCGGCGGCGACCGGTGCGCGCACCGAGCTCGACGTGCGCGGCAAACGGTTCGTCGAGGCGGAGCCGGTCGTCGAGCGCTGGATCGACGAATCGCTGCTCGCCGGCGCCTCGCCGTTACGGCTGATCCACGGCAAGGGCACGGGGCTGCTCGGACGCGGCCTGCAACAGTACTTGCGCGCTCACCCGCACGTCACGGACGTGCGTTTCGGCAATGCGGAAGAAGGGGGCAGCGGCGTGACGGTGTTCGAACTGCAGTGACGATGCCCCAACCTCCGAGCGCTGCGGCGCGCGAAGCCGCGCAGGCGCTGGCGGACGGCTGCGATCACGTCGAGACGTTCGACGAGCTGGCGGCGCGCATCGCCGGCGGGAAACGCCTCAACGTCAAGCTCGGCCTCGATCCCACCACCGCGGATTTGCACATCGGCCACGCCGTCGTGCTGCGCAAGCTGCAACAATTCGTCGACGCCGGCCACAACGTCACGCTCTTGATCGGCGATTTCACCGCGCGCATCGGCGATCCGACCGGGCGCAACACGATGCGGCCGCCGCTGACGGATGATGCGATCGAAGCGAACATGCAGACCTACGCGAAGCAGGCCGGCAAAGTGCTCGACCTGGAGCGCGTGACGTTGCGTTACAACTCCGAATGGCTCGGAGCGCTGTCGTTCGCGCAGCTGATCAAGTTGCTCGCGCAAACGACCGTTGCGCGCATGCTCGACCGCAACGATTTCGCTCAGCGCTACGCCGCCGGCACGCCGATCTCGATGCACGAGTTCCTCTACCCGGTGGCGCAGGCGTACGATTCGGTTGCGCTCGAGGCCGACGTCGAGTTGGGCGGCTCGGATCAGCTCTTCAACCTGCTGATGGGCCGGCCGTATCAGCTGCACGCCGGACAAGCGGCGCAGATCTGCATGACGGTCCCGCTGCTCGAGGGTCTCGACGGCAAACAGAAGATGTCCAAGTCGACCGGCAACCACATCTCGCTCACCGATTCGCCGAACGACCAGTTCGGCAAGGTGATGCGCATCCCGGACGAAGCGCTGGCGCGCTACGCGCGCCTCGCCGCCGGCTGGTCGCAGGACGAAACCGACGCCCTGGCCGCGGGCCTCGGCGCCGGCACCCGCAGCCCCATGGACGAGAAAAAACGTATCGCGCAGACGGTGGTCACGTTGTATCATGGGGCCGAGGCCGCCCGGGCGGCGCGCGACCACTTCGAGCGGACGATCCAGCGCGGCGAGTTGCCGAGCGAGATCCCGGAACGGCGCTTCGAGGGGGTACGGACCCTGGTGGACGTCACGGTGGCCGCGGGCTTCGCCGAAAGCAAACGTGCCGCCCAACGGTTGATCGCCGAGGGCGCGGTGAAAGTCGACGGGAGCGTCGTCACCGACCCGAAAGCACTCTGGGAAAGCTCCCAGCCGGCCGTACTCCAGGTCGGTTCTCGCAAATTCGTTCGCGTTCTCACCTAGAAAGGCTGACCCCGATGGCCGCCATCACCTACACGCCGCAACAAACGAAATCCGGGCCCACGTTCAGCTGCCCGCGCTGCCATCGGGTCTACCCGTATCCGAAAGACGAGCGCCCGATTCGCTGCGAGTGCGGCTGGTGGTACAAGAACATCGGCCACAGCACGATCGTCGAAGAGTTCCGGCCGCGCATCGGCGGTTCGGACCCCGACGCGCCCCAATATGATTGAGCGAGCCGGCTAGTCCAGCCGAGCCAGGAGCCCTTCGACGTCGGCGGCGGTGAGCACGTAGCGGCGTTTGCAGAAGTCGCACGTCGCTTCGGTTTCCGGCTGCTCGCGCGAAATCTTCAGCAGCTCGTCGCGCCCGAGACCGACCAGCGCCCGCTCGACCCGCTCGCGCGTGCAGCGGCAGTCGAAGCGCACCGCGTAGGCGTGCTCGTGCGAGCGCACTTCGAGGCCCTCGGCCAGCCGCTCGATCAGGGCCCGCGCGTCGGCGCCGTCGGCGATCTGCGTCGTTACCGGCGGCATCGCGGCGGCGTTGGCTTCGAGCCGGGCGATCGTATCGTCGGCCGAACCGGGCATCAGCTGGGCGATCACGCCGCCGGCTGACAGGATGCCCGCCGGACCGGCCAGCACGCCCAAGGCGACGACGCTCGGGATCTGCTGCGAGTTGGCCAGGTAGCTCGCGATGTCGTCGCCGATCTCGCCCGACTCCAGCGGCACGACCCCGACGTACGGCTGGCCGATTTCGTAGCTCTTGGTGACCTGGAGCCGCCCGCGTCCCACCACGCCGGCGACATCGAACTTGCCGCGCGCGTTGAGCGGCAGGTCGGCCAGCGGATTGCGCGCGTACGCGCGGGCTGCGATGGCGCCCTCGCCGGCGCTCCAGGCGTCGGCGACGAGCGTCCCGATCGGGCCGTCGCCGGCGATCTGCAAGGTCAGCCGCTCGGGGCCCTTGAGGCCGGCGCCGAGCAGCGCGGCGGCGGTAACGAGCCGGCCGGCGGCCGCCGCCGCGGTCGGCGCCAGCGCGTGCCGGCGCTGGGTTTCCCGCACGAGCTCGGTCGTGGTTCCGGCCACGAACGAAACGGTCCCATTGGCGGCGCTGGCGGTGACGACACGGTCCATACGCAGGTCGAGAAACCCGTTACCGGCGGCCGCGTTGCATTTGTGGTCGCCGGCGGGAGGAAGGCAACCGTGCCCTGGTATAGGCATCCCGACCAGCCTCCTTCGACAGCTGTCCTTCGACAAGCTCAGGATGACTGGACAGCGTTTTTGCGTGAGGTGCCGTGTCTTGACCAAAGCCGATCTCGTTGAATCGATTGCAACGGAATTCGAACTCTCAAAGCGCCAATCCGGCGAGATCATCGACTTGGTGTTGGACGACATCAAAGCGGCGCTGCAAAGCGGCGACAAGGTCCAGCTGATTCCGTTCGGCAGTTTCCACGTGCGCGATCGCAAAGCGCGCGAAGGACGCAATCCGAAGACGGGCGCGAAGATCAAAATTCCGGCGCGCCGCGTGCCCGCATTCAGCGCCGGTAAGGGCCTCAAAGACGCCGTCGCCGGCGGCAAGAAGAAGAGCAGCCGAAAAAAATAAACTTTATCCCGAGTACTTCGTCGTAGCTCAGTACAGGCTCCGTCGAGGGACGGCTCAGGAGCCGAAGCTGTATTTCGAGACGCGCGGCTTGAGCGGCTCGTCGCGTGACGAAACCGTCGCGTGCAGCGCGGCGAGTTCGTCGGAATCGAGCTCGAAGCCGGCGTCGGTAACCGCCGCTTCGGGATCCCGCGCGAACGCCATGCGGAACGCTTCGTCGTTCAGGTAGCGCTCGACCAAATCGGCGACGGCATCGTGACTCATACGGGCTACCGCAGGCATTCGCGCATGCCGCCGCTCAGCCTCTGCGCGGCGCCGCTTGACGCCGCAGCCGCGCACCCTCGGTCCAGAGGTCGCTGCACAAGCGGATGAGCGCGAGGCCGCCCAGCGCGAACGCGAAAACGCGGCCGTACGCCGGTGCCGTCCCGGAGGGCACGATGCGCGCGACCCAGCCTTGCGCCGTGAAGCGGTACGCGAACAGCGCGTACGCCACGACGAAGCCGATGTAGCCGACCGCGGCCAGGGCGTAGAGCAGTTCGAACCGGTGACCGCGTAAGCTCGTGCGGTCGCGCAGCGCCGGCCACAGCCCGGTCGCGATCCAGCCCAGGCTCTTGCCGCGCAAGTTCGGCCGCTCGAGCGCGTCCATCAGCAGATAGTAGCCGTCGTATTCGAGCAGCGGGTTGAGGTTGCGTAGCACGCCGACGTACGACCACAGCGCGAACACCCAGGCCACCGCCGCGACCGTGAGGTTCGGCGCGACCAGGGCGACGTATCCGGCCGCGCCGGCGAGCACGAGGTTGACGAGGATGCCGCCCGCGTCGACGAGCATGCGCTGCCGGCGGTTGGCGAGCCACGCGTCGGACGTGTCGACGAACAGCATCGCGCGAAACCAGAACCAGCCCAACCCGACCCGGTCGACGCGCGCGCCGGACGCCTTGGCGGCGACGCCGTGACCGACCTCGTGCAGCACGATCGCGACCACGATGAGCGGGATCAGCGCCGCGCCGACGCGGGCCACGGTTGCGGCGTGCAACAAGGTGCCCGCCGAACGCTGCGCCATCGCCAGAAACGCCGCGAAGCCGCCCGCCGCGACGAGCGCGGTCAGCAGCAGGCCGGTGCGCGTGTAGACGTAGCGGCCCATGCGTTCGTAGAGCGCGTTGAAGAACGCGTCGCAGCCGTTGAGCGAGTACGACCATTCCATCACGGCGCGAAAACCGTCGAAGAAACGCTGATGCCGTTTGGGTGCGGTGGTTGCGGTGGCATCGAGGCGTTCGACCTCGATGAAATCCTCGGCCGCCAAGCGGCGGATGATGTCCATCACCACGTCGGGCGCCAGCACTTTGTACTCGATGAACAAATCCATCGTCAGGTCGCGCAACGTGTGCTGACCGTCGAGGCGGTTCCAGACGAACGCGCCCTCGCGCGAGAGCCGGAAGTACGTCCCGCGGGCCGGATCCTTCAACGTGACGATCGCGGCGCCGTCGGCCGTCGTGCGCTCGTGCAGCTCGATTCCGGCGCGGCGCCGCGGCCGGCTGCGCGCTTGCATGAGCGCGACGAGATGCTCGGCCAGCTCGCGCTCGCCGGCCATCGCGTCGAGCACGTCGGCGCCCCGCAGCACGAGCAATTCCGCATCGCGCGTGACGCGCACCGTCGCGTTGCGCGGCGCGCCCGTCAACAGCGCCGCTTCGCCGAACAGCATTCCGCTGCGCAGCGTCGCGAGATGGCGGACGGTAGCGCCGCTCTCATCGATCACTTCGAGCTCGCCGTCGCGGATGAGAAAGCACTCCGTTCCCGGATCGCCTTGGCGAATGACGACTTCGCCGGCCGCCGCGCGGCGAACGTGCACGCATTCGGCCAGATGCGCGACCCCGGCCGGCGAGAGATCGCCGAGCAACGTCGCCGATTTGATGAACCGGCCGACGGCCATGCGATCGGCCGCCGCTTCCAGCTCCGGCCGCACGTGCGAATCGTCCGCGATGGCCTGCGCGAACGCTTTGCCGTCGATGCGCAGCAGCGTCACCGGCGTGAGCGCGACGACGCTCGCCGAACGGCGTTCGGAGCCGGCGACGATCGCGACCTCGCCGAAGAGCTCGCCCGCTCCGAGCACCGCGATCGGCAGCGGCCCCTGCTTGCCGGCAATCTGCACCTCGAGCCGTCCGTCGATCACCACGAACGCGTCGATGCCGGCATCGCCTTCGCGAATCACGACCGTCCCGCGCGGAGCGGTTTCGCGCGTCGCGTTCGCCGCCAGCGCATCGAGCGTGTCGGGCGAAAACGAGCGAAATTGCCAGACGTGCGCCAGGATGGGCGCGGCCACCGAGGCCGTGCTCGTCATGGCCCGCAGCGTTCGCCGGGCCGGCGCGGATCGCCCGCGCGCCGGCCTTCCTAGCCGACGCCTTTGGGGCGCTTTTGGAGCGCTTGGAGCGCCGCGTGCGCGGCCTGCACGACGGCCGGTTCATCGCTCGACATCGCCGCTTGAAACTGCGCTTG
>Ga0181536_10005069_pt1 | contig 13661 bp, 15 predicted proteins | sample PEATcosm2014_Bin_41_FD_121105 | JGI IMG/M metagenome (GOLD analysis project Ga0181536, IMG submission 121105) | Peatland microbial communities from MTU Mesocosm Facility, Houghton, MI, USA - PEATcosm2014_Bin17_60_metaG | ecosystem: Environmental > Terrestrial > Soil > Wetlands > Peat | place...
CAGAGCTTCAAGCTCTGACCGGGTCAGGCCGGACAGGGAAATGGGTGGCGGCGGCACATCATGCAAAGAATCCACGGCGCCGAATCGACGCAAGACAAAATTGCGGCCGCGCCCACACTTTTGTCCCTCTTACGGATCGCGGCGCTGTACGCGATCAAGGCGATGATCCGTGGCGAGCCCGCCGACGTCCGGCTGAGAATTCGCACTGAACGAAGCGCGCCGTTGTTCGCGCAACTCCGGACATGGCTGGACGCGACGCTGTCCCGTGTCTCCGGCAAGAGCGAAATGGCCAAGGCGATCCGGTACGCTCTCGCGCGGTGGGAGGCGCTCACGCTGGTGCTGCGCGACGGGCGTGTTTGCATCGACAACAACGCCGCCGAACGGTCGATGCTGCCAATGACCCTCGGCCGGAAAAACTGGCTCTTCGCGGGATCGGACTCCGGCGGAGAACGCGCCGCCGCGATCTACACGCTGACCGAGACGGCCAAATTGAACGGGCTCGATCCCGAGGATTATCTGAGTAAGGTTCTCGCCTGTATCGCTGACCATCCGATCAGGCGCGTGCACGAGTTGTTGCCGTGGAACCTGGATGGGGTGCGTCAGCGGCTCGATCAGCGTGACGCCGCCTGAGCGGCGCACATAGCAAACGTCACGCCAGGGAAACCGCGTGGCTGGCCGGACGCTAACCCGCCGGCGGTCTCCGAGAACATTGATCCTCGCGGAGCCCAAGCGTCACGCCAGGGCAACTGCGTGGCTGACCAGACGCTAACCAAAAATGAATAACGCCGATGGAAAAGATGCGATCGAACGCGTCATCGTCGAAGGGCAAACGCTCCGCCGAGGCGAGGTGGAAACTGACCTGGCCCTGAGTAACCATGGCGGCATTGAAGCGAGTTGCTTCCGCGACCATCGTGGGTGAAATGTCGACTCCCACGTAGTGGACATCTGCCGCCTGGGCGATCACGTCGGGCACTGTGCGGCCGTTGCCAAACCCGATTTCGAGCACCCGATTGCCTGCCTCAACCCGCCTTCGGCAGCTTTATGGGATTGGCCAACCGCCGCCCATCTGCGCCGTCTTGTACAAGCTTTGGCATCGGGACCCCGCTGGGCGTCCGTTGTTGGCGATTCTCTGCGCCCTTGCACGGGACCCCACGCTGCGCGACGGCGCGGATGCCGTTCTCGACGCCACGCCAGGAGAACGGGTTCAAGGTCCGCTGATCGAGGCGTCGTTCGAAAAACACAATCCCGGACGCCTCGGCGAGAACATGTCCAAATCCTTGGCCCGCAATGCCGCGTCATCCTGGACGCAATCCGGGCACCTGACCTGGTCGCGCCGTTGTTTCAATCCGCGCTCCCGCACGAGGAGCGATCCAGCGGCTGTTCGTCGGACGCCAACGCGAGCGTGTTTCAATCCGCGCTCCCGCACGAGGAGCGATATAAACCTATTAAGGTTGGAGCGTCACCATGTCAGTTTCAATCCGCGCTCCCGCACGAGGAGCGATGAGTAAGGTAAGCGGGGACGAAGTTCGGGTCAAGCGTTTCAATCCGCGCTCCCGCACGAGGAGCGATGTTGTCGCGCCCCGCGGTCGACACGATCCGATCGTTTCAATCCGCGCTCCCGCACGAGGAGCGATATTCAATACCGGGCTCGCCGGCGGCAGCGAGACGTTTCAATCCGCGCTCCCGCACGAGGAGCGATGTCCGCCCATGCCGTTCGATCAGGCAAAAGCCGATGTTTCAATCCGCGCTCCCGCACGAGGAGCGATTCCGTGAAGCCTGCCTCGCCGTAGCGGCAGAGAGTTTCAATCCGCGCTCCCGCACGAGGAGCGATGTCTGACCGGGGGCGAGGCCGCGGAACTCAAACCCTTTCAATCCGCGCTCCCGCACGAGGAGCGATAGATCAAGGAGCCGGTGCTGCACGCCCAGCGAATGTTTCAATCCGCGCTCCCGCACGAGGAGCGATTGCGGGCCCGCGTCGCGGCCGCCGCGCAAGCGAAGTTTCAATCCGCGCTCCCGCACGAGGAGCGATCATAGGCGCGGTAGACGTCGCCCATCGCATCGTTGTTTCAATCCGCGCTCCCGCACGAGGAGCGATTCGGTCGCCCGAGCACGACCGCGACGTGATCCCAGTTTCAATCCGCGCTCCCGCACGAGGAGCGATGGCCGGCATCGGCGCCAACCACCGGGCGGATCATTGTTTCAATCCGCGCTCCCGCACGAGGAGCGATCAGGAAGCCGGGCACGCGATGGGTGCTGGAATGGTTTCAATCCGCGCTCCCGCACGAGGAGCGATCCCGAGCGGCCCGGTACCGCCGGTCTGTCCGGTTGTTTCAATCCGCGCTCCCGCATGAGGAGCGATTGGCAGCGTTGGCGGATGCCGGCTACGTCATGACGTTTCAATCCGCGCTCCCGCACGAGGAGCGATCGCGGCTTAGTTGGTCGGCGCGGCCAGCAGATCGTTTCAATCCGCGCTCCCGCACGAGGAGCGATCGCAGAATTGGTCCGCCACGGGCAATTACGATATGTTTCAATCCGCGCTCCCGCACGAGGAGCGATCCGCCAGTGAGATCGGCCGCCGTCTATCAAAAACGTTTCAATCCGCGCTCCCGCACGAGGAGCGATCGGTGAGCCCCGCGGAGTGATCGCCCGCGATGGTGTTTCAATCCGCGCTCCCGCACGAGGAGCGATATCAATCCCATTTTCGCCCGTGTAGATGACCGTGTTTCAATCCGCGCTCCCGCACGAGGAGCGATCATGGCCGGCGCGAATGTCAGTTTCTCTGGGTTGTTTCAATCCGCGCTCCCGCACGAGGAGCGATGTGCGCCGCCCTACATGCCTTCCTGGCGGCGTTGTTTCAATCCGCGCTCCCGCACGAGGAGCGATATCATGCTGTCCTGAAGGCCCGGTCTGATATGGGTTTCAATCCGCGCTCCCGCACGAGGAGCGATCTACACGTATCGCGAGCGACCGCCGACACTATTGTTTCAATCCGCGCTCCCGCACGAGGAGCGATGTGCGACATCGCCGCCGTCCCAAGCTTTCCCCATGTTTCAATCCGCGCTCCCGCACGAGGAGCGATGCTCGCCGCGTCGTTGGCACCGACTGTGTAAGAGTTTCAATCCGCGCTCCCGCACGAGGAGCGATAGGCGTCGTGATAGGCTTCGGCGTCAATACCGGTGTTTCAATCCGCGCTCCCGCACGAGGAGCGATGCCTGGCGCGACAAGAGTTTCAAGCACTGGATTGGTTTCAATCCGCGCTCCCGCACGAGGAGCGATTCGACAAGTACATCTCGAAGTAGCCCGATGTGAGTTTCAATCCGCGCTCCCGCACGAGGAGCGATCCGTTGATGACACCGCCATCCTGTTGCCCAACCTGTTTCAATCCGCGCTCCCGCACGAGGAGCGATAGGATCGTGATGCCGCCATCAGATTACCTCAATGTTTCAATCCGCGCTCCCGCACGAGGAGCGATCGACCGCCTCGATGTCCTGGATGACATGACGCGTGTTTCAATCCGCGCTCCCGCACGAGGAGCGATCGCCGCCGTGGTCGGCGAAGTGCCCAGCCCGTAGTTTCAATCCGCGCTCCCGCACGAGGAGCGATCGGAAGTCGCCGGACACCGATCCGCCCGTCGTTGTTTCAATCCGCGCTCCCGCACGAGGAGCGATCTTCGAGCCCAGGTAATACTCTGCCCGGTAGATGTTTCAATCCGCGCTCCCGCACGAGGAGCGATAAGGTGGTCTCCGCCATCTCGCGGTGGCTCGCGAGGTTTCAATCCGCGCTCCCGCACGAGGAGCGATTGGGGCGCATGGCCTCGGTCACCCGTTCCAGGGTGTTTCAATCCGCGCTCCCGCACGAGGAGCGATTCTGTTTGCCGGCGCTATCAAAGGCCAGGAATTCGTTTCAATCCGCGCTCCCGCACGAGGAGCGATATCCGGCTACCGGCGGCGAAGGTGGAACCGATCGTTTCAATCCGCGCTCCCGCACGAGGAGCGATATTATCGCAATCACATGGCGCGACAGACATGCGTTGTTTCAATCCGCGCTCCCGCACGAGGAGCGATAACCATGCCTGACCGCGAATGGAGTCAAGCTATGTTTCAATCCGCGCTCCCGCACGAGGAGCGATCGAGCCGGCTCGTCATGACCCCCGAGCAGATCAGTTTCAATCCGCGCTCCCGCACGAGGAGCGATACGTTCACGCGCTGGAGCCGGTTAATCCGGAGCGGGATCAGTTTCAATCCGCGCTCCCGCACGAGGAGCGATGGCCCCGCCATAAGCGACGGAAAAGGCAGGCGAAAAGAGCAGGCTCGCGCGAAGCTAAGCGTGCCATTCCCATGCATCAAGGGCCGGCAACCACCTGACCAGATAACATTCTGATTTACAATGACATAGAATGCCCGCGAACCGGCCGGGAAAACATCGGACGATTCCGGTTCGCGCGGACCCCTGGCGGAGACTGACAGTTGGCCCAAGACGCTACGGCGGAACACATGTTATACGATCAAGGGTGCGTCGAAATCCAAGGCTGGCTTCGCGCCAATGTGCTCGATCCGGCGGCGGCCACCATTACCCAGGAAGTAAAAACGGAGGCTATCGCACGTCGCGTCCATCTCTCCCAGCAGCCGGGCACGCAGCGGCACCCATTGATCTGGTGCCACCTCGATCTCGAAGACCGAGAACTGCACGCGCTGTCCGTAATCCTGACAGGCTTTGGCGATGCGGCGCAAGCGTCGGGCGCCGCCCGGCGAGGTCACTTGCACATCATAGCTGACCAGAACCAGCATCAGCTATCTCCAGACCATGGCCGGATAGGCATCAAGATCGCCTCGCAGCGTGCGGGCGAGAAGGCGCGCTTGCATATGGGGCAGCAAGCCGAGCGGAGCACGTTCCTTGAGGAAGGGATGCTCGATCTCCTCGCGCTTGCGCTCCTGCCATGCCGTCAGCACCGTTTTGCGGCTCTCTTCCTTTAGCAGAACCGCACCGTTCTCCATCACCCGAAAGTCGTCCGATCCCAGTTCACGCCGATTGAGCATCGACAGCGCCAGCCGATCGGCAAGAGGCGCGCGCAGTTCCTCCATCAGGTCGAGGGCCAAACTCGGCCGGCCGGGACGCAGACGGTGCAGGAAGCCTGCGGCAGGGTCCAGCCCCACGCCTTCCAGCGCGCCCCGACAATCATGAACGAGCAGCGTGTATATGAAGGAAATAAGAGCATTCGGCGGATCCATCGGCGGGCGACGGCTGCGACCCCGAAAGGCAAGTGCGAGGTCCGCCACGCGAATCGCGTGAGCGAAAACGCCGAAATAGAGCGCAGCGGCCTCGCCTTCATGGCCGCGCAGTCGGTCGAGATCGGTCTCATGCAAAGCCCGCCGTGCGATGTCCTGCATGCGATCGACGGCGGAGGACAGCGCCTCCAAGGCCGTATCGGCCAGCGCCGGTCCGTGGTCGCGCAACGCGCGCTGCAAGACACCCCGCTGATTGAGTGCCTTGGCCGCCACGATGCCACGGGCGATCCGCGTGCAAGCGGGGGCATCATCGATCACGCGATACTGCTCGCGCCGTAACAGGACATTGCCGGAAACAGGGCCTTCCACACGCGCGAGGAAGCGACCGTTCATCCCGAAGAAAGCGGTGACGACGCCGGCTTCCGCGAGGCTGCCCATGAGCGCCGGGGATAACGATACTTGCCCGAAGACCGCGACGCCGCCCAGAAGATGCAGCGGAACACGCAGCTTTTCCACATGCTCGACTTCGACGACGACGTTCAGCCCGTCGCGGCGAAGGTATGCGCCCTCGGTAGAGACATAGAGGGTGTTGAGAAGCTTACGCATTGATCTGCGCTTCAAGCCACGCGGAAGCGGAGCGCGCGGCACCAGTGATTTGCGGGCGGCAAATCTCGATCAGCGAGCACCCGTCGCAACGTTGCTTGTCGTAGCCCATGCGCGGCGTGCGACCACCGGCGATGAGGGCATGGGTGGCCACTGCCACCTCATGCGTCAGGGCGCGCAGGGCCGGATCGAAGGCGACCGGAGTACGGCGGCGCGGTTGACCGCAAAACAGCGCTCCCTCGGTGATTTCCACCCCAAACATCTCTTCCAGCGCCATCGCCTGGGCGCAAAGCTGCACCTCATCAGCCCGATGCGCCTTGGGCCTGCCCCGCTTATGCTCCACCGGAAAGGGGCGCCAAATGCCATCCGCCGTGCGACGCAGTTCAACGACATCGGCGATGCCGGTAACGCCCAGGCGCCCAGAGCGCAACGGCATGCCGGTCACGGTGCGGACGCCCCGGCGCACCTCGGACTCGACCGCGTGAACCCGCTCATGCGCTACGCGGCCCTCGGCGGTCGCGGTATTCTCGGCCCACGCCTGTTCGATATGGATGAGCGCACATTGACGCGGGCAGTAAAGGTAGTGCTGGAGCGCGGACAGGGCGATGAGATCGACGTCCGACATCGTCGCACCCGCCTCAGATTTTTGCTTCAAGGCTGATGCCGGACGGAAGATCGGCCTCGTTGACCGTCACCACATAGTCGCTGAAGCCGCGTGGCGGGCTGTCACCGTTGGCGCGCGTCACCGTGACGCGTTCCAGCAGCTTATGGGCAGGGGCATTGCCCAGATCGCTGTCATGCTTGAAGACGATAAGACCGCGTGATGTCATCTCTCCCCGCGCGGCAGCGCGATCATGATCGAACATATTGGCCAGAGCCTCCCACACCAGAGCAAGATCGGCCTCGGAAAACCTGGTGCCCTTCTTCGCATCGTTGGCAAGCCTGCCGGAGACGAAACCATGTGCGCGATAGAGGCCGTAGGGCACAATATACTTACGGCCCATGGTGCGGTCATTTAGCAATGCATCCTTCTCGTTGGTCACCGAGGAACGCGTGATGGAGATTTCCATCGGCACGATGGTATCGATGCTTTCGGCAAAGGTGATCTGCACTGGGCCGCGCACTTGCCCGGCATTAACCTCGGTCGACATGACGGCACCGAACGCGCGGATGTCGAAGAAGTTCTTGCACATCCATGCGGTCAGTTCCCGCGCCTTCGCCTCATCCTTCGGCAGCTTTTTAGGTTCGGATTTCAGCCCGATCGCGGTGTATGCGCGCACATGTGCCCGGTTGAGCACAGCCCGCTCCTGCATGTAGATGTCGTAGCCTGGAACGTCTCCGCGCACCATTGCGACATAGTTGCGGATCTTGCGCTTGATCGCGACATCCGTGACCAGACCGTGACTTGTTTCCGCATCCATGCGCGGCATGTTCCCGGCATCGGGATCTCCGTTTGGATTGCCGTTCCGGACATCGAAGAGGAAAACGAAATCATATCGATTGGCGATAGGCGCCAAAGTGGTCTCAGTCATGGCTCATTCTTCCTCCGGAGATGTATCGGCGGTGGCTTCGGCGACCTCGATCTCGGGCGGCACATCCTTCTTGCGGCGGAACACATCGCGCTGGTGGTAGTAACCCAGCGCGAAGCGCCCCTGCTCTTCCAGCGGCAGCGTCTTGGGGAACCTACCGTCGAGGCCGGAAACGATGTCAGCGATATTATCTTCGAACCATTCGGCGAGACCCGCACCGACTTTAGTACGAATTGCCTTGCTATGGTTGCGGGCGTTGCGAATGAGCGACGGAAAGACGAGGGCGGGGGTAGCCGAGGCCGAGGCATAAAAGCGGTCGCGCACTGTTGCGTTGCGCTGACCCAATGCCGCACGCTGTAGCCGTTCCAGCACGGAGAAGAGTCGGCCTAGGCGATAAGCGCTGTTGGTGGAAGTCAGGTCAAGCGACAAGGGCACGTCCTCCGCGATGAGTTTCCAACGATGCATCCGGGCGAGGTAGGCCTTGAGCAAAGCGATGCGAAGGTCGCTCAGCTTCTCCAGCGTGCGGCCGGAACGGCGATCCTCTTCGTCCTTATCGGCGCGGATGCGCATGATTGTCTGGGTCAGCAGCGCGCGTGGGTACGGTAGGCCGGTAAGGATCGCGCGCATGACCTCTCCGCCAAGAGTTGGCGGAACGTTCTCTGACCTGTGCTCCGCCTTGCGGGACGGCGTGAGTTCCAGCAACAGGCGCCAGAGCGGCGGCGGCCGGAGTTGTGTGGCCGGGCCGAGCTTCAGATCCGCCCAGTGCTGCTGAAAATGCTGTGCGAAATCACCGAGCGACTCCTCTACCCAGAAGCGAACCGACAGCCGCGCGGCATTGGGACTGAGGCCGAGCACGTAGACCCGTGACTTCGGGTCCATGTCTGGGGCTGCGCTCCCCAGGGGCATGCCATCCTGCATTCTGTACAGAGCATCGCGGAGCTTGGTGGTTTCAGTTTTCTCATCGACCGACAATTCGTCATCGAAGCCCGTCACCTCATCTTCATCGCCGATCATGGCTCGCACGATACTTTCGGCGTCCCCATGCTCGGCCCAGAAGGGAACCGTAGTCTCTCCCAGCATGACGCGGTTGCGGTAGACTGGTCGCCCCTTCGCGTTGGTGCCTGACGCGGTGAGCAACCCATTGAGCGCCGTGGCATACGCGAAGGCCGTTGCTTCCGAGACCGGCGCGTTGGCTCCCTGACTCTTGCCGAAGGAGGTAAAGGAATCCTCGTTGAAAGAAACAAGAGGCGCGAGCTTGTCACCAACACCCTTGATGGGAGGATGCAGCCGCGCGAGGGGACCCACTTCCCCGGTGACGAGACACATTCCTTCCGGCCGAGCACCGCGCGCACCAGCTTCGGCCATCAGCGCGGCAATGGCCGCCGGGCGGTCATGGATGAAGCGCACGTCGCCTTCCAGCCGGAAGGCGATATTCTGGCCTGGGATATCTGGTGCAAAAGCAAGGCTGGGCAGTCTGTCGGGCGTCCATTGTTCGAGAAAACAAAGAAGCGCAACGCAACCTTCATCGGTCGTATTGCCAAGAAGCTTTGCGTGGTGATTCTTGAAAGCTTCATGCTTTTCAATGGCCTTGCGGCACAATTTCTCATTTATCGCCGTAGAGCCAGAAACGTCTTGGCGCGGGACACCGAGCGCGTAGTCGCTTGGATCCCAGAATGACCCCGATACTATCTTTTCTCCTCGGCGATCATTCGGAGCCTGAGGGGCGTCCACGGTTCGCGGTCGCTTGCGTTTAGCGTCTCCCGTGCGCTCGTCATTGACTGCCAGGACGTTGCCCGCCGCATCCAAGATGATCGTAAAACTGATCTGCGCTGGCGCGAAGCCAGCGATCGGCGCCTCACCTGCCAATGCCGCCCGATCATACCGTCTGGCCAGCGATTGCAGGATGGTCATGCGGCGACGCCTTCATCCCCGAACGCTGGAACGTCGATTACGCCATCGACCATTCGGGCACGGAAAAACCGTGGCTCCATCCCGGCGGTGTAATCGAGATCAAGCGCCATCCAGCCGAGGTCCCGCTCTCCCATCAGGCTTTCGTGCGGCGTTGGCAGCGCACCCTCCAACAGTTCGAAGTCGCAGGCGAATTCGCGGGTGCCGAGATAAGGATGATGGAAATATTGCCCCTTCGCCGCGCGACGCCGCGCCATCTCCAAATGCTTCTGCACCGACTCCGCCGGGTCGACACGGCCGTTCGCGGTCAGTTCGATCCGCGCCTCAATGACGTAGGCAACGTCCTTGAGCAGCGTCGCGGCACGCTGCTGACGATCTTCGTCCACATTCAGCGCAAGTCCCTCTGTCGAGCCCGCGCGCATGGCGGAGGCGATTTTCCCGGCCGGGATCTTGGACCCGACCTCGTTGCGACGCAGCGACTCGAAGCGGATGGGTTTGAGAACCAACAGGCGCTGGATGCGCCAGACCATCTGCGGCTTCCAATGAATGGCTTCCAGAATGCCACGCGCCGCTGACGGAGTGATCACGTCGTAGCTGACGCGCTCCACCTTCATCTCCGGCCGGGAAAACAGGGCGCGAGGCCCCCATACCTTCAAACGGATCAATTGCAGGACTCGCAATTGTTGCCATGTGAAAATGTCGCGAAAATGCCAGCAAGTCAAGGCAGCGACAGGCAGCGACAGGCAGCGGCCAGCGGACATCACCCGACGATCATCATCTCAGCGTTCCGGAACGTAATGTCATTCCACTCCAATCCCGTCTCAGGCGTGTAAAGGTCGAGGTTATGCAGCACCACGAACTGGTCGCCGAAATCCTCCGGCCGGATGACCTCAGCCACGCCCTGGGCGATCATTCCCGCTCGAACCTTTTGCGGAATGCCGACGGTGTAGCGCCCAAGCTTTCGCGCGATCCCGCCGACGCCCTTGGCGAAGCGAAGGTCGCGGATGAGCCCATTGACCTCTCCGGCGCTCGCTTCCTCGCGCGCCACGATCACCGGCACCATCACGTCGTCAATAAAACGCATAGCGGCTGCAATGCTCTCGAAGGGAAAGTCCATGTCCCCTTTCCGCTCGGCACAGGTCTCCAGCACGCCGTGCTTGTCCAATTCGGTCTGGCCCTTCCTCCAATACAGCATATCGAAGAAAGCGCGCATGGCGGGAGGCGCGAACGGGTCATCCCTGTGCAGACGCAGCATCTCGGCACCCGTCTCGGCATGGGCAGTGAGCGCTTTGATCACGCTATATTCCGGCGCCGCGAAGACCAGCACCTCGCTTTGCTCGGCGGTGTGGCTGAATTCACGGTTGCAGCGCCCCGCCGCCTGGGCGATCTGGTCGAGTCCGGCAGAGGCTCGCAGAACGAGGGGGAAATCCACATCGACGCCCGCCTCAATCAAGCTGGTCGAAATCACCCGGCAGGGGCGGCCTTCCCTCAGATCGGACCTGATCTCCCCCAGCACCCGTGTGCGGTGGACGCTGTGCATGCAGGTCGAAAGATGCCGCGCGCCGGGTAGATCGCGGATCGCCCGGAAGAGCGCACGTGCATGGGCACGCTGGTTGACGATGCACAGCGCCTGTGAGCTTTCCGCAATCCGCGCGGCAAGCGCCGCATCGTCCTGGGTGCCGATATCCCGCACCGTCACACGCCGCAGTGCCGCGAACAGCGCCGACACATCCGGCGCCAGTTCGCGCGGTGCTGTGAACCCGCCGCGAAAGCCGCGCTTGTCGGGTTCCGGAACTTCTTCAAGCGCAGGCTGCGTCGCGGTGCATAGCACGACGGAACTACCGTAATTGCGCGCGAGTTCCTTCAGCGCCATGACGCAGGGCCGCAGGAGCGGCAGGGGCATCGTCTGCGCTTCATCCACCACCACTACGCTGCGCGCCACGCTATGTAGCTTGCGGCAGCGACTCGGCCGATCGGAGAACAGGCTTTCAAAGAACTGCACCGCCGTCGTCACCACGATGGGGCTGTCCCAGCGCTCCATGGCGAGCCTGAGACGATCAGGCCCTACGCGTTCCTCGGCCCATTTCCCTTCCTTCTCCATCTCGAAGGCGCTGTGGTGCTCCAGGACTGCGCTCCCCAGGGTGCCCAGTACGTCGCGATAGACCTTGGCCGTCTGCTCGATAATCGAGGTGAATGGTATGACGACAATCACCCGATCCAGCCCGTGCTCGCGCGCGTGTGCGAGCGCGAAGGCAAGGGAGGTCAGCGTTTTGCCGCCACCGGTTGGCACGGTCAGAGTGAAGACGCCCTGAGGCTCGGCAGCTCTGGCGATGGCCGCACGAAATACCTCATCGCGCAGAGTATTGAGCGGGCTAGGTGTTGCGGCACGTCGTCCCATCCAGTCTTGCAGCGCTATTTCGAGCGCCGGGATGGACGGGTGCTCGACCCCCCGGACATCATCACCGTGGGCATCGAAAGCGGCGGCGGCGGTGCGGTCCGCGTCGATGAGGCAGGAGAAAATCATGCGGGTGAGGAAAGCGATCTGGAACCCGGACTCGCTATTCGCGCGCCGCATTCCCGAGGGACCGGAGACGCTCTGCGGCAGGACGAGGCCGTCATCCTGGGCCGTGCGCTCTACCGGAGTGAGCAAGGCGCGCTTGGTGTCGATACGGCCATCAGGGCCGAGGAGATTGTCCTTCAGTCCTGCATGGTGCCCCGCGACGACGTGCGCGAGTAGTCGGCCCCAGGTTCCCGGCAGGTGTTTGACGGCCCAGACGGCACCGGCTGTCGAGTGATCGGCGCGTTTGGTCGGATCGCGCAGCCGCGCCTGGAAATCAGGGCCATATTTGCCAAGGTCGTGTATAAGTCCCGCAAGCTCCGCGAGCGCCTCGGCTCCAAATCGCCCCCCGAGCAATCGGGCGCCGTATCCCACCTCAGCCAGGTGCTGTGCGAGAGGCTCCCATTCTCCTTCGGGACGACCGGGTACACTATGAGCAAAATACGCCATCTAGCAGCCTTATGTGGACGGCCCCGGAAGTGGCAAGCGTATTTGCTCTGCCAGAGCGCGTTCTGTAGCGCCACCGATGAGCGAAGTCAGTCCCGTCCGAAGCCCTTTGGCAGCTCGACCGCCTGGAGCTCTTCGACATAACCGCGCAGCTCCAGCACGGCATCGAGTGCTTCCGCCGTCGCGCTGTTTGCGAGGCCGGAGGGCAGGTTGTCCCGCCACTCCTGAAACCGGTCCAGCAGGTCCGCCAGCGTCTGCACCGCGTCAGCCCACTGTTGCGGTCGACTGCGCCGATCGGCGGGCCGACGGTATCGGACAACCACCGGCGGCTTCGTCGGCGCGGCTGCGACAGTAGCCTTGCGCCGCGCCCTATAGGCCGCGGATCGCTCGGCGGGGGTCGCGGCGTGATCGCCGCGGGGTGGTGGTCCTGGCATCTGAGCTTAATATCCCGTGACGCGTCACGAGTGCAATGGATAATTATGCACCATCAACCCGGCGTGCTGACCGCGGTCTGTCGGCAGGGCAGAGATGGCCGAACCTTCGCTGTTATCGAAACAACCTACATTCCTCCATAAGCCGCTGATCGACGCGGGTGAAAGATCCGGTCAGTTGCGCCCTTATGTCCGGCCTGTCGCGCGGCGTTCACCGCTGGCCATCATGGGTGTGCGCGTACGTGTCAGGCACCAATCTGTCTGGCGTGCTCGAGGCACACGGCTGCTACCGGTATTGCCTGATTTCGACTGCGGAGTCTTTCCCATCACGTTGTTGAGGCTTCCTGCCGGATCAGTCGGGCTTGTGCCCGTCACCTGCCATCCTACGAAGAGCGGTCACGCGGCGGCTTGCGCCACGGCCGTGACACCTCCTTTCGGACGGTAGATCTCCTTGCGCGTCATCACCGCCCAGGCGATGCGCGCCATCTTGTTCGCGAGCGCCACGGTCACCAGTCTGACGGGACGACGCTCCAGAACATTCCGCAGCCAGGCGCCGGTCGCGCTGTTCCACCCATCCGCCCGGTAGACCATCGACGTGGCTCCCAGCACCAGCAACTTCCGTATCTCCCGATTGCCCGTCTTGGTGATCCGGCCAAGGCGCGTCTTTCCGCCGGTAGAGTTCTGCCGCGGCACCAGCCCGAGCCAGGCGGCGAACTGCCGCGCCGTCTTGAACAGACTGATATCTCCAACCGTCGCCGCGATCAGCGACGCAGTGATCGGACCGATGCCGGGGATCGTCGCCAAACGGCGGGCGGTCTCATCGCGACGGGCATGCGCGAGTAATTGCTCACCCCGGGTCGAGCAACGGTTCCACCGGTGATTTCGCGGACAGCACGAACTGGACGGCTCGAAGGACCGAAGCGCCGTTCGCCTTGGCGGTGCTGACGACGGAGCGGAACGC
>Ga0181536_10005072_pt1 | contig 13655 bp, 11 predicted proteins | sample PEATcosm2014_Bin_41_FD_121105 | JGI IMG/M metagenome (GOLD analysis project Ga0181536, IMG submission 121105) | Peatland microbial communities from MTU Mesocosm Facility, Houghton, MI, USA - PEATcosm2014_Bin17_60_metaG | ecosystem: Environmental > Terrestrial > Soil > Wetlands > Peat | place...
GACAACCTGGTCCGGGAAATCGGTCTCGAAGTGGCGGCCTGAGGTTCCATGAAGGTAACGAGAACATAATTCTCGTTTCAAGGCCTCTTTCATGCTAAAGCTTGCGCCACGAAAATGGCCAAAACTCCAGGCGGCGAACTTCAGTTCGCGGTGGCGTGGAGCCGGGTTCCGTAGTCGTACGGCCTCAGTGGGACCGGCCTCCCGGCCCCGGAATCATGAAATGCACCGAAGGCTGCCGATCTCAGGCGTCCGCTGAGCTTAACCTCACCCCGCCGGCCGGGGCACTCGCGGTGGCGGCTTGGGTGACGTTGCAGCCGATGCAGGAAGCGGCCGCGATGACCAGCTTTGCCGATTGGATTGTAGTCTGCCCGGCCTGCGTGTAGGAACCGGCAGAGACTTTCATGGCAGCAGATTCGCCCGGCTTTGCGCGTGACGAACGTACGCTTCCGCGTGGAGATAGCCGCTCTCCACGCCGCGGAACCGCGTGACCTGACTCTGTAGAGCGTAGAACTTCTCGGGCACCTGAGAAGCGTGCGCATAACAAGCCATCCGTTTGCGCCCCTCGGTTGCGGTGATGTCCACGAAATCGGTGGGAGCGAACATCAGCGTGTCTTCGCCATCGGAGACTTCGTAGTAATAGAAGGCGAACTTCTTGCCCGTGGCGAGCCAGGCATCGTAAGCGAGCGTGGAAATGGCGCGATGATCGCGATGCCCGTCGATCGGCCAGTGCGTGAAGAGCACGTCGGGGCGCTGCGCATCGATCAGGTCCCGGAATTCCTGGTAGTGCGCCGCGTCCACCACCGCGTGCCCGTCGCACTGCCCAGCGAAGAGGGGGCGCGCCTTCAGGATCTCGCAAGCGCGTTTGGCCTCGGCGACACGCACATTGCCGGCCGCATCGAACGCCGTCTCCGGACAACTTTTCTCGCCGCGATTCAGATAGAGCAACGCCACGTCATGGCCCTGGTCCGCGTAGCGGGCGATGGTTCCCCCGCATCCATACTCAGGATCGCCGGGGTGCCCGCCGGTAACGACCACCTTCAGCTTGCGCCCTCCGGGCGATTCCGCGCGCCCCGTTTCCAGTCCCAGTGCCGCCGCGCCAGCCAGGCGCGCCGCTTGACCGAGCAGATCTCTGCGAGTGACCGGCATGTGCGCGATACCTCCCTCAGCGAAACTTGAGCGTCACGTCCACCACATTGGCGCCCTTGTGAATGTTCATTCCCGAGCTGAAAGTCCTGAACTTGCCCCTCACCAGCGGTAACGCGGAGCACACAAACTCATCGACATAAGGCTGGTTCATGGGCGCTCCCTTGGGGATCTTCCACAGCGCGGCCAGGCGCTGTTCGGTACCCGCATCCAAGCCTTCGATGCGCAGCTCGCCGAACAGGAATTGCGGGCCCTTCCTGACCTCCACGTTCACATCCACGACCAGCGTCTGCTCGTGAAACGAGCGCACGGGCTTCGAAGATACCGTGATATACCCATCACGCCGCAGGACCTTTTCCATCCCGTTGACGGACTCCCCGAACTGCTTCCAGTTCGCCGGCGCTCCGTACGCGAATCGAGCGGCATCGTGCATGTCGGCAAGGGGAAGAGCATCGCCGGTCAGCACGACTTTGCCGAGGCGCCACACGGGGCCTTCGTCGATCCCGGCCGTAACAGCCACCGCGGCGTTGCCGGCTTCCGCCATTCTCACAGCCGGGAAAGCGACGGTCAGGCGGCCCAACTCCTCGTAGAGCGGCCTGACATTGAAATCCAGCATGCGCCGGAAGTCGCGCTCGCTGTAGTCCTGACCCACGGCAACCTTTGCCATGGCAGCTTCGAGCTCACCCTCCGCAATCGCCGCATTACCGTCGAAGCGAATCGCGGCGATCTTGGGAAGATGGGCTGGACGGTAAATGACCACCATTTTGCCGGTGTGCAAGTCGGCCTCGGTCTTCATGACGATTTCTTCCGGATGATTGGATTTCCGGAGTACGGCTTCTATAACGCGCTTGTAATAATCCGTCGCGCGATCGTTGTTCGGCATCTGCCTGTCGATGAACCCATCGGCGGTTTTGAGTTGTTGCCATAAGCGTTCGGCATCCAGGCCCGGGATATCCAGTTCGACCGGTGTACGGGCCGCCTCTTCGGAAATCTCCAGCGTGACCGCGTATCCGGCGACGCCGCCGTCAGCCTTGGGATCGTACCGGTATTTGGCGCCCTTGAAGAACCCGGTCTCGAAGAGCTTTTGCGCGGCGCGATCGAGCTCCGCGCGAGTGACCGCCTGGCCTGTCTGCAAACCGGATGCGGCGATTACGACTGACGGCGCCAGCCGCTCGTTACCCGTGACCTTGATCTCCACTATCGGGCGCTGCGCGAAGGCGGCGGGCGCAAGCAGGAGCGCGACAGCCACTTGGAGAGGGCGCATGATCTGATACTATCTCAACGATGAAGGACTTACGATTGAAGCGTTGGGCGATGCTATTGGTATCGTGCGCGGCGCTAAGCGCAGCCGATCGAGTCATGGTGATTGCCCATCGGGGCGAACATCGCACGCATCCCGAGAATACCCTTCCCGCCTTTCAAGCCGCCATCGACGCGGGGGCCGACTTCTTTGAACTGGACGTGCGTACTACCTCCGACGGACGCCTGGTGTTGATGCACGATGCAAAAGTGGACCGCACCACGAACGGCAGCGGGGCTGTCCGCGAAATGACCTTCGACCAGATCCGCGCACTGGATGCCGGCGCGAAATTCAGCCCTCAGTTTGCCGGCACGAAGGTGCCGTCCTTCGAGGAGGCGCTGGCTCTGGCGCACGGCAAAATCGGCGTCTACGTGGACTCGAAGGACATCGCGCCCGCCGATCTGGCCGCCGCTCTCGCCAAGGCGGACATGCTGAACTCTGTGGTGGTTTATGGAGGCGCCGGTTTTCTGAAGAAGGTGCAGGCGCTGAGCCCCTCCGTGAAGATCATGCCGGAAGCATATAGCGCCGCCATCTTCGAAAAGCTTCTGGCGGACCTGAAACCGCGCGTGGTGGCCTTCGACGCCGGAGATTTCACCGACGACGCGATCGCGGTGGCGAAGCGCGCGGGCGTGGATATTTACGTAGACCGCCTGGGGTCCGCGGACAACGTTTCCGCCTGGCAGGACGCCGTGGATCGGGGCGCGACCGGCATCCAGACGGACCGCCCAGCCGAGCTGGTGGAGTACTTGCGGTCCCAGAAGCTGCACGAATGACTGACCGCCGGGTGCGGCGCGGGCGTCCTACTGCTTCTCGGTCTTCTTGTCGTCGGTCTTCTTGTCGTCGGCCTTCTTCTCATCGGTCTTCTTATCGGTCATGAGCGCTTTGATTTCGGCCGGCACATCGAAGCGGCCCGCGGGAATATCCGCATTACGCTTGACGCTATCGATCTTCACCAGAATGTCGAGGTTGGGGATCTTTTGTGCGATGGTATGCGGCGTCAGAATGCCCCCTTCATCCCGATAATCGCTCAGACTGGTCTCGGCTATCGCCGTGCCGTCGGGAGTAGTTATGGGCATGACGACTTTCACCAGCAAGCTGGAACCCTTATCGTAATAGCGAGTTTCAGCGCCGCCTTCGTTGGGCGTGAGGACCACCTTATAGCATGCCTTGCCGCCCACGTCCTCGGCGCCGGCGAGTTCTGCTTTCTTGTAGTAGTCGCGCCAGCGGATCTCCGCGGCCAGGGCGTCGTTGCGCAGGGTAGCGGCGCGCTCATCGCCTTGCTTGATGCGTGGGCCTTCTCCCGGGTTGATCGACCATGCCACTTCCCCGTTGGATCCTTGTTCGGCTTTGCCCATGCCGGTGAAGTCGATGACCGTGTAACTCTTGTTGGGCGCAGCTCGATAGCTGGTGAGCGTCCCGCTCAATCCCATGCTGGTGAGTTCCAGCGTTCCGGTGGCTATTTCGGTTTGGATTTTTTCATAGGCGGCGCGGCCGCCGGTGACTTCGATGTACTTGTCCAGAATGGCCTCTGGCTTGATGTCATCGGCTGCAAAGGCAGCCGTGCCCAACAGCAGGAGGGCCGGGGCTGCAATACGGAATAGGGGCTTCATGGCGATGGTTTCCTCTCGATTCACTGTAGCGCGATTTCGACGGATGCTGGATGGCCTGGACGCGGCGGCACGGCCAGCTTGTGACCCGTTTGATACTATGAGTCAAGACCGCACATGGACCGCACCGAGATGTATGCCCGTCTGTCCGCCCGCCGCGGGCACTGGGACATGATCGTGGTGGGCGGCGGCGCTACAGGGGTGGGGGTGGCTATCGACGCGGCCTCGCGCGGCTACGATGTGCTCCTGCTGGAACAGAACGACTTCGGCAAGGGCACCTCCAGCCGCAGCACCAAACTGGTGCATGGCGGTGTCCGCTACCTCGAACAGGGCAATATTTCACTCGTCATGGAAGCGCTGCGCGAGCGCGGCCTGCTGCTCGGCAACGCGCCGCATCTGGTCCACGACCGCGGCTTCGTGGTACCGAACTACGATTGGTGGGAAGCGCCCTTCTACGGGCTCGGCCTGAAGGTCTATAACCTGCTGGCCGGCAAATACGGCTTCGGCGCGTCGCGTATTCTCTCCAAGGAGGAGACGCTCGAACGGTTGCCCACGATCAAGACCGAGGGTTTGCGCGGCGGCGTCATCTACTTCGACGGGCAGTTCGACGATGCCCGGCTGCTCATCAATATGGCCGCCACCGCCTACGAGATGGGCGCCACCCTGCTCAACTACGTAGGAGTGACCGGCCTGACGAAGGACGCCGAAGGGTTCATCGACGGCGTGATCGCGCGCGATGCGGAAAGCGGCGAAGAATTCCATGCGCAAGCCGAAGTGGTGATCAATGCCACGGGGCCTTTCACCGACGGCCTGCGCCGCCAGGCGGATGCCTCCATCGCGCCCATGATCGCGCCCAGCCAGGGGGTGCACCTGGTCTTCGATCGCTCCTTCCTCCCCGGCGATAGCGCGATCATGGTCCCGCATACCAGCGATGGCCGGGTGATGTTCGCCATCCCATGGCACGGTCATACCCTCATCGGCACTACCGATACTCCCGTTGACGACGCTTTGCTGGAACCGGTGGCCATGGAGCAGGAGATCGATTTTATTCTGTCGACTGCCTCGCTTTACCTCGCGCGCAGGCCCGCGCGCGGCGACATCCTCAGCGTGTTTGCCGGTATTCGCCCGCTGGTAAAATCGGCGAGCGGCGGCAGTACCGCGACGCTGTCGCGCGACCACACCATCCACATCGAGAAATCCGGCCTGCTGACGATTTGCGGCGGCAAGTGGACGACCTATCGCCACATGGCGGAAGACTGCGTGAACCAGGCGGCTATGCTGGGGCGCTTGCCGGAGAAGGCTTGCGTCACCGAGCATTTGCACCTGCACGGATTCCATCCGGGCGCGGACGCGTTCGGTGCTTTGCGCGTATACGGATCGGATGCGCCGGCGATCCAGGACCTCATGCGCGCCGGGCCGGCGCTTGCCGAACCGCTCGATTCCGCATTGCCATACACGGGCGCAGAGGTCGTGTGGGCCGTGCGCCACGAAATGGCGCGCACTGTCGAAGACGTCCTGGCGCGCCGCACACGGGCGCTGTTCCTCAATGCGAAGGCGGCGATGCGGATGGCCCCGCGCGCGGCCGGGTTGATGGCGCGCGAACTGGATCGAGACGACGCCTGGCAGATGCGGCAGGTGGAGAGCTTCGGAGAAGTTGCCCAAAACTACTGTCCGCGGCTGAGCGCCGGCGCGAAACCAGAAGGATAGGGGGCGGGTGCTTAACAGTTTTGGGCAAACCGCTCCCTTACGGTCGCGGCTCGGTAACAATGGCGTTGATTTCGCAAGGCTTGCTGAGCCGCGACCGTCAGGGAGCGGTCTTTGTCAGTCAGGAATCCCCCAAATGGTTAAGCACCCATAGGGGGCCGGGTGCGCGTTTTGGGCGGGAAAAGTCTGGTATGATGCTGGTAGCGGAGCCGGTGTGCGGCACCGGCCCCGCAACAGCGTTTACCGCTGGCCCTTACGGGTCCAAACGATCAACGCTGTTAACCGGCCGATCAACTTCAGCCGGATTACCAACAGTAGGATCATAAGCGATCCCCCTTTCTGCTCCGCGTGGAGGCCCGGGCTACCCCCGGGCTTTCCCGTTTTCGAAGCTCTTGTGCTTCTGGCGGGAACCCGCTCATCCACGTAAACAAAAAGGCTATTGATGTAGTGGCTGGGCGCTGCGAATTCTCACGCCCATTTATCGGGGAACCCGATTCGCTCGGCACCAGCGTCAACCGTTGAGCACCGGGATTTCCCGCCGATCGATCAGGCCCGACACGGCAGCGATGTCGCGATCCAGAGCCCGGTCCGCTTCCACGAAGGCGCTTACCTCGCGGACTGTCCGCTAGATGGGCCGCGTGCCTGCCCCCAGCCGGCCGCCGCCGGCGCGCAGATCGATGGCCTGCGCCGTGGATAGCAGCGCGATCGCCGGTTTTGGATGCCAGCCTCGACTCGCTCCAAGGCCATCTATTTGAGCGCGTACGTAAGGCCGGCGGTGAACTGGAAGGAATTCTTCTTGAAGCCGGACGGCGGATCGTTCAGGAATGTATCGAGCGCGGCCAGCGCCAGGCTCAAGCGTTTATGCACGGGAAAAGCCAGGCTGACTCCGCCAGTCCCGAAATACGCCCTGCTGTTGTTCCACGCCGGGGTAACGGAGATCTGCTCGTTGAGCAGGATGCCATGTTGAAACTTGCGCGTATAGATTTCGGCGAAGGTGGACCCTACCAGGCTCTGGCTGGCGCCGGCGCTGAAGCTCTGGTCGATATAAGACATCGCCGCCTTGACATCGAGTTCGGCGGCACCGGTCTTGTATGCAGTCCAGCCCAGCCCGCCACCGTACATCTGTTGCAGGTCGAGGCCTTGCGCGTAGTTGTGGTCGAAAACCGCCTGGCCGTATCCGAACAGGCGCGGCGAAAAGTACTTGTCTTCTTCGGCGCCGGCGTGAAAGATGTCAGTCTTGATATCGAGCGAGCCGGGCTGGGTGACCTTGCCGTAGGCGACGCTGAAATTGAGGAGTGTGCGGGTGCTTGGAAGCAGCCAGCTCTCCGTAGGCTCGGAGCGCACCAAGGCAATCCCACCGGTGAATGTGCTGGCATCCTGGGTGGCATGCACAACGCTGGCTCCCGCGGTGACCGCGCCGCCCCAATCGTCGAAAAAGCCGGCATTGCGGTTCATGGCCTTTTCAAAGTCGGGTTCCGGGAGCATGAAGCCCGCATCGGCCACGGGAACGGTGTGCGGCGCGCCGGCCGCGGCTTCGACAGCGATCTTCTGATCCGTCATCGTAACGTTGCCCTGCGGCACCTGGCTGACATCCATATGTCTAACGAGCTTCGCGTTCTTGCCAATGACGGCGAACGGATGCGACGTGCGCAGCTCCTGAATCTTGCTCCAGGCGACGGTAACTTCCCCCGCCATGTCGCTCTTGAAAACGACGGAATCGCCTTTGGCGCTCTTAAGCTGGCCGATGAGCTTTTCGCCATCGGTGAATATCAATACGTCCGGCTGCGGCTTGGCGGCGGGGGGCGCCTGAGCGTAAAGCAGGGCGTTTCCGCAGGCCGCAACCAGTGCTGCGCGTATGATGAATGAATGTAATTTCTCGGGCAAAACTCGATCTCCTAAGGTTTTGTCTGGCGCCTACTATTGCGATGCAGCGCGCGGAATGCAGTTCCCGGCGACGTTGGCCGACGCGGGCGTAGGCTTGGCCAGCGGTGCAGAATCGCGCGGCGCACCTATAGCGCCACCCGCGCACTTTGCTGCCTCCACATACTTTAGCACTCGATGCGGGCAACCACCAAATTTTGGATAAAGATATTGACGCAATCGCCGCGATATATGCGATGATAAGTCTCCGCGGAGGAAGAGCAGATGCCGTTAATGAAGCGTATCAGTGCCGAGTTTCTCGGCACGTTCTGGCTGGTTTTTGGCGGTTGCGGCGCAGCAGTTCTGGCGGCCGCATTCCCGCAATTGGGTATCGGATTCGCTGGTGTGGCGCTGGCTTTTGGCCTGACGGTGATGACCATGTGCTTCGCCGTCGGCCACATTTCCGGGGGCCATTTCAACCCCGCAGTCACCGTCGGCCTGGCGGTAGCCAAGCGTTTCCCCTGGAGTAATGTGCTGGCGTACATTGCGGTGCAGGTGCTGGGGGCCATTGTGGCCAGCGGCGTGTTGTTCGCCATTGCCAGCGGCAAGCCTGGGTTCATCACCGGCGGTTTCGCCGCCAATGGCTTCGGCGAACACTCCCCCGGCGGCTACCCCATAGGATCGGCGATCCTGGCCGAGGGGGTGCTGACTTTCATGTTCCTGATGATCATCCTGGGCGCCACGGATAAGCGCGCTCCCGCGGGCTTTGCGCCGATCGCCATCGGCTTGGGGCTGACGCTGATCCATCTGATCGGCATCCCGGTCACCAACCTGTCGGTGAACCCTGCGAGAAGCACGGGACCGGCGGTAGTGGTGGGTGGATGGGCGCTGCAGCAGCTTTGGCTGTTCTGGGTGATACCGATCATAGGCGGGGCGATCGCCGGTCTGGCCTATCCATGGCTTGCCGCGGAGGAAAAGCCGCAGAGTAAAGCCGCACGCGCGTGAACCGCGCTCCACGCGGCGGTGCTGGGTGTTGGCATGGTGACGTTTGCGCGGCCAGGCGGCCTGAGAGGCCGCCGCAGGCCCAGTCGGTCATTTCAGAAATACGCCGACGTATTCCCTAGGTTGTTACTCGACTTTTACCGAGGAGTATTCAGCTTGGCGAGCAACTCGTTCAGGTCTTGCCGACTGAACTTCCATTGAAGGGGCTTGGCCGCCGATTCCCAGTAGTAGGTCCTCGCTCGTCTGCGGCGAGGCGTCCATGGACTCATCCAGGTACACGTGCGGCAAGCGCCCGCCGCGCTTATCCGCAAGGTGCGCGCGAGCGGAATCCGCCAGAATCCGCCGCATGATCTGCGCCGAGACGGCAAAGAAGTGCGTGCGATCCTGCCCGTGCACACCCTCGACGTCCGCCAAACGAAGATACGCCTCGTTGACCAGCGCCGTGGTCTGCAGGATTTGCCCGGGAAGTTGCTGGCGCATGTGCCGGTGGGCCATCTGGTGCAGTTCGGTGTACACCAACGGCATCGGTTGGTTGAGGGCCGCCTGGTCGCCATCGCCCCAGCAACGCCGCAGCCGCGATATTTCCACCGAAGAGGACGGCACCAATACTTCAAGCCATATACTTCCAGGTGCTGATATCCGAATTGCCGCGCGTTATAATTCCGAAACAGAGGGACGGCGCGTATGACGAGCGAATGGTCTTCGGTTGCGCCCCGGGCTTGGGGCTTTAGGGTAATTTCGGCGATTGCGATCATCTCCACATCCTTAGGACTTGGCTGGCCGCGTGCTTATGCGGCATCGGGATTTGCCGCGGCGAAGCTGCTGAGCGCACCGTTAAGCTTCGAGCCAAACCAGGGGCAAACATCTTCCGCGGCGCAGTTTCTTTCGCGCGGTTCCGGCTACGCGCTCTTCCTCAGTCACGGCAACGTGCTGCTGAACCTGGAACGGCAGCGGCCGTCGCCCGCCGCGGAGCCTCCCGTAACCCAGGGCACCGCCGCCGACACCGTGCGCATGAGCCTGGTGGGACCCAATTCCAAGGCTGCTGCGGTAGGGGTGGCCCGGCAGACCGGCGTGGTCAGCTACTTCTTCGGCAACGACCCCAAGCAGTGGCGCACTGGTATACCGACCTACGGCAAGGTCGACTACGCCGAGGTCTACCCTGGCGTGGACTTGGTTTTCTACGGCAACCAGCGCGAGTTGGAGTACGACTTCGTGGCAGCCCCCGGTGCCGACCCTGGCCGCATCGCCTGGCGGATCGACGGCGCGCGCCCCAGCGTCGACGCCACAGGCGATCTGACGCTGAGCGCGCCCAACGGCCTGGCCATTTTCCGCAAGCCGGTGGTGTACCAGTTGTTGGGCGGCAAAAAGGCCAACGTCGAAGCCGCCTTCGTGGTGGCCGGCAGCCAGGTTGGCTTCCGGCTGGGCAGCTACGATCGTTCCAAGCCGCTGGTCATCGATCCCGTGCTCAGCTACGTCACCTACCTCGCCGGCACCGGCACCGATCAGATTGGCCAGGTCACCGGCCCACTCAGCAACGGTTCCTCGCAGGGAATCGCAATCGACGCCGCAGGCAGCGCGTACGTGACCGGCGCCACTGCCTCCGCGGACTTCCCTACCAAGGACCCTTATCAAGGCGGACAGTCCAAGGGGAGCGCCCCTTCGGTGTTTGTCACCAAATTCAGTCCCGACGGCAGCTCGCTGGTCTACTCCACCTACCTGGGCGGCAGCGGCTGGGACTACGGCTATGCGATCGCGGTGGACTCCAGCGGCAGCGCCTATGTCACCGGCAACACCAACTCCAACGATTTCCCGATTACCACCGGCGCCTACCAGACTCTCTGCTCGCCATCGCCCGCCACACCCCCAGGCACGGTCACTAAAGCATCCTGCAATTCCTCTAACAACTCGGCATTTGTGACCAAGCTGAATCCTACCGGCACCGGCCTGGTCTATTCGACGTTTCTGGGCGGTTATGGCGGATCGGTAGGGACCGGGATTGCCGTGGATTCGGCAGGCCGCGCTTACGTTGCCGGCAACGAGAATGCGCCCTGCAATCTCTCCTATTCCTTTCCAGCCTGCTTCCCCACCACTGCCGGCGCGACAATCCAAACCATCAACGCCAACAACGTTACAAACTTTTGCTTCGCCGCGGTGTTCGACCCCGCCGGCGCCAACCTGCTCTACTCTACCCTCTTCGGCGACTTGAACGGACTGAAGACCAGCACTACCACGACCTCCGGCGCCACCATGGCTACCGCGATGACGGTGGATTCCAACGGCCATTTCTATCTGATCGGCGATACCAAAGCCGGCAAGCTGCCGACCACGCCGGGTGCGGTTCAGCCCAGTAGCGCCCCTCTCGACTACTCGGGCAGCTATGTGACGGCTTTCCGTGGATTCATCGCAAAGTACAACCCAGTCACTGCCGCCTCCGGATCATCCCTGGCAGCCTGCACCTATCTCGGCGGAAAGACCGGCAACACCAGCGACTATCTCAGCGGCATCGCCATCGATAGCTCCGGCGACATCTATGTCGTCGGATACACCAACTCCAATGATTTTCCTGTAACCAGCGGCGCGTACAGCACCGCTTGCGGAGGGGGTGGCACCTGCGACGCAGGCCATCTGACCAGGCTCAACCCATCGCTTACCTCCATCGTCTGGTCCACCTACTTAGGCGGCTCCAGGCAGGACGGAGGCGACGACTGGTATTTCACCGGTCCCGTCCAATTGGATGGCCAGGGGAATGTCTATGTCACGGGAATAGCCAATACGCATTTTCCGTTGCTCAACCCCGTCGAGTCTCCTGGGAGCGGCGGAGAGGCCGGACAGGTGGTCGTCGAGCTCGACCCGACGGGCACGAACCTGCTGTTCTCCACCGGCATCGGATCCGGCGGGCTCGATTCCATGCAGACCGGCGGCCTCGCGGTCGATTCCGTCGGCGTGATCTACGTGGCCGGCAATGACATCGGAGGGAACCTGATCACCACTCCGGGCGCATTCGAAACCACCGACCCGTCTCCCGTCCCCACGTGCTGTTACCACGGCTTTGTCGCCAAGATCTCTCCCACCGGCCCTACAGTCGCTCTATCCACCGCTGGACAAGTCGAACCCTTCGCGGGGGAAACCATCGTCTCCATATATGGCGTGAACATGGCCAGCGTAACCGCCGAGGCGACAACCTTGCCGCTGCCGACGTCGTTAGATGGCAACTCCGTGACGGTCACCGACTCGGCCGGCGTTGCGCGTCCGGCTCCCCTATACTTCGTCTCGCCGGGGCAAATCAACTTCGAGATTCCGGCGGGTACGGCTGCGGGAACGGCAACGGTGACGATCCAGAATCAGAATGGGACGATTCAGTCCACCACCATCTCAATCGGCAGTGTGTCGCCGGGGATCTTCGAGCTGAATGGCTCGGGGTTGGTGGCAGCCTGGGTCCTGCCGGTGATTTCCGGCGTCCAACAAGCTTTACAGCCGGTGTACCAGGTGGTGTCCGGAGCCGTGCTTGCGTTGCCGGTCAGTCTGGGGCCGGCCACCGAGCAGGTATATCTTGAGATCTACGGCACGGGCTTCCGCAACGCCAAGAGCATCACGGCGACGGTGGGAGGCTTAAGCGTGCCGGTGCTGGGGTGGGCGGCGACGTTGCAATTCGTCGGAGAGGATCAAGTGAACATCGGCCCGCTGCCGGCCTCGTTGGCGGGTACAGGAAGCGTCAACATCGTGATTACGGCGGACGGCCAAGCCGCCAACACAGTGAATGTGACGATCCAGTGATACGACGCACGTTAGTGAATCATTGCAGGCGTAGTACGCCATGAGCCCGGCTGGTCCAGTCCTCCCACTCTTGAACTCGCAGTCTTTCCTCTTGTTGGCGTGTGCGTTCTTGGCGCTCTTTGCGGTACCTTGGCGTCTTTGCGCGAAATCAGTGAGCCCCAGCGAAGCAAAGCGCCCCCACCCCTGATAAACTCATAGAACATGCGCAAAATCGGACTCCTCTACGGCATGGAATCCACCTTTCCCCCCGCCCTGGTGGACCGCATCAACTCCCTCAACGGTGACGACGTCCACGCCGAAAGCATCCTCATGGGCGGCGTCCGCATGGCCCAGCCCAGCGGCTACCGCGTCATCGTCGACCGCATCTCGCAGGACATCCCCTTCTACCGCTCCTACCTCAAGAACGCCGTCCTCGGCGGCGCCATCGTCATCAACAATCCCTTCTGGTGGAGCGCCGACGACAAGTTCTTCAACTACGCGCTTGCCGAACGCATCGGCGTCGCCGTGCCCCGCACCGTGCTCCTGCCGCACAAGCAGCATCCCCCCTCCACCACCGAGCGCTCCATGCGCAATCTCCGCTACCCGCTCAACTGGGACGAGATCTTCGATTACGTCGGCTTCCCCGCCTTCCTGAAGCCGCACGCGGGCGGCGGCTGGAAGAACGTATACAAGGTGGATAGCCCCCAAGAGCTTTTCGCCGCCTACGACCAAACCGGCGACCTCTGCATGACCCTCCAGAAGGCCGTGGACTTCACCGACTACTTCCGCTGCTACGTCATCGGCCAGGAGAAGGTCCGGGTCATGCGGTACGATCCCAAGCAGCCGCACGCAAACCGCTACGTCAAGGACCCGCCGCCCATCGAACCCGCCATGTACCAGCGCGTGGTCGGCGATGCGCTCAAGCTCTGCCGCGCGCTGGGCTATGACATGAACACCGTCGAGTTCGCCGTCGAAGACGGCGTGCCCTACGCCATTGATTTCCTGAACCCCGCCCCCGACGCCGACATCCACTCCGTCGGCCCCGAGAACTTCGAGTGGGTCGTCAACGCCATCGCCGACCTGGCCATCAAGAAGGCGCTAAGCGACGAAAACCCCGGCCGCGACTACCGCTGGTCCACCTTTCTTACCGAGCCGCGACCATGAGGGAGTGCCCCATGGCCCTGCGGGCCACCAAAGATGATGAAGACGCGCCTTCGTGGGGCGGGCGCCCTCGCCCGCGGACCGGCGCCCTCGCCGGTCCAACGGCCGCAGGCCGGCGGGCTCGA
>Ga0181536_10005074_pt1 | contig 13655 bp, 15 predicted proteins | sample PEATcosm2014_Bin_41_FD_121105 | JGI IMG/M metagenome (GOLD analysis project Ga0181536, IMG submission 121105) | Peatland microbial communities from MTU Mesocosm Facility, Houghton, MI, USA - PEATcosm2014_Bin17_60_metaG | ecosystem: Environmental > Terrestrial > Soil > Wetlands > Peat | place...
AAATCCAGAAGTCTTTCGAAGCCGGCCGGGTCGTCGATGGCAAGGTACAATGCCTCCTCAATGCCTGCCAGTTGAGTTGCAAGGGTCATTGGTCCCATGACACAACCGACAACGAGGACCTCTCCACCGGTTTCCCGCCGCATTATTCGCAGCGCTTCCAGTATCTGCGGCATACGACCGGCGCTGTGAGGGTCCGGTATCGAAAAGGCATCGAGGTTTGTGGCCTTGCTGAAAACGTGCTCCAGTACGTATGGATAGTCATGAGAGCGGTAAACAAGTCTCGAACCCATGGCTTCAGTTTCGATATTTACGTCCATAACGGCAAAGACTGCATCGTAGCCATATCTTGCAAGAGCTCTCATCTGGCAATCCGCCAGTTCGCTGCCGCTCGTGACATAATCGCGAATCGTTTTCCCGGCTATTACGGCAGTGTGCCCGAATACCTGCGCGATGACCGGCAGCCGATCCGCATGCTCGAAATTAAGGGTGGCTTGAATTCTTTCAAGGCTCTTCATTAGGTTTGAGTGCCTATCCGAGTTGCGTCAATCCTGGCAGGCGGTCCCGGTTCCCAAGCCCGCCGATTCGAGGTAGCGGACCCCATCGAAAGCCGTATCGGCAACAAAATCCACCTTAAGGCCCTCCGCCGTCGCCTGTTTCAGTGCGGCCCCTCCGGCCAGGATTCTCATTTGTCCAAGTCCGCGCTCTGCCGCCAGCTCCCTTACCCGTCTTACCTGTGGGATAACCGTGGTGATCAACCCGCTCACGCAGACCGCATCCGCCCGTTGCCGCTCGGCGGTTTCAATCAGCTTATCCAGAGGGCAGTCCTTTCCGCAGTCTATGACCCTGTAGCCTTTTGCGGTCAAAACCATTTTCAGGATATTCTTACCCAGGTCGTGCACGTCGCCTTCCAGGCTGCATACGATTACCGTGCCCCGAATCGGCATGCCGGGTTCACCCTTCGGAAACAGCTCCTTGATAACTCCCATTACCGCCCGGCCCACGAGCATGATTTCAAGCAGGTTGAATTGATCGATCGTGCACTTGCCGTCAAGCTGCTCCATAGCTTTGCCAATGCCGTCCACGACGATCTGCGCGACCCCGGCGCCCGCCTTTCGAAGTCTTGTCGCTTCAGTTATGCAGCGGGCCTGGTCACCCTCCAGCAGGGCCTCAATCAATGTACGCATATCGGAATTGCTCATAGTTGATTCATAACCAGCGTTTTGGAATTCCGCCTGAAAAAACAACCCCAAAGCCCGTAAAATTATACGATTTCCATATCGCACAGGCAAGTGATATGTCTGCAAGACCACGAAGGAGGCGGGGTTACATAGCCGGCTGACGGAAGGCGGGAGGCTGAAGGCCAAAGCAGAAGATCGGATGCCACGCCGGACGGGCTTTGTTCGCCTGCGCTTTACGGTGTGGCAAGGCCGGTCAGTCTCACGGGAGATTAATTGAACAACGGAAGTGGAGTTCGATCTTTGAGCATCCTGCCTCGCTGAGCGGTCGAGCGCGATCGGCACTGATCCAGGAAAATGGAGCGCGGCGGAATTTCAGATTGAGCGAGTTCATTGGAGTGGAGATTCGAATTGAGGAAATTGATCGCATCATTGAGATTTTCGACAATCTCCTCGTCCGTCCAGCCGTACTGCCTGTATTCCTCTATGGTTTCGAGCGGCAAGTCCGAAATCTTTGAAATGTCTTTAATCACCTGGCTTCCTACCCCTTGAATCGGATCCCGGCTGGACGAACGATGGAGAGACGGTTTTGGCACCGCGTCCCAGCGTCTCTGTGTCACCGTGCCCTGGGATTTCGGAGCCTGAGGCGGCCCCGGCGTACGCTGGGGGCTCCTGCGCCGGAACTCCCTGCGGAAAAAGGATTTGCTGTGCGATTTCCCTTTCCTGCAGCAGAGAAGGTGTTTTGCCGCCGTTGTTCTGCCTCCAGTCCCCGATTTCCTGCCCGAATCTTCCAACAAACTCGTTCCATTTCTGCTGCTCAAAGACCCGGTCCGAAGCTTGATCCATCTTATAATAGGGCGACTGCGGCGAAACAGCGGCCAAATCCGTCACGTCATTGATGGCTGTAAGAGAAGCGCTCATGTTCGTTTGGCGTGCCGCTTCAGCCGGATCCTTTTCCTGAATTTTTTGCTGAATATTTCTCAAGTCCTTAAATTGAGATACCGGCATCCCGCCGTAATACTGCATGAGATCGAGTTTGGAGAAACCGTCCCTGTCCGTTACCGACATTCCGTAAGGCTGATTGTAAAGTCGATCGGTCGAGGCCGAGGCGGCAGGGTCCCATGCGGCAAGACCATTTACAGTGATGGCCTTATCAACTTTATCATAGATCGAGCGATCCGTTTTGAAGAGACTGTTATAGGCATCCACCCTTCCAGGATCGCTTATGAATTCCTGCCAGGATTTAAGAGGTCCAGGCCCCGTCAGAGCATTATTTATAACTCTGGCGTTCGCCTGCTGCGTCACCCGCTCTGCATTGAGCGCCTGACCCGTCTGCTGAATAAAGTGGCTTCGATATCGTTCTTCGGCACGGCGATCCGGGCGCTTGCGTGCTCGACGGCCCTGTCTGCAACCCAGTTTGCCACACGGGCAAGTTTTGGGACCGGATTAATCGTTATGGCGCCGGTCAGCCTTCGCCATAGGTTGCGCGAACTTTCGGTTGCGGCGAGATTTTTTATTTTATCCGAAACGTCGGAAACTGCTTCTGTAGTATCGGGGCCGACGTTGCGGAATTCGATGATTTTATTATCAGATTCAGCTTGCTCGGGTGGTATATTCACCTCTTGATGTCTGTTCGGCTCCAGTGTTGCCAAGATCGACTTCAGGTGGTATATTTTCCAAGTCAGAGTCGGGGAACGTTTCGGACGGTTGCGCGACGCCTCCTTCGGGAGTTGCCCGTGGCGCCCCGACCTGATATTTTCGCATTGACACCGCTGCAAGCTGATTTTTCCCGGTTCTTATCTCTTCAACATAAAAAACCTGTCCGTCTACTCTTTTGAGATACCCGATTCCTTCACGGCCCTGTTTGGTTTTAAGAGCCCTTACTTGGTCCGGAGAATCTACGATTTCGGGGATCTTTGAAATATCGTCTTTTGTGATGGGGATCTGGCCCCTTGCCGCTTCAGTAACTGGATCTCCGTGTTCCTTGATGATATGGCGAATGGCATAATTATCAATGGAATGGATATAACCTTCGAGATTGTTGCCAGTTACTTCGAATAGCCTCGCCGCCTCATCGCTCTCGACCGTTTTGTATCTAATTTCGATTTTTTGATTCGTTTTGCTGGAAAGAGCCAAGTCGTACAGAGCAGGAATATTTTCAGCCACAACTATTCCAGGTTTCTGGACCGATGCAGACCCCCGTGTCACATCCTCCGCGAACTCATTCAAAACCGGCCTAATCCCCTGCACCTGAAGCGATCTGTTAAGTTGCTCGGGCGTGTAACCCTTTTCTTTTGCCCAACCAAAAAGCGTCCCGGCTATCGTTTCTTCCACGGTCAATCCGTGCGCTACGGCCAACCCCGCGAAAGCGCCCATAAGAGTTGCGCTTCTAGCGTAATCCTGAGCTGTAGCGTTAGGGTCTGTCAGATATTCCTGTGCCGCCCCGATGCCAGCGCCGCCTATGACCCGCGCTAATCTGCTGTAAGGCGATAGAGTTCCGAGGATCGCGCCTACACCCGTTCCAATTGCGGCTTGTCTGCCCGGCTGTTCGGGTTCGAGTGCGCCCTGTGCTCCGAAGGTCAGGGCGTCCCTGGCGATTGGAAATAGCTTGGCTACAAAAGTTGGGAATTTCTCAGCCATGCCGGTGAACGCCGGATTTAAAACCCCACCGGTCGCATAGGAAAGCAGCATCGTTTCAACAAGATTCGGCGCGGCCTCTCCAACCCCGCGAGCTAATGAGTCCAGAAAATCCTGTGGAGGTGCGACGTTATCCGGCAGAATAGTTTTGTAAATCAGCTTGTAAATCGAGTTGTACTGCTCCGCCCTGGTGGGTCCACCGCTTTCATCCGTTGGAAAACCGATTAGCGATATTACATTTGCAGCCACATGCGCGGACGCCTGGCGAAGACCGGCCTCCAAATTCTCGAGGATACCGGTCGGCTCGCTGGGAAGGGCTTGTTCCTTGAAGAGAGTCCATAAAGGCTTTCTGACATCGGGCCGCAAGGGATGTTCACGAAGAGGACCTACAGTCGGCTCTGGCGAAGCGGCATTCCATGTATCCTGCAAAATCTGCGGCGCATTCTCGCGGTAGAGTCTTTCCGGTGGGCGTGGCACTGGAGTAAAGAGCGGTTGCGCTGGAGCGGCCGGGATTTCATCGTTTATCCAGGAATCGGGAGTATAGGAAATAAGCTGTGATCCTTGATCTTCACCGGCGTAGGGGGTCCTTTCCGGCTTGGGTTTGTCAGGAATGCCGGAAAAATCGAACTGCATCGGCTTTGGTGCGTCAGGAATCAAAGAAAAATCAAACGCCATCTCATTCGGCATTGTTCGCGGCCTTTTGTGCGGGAACCAGGGTTATGCCCTGGTATTCTTTTTCGATATTGGGATTCTTAGCGAGGAGGGCTTTTTTCGTTGCGGCGATGGTGTCATCAGATACGACTTTATCATGCGCCTCTAATTGCTGCGCAACCCAAAGGCTGAAGGGATCGCCGTTCGGTCTGTGTGTTTCTGTAGCTGTCGGCGTGGCCGCCTCCGTGGGTTTCGCCGTTGCTTGCTGCGGCGTTTGCTGTTGCCCTGGCGCGCCGTTCGGGAAAAGAATTCCTTGCGCAATCTCCCGCTTCTGCATATCTGTCGGGATTCTATCGCCGTTATTCTGCCGCCAATCCTCCAGGGCTTGTCCAAATTTGCTCACAAATCCATTCCACTTTTGCTGCTCGGGCGGGAAGGGCGAGGTGCGGTCCATTTCATAAAAAGGAGATTCGGCGGAAGCTGCGGCCAAGCCCGCCAAATCTTTCACTGCGCTGACAGACGATTGGAGCGAGGTGTGTTTCGCGGCTTCCGGTGGATCATTTTTACGAATCCTGTCCTGTGCGTCCATCAGACCGTTCAACTGAGCAACCGGCATACCGCCATAGTGTTGCATGAGGTTGAGGTTCGAGAAGCGGTCTCGGTCCGTGTACTGCATGCCGTTGAGATTATCGTAAAGTTGATTGGTTTGATCTGTCGCGGGCGGGTCCCACGCGTTCGTCGCATTTGTGGTGATCGCCTTATCAACGAGGTTATAGGCTGAAGGATCGGATTTATAGATGGAGTTATAAGCATCGAGGCGCCCTGGATCGCTTACGAATTCCCGCCATCACTTGACGGGAGTCGGACCGGCAAGGCTCGCCCGGACGGTATTCCAGTTCGCCTGGTTGATCACCTGCTCGGCGTGAATCTGCTGACCCATCTGCTGAATAAAGTGGCTTCGATATCGCTCTTCGGCCTGCGGGTCTCCGGGGTGTTCCTGCCGTGCAAGATCGGTCACGGCCTCAAGGCCGGCTTCGTAATTCTCCGAAAGGTTTTGAGCGGTGGGAACACCATTTGCCGCATACATCATCGAATGCCTGTCCACGTAACCTTTGATGTAGTTCGTGAACTGGCTAACGGTCATGTCCGGAGTACCGCCGTTCTGCGTAATCGCTTTTGGATTTCCTACGATATCACCAGCGTTGGCGTTGGGATCTGCATGAATGAGCGCCGTTGCTCCGTCTATCCCCTGCTGGTGAGCAAGATAAACCTTCCATGGCTGCGGCTGCCGGCCAAGATCTTTTTTGAGAGCATCGATGTTTTGTTTTGTAAGGGCTATTCCGAGCTGGATCTGACTATTGATATCCGTCCTGTTCCGATCCGTCCCGCCCATGCCTGCCCACGTGTCCGGCACGAACTGAAAGATTCCCAGAGCTGGTGAACCCTTCGCGTTTGGCGTGGATGGGTTCGTTACACTGCCTTCCGCACTCCAAATCGTAAGGGCCGTACCTGGGTCAACTCCCTGCCGCACGGCTTCTCCGGCTATCGCCTGCGCTATTGCCCCGCCTGTGACTTTCCGGTTAAATGTAAAAGTATTTCATTATTTCCCTCCTTGCTGGCGGTTTGAAGTGTGAGCCGTATTTGGCATCAATTTCAGCGGCTTTTTCTAGCAAGTCCTGCTTGCTCGGATTGGGATTCTGCTCCTAGAAACGATTCCACTCGCGCCGTATCAGTCGCAGGTGAACATTCGGATTAATGTCGTACGGGATGCCACGCAGATTCTCCAGCGAGTGCATTTCAGCCTCGCTTACTGTACCAGGGTAGTGCTTGAGGGTTTGATGATCTAGCGCGTAATGAAAAATGACCTGCACTTCAAGTCCGGGATTTTCTGAGAAAAATTTAGCCCCGCTACGTGCACACCGCTCTACCACGCTCCCATTATCGATTTTAAATTGCTGTGATATACGTCCAGCACGCCCCCCCGAAACCATACTTCGTGTTCTAGAACCGAATGAAGACCCCATGTCTTAACAACGGCTGGGCTACTTCGAGAGCTTCTGCCCTTTTCTTAAGAACTAATGGGTCCTCATCCTCATAGTCTTCAGGGTCTTGTGCCATGATATCCACAACCTTGTTCCAGTTGTCGATGTCGTGCAGGCAGATTTTCTGCAAAGTGCGAAGCCCATATTCATCTCTGAGGCCAATCAAAACAGGAATGTCCCTCTCGGTCAAAACCTTTGTCCAGGCAACGATTTTCGGCTCCGCGTCAAGCTGTGTTCGGTACGTCTGAGGGAGTGCGCGATTGATGCCAGGGGCTTCAATCCGGCAGTCCGCCAGCACACGCAGGATAGCTATGCCTTTCAAAGTGATAAGACAAAACCATGCAGGGTTTATAATGATATGCGCCTTTAGTTTAGGAACCATATGGATGTAAATGGCCGCAAGTTCTATTTCTATAGCTGACGGGGAGGAATAAGCGGAATAGTGATTATGTATTATGAATACAGAATCGGCGCACAGCGCGTCAATGCGCTCATTAATATGCTTTACCTCTTCCCGGGTGTATCCGGTTGTGGGAAGGCCCCTCACCAGCCCGTGGCGCGCAGCCTTTTCATAGTCGATTATTACACCGTCCTTGACATAGAGGTGCCGCAACTTCTCGCATTTTGGATTTCTCCACGATCGGGTGAGTTCGGCAATATCTGCAAAGTTCTTGAACGGATGTCTGATTATTTTAACCGGTTTTTTGGTCGAAGGCCTCTCAGACTCCGGCAAGGACTGGGGTAGAAGATACGGCTCTATCAGAAGCCCGGTCTCCAAGCAGAACTTGCCTTTGTACCACAGGAGCCGGGAATCAGGGTCGTATTCCACTTCTTCCACAGGGAGGCCCAAATATGCAGCCATGTTCTTCTCGTACTCTTCCGGCGAAGGGTTTTTGCCGGCAGGTTCTATCACGACCCTTGCGGAATTCGTTCGACTCTTCGACATAAAAGCACCTCGCCGGATGAAGTACATATTTGGGGATCGTTTCTCCCAAATTTACTACAGGCAAACGGGGATTTCACCTGATCTGGCAAAAATCCTGCGCATGTGTAATTTGCCCTGCCTCGCTGCAAGGTTGCATCAGACTGAACCCAGCGAAAATTTTCTTTACCGTCACCGGACAGTCTGTGCAGGCATGGTGTCGCGCAACCGACCGCCAAAATAATTCAGATCGGGTTCTCCTGCGCTAAATGAATATGGGAGCCTGCCAGCAAACCCTACGGCATCCCAAAGTACATGTGCCGAAACATACGCTCTCACCGCGTCGAGCATTTCCTCGGTAAGTTTGTCCGGAAGCACGGCTACAGCCCCTATCGAACCGAAATCGACAAGCTTTTGCGGCATCTTCTCGCGCATTAACTGGATGTTGGTAAAAATCTGCGGGTGGACCTCCTGAAGCCCGCGCACCTTACTATCGGAGTCAATGTAGACGAGGACCGGCATATCACGATCTTTGATAAGCGCCTTAGCCCAGCTTGCGATGTGCTCTATGGTTCTGGCGTTGCTTTCCAGCAATTCATGTGGAACCGAAGGTTGGATAATCGGGTCAATCCAAGCACTTGAAAGATTTGGGAGTGGCTTGACCGTCGCGTCTGATCCTGTGCTGTTTATATAACCGTATTTCCCCGAATTTATAATGATATGACCCTTAAATTGCGGGATGGACATGGCTATGGCTGTAGTGGCCCATATATCTGAGTCCGAAGGTGTTGGATTTCCATTCGGGTGGTTGTGGACCATGTAGAGCCTGTCAGCACCCAGCGCCTTGATGCGGTCTTGCAGGTGCTCGATATATTGGTCGAGGTCACCCAGATAAACTGTGGAGTATCCAGGGTGCATACAGGTGACGCCCTCGTGGTCAACTATTACTCCACGCTTAACAAAGACATAACGCAGCTCTTCATAATTTGGATTTCTCCAACCTTGGGCAAGCTCAGCCAGATCAGCATAACTCTTGATAGGCTGACCGATTATATGGACCGGTTCTTTTTCGATATCCTGGAACGCTTTTCCAATGGTCGTAAAAGGTCCGGCGACAGCAGGAACTGGTTGCGATCCGCTAGTCTCTCCAATTTCTCTTTCGGTGGCAGATGCTGGTTGAATTGAGCCTGATTGTTCCTCTTCCCGGCCTTGTGTTTCAAGTTCTTTTTTGACCCTCTTTGATTCTTCGAGATATGATCGCTCAGGTTCGCTGAGAATATCAGCTTGGCGTGCACTAACCGCACTGCCATCTAACGTGGATTATCTGAGCAGTACTTGGGGCCAGCGATGTTTTGCTGCCCTCATCTGTTTCAGACGGTGTCCCTGCTATCCTTGCCGGTTCCTGAGCACCTTGTATTATCCATATTCGCAGATGTCTTTGCAGGGTATTCAACAACCCCTGGTCGTGGATTTTCGTTTTGCGTTACAGTAGCTTCCTGTGGAGGCCCTTTCGCCAATTCCTCTTTCAGCTCTTGCGCAAGAGGTGTTTTCTCATCCTTTACCGCCGATTCCACAAGTTCTCTAATCTGAGTCTCGGAAGGCGTGATTCCCTTGCGCTTCAAAAACGATGCGCCGAACGGGTAAACTCCTGCGAATGATTCCACCGGATGATTCACCATGCATCTTTAAAATTCTCCCAGGTCCAGGTTTGGTTTTCGGTATCAATGCCCAGGGGTTTTCCGATGAATACCGCCGCCCCTTTGGCCGCCATTTCCGCCGTCTTGAGGGTTCCTTCCACCGCGCCTATCCCGGCAAGTGCTTGCAGGCTCTCACCGGTCGGGTCTTCTCGAACGATCTGCTCATATTCGGGGTGTTCCTGGAGAAACTTTTCAATTGCGGCCCGAGACTCGCCGCTAAAGGTCTGGGCAAGGTCAAAAGGCGTCCTCGCCAAACCGACGCCCAACTGAGCCGCCGACTTCGGAACGGTGCTCGTCAGCCAATCCCAGGCCCCTTTGGTGTCGGTAGGGCTTTCAACGTATTCTCTCACTTTCTGGGCGTAAGGTTTCAGTGTGTCGCTGGATTCCAAGCTCTGCCAGAACCAGGAATCTTCGGGTTTTGCTTTCTGCGCTATCGTTTCGTCAACGTATCTGGCGGCGCCGGCTTTAGGAAGATCGGACAAGTCAAGTTGCAGTGGTGCGCTTTGCTGCTTCGGCAGATCGGAAAGGTCAAGTGTGAGTGGCGCTGCCTGTTGCTTGGGCAAGTCTGAAAGATCGAGTTGAAGCGCTTCTGGCATTAGGCACGGGAATGTCCCAGATCAAGGTATCAGATTTAATAAAGTAAGCCTAAGAGGAAGCTTGGAACCCCTACGCTGGTACAACCGAGAATCAAATCCACGACTACCCCAACAAGCACAACGACGATCATCCGCGCGGCTTGATAAGCCACTTTCTAAACCAAGCGGGAAGAAATCGCAAAAATCTGTTCTTACGCTTTACCAGCGTGGCCTATTTTACCTCTGTCACTGTCCCGTGATTTTCAAACAACTCGCGCAGATATAGCGCCATTATGTAGCGATCTTTCCGCGGGTCAACAACATACGCGTGGTAGATATTTTCGTCCAGGTCGTCTCCATGCACAGGCGAAGCGATCACGGAAAGTGCATGGCCAGGTGGAGCTGGGGGACTCCCAAATTTGCGGGCGGTGAGTACCGCCCAACCACGGAATGCCTTAGTACGCCTGAATTTAGTCCCCGCTTTATCAGCTCGGCGCCGCAGGTATCCTACCACGCCTTTGTCGATACCCGTCCGGCCTAGCCGGTCGAGCGACACCTCCCCGTCCTTATCCTCGAAATGCTGAATACTTAGCCGCTCTAAGGGCTTCTGATCCCGCGCCCCTACCAGCGGGGGCTCATCAAAGATGCGGCGACCAATATGTTCATTTGGCCCAACGTCCTCATTATTTTGTGGTCTCCACGTCATGCTGTCCCGTCCGCAGGCTTTCAGTCAACTCTCGTAATTCCCGTCGCAACGCGGTGGGACTATCACTTCCGGGCACTAACCTTTTTTCAATAGGGACGCCGTCCACCACAGCAAACAATATGACAGACGTGGGCGTAATGATGCTCGTCATAGTCCCATGTGTATCCTCAAACTCTGCAACGAGATCACCGATTTGTGACCCATAAATGTGTGGCTCGCTTGGCAACAGATCTGAGGTCATTTGAAAGAATGCGGACGCTATCTCAGCCACGCCATACCTTAACCAGCGTCCATCATTCTCCAATTCCTTGTCCTTAGGCACGATTGAACTGTACATGCGTTCCTGAACAGTTGCGAGCCATTGGGGCTTGATACGGCTTGGGCTCTTTATGGAGTCCTCAGGTTTGGTGTCCGAAAGTACCGGTGGAGAAGCTGGAAAGAACCTCCTGATGTAACGCCCGGTCACTTCGGCGGCATGCGCTGATGACAAGTAATCATCACGAGTTCTAATGCCAAATGACGCTGTAGCTTCTGCAGTCGCGCTGGCGAGCATTCATCCCTCCTTCTTGAGCGAGTCAATAGTCTGATCCGTTAAAAGCCGGAAGAATTGCTCCTTCTCCTTCGTGTGGGCAAACTCAACCCATTTTTTTACTTCGATTTGGTCTTCCGTTCTGAAGGCCTCTTTGGTAAAAACGTCGACATCGACAAAGACAGAAGTGTTCGGCGGCAGCTCGCCTTGAACGAATTCAGACGTGGCAATACGAACAGTGCAGTTAGTATCGTTGCTTATGTCAGTGGTGAAGTTGATGTTCACATTACTGGAGACACTCTCCTCCGCTATTGAAAGTTTCAGATCGAGGTCCAATATCGACCTGATGCCGTGAACATCGGTTTGAAGCGCGTTTATATATCGGAACCCCAGTCGTCGGATGCTCAAACCCTCAGTCGTCGAAAACAACCCGTCAATTGCTTCCCCCAGTTCAGGCTTGAACTTTTCCCAACCCACGTACGGGCGGAGCCGATGGTATGACAACACATGCGGACCAATGCGGATAGTACGCCGCTTATCAGGTGCGGCCAACTCAAAGACAGGTTGAAAGCGAAGGTTCGGATCAGCTTGTCGCAGGGGCGGAGGGACTTGATAAGCCGGCAGTGGCCTTTGCTCGAATCCTTTCCACGGCCCGTGCTCAGCGAGGCGGCCAAACAAAATCTCCGGAATGGTTTCCTTTCGCATGTCGAAACGGATCTCAAGGAGCGCTTCGACGATCGCATCATGCTTAAGCTCCGATGGAATTGCGCGTCCGCGTTTTGCCATACCTACTACCAGCCTTTCTTTATTCCGTCCTCCCTTCCCCACCCTGGAGGCTTGTGGACATTGCGCAGTGTTCATTGTATAATTAAGATTATCAGACTTTGGCGAAATCGCAACACTAAACATTCGATATTTATGCTATAAAGACTCCAAAAGTCTTGCAATTATTATACCATAGAGCATGCAATGAGTAGGCGCCACTACCTTAAAATGGGACAGTCCGAAAATTAAAGATTCCCCGAGGTATTCATGCCGCCTCCTCACGGGTGCTTCACACTCCCGATGCGGTACGTGATCTTGACTCCGCGAGCTTGCCCAAGTTGGCTATGAATGTGACTAACACTATCCACAGCTATCTCTAACTCATTTGCACTCAACCAAGCCACGACCGGATCATGAGTCCCACCCGGTCCAAGATCTGGATCATAGGCAAATATCTTAGTATCCAGACCCCATCCGGTTCTCCAGCGAAGTTTAATCGTCACTTCACACCAGCCACCGAACCCGCTACAACATTCTTCTTCTACTACCGCGTCAAAATTCCCCTGCTGTGGGGTTATCGTCCGGATATCGTGCGCACAAGTGCTGTGATACCCTGCTCGCATACAGATAAGGACTAAATAAAGCACCATCACTATAATCACTGGTATGCGGACCCAACGCCAAGCGTACTGCAAGTGACGAGGCCATCCCTTCATGCTCAACTCCACCCCTGCTATGGAGACCTATCTACTGTAGGATAGCTATGTTATTCGATATCTTGCATCGAATCAGGCTGTTTTGCGAATTCTCCTGAATCTGCCGCATTCCAGCCGTTAGTCCACCAAGTGGACTGTTCCGGTTTGCCGGCATTTGAAGACATTGTATGCGCAAACAGTCCCGCTATAAATTTCGTCTCCTCAAGAGAAAATCCTGCTCCCCTCATGTAAACGCCAACCGCATAATTCGATGCGTCCGTATATTTACTAATGAAAAGGTTTTTATCTTTTTGCCTTTGAAAATCAAACGCCCCGAAGTACCCGAGTGCCCGCCAGGCTGCAATCGGGTCTAGCCCATTCGCCTTACCAGCCTCGTACACGGCCGACCAGTCTGTTTGGGGAGGAGCTAAAAACTTCTGGCGATCCGGAGTGTAGTAAGCAACGGCATCTGAAGGCTCCTCATCAGTTCTCGTCACCCCAGGATGTTTTGGGAAGTCCCAAAGCTCAGGCATCCCTTCGGCCCCTGTTCCCCAGGGATTCCCTTCCTGCGGGGCGTCCCTGCCGGCAATATGCATCCCGTCGGCATCGCGCGATATCCCCTCAGTTTGCCGCTCCGCCCTATCGACCTGATGGGGTTTACCGTCAGATACTAACATACTTGCATCTGCGTTCATATTTATACCGGTATTTGTATGGTCTGGGGGCGGGTTGGTTAACTTGGCGCCCTCGGATGAAACTGACGCGGAAACGGGGGGACTCGGAGATGGAGAGACGGTTTTGGCACCGCGTCCCAGCGTCTCTGTGTCACCGTGCCCTGGGATTTCGGAGCCTGAGGCGGCCTCGGCGCCAAGCTGTGCGTGCTGCGCCGGCGTTCCTTGCGGAAAAAGGATTTGCTGTGCGATCTCCCTTTCCTGCAGCACAGAGGGTATTTTGCCGCCGTTGTTCTGCCTCCAGTCCCCGATCTCCTGCCCGAATCTTCCAACAAACTCGTTCCATTTCTGCTGCTCAAAGACCTGGTCCGAAGCTTGATCCATCTTATAATAGGGCGACTGCGGCGAAACAGCGCCCAAATCCGTCACGTCACTGATGGCCGTAAGAGAAGCGCTCATGTTGGTTTGGCGTGCCGCTTCAGCCGGGTCCTTTTCCTGAATTTTTTGCTGAATATTTCTCAAGTCCTTAAATTGAGATACCGGCATCCCGCCGTAATACTGCATGAGATCGAGTTTGGAGAAACCGTCCC
>Ga0181536_10005075_pt1 | contig 13651 bp, 9 predicted proteins | sample PEATcosm2014_Bin_41_FD_121105 | JGI IMG/M metagenome (GOLD analysis project Ga0181536, IMG submission 121105) | Peatland microbial communities from MTU Mesocosm Facility, Houghton, MI, USA - PEATcosm2014_Bin17_60_metaG | ecosystem: Environmental > Terrestrial > Soil > Wetlands > Peat | place...
CTTTCCACTCCGGTCGGTGGTGAGCCCAACCGGTCCCCAGCCGGGTTTAAGTGTGCGGCGGACCTGGAGCGATCCGGCGTCAATTTCGCTGACCGTGTCGCTCCAGGAATTCGATACGTAAAGCGTCTTTCCATCCGGAGAAACCGCGAGTCCTCTCGGTTTGCTGCCAACCTTCACCTGCGCCACCACTCGTTGTGTGCGCGCGTCAATTGCCAGCACTGAGCCGTTACCCTCACACACGACGTAAATCCGCTGACCGTCCGGTGAAAACTTGAGCTCCACAGGCGTCAGGTATTCCGGCTCGGCAGTCTTCACTTGCGCCGGGGCAGGGGTCGCTGCATAGGGGTAGGGACGATGACTGAAAACAAACAGCGCCAACAGGGCGAAGGCCCCAAACACGACGAGCCGGCGAAGTGCGGTCTCCATCATGAGGCGTGAGGTAAAGCCTCTAGCAGGATGCTGAAAAACCTTTATGAACGTTGTCATTCCGAGCGAAGCGAGGAATCTCGCTCTGGAAACCCCGATCTGATCGGGGCGAGATTCCTCGTCGCCTGCGGCTCCTCGGAATGACAGGCGAGGCGGGTTTTTCAGCATCCTGCTGGCAGGTTCCTTTCCGCACGCAGAATGGCCGCGGTGTTGGCCCCTCGCGTGGTTTGAGCGAGCGCCGTTCATCGCGCCTTTCCTCCCGCATGTCCGGACGTTTCGGAAGGTTCTTTGACGGTCAGGAACTGATCCGCCTTGACGTGGTCAATTTCCTGGTCGATTCCGCTCGGCCAGTGGATGATGAGCTTGTCCACTTCGGTGTGTTTGCCCAGGCCAAAATGCGGGCGCGGGTCACCCTGGGAGAGATACCCGTTCTCTGAGGTGGCCTCGATGTACTGGTGAAGGTCTCCGGCGATGGCCTCCAGGCGGGCCCCGAAACCATCGCGGTTGCTCTTTGTCCCGATCAGTTTGAGTGTCAGCCAATGATTGCGCATTCCCACGGGCGGGGGATTGTTGTGGAGCAGGATTCCTTTGCCGCCCAAAACCATGATGAAGGCATCGATGTAACCATCGTTGTCGTAATCAGCGAAACAGGCGCCGCGCCCGACTTTCTTAACCTTGAAGTAGTTGCCCAACTGGGAGGAGACATCGGTGAATGTCGAATCCCCGTTGTTGCGCAGAACAGAGTCTTCCATGGGAATCAGCCAATGCAGGCCGCCGTTCACGATAAAAAGGTCCTTCCAGCCGTCATTGTCGAAATCGAAGAAGCCGTCTCCCCAGGCAACGTACTGGCCGGAAACCTGGGCCACACCGGTTTCAACGGTGGTGTCAAGCCAGAAACCCTTCGCGCCCGGGTTGTGGAAAAGGCGGTGGTAACGCATGTCGGAAACGAAGATGTCCTGCCAACCATCATTGTCGTAATCGCCGAAGATGGGGTTCATGGCGGAGGTAGCCTCGCCGTTGGCGCCAAATGCCACGTTCACATCCTGAGCGACGTTCGTAAACGTTCCGTCGTAGTTGTTGTGGTAGAGGTAGCTGTCCATGGTGTCGTTGGCGATGTAGATGTCCGGCCAGCCGTCGTTGTCGAAGTCACCCGCCGTCAAACCCATGGCCCGTCCCAACGGGTTATCGATGCCCGCCTTGTGGGACACGTCGGTAAAAGTCCCGTCACCGTTGTTGTGGAAGAGACGGTCAGCGTCACCTTCGTAGTCGAGCGGGCCGGGGAAAGCGTCGGCGCTGAAATACTCCCTCTTGGCATTGGGATCGAACTTCAGGTAATTCCCCACGTAGAGATCCAGCTTGCCGTCGCGGTCGTAATCGAACCAGGTTGTGCCAGTTCCAAAGTGGGGATTCTCGACCCCCGCTTTCGCCGTTACGTCAGTAAACGTTCCATTCCCGTTGTTGTGGTAGAGGATGGACGAATTCCAGTTGGTGACGTAGATGTCTTCGTATCCGTCGTTGTCATAGTCGCCCACCGTCACGCCCATGCCGAAGCCTTTGCCGCCCACGCCCGCCTGCGCCGTGACGTCTGTAAAAGTGCCGTCGCCGTTATTGCGGTAAAGATGGTTCGTAGCATCCACGCCGTCGGGTTTTGAGAATTTGGTGGCGCCGTCAACGTAGCGCCCACTCACCACGTAAAGGTCCAAGAGGCCGTCATTGTTGTAGTCGATCCAGGCGCAACCGGAACCGGTGGCCTCCATGATGGAACTCAGCTTCTGTTCCCCGAAGGAGTGCCGGAAATTGATGCCGGATTTTTCGGTGACATCTTCAAAGGTGGGCAGGGCGGATGGAGTGGTGGTCTGCCGGGCGGGATCCCGCGCTGAATTCGCGGCTGCAGCAGTGGGCTGCGGATTCGACATGCGTGTCTCGGTGGTTCGCGCAGGGTCCTGAGCCGTGACTCTCAACCCCACGGCCACCATGGTCGCCGCGGCAAGCATGATCGCGATTTGTCGAGCTGGAACTTTCATTCTCGATTCCTCATTTCGGGTCGCAAGGTGATTTGAAACCCGCCCCGGCGACTCAGTGCGCTGCTTCGAGCGGGGCCTGAACACCCAGTAAGGTGGGCGTGTCGAAGCGCCGCAGAGCGAGTGGCCAGCGGTTCTCAGGAGCCACGGCACGGTCTTCGTGGCAGCCCACGCAGCCATGTTCCTCACCTGGGCGGGCCCAAACCCAACTTCGCTGCGCGCGGATCACCTTGCCCTCGGCATTCAGCAGTTCGAACCGCACCGGGCGGTCCGGCGGCACCGCGATATAGAAGGATCCGTCGCGCTCGACAGACGCTTCGCCCAGGAGGCTTTCCTTTTGCGTCGCCAAGTCAAGGGCTATCACGCGAACCCTGGAGGGCGGGACCGAAATGCGGCCCTTGGGCGCGTTGTCACTCAGCGAGGCGTCCAGACAGATAAAATAGCCCGCCTTTGCCTCAAAGCTTAGCGTGCTCCAATACCAGCGTGGAACTGGATGTGCGGCGACCGGAACGGCCTCAATACTGGAAAATTCCGAATCCTTGTAGATCAGGGCTTGGAACATCCCATGGATGAAATCAAAGGAATAGAGGTCGAATTTCCCCGCGGCTCGGGGCGCCAACACTCGGCGTGCCACGATCAATCTGGCGGCTTCGAGCTGTCTGGGTGAGCAGATCAATACGCTCCTGGGGGCCAGAACTGAATTGTGCATGGCGCCACGTCTAATCGCAGCCAAGTCGCCCCCCGCTTCGGAGCCAAGCACCTGGTTCTTGACGAAAACCACGGACCCGTCGTCAAGCTCTTCGGCTTGGCTGCGAATTGCCGGTGGCTGGTGGTCGCACCGGAACGCCGCCAGGCCGCTGCCGTCTGGCCGAAGCGTATAGAGGTTGCGCGAACTCTCGGATTTCCCTCTCACTTGCAGGGGTGAACGTGCGGAAGCCAGGATTAACCCATTCTGGAGTACCGTTTCGAGCTCGTAGTCGCCCGGGCCAAAGGTGATGGGGTGCGCGTCACTCCCGTCAAGCTTGCCGACATAGATTTGATAAACCCGGCTTCCGCCGGCATCCTGGACTTCGCCGGAAAAAGCGATTTCATCGCGCGGCAGATAGGCTGGGGCAAGGCAATTCCCATCGCAGTGTGTCACTTGGCGCTGCCCCGTTCCATCCGTGTTCATTTCCCAGACCTGCCAGGCTGCTGCGTCATCTTTCTTGCCGGCGAAGAGCACCTTTGAGCCATCGAAGGAGATGCGTGGATCTGCCGCCCCAAAGAAGTTCGGCGTGAGATTCGCGGGCCTAGTGCTTCCCATGTTAAGGCGAACAATCCTGCTGCCTTGGGGGAATCTCTCTGATAACCTGCCCCCCTTTACGGACGCCGCTTGCACGAAGAGGATTTCAGGGTGATTCGCGTCCGCTGATGGGGAAGGCAGTACGGCTTGAGGGAGAGCGGCAAGCGTCGAGATGAGAACCGCGGCACAGAGGAGTGCCATGTTCCTTGGGTGAAGCATCGCTTTTTGAGACCGAATGGACAGACCGATTGCGACGAGTTGAGTTGTTCGCGTTCCAATTAACCGGCCTGACGCAAGACCGAAACGGGTTCCAGGGAATTCCATCGAGAGATTCCTGGACCCAAGACCCGCAGTGTACGATGAGCAACCTAGCAGCCGTTGTGGCCCCGTGTCGAGTGCAAGAGTCATAATTCTACATGACACAGGTCAATCGGTGTCCAGTAGTTTTTTTATTCCTATCTCCTAATGCCTCTCGCCGGAGTATTGATGCAATTCCTTTAGGGTCGAGCACTTAGCGAGATATTGAAGGAGGTAAGCTGGCTTTAGAACATCGAGCCGCTGGTGGGTTTTATGGCCCTATCAATATGGACAGAATGTCGCATCAGGGCATGGGCTCAGCGGCGAGCCGCTGATTGCAGGCCCTCAAGACTCTGGATCATCAGGTGCCGCCCACGTGCGACAATCAACTCTTCTCGTCGGAATGCCGTCAGTGTGCGGCTTACTGTTTCTGGTGACAGCTCGAGGACTTCGCTGATCTCTTGCCTTGAGAGAGGTAGGGTAAGCGTCGCACGTCCGTTGTGGGGGGTGGGGTCAGAGGCAACCAGCGATAGGAGGAAGGTTGCCACCTTCATTCTGGCATCCTTGAAGCTCATGTCCGTGACTTGGGTGCGGACACGCCCCACCTCGGCGACCAAGAACCGCACCATACCAATTGCGATTTCCGGGTTGGATTGCAGGAAGATGATTACCTCTTCCCGTGCTGCGGCGCAGATCTCGCTGTCGCGCAATGTCACGGCCGTAAGCGGGTAGGTGGGCTGCGAAAGGGTTTCCAGGCCGAACAATTCACCTGGGAACAGGACGCTGGTTATACGGTCTTTCCCGTTCTCGAGCGGCTTGACCAGTTTGACAAGACCGGCATGGAGAGCGAACAAATGCAGAGCCGCACCCCCTTCGAAGAAGAGGATTTGGTTCTTCCGGTAACGTGCCGGCCGGAACACACACCCCAGTCGTGAGACTTGCTCACTCGATAGACTACTGAATAGAGAAGTCTTCAGAACAGGACAATTACTGCATCTGGGGCCCATGGGAATCTCCTCTTTTTGGGGGGGCGCGTAAGAAGCCCGACGAATTTGCAGGACGCTTGCGCCCCCATGTGGCACCCTCGATTCAAGCAGCCTGTCGTGTTTGTCCGACAGTCGCCTTGATCCAGTCCGTGCTCACGGATTTCGGACGGGTGATGGGCGTACCGAGCGCGCGGTTGATAATCAATTGTGCGCACATTCCCAGCGCCCGTGAGACACCAAAGAGCACGGTGTAGTAGTCGAATTCGGTCAGCCCGAAGTGGTAGAGCAAGGCTCCTGAAATAGCATCCACGTTGGGCCAGGGGTCCTTGGCCTTTCCCTGCTCTCTAAGAATTTCTGGCACAATCGCGAAAACCCTGTCCACGATCCTGAACATTTCATCCTGAGCACAAACCTGCTCCCCGAACTGGTGGAAGGCCGTAAACCTGGGGTCGGTGATACGCAGCACGGCATGCCCATAACCCGGGATGACGTGACCCTCTTTGAGGGTGTTCCAAGCGAACTCTCGTAGTTGCTCGTCGGTGGGCACGCCGTCGAACCTCTTGCGCACTCCGAGAACGAATTGCAGACATTCCTGATTGGCTAGCCCATGAAGTGGCCCAGCCAAGCCGTTCAATCCAGCCGAGACCGCGTAGTAAGGGTCGGAGAGGGCGGAGCCCACCGTGTGGCAGGTGAAGGCGCTCACGTTTCCGCCCTCGTGGTCACAGTGCAAGGTAAGGTAGAGGCGAATGAGTCGGGCGAGGTTCCCTTCCGGATCTGGCAAGCCCAACATGTGGGCGTAATCGGCCCCCCAGTCCAGGCCGGGATCGGATGCGAGAGGTGAGCCCTTGTGTGCGTGCATGCGGTAGATACCGGCGGCAATGGCAGGAAGCTTGGCAAGCATTTGCAGGGAATCTTCCAGTGCGGCTTCCCAGAACTCCTCTTTGCGCATTCCCTCGGCATAGCGGCGACGGAAGACGGAATCGCGCTCCATCACCAGGATGGCGGTGTTAAACATCGTCATGGGATGCGAATCTATCGGCATGGCCTGAAGCACATCCCATACATAGGCGGGAATCTGGGCGCGCTTTCGCAAGTCCTGCTGGAGGCTGGCAAGAGCTTCGCTATCGGGAAGTTCGCCGGCGCAAAGCAAGTAGAAAATCTCCTCGGGCAAGCAGTGGGCCAACTCGCCAATGGGTATGCCGCGAACGTATAAACCCTTGTCTGGGTCCACCACAGATGTATCGCAGACGAGGCCCTTGATCCCTCGCATTCCGCCAAAAACCTGAGCTACTGTCGCCTCGGAAATGACTGCGTCGCCATGGCGTTTAGTGAGCTGGTGTACTTCTTCTCTTAACCCCGGGATTTGCTGCGCCAGTCTTTCCTTTAAAGCAAGCATGAATTCCTCCTCATGTCACACCAACACCCTTCAACCATAGTGTAACTCATTCAGGGTCAGGGGGGTCGCGCATAAGTTTGATGGGACGCACTACCCCCGCTATTCACGCGCATCCCCTTTGGGTGCAGGCGCTTCGTCAGCGCCTGAGCCGAGTTTGCGCCGCCTCCGAATACTTCAGCGTAATAGCGAAAGGGAGCGCCAAGCCTCACCGCCGCTCCGCAGGGCCGCGGCTAAGCCGCCCCAGCAGGGCATGCTCTATATGGGCGATTCGGCCGGACTGGTCAAGCCGCCGTGGTGGCCCAGACTTCCGAAAACCGGCTAATGCGCGGTCTGGCTAACTTTGCGAAGTCGGAGTACTTCATTCGGATGCAATCCTCGTGGGTGCCTGCGCAGAATACAACTTCCTCCGAATCGCTTATGGTTCGATCCACCCATACCTCCATCCCATAGAGACGGCCGAGAGGTGGAATCGCGCCCCGCTCACAGTCTGGGAAGAGCTTGATCAGTGCATTTTCCGCTAACATCTCCAAGCGCGTGACTTCCATTGCTGCCCGAAGATCTTGGAGATTCAGTCGGTTGGAGGCCGGCAAAACTGCCATTGCCAGCCTTCCGTCCCCATCCAGCACTACGGTCTTGGCGCACCTCTTGCCCGATAGATGGAGCGTGTGTGCGACCTCTTGTCCTGTATAGGCCGGCTGGTGACGGAGTTCCTCATAGGAAATATTCTCGGAATCCAGGAAATCGCGGATGCGTGAGGGTATGGCCATTTGCTCCTCCTGAACCACGAAATTCAACTGTTCCTCACCTCCCTCACGCAATCTACCTGCCAGAAATCCTCGGGCTTACCAAACGTTTTGTCGAGGTAAGCAAATTGCCGAAATTGACACATTGTCAAAGTAACTCATTGATTTGCATTATCCTCTGATTTGTGGCGCGGCCCGTTTTTGAAGTCAGCCCGCAGAGTGAATGTGCCAATGAGAGATTCAACCCATGACAGGCGCGTCTTTTTTCTCTGTTCCCTGTCAAAAGAGAGGTAGGTCACGAACGGGCGATACGGTGACCTCTCACCCAAAACGCGCCCTGTTCTGCACAACCTGTCTCCTGCGCTTCTGTCTCCTGTATCCTGACTCCTGAATCCTGGCTGAGCCCCTGCCACCTGACACCTGAAACCTCCTCTTCTGCCCCACAACTCATCGATTTTTGGCCGTATTTTTTGCTTTGATTGGCGCTTTTCGCACTCAGAATTGGGTTCGTTTTCGAGCCTCCAAAGATGTTAACCCTTGTGTTTTCAATAAATTCTTAGGTTCGTTCCGTCTATTTAGTATCTTTTTTGCGTTTTCCGCCCATCTTCCGCAGCCGTGGGGCTGATTTAGAACCCCTTGCAAGCGGTGTGGTGGCGCGTCTGGCATACGTCCACAACAGTAGGCTACTACATTTCCAGCCGCGTGTCAAGGGCCAAGATTCAGGAGTCGGGAGTCAGGCAGCACAAGGCTCGCTCTCCAGCCCGCCAATCTTAATGGTGGGCGGTTCTTCCACCGCCCCGTGGTTTTGGCGGCGCGGCGCGTAGCAATTCGGATTACCTTGTTTGCGGCGCGGCAAGAACCCGCACCGGTGGAAAAGCCGCAGGGCCGGACCGCGGGCCCTGCGCTACCACGCGGGTACAAATCTTGTTTCCCTGGACCCCGATGTCCGCAAGGCCTTTCGCAGTACGGGGACGGCTTGCCGTCCCCTCCGCGTACATTGCCGCTGAACCAGTAAGGGCAGGGCAAGCCCTACCCCCACCTAGTGGTCGAGTTGCGCAAGGTGAGAAGCTACAAGCGCAGGGATTACGGTTCTAACGGCGCCTGAGGTCCTGTGACCCAGTTTGAGTTCCGCATCCTCAACTCGCTTTAGCAATTGGCAAGGACTTTGGTGAGGTCAGCGCCTGGTAGCAGGAACAGTCCCTACAACGAAAAACCGCAGACCTGCAGAACCAGGTCTGCCCTCTACTTGCTATGTAGTGTGAGAGTCAGGGGACCGGGGAGAGTTTGGAAATCGTCGTAAACCAACTTGGTGTCGTCGTATATTTTCAGCCGGATTGTGTCACCGTCCGTGCCGCTTACTTGAAAATTGAACCTCCCGAGCTCATCCACTTTGCCCTCCCCTGACTGGCCATCCACCATGATGCGCAGCCTGGCCCAGTCCTTGGGCGGCGGAATGATTGCTCCGGTCAGGCGGGTGAGAGGTTGCGGTGCGCGTTGCAGCGTCAGATCGAGCACGGTACCTCTCACTTCCAGGTGGTGCCATTCCTGTTTGTAGCCGTCCACCTGCGGCAGCACTCCCACAATTGCGCCCCTGAACTTTGCAGGAACGCCCTTGAAGTCGGCTTCGCCGCTTGAGCTAACGGCTTTGGAACGACGGTCGTTATCGAGATCGATGGTGATTTGACCGGAAGTGATGATTGGCTCGCTGCCATCGGCACTGTGGGCGCGCACGGTCAGGTCAAATGTCTCCGGCGAAGGCGGTACCAGTTTGAACCCTCCTACGATCACGAGGCAGAAAAGGACCACTGGGCCGCCGAGCTCAAGGAAATTCCCCAAGCGCCTGTGGGTGAAGCGCGCGTAGCTGCGCATCGCTCCGAAAAGAAACGCCGCGCACGCAAGGGCCCATGGAATTAGTAGAAGGTAAAAGACATGATTCTGAACGCCGCTCTCAATCAGCTTGGGAACCCGATAAACATAGAACAGCAGCAGGCCCACCCCGATGGCGAGCCCGACCAGCGCAATGATGGCGTAAGCCTTTGCAGAGAGAGGCTGGACAGGTTGGACAGGGTTGACCGCGGTCACGCTCGTTACCTTCAATTCTGTTTTGGTTTGTCGCTCCCGGGCTCCCGACTCGTCTTGGCGCGAATCCTCGCGGCTTGATCCTCGTAGACCTTCGCTTCGCTGTCGCGGCCAAGCTTTCGAAGGAGGAGCGCCAGGTTCTCAGCCGTCGTAGCCACCTTCGGGTGCTCCGGCCCGAATGCGTTTTCGTCGATCGCCAACGCTCGCTTCAAGAGTGGCTCCGCCTCAGCGTGCTTGCCTTGGCGGTAGTAGAGCGCCGCCAAGTTGTTGAGGCCTCTCGCCACGTCCGGGTGCTCCGGCCCAAGCGCCTTTTCGTCAATCGCCAAGGCCCGCTTCAAGAGTGGCTCCGCCCCGGCGTAATTGCCTTGGTTGTAGTAGAGCGCCGCCAAGTTGTTGAGGTCTCTTGCGACCTCCGGGTGCTCCGGGCCCAGCGCCTTTTCGTCAATCGCCAGGGCCTGCTTGTAGAGTGGCTCCGCCTCGGAGTATTTGCCTTCGTTGTAGTAGAGCGCCGCCAAGTTGTTGAGCTGTGTCGCCACGTCCGGGTGCTCCGGACCCAGCGCCTTTTCGTCAATCGCCAGGGCCCGCTTGTAGAGTGGCTCCGCCTCGGCGTACCTGCCTTGGTCGTAGTAGAGGAGCCCCAAGTTGGTGAGGTCTGTCGCCACCTGCGGGTGCTCCGGGCTCAGCGCCTTCTCGTCAATCGCCAGGGCCCGCTTGTAGAGTGGTTCCGCCTCGGCGTATTTGCCTTGATGGTCGTAGAGCACCCCCAGGCCGTTGAGGCGTGCCGCCACATCCGGGTGCTCCGGCCCCAGCGCCTTTTCGTCAATCGCCAAGGCCCGCCTGTAGAGTGGCTCCGCTTCAGCGTACTGGCCTTGGTTGTAGTAGAGCAGCCCCAGGTTGCTGAGGTCTGTCGCCACCTGCGCGTGCTCCGGGCTCAGCGCCTTCTCGTCGATCGCCAAGGCCCTCTCCAAGAGTGGCCCCGCCTCGGCGTACTTGCCTCGGCGGTCGTAGATCTGCTCTAAGTTGTTGAGGTCTCTCGCCACCTCCGGGTGCTCCGGCCCCAACGCCTTTTCGTTAATCGCCAGGGCCCGCTTCAAGAGTGGCTCCGCCCCGGCGTACTTGCCTTGATGGAGGTAGAGCGCCGCCAAGTTGTTGAGGTCTCTCGCCAAGTCCGGGTGGTCCGGCCCCAGCGCCTTTTCGTCAATCGCCAAGGCCTGCTTCAGGAGTGGCTCCGCCTCGACGTACTTGCCTTGATGGACGTAGAGCGCCGCCAAGTTGTTGAGCTGTGTCGCAACATCAGGGTGCTCCGGCCCGAGAGCCTTTTCCTCAATTGCCAGGGCTCGCTTGCATAGCGGCTCCGCCTCGGCGTACTTGCCTTGACTGACGTAGAGCGCCGCCAAGCCGTTGAGCCGTATCGCCACGTCCGGGTGCTCCGGACCCAGCGCCTTTTCGTCAATCGCCAAGGCTCGCTTGTAGAGTGGCTCTGCCTCGGCGTACTTGCCTTGCGCGTCGTAGAGCGCCGCCAAGTTGTTGACGGGCGTCGCCACATCCGGGTGCTCCGGCCCCAGCGCCTTTTCCTCAATTGCCAGGGCTCGCTTGCATAGCGGCTCCGCCTCGGCGTATCTGCCCTGGTGGTCGTAGAGCAGCGCCAAGTTGTTCACGGCTATCGCCACGCCCGGGCACTCCGGCCCCAGCGCCTTTTCCTCAATTGCCAGGGCTCGCTCGTAGAGTGGCTCCGCCTCGGCGTATCTGCCTTGGCGGTCGTAGAGCAGCGCCAAGTTGTTGAGCCGTGTCGCCGCATCCGCGTGCCCCGCCCCCAGCGCCTTTTCGTCAATCGCCAGGGCTCGGTTGTAAAGTGGCCCCGCCTGGGCGTACCTGCCTTGATGGACGTAGAGCAGCGCCAACGTGTTGAGGTCTCTCGCCACATCCGGGTACTCCGCCCCCAGCGCCTTTTCGTCAATCGCCAAGGCCCGCTTCAGGAATGGTTCTGCCTCGCTATACTTAGCTTCAGTGTCGAGGACCACTCCGAGAATCCATAGCACCAGCGGGTCATTGCTGTGAAGGATGCCCGCCTTTCGCATGGTAGACTCAGCCGCCGGATAGTAACCCTGTCCATACTCCGCTGCGGCCAACGAGTTGTATTTACCGACCAAGTCGTTTTCGGAGGAACCGATCGATTCACGAATGTACGCACTCGCCTCCGAATACTGCCGCGCATACAAGGCCGATAATCCTTCCTGGTAGGGCTCCTGAACGTTCTTGCTCCACGCGGTGATGGCTGATTTGAGCTGTTCAACGGTGAAGCCCAGCTCTATGGCCCGGTCAGCCAGAAAATGATCGGACTCCGGCGGTGAGCTCGAGCTCGGACGGATCTGAGACGTAACGCCCTGAACGATTTGCTGGATGAGTTGCTGGTTAGATAGCAGGCTTCGGTCACCCCTCGGAGCCACAACAATCTTCATCGGCTCGACACTGCTTTTGGGAATGTACGTTCTGCCGCTTTCTCCTACAAATGGGTCGACGACGACCCAATCCTTGACCCGAAGGATGATGGGATCTCCCGGTTCGGACTGGGATGACAGGGGGATCGTGAACTCGCCGGAGTCCGAGGACACCGTCCCGCCGACGTTGACCACACGCACCTCGATGTGGGGGACTGGTTTGCCATCCGTGGTCTCAACCGATCCCTTGATGTAACGGGTGCTGGCTATCGCGGTTGTGGGCACGAACGCCAGTAGGGCCCAAATACCCACTGCAGGCCAAGCTGGTCGAGGAAGCATAGAGCTAATCCTTGTCCTGGGGCTTGTTATTCACATCCCCGAATGCAAGCTCCCGGAAGCGCTCTGGGGCCTGTGTTACCTCCCCCAAGATTATATCCCGGGCGACCGGCAACATACACCCCACCTTCTCCCCGTGCAATGCTTCAACCTAGCGAGTAGCGCGGACCTGTTTTGTAGGTCCGCGGCCTTTGGGCGCGGTCGGTGAGAAAAGCCGCAGACCTTGAAAAACAGGTCTGCGCTACTTCCCGAGCTGTTAATACAGGGCGACGGCGTCCAGCAGGTTACTCTCGCCGTTCATCCACAGCGCAGACTTGAGCCGATACGGGGACCTCATGGAAGCCGCTCCGATTTCGCCGCGATTGTTGATGGCGATCACACAACAGTCTCCATCTCTATTCCTGGGGTCCGTCCTCACCATGTGGCGCAACAACTCGAGGCAGGCGTCCTGGGGGGACATGCCGCTTGCCATGTAGTGGACAATCGAAATGCTGGTGCAGTAGTTGGTCATCAGGTCTCCGTCGCCGGTGGCGGCTCCCACGTTGTCGTCGGCATAGACACCGCAACCAACCAGGGGAGAATCTCCCACGCGGCCGGGGATTTTCCACGCCAGCCCTGAAGTCGAACACCCCGAGACCACGTGGCCTTTTCCGTCAGTCGCGCACCACGCGCGAGTTCAAGGAGGCGTTGGCTTCACTGCCCAACGACGTGCGCCGGCAGGCAGAACGCGCCTACCGGCTGTTCCGCACTGACCCACGCCATCCCAGTCTGCGCTTCAAGAAAGTGGATGAGGAGAGCGACGTGTATTCGGCGCGGATTGGACTGGGTTACACACGAACGCCGAGAGCGTTGCAGCTAAAAGGCATTCAGCAACGCTCGCAATCCGTTGTTGTGCGACTGGTGCCGAAGCTTGCGCAGTGCCTTTGCCTCAATCTGCCGGATCCGTTCCCGAGTCAGCGCGAAACTCTGGCCGACCTCCTCGAGAGTGTGGGCGTTGCCGTCATCGAGTCCGAACCGCATCTTGATGATCTTTTCCTCGCGAAAGCTCAGGGTCTTCAAGAACGCTGCCGTGCACAGCTTCAGGTTGTTGGCGATAGCGACCTCAGCCGGTGAAATAACGCCGCGGTCTTCGACAAAATCACCTAGATGGGCATCCTGTTCTGCGCCGATGGGTGTATCGAGCGAAATGGGCACCTGCGCAACCTCCAGGACCTTTTGGACCTCGCCTGACGGGATTTCCATGTGCTTGGCGATGTCTTCCGTGCTCGGCCGCCGGCCGAGGTCGTGCACCAGTTGGCCCACCACACGCCTGAGGTTGTTGATCCTCTCTATCATATGAACGGGGACCCGGATGGTTCGGGCCTGGTCCGCGATGGCTCGCATGCAGGACTGTCGAATCCACCAGGTCGCATAAGTAGAAAACTTGTAGCCGCGATGGTAGTCGAACTTGTCCACCGCTCGCATCAGGCCGAGATTTCCTTCCTGGATCAAGTCTACGAATTCGAGCCCGCGATTGACAAATTTCTTGCCGATCGCAACCACCAAGCGAAGGTTCGCCTCCACGAGCTCACGCTTCGCGACCCGGGTTGCCTGCACGCTGGCGAGGATATCCTTATGCGTTCGCTTGAGTTCGACGGCGGAGGACGC
>Ga0181536_10005077_pt1 | contig 13650 bp, 7 predicted proteins | sample PEATcosm2014_Bin_41_FD_121105 | JGI IMG/M metagenome (GOLD analysis project Ga0181536, IMG submission 121105) | Peatland microbial communities from MTU Mesocosm Facility, Houghton, MI, USA - PEATcosm2014_Bin17_60_metaG | ecosystem: Environmental > Terrestrial > Soil > Wetlands > Peat | place...
CCCAGCCCATGCTCGCCGGCAGCTCTACGGCCCATCGCGCCGCGCCCAGGCGCCGGCCCTGCGCCGCGGCCGCCTGCCGGATGTCGCTCGCGCGCTCGGCCGCCAGCTTGGCCAGCGCCGCCGCCGAGTAGGCCAGCAGCCCGCCGCCTCCCAGGGCGGTGACGAAGTTGTTCTCCCAGAGCCAGTCGCTCGGGAAGGACCGGATCGTCGCCCCGGCGGCCGTCCAGATCGCCAACAGAAAAAGGGCGACGCTGACCAGGTAATAGATCCAGACGCTCGCGGAGATCTCCAGCGGTAACAGGAAGCTGATCCCGATCGCCGTGAAGATGATCAGGATGCGCACCCTGTACATCCCGCCGCCCAGTTCGTCGGCGATGCCCCTGAAAACGGAGTGGGAGAGCATCTCCTGAAGCTTGGATTGGTCGAGGCCGAGCGTCAGCGGGGTGAGCCCGCGGAGCCAGCCCGCCTGGCAGCATGCATTGTAGCTGAGCAGCACCGCGACGAGAAGGAACCCGAGCCAGAACAGGCCGCTGCGCAGGGTGGAGGAAATCGTGCCGCAGGGGGCGTCTTCGTCGCTCATCAGGTCCTCGGGCAGCCGCGCCAAAGGAAAGATCAGCTTCTCCCGCCGCGCCCATGTGTCATACAACAGCATCGCCAAACCGTAGAAGACGCCGTAGACGGCGAAGACGAAAATCATCCAGAGCGCGAGCGGCTTGGCCCATAATGCCCACGGAACCTTCCGCCACAGGCCTTCGGTCGAGGGGAAGCCCTGCCGGTACTCCTTGATGCGCGTCATGTCCGTAATGTAGAGCGCCTTGTTCAGGTACGGCGTCAGGTCCTTCGTCCAGCCGCTCTGCGGCGTGGCGTACTCGGTGTTGAACGGGGTGCCGATCAGCGGCACGAGCTGATCCACCAGGCCATAGGAGCTGATGCCCGCCGAAACGCAGAGCGCCGCATACAGCGTCATCATCTCGCCGCGGTTGAACGGCTCCATCAGGCGCGTCAGCCGCAGCAGCGGGTTCAACCCGAGGGAGAGCAGGATCAGGAAGGCGAAGGCGATGACCGAGATCTGCGTGGCGATCAGGGTGACTTCTGTGGGGCGGTACTCCAGGTGGAGGTTCAGCGCCGCCTGCGCGGCGGAGAGGAGCACCGCCAGCGGCAATACGATCCACCAGCGGATGCGCAGCGTCGGGCGCTCCGCCTGCTGCATCTTGTCGAGTTGCCCGAAGTCAATTCGTTTGTAAAGAGATTTTTCCGCCACGCCAGTCGCGAACCAATCAAAGCCGAGTTCCCGCCGGGCCGTCCGGAAGGAAAGCCCCTTCGGGCATGAGACTATGCTTCTATCACGCTCCGGAGGCTCCGGTCAAGCCATCGGCGCCGCTTCGTATGCGGCGCTGAAGGAAGATGGACGGCCTGTCACCTGATTATTCATTGTTCGCAGTTGACACGAGGTTCTGAGGGCTAGAATCGGCTGGTGATGGCTTCGATTTCCTGCGTTACCATCCCCGGTCTCTGCCTGCATTCCATTGAGCGCTACGGGAGCCATATCTCGCATTATGCCAAGTAGTTAAGCGCGAAGCGGCACCGGTAGATGATGCGGTGCCCCATAGCGGAAATCTCGGCTTTCTTCTAACCTTCTACCGCCTCGCACGTATATACAGTAGGATTACCGTGGCTTGCGTGACAGGTTCTGGCCGAAGCGCGAACAAGTTGTGCCTGGAGAAGCCCAATGGCTGAAGAGGTGGCAATCCTCTCTTGCGAAGCAGCAAGGGAAGACCGTGTCGAAATTGATGCCGAACTAGTCCGGAAAGCCCGTACCTGCGCCAAGGCCTTCACTGACCTGTATGAGTTCTACTATCCCGGGATATTCAACTACGCGATGCGGACCACGATGAACGTATCCGTCGCTGAAGATGTCACAAGCGAGACGTTCCTCAAGGCATTCGAGGGCTTGACCGGATTCGATCCAGAGAAAGGAACGTTCGCCGGCTGGCTCTATCGGATTGCGACAAACGTCATGAGGGACCATTTCCGAAAACGTTCCAGGGAGGTGCTTCGGGAAGGTGACGAGTTGACCTATGACCTGCTGCGGGTGAAGAGGATGCTGGGACCTCGTACCATGAGCCAGCCCGCAGAGCAGCTCGAACAGCATCAGCGGCTGCATAAGGCCATTCTCAGGCTGAAATCCGCCTACAGGTTGGCAATCGTTCTCTATTACTTCGAACGGAAGTCGCAGAAGGAAATCGCGGCTATCATGGGTTGCACTGTCCTGACGGTAAGATGGCGCCTCCACCACGCTCGGCATCTTTTGGCTGGCCGACTGGCGGGTAACCTAGGAGGGTAACCAGATGGCGACAAAAGCCGACAAAATCCACAATATCTTGAAATCGATGGAGCCGCCCGAGTTCGTCAATCCAAAGCATCAGGCTGTGCTGCGTGGTCAACTTAATGAGATGGTCGCAAACAAGATGCTTCAGGAAGCAAAGGCGGGCCATGCGCCGGCGCAGGCGCGCGAAGGCCGGCGAATGAAGGCCTGGAAACCCGCGCTGGCCGCCGGGATCGCGGGCCTTCTGGCGTGCGGCGCATTGCTCTGGCTCAAATTCCATTCCGCAGGGGACGCCTTTGCGAAAATGCCCGCGTTCAGCCTCTTCCGCGAAGCGTGCGCGGCGGAGGAATCGCTGTTCAAGGGGGAGGGCATCGTCAGCATTGTGAATGAATTCATCGTCAAGCCGATTTCCGACCCAGCTATGGCGCACGTGCGAAGGTATTGGCTGAACTCGCTGGCGCCTTCGGGCAAGCTTCGTTATGACATGCTGCGGCTTCCAGCCAACCCTAGAGAGGGTTACATCGTGGAGGATCGCTCCTGGTATGATCAGAAGTCCGGCCGCTTCGCCCGCGTCATGACAGTCGGGCATAAGGCCATCTTCGCGAACTCTTTTGACGGGAAAGACGTCTACCTGCTCGAGCCGGATGCCGCCGGTGCCTTGATAGTCGTGAGCAAGCCGGTCGCCGCAGATTTCCGGCCGCCCAGGAACCCCGCCGAGTTCATGGGGATCACTGCAGGGTTGGGCCGTTCGGGCGCTTTCGTTGAGAAGAAAAGCAACCTTATTTCGGACGCTGGTGAGGTTACGCTCCCGGACGGTTCGGCGGCGCGCGTCGTCAAGATCAACACAGACACCACCGGCATGACCGGGAAGGAAATGAAGGACATGAAGGAAAGGATGGGCGACAGCTATTCGCTAATCACTATTCGCAAGACCGACAATACCATTGCTCAGGTGGAAACAGTGATTAAGGGGCAATCCTATCTCGTGATCCGACGGCTGGCAGTAGCGCCCGCTTCGGCGTCGGAAGTCCCGTGGAACCTGGTGGGAATCGAGGCCCAGCCCGCCAGCGCTCAGACGCCCTCAACGCCAAGCGTCAACCGCATACCCAAGATCGAGCCCGACGACAAGAAGACCCGCACGAATGTCTCGGTGCAGCAAATGGCCGAGAAGGCCGGTTACGAGGCCTACATTTTCGCTGCCGATCCGCCATGGACAGTCGAGCGTCATATTGACGAAATCCACGACCCGATCCTCTTGCCCGCACTGGGTTACATGACTACCTATTGTGCTAGAGACGGCCGGCATGTCGTCTTTGCCCAGGAAAACAACTTGCCCGCCCCGTTTGTCGAAGGCCCGTTGGCGGAGAAATTGAAATTGACCGTCGTATATACCTCGCCGAACGGATTGAAGGTTTGGAACCTGCCGAAGAGGATGGCGCCGGGACTTCTTCAGGCCGCGCGCACGTGGACCAAGGATGTGCCTCTGGCGGATAGCGCAGGCTATTTGATCAAGACGCCGGCCGGAACATTCCCGATGCTGGCGGTCAATGGCGCGCTCTCCGACGACGAACTGCACGCGCTGATAGACAGCCTCATCCCGGCGAAGGAATACCTGAAGAAGTTTCCTGCGCCTGCTGCCACGGGCGCGGAAAAGGCCGGGACGACTTCGCCGTAAGGCAGGGCCCGCCGGACAAGGTGGAGGCGGGGAATCGAACCCCCGTGCCGTGGCACTTCTGCACCGGCGTCTGCCCAGCCCAGGCGCATTGTAAGAGTCACCCGTTTCAGCGGCTGAGTAAGCTTGAATCCCCGGGCACACGGCCGCTGATTCTTACAGATATACAGCAGCAGATGGGGTTTTCGGGAGAGACAGATGGCGCTTAAGCCCTGCCTAACTATTCACCCGCGTTTCCCGCCGCCACGATGCATGTGCAGAACCCAATCCTTGCTTTGCGGGGTTGCTGGGTAGCCCTCTGGTGCGCGAACGGTCCGAATGGCTCCGCCGCGGACAATGCCGCCGTCCCGCACCTTCGAATCTGCCAGGTCCAACCATTCATAACTAAACTTATCCTGCTCAGAGGAATGGCACAGGTCAATCTTCACGGCGCCGCCCCAGCGAAGATAGACGATATATCGCTTTCCAGGGATGGCCGCGCAATAGCGCGAAGCGTTCTCCGTCACCAGTTCGGGATGGGGATCGAGTTCCCACCACGGCAAGCTGCGCAGGAAACTCGCCATAAAGCTGAGCGACCGCGCGCCGGGATAGTCCAGCGTGTTGGTCTCAAAGCCCATCTCCATCGGCCAGATATCTGGCCTGTAGGGACATTCGGGAACATGCGCTTTCCACACGTGCCCTCCGGCATAAGAATGCCCCGCAGCCCCGGAGAGCATGGCCGACCAGGCGCCAAAGCGGATATCCGCGCCCGTCGGGTTCCCCTCGACGAATTCGTACCACGGCTCAGTCACCACGATCGGCTTGGGCGGCCTATGCCGGTAGGATCGCTCGACAACCCAGGGGATCAGCTCGTTACACCATCGTCCATGACCGACCTGGCTCTGGTTATAGTCCAGCCAACGCTCCCTGTGCAGCACCTCTGCCGTGGACCACTGGGGCGCCTCCGCGCCGCCATCCCATCCGGGCGGGGTAGGGTGAACGCTGGTGATGCGGTCATGCGGATCCTCGCGCTTGATCATCTTCCCCAGATTATTCCAGAAGGACAGCCCTAACCCTCCGTAGTTGTGCATGTTATACTCGCCTGCGATCACCCAGATCACGTTGCAAGCTGCAAGACGATGGATCACATACCGCCACCAGCGGCGGATGTTTTCTTCGCCTATTTCCTCTTTCATCTTGGTCCGTGACCACCACCCGTGAACCCAGACGGTTATCCCTTTGGAATTCGCATAGGCCACCATGCGCTCAATGTTCTGGATGTGGGGGATATCCGGCAGGGTGCAGGCCGCGTCCAGGAGAGAGCTCTCCATACTCCACCCCTTACCGGCAAAGAAAAGCTGGCCGATGTTGAAGCCCTTGACAGACCGGTCATCAGCCAACTTTCGGAAGCTATCGAACGAAATCCCGCGCCGGGTCCAGTTCCACCAGGTATCGCCCAGCCACAGGAACGGAGTTCCATCCGCATACTCGAAGTAGCGGCCGGGCCGGGCGCCATGTTTGCAGACGCGGATGAATCCCCGCCGCGCAGGGTTGGCCCGTTTCTCCTGTTCCGTCCATGCTTTGCAGACGAACCTTCCCTCTTTACCATTAAGGCCGGGATCCTTTGAAAGGGTGCGATAGGACCACTCACCGGGAAGTGGCGGAGCGAATCGCACCCGCCAGGTGTGCCCGCCATCCCAGAATCCAGCCGCCGCGTATCGTTTACCGCGGGCGCCTCTGCCTTCGCGGCGGAAGATGGCGTTCACATATGCCTGCCCGTTGTCTGGCAAGCCCTCGACATAAGGGTTAGTCATCTCGATGCCGGCGCGAAGCTCAATCTCAAACGGCTCCCACTGCCGGACGTCAGAGTCCCTCTTTCCCAGAGCACCGGTTGAGGCCTCAGCATCGGCTGCCGAGGCGAAACGGGGCGCCGATCTCTTCATGACCGCTTGTCTCCGGCTTCCTATCGCCATTCCCAGTTCCGGCGGACTTACTCAACCGGGATTTCCCGGACGGCCGCCCTCCACAAGACCCGCCAGACAGACGGCGGGCAAGCCATCTACATGACGGTCAACCGTCAGATGCCGTATTCTGGCCCTCGGATTCCCTCTTGTCAAGAATGCGCCTCGCAGCGAAAGGCAGCCTCTGCTCCGGCCGCCGGCTCAGGGCGACCGGAGTTTTTTGTCCCGTGTCGCGTCAACTCCGCAAGCGGATGACCAGGGCGTGCGCGGTGGAGAAGCTGGCAGCGAAGCAGAGCATACGAGGCGTCCGTTGCAGACGCCTCGTATGCAGCTTCGTGAACGGGCGCGAACGAGAAGCAGTGCGGGGCGTCAGTAAGCGTCACCCGCCGTGTTCGCCACTACCGGCTGGATCACGAACGAAATAGGCGGAAGAATGTACCAGTACGTCGTCACATCGGACTGCACCAAACGAATGCCTTTGGCGCCCTCTGCCTTGGCAGCGGCCGTACAGTCCCTAACCACGGCCGGAAGCGTGGCATTACCCCACACCGGCGTGCTGAAAAGGACATGGATGGCCACCTCGGTCGTATTTACGTGCGCCTTCGGCGTGCCCTCGGGTATGGATAAGCCGCTGTAGTCCTTTGCGACGCTCGTCATAGTGCATCCCGAAATGCAGCACACTGAAATGATCGCCGCCAGGCAAAATACATATTTCACAAGAGCCTCCTTTTCGATGAATTGCAATCCCCCAACTCCGTTTTAATGACCAGCGCCACTCGCGGCCCGGTCAGTTCAACAAGAACCGAAGCCCATTGGAGAACGGAGAACGCGCCACAGGACAACATTCACCCCTGCCCACCTATCACCCCCTCTCTTCTTACAATTGTTCCCCACGAGCGCCACTGAACCCGAATTTGCCGCGTGGTCCCTACACAAGGCGGTCAAGCATCACATGTATATCGTAATCGGGCTTTCCCATTTGGCCGTCCCCCAGGACGGCCCGCAGTGGAGCATAGCTTCAAAGTATACGGTCAGAGTGCCCGCTGTCAAATGGTTTCTCGGCTGTTCTGGAAAACGATGCGCCCACGCGCCGAGGGCAGAAGATTGCCGCATCGCGGATGCTTCGCGGACCCGACAGCAGCGCTCTGTGTCAATGGACCAGCAGAACCACGCCAACAACAACTACTACGCCCCCTGCGCCATAGAGAAGCAGCCGCAGTTTGGAACGCTTCTGGGGCAAGGCTGGACGTTCAGGGGCCTCCGCTGGCGCGCTGAATTGGGCGCCGGAGGGGGCACTGTCGCCCGCCCGGAGATTGAAGACGACGTGGGCGGCCTTCGCATCGGCGGTCTCTCCCGGCGGCAGCACCTCAGGTTCGATGAGGAAGAGCCGTGCGGCTTCGACGGAGTTCGGGCCGAGCATGTAATCGCGCACGGCAGCGGCGCGGCGGTATGCCAGGACCCGAAGGTCGTCGGCGGTGACCTGGATATGCTCGTTCAGCATTCGCTCCATCTCAGCGCGCGGCTGCTTTTTGATGGTGCCGATGAAGGTGCGTGGTTTCGGCATGTCTTCTTCCTCGTACGCGAGTGTCAGCAACCGCTCGTACTCCTCAGGGGCGACGGTCATCTCGTCCACGGGGACGACGGGCTGGCCCTTCTTGACCAATTCCTTCAACTTCTGGGCCTTCAGTTTTCGATCAAAGAGCTCCTTGCGCATCGCGTCGGTGTCGTGGGCGGTGGCGATCTGCGGCCGGATTTCGAATCGTAGCGCGGGCCGATCCGCCAGGGCGCCAATAAGCTTGTCCAGCGACTTCTTCGCCGGGTCGTTGACCCTGGCGCTGCCGAAGTCGAATTCCACGAAGCTGAGCTCCTCGCCGCCGCCGATGAGTGACCCGATCAGCGCGAAGGGCGAGGTGGCCGCCTTCTCCAGGATGTTTACCATGACGTGCAGCACGACGGGCAAAACGCGGAACTTCGGGTCGTCCATGCTGCCACTGACGGGGATATCGAGTTTGATCTGGCCGCGCCGGTCAGTGAGCAGCGCGAGGGCGAACTTGACGGGCAACTTCGTCGCCGTCGGGCTGTCCACCTTGTCGCCGAGGGTGAACTGGTCCGTGAAGAGGCTGTTCTTCGATTCGAGCTTGCGTTTGTTGATCAGGTACTGCAGGTCGAGTGCAAGCTTCCCCTTCAAGACGGGATAGCCGACGTACTTGTCGCTATAAGGCGTAAAGGGGCTGAGATTCATGTCCGATAAGACGACGCGCACGTCGGCGAAGAGGTCGTTCATGACCGGCTTCAGACGGCCGGTGACGCGCAGAGGCGCCTGGTCAATGCGCGCGCCAACGTTGACGGTCGCGACCATGTCACCTTGAAGCGAGAAGCCTTCCACTTTGCCCTCGAGCTCAGCGATGTTGAGGGAGTAGTTCGGCGTGATGGTCTTGTCGGTGAAGGACACCTTGCCGTCCTTGCAGGTCACCTTGCCGATACTGATGGTCTGCGGGGCGGGAACCGCAGCGGGCGTGGCCGGCGTCACGGGTGCTGGTGCAGGGGTAGGTTCTGCCCTGGGCGGAGCGACCACGAGGACGTCGGTCAGGTTCACGGTGCCATCGGCGGCCATGACGATGTTCGCGCCTGGGCCGGTCAGCGCGATCTCTTCGATCCTCGCCTGCAGCGGCGACATCGAAGCGCGGATCCCCGTCAGCGCCAGTTTGTCCCACTTCACCAGTTCGTCCGCGTGCAGGTCCACCGTGGCCAGCTTATCCACCGACGTGCTGCCTACAGCGTTGATGGCGAACTGGCCGTCCGCGCCTTGCTCGACGTCGATCTTCATATCCATCGAGACGGAGCCGCTGGTGATCAGCAGCTTAACGAACTCGCCCAGGTATGGCTGCGCGAGCTTGAGACCAAGCTCCTTGAGATTCAGTTGCACCGAGGCGGCCATTGGCTGGAGGGCGAAGTTGCCCTTGAGCGCCAATGAGCCGGCATCGTTGACATCAAAATTCGCCATGAAAGCGGCCCTCGCGTTCGGCGCGGGCGCGGTCGAGAAATGGGTCACGCACATGTTGATCGGTGAGAGCTTCACGGAAAAAGGCGTGCGCGGAACAGCGTCGGCGAAGGCGACCGCTGCGTCCGTCAGCGCGATCTCGCCCACGTCGAGGATGAGCGCCGTCTCGGGCGCCTTCGGCGCGGCGGGGGCCGGCGCGCGCGGCAGGTCGGGAATAAGCGACATGAGATTGATCTTGCCCGACGCATCGCGCGCGACGTTCAGGTCCAGGCCTTCGATGCTCACCTTGCGGCAGAGGGCGTGCGAGGCCGACAGCCGGCACGTGATACCCTCAAAGGCGAGGCGCGGCAGCTTGACCATCGGTTTGCCCGCTTTGTCCGTCACCTCCACGCGTGAAACGGACATGTCCGCCCACAGCGTCATCTGCGGCGGGCTGTGCTTGAACTCCATGTAGGAGAGCGTCGCCTTGACGCTCACTACCCCGGAGAGGACTTTGTAGTCCATGTTGAACGGCATGTAGGTAAGGTAGTATGGGAGGTCGAGTTCCTTCAACTCCAAGTTCAGCGTCGTCTCGCGCGATTCAGCGAAGGGCCTGGTCGCACCCTCCAACGCGATGGGACTGCCGTCGAATTTCGCGGAAAAGTGCGGCTGGACATCCGTCTCGATATAGTATGGGAAATTGGAGACGGAGGGGATGGCGAAATAGATCGCTGAGAGGGCATGCTCCTTGCCCTTCAGTTTGTCGGAATAGCGGATGTCGCCGTCATGAACCTGAATGTTGTTGAGCGAAAAGAGTAGCGGCTTGGAGGGCGCCGTCGCGGGCGCGCTCGGTTTGATCAGGTCGGAGAAGTTGAAGCGCGTCCCGTCCAGCCGCACGATGTGGATGTACGGCGACTCGACGCGGATTTCGCTCAGGATCGGGGCAAGCCGGAAGATGGATGCCGCCTTCGCGTTCACGTAAATCTCGCCGACGGAAAGGAACTTGTCCTTGCCGTCTGGCTCGCGGACGTCCAAGCCGCTGATCGTCACCGAGAGCGCGTAGGGGTTGACTCGAACACGCTCGATGGTCACCGGCCGCCCCAGCGCCTTCGATGCCTGTAAAGCGATCACGCTCTTCAGAATCGCCGGCAGCCCGAAGAACCCGAACAGCGTGTAGAACGCCACGAGAATAACGAGCGTCCCCCCGATGCGCTTGAGCCGGCGTCGCGGGAACCACTTCGCCATCAACGATTGGATCTTGCCAAAAACGGCGGTGAACGTCGGAAAACGAAAGGAGATGTTACTCATGTGCGTGCTCCCACCGCATTGACCGGCATTTCTCAGGTGACGGACGGTTCGCGACCATACGGAATCTCCGTCCCCGGTATCGTGACATGAAAATCGCCTCCTGATTGCCTCCGGAGGACATCAAGCCTCGGCTGATGATCCTGGGTGCGGCGGCGCGCGATTCTAGGTGTGGGAGGGAGTCCCGCCGGCGGGCGCCGCTTTTTGCTGGGTTTCAGGGTGCTGGAACCAACGGTTTATCGTCCCGTTTGTCCACAGGATATAACTCGTGACCGCCGCGGCCGCCAGCGCCAGGAGAACGGCCCAGAGGGTGATTTTCGTCGCTTTCGACGCGGCGGCGTACGGGTCCTGGAGCATGCGGATGGAGCCTTTCGGCAGGCGAGCGGTCTTGGTGAGCGCCGCGCCGAACGGGATGTTGATCTTGACGCGGCCATTGACGGCCCAGCCGTTCGCGTCGAGGATCGGCCCGAGATTGCGTTTGCGCAGTTGGAACGCCGCCAGGATCACCGATACGGCGGAGACCGCAAGCAGGACGCCGAGAATCGCCAGCGGCATTTGCCACCAGGCCAGCTTGAAGAATTCCGCCAGGAGCGTGGCGATGGCGCCGCCGATGGCGCCCAAGGCCAGGCCGACGGCGGCGAGGATGCCGGCCATCCGGCCGATGTCGAACGGCGGCGGCGCGGGGCCGGCGTCCGGCGCTCCGGCTGCCGGCGCTGGCGCGGCGGCGGCCTGCGCTGCCGCCGAGGCGGCCTGCGCGGCAGCGGCCTTTCGGAGCTGGTCGCCGATCAGCCGGCCGAGCCGCTTGTAGGGCGAGAGGATCGCCTGCCAGATGCTGATCGGCTTCGCGATGATTCGGGTGATGGTGGCGTCCCAGTCGCGGCCCTGGCGGTCGTAGAAAATGCCGTTGCGGCCGACCATGAGGTGGTCGGAATCGCCGGCGGTGAAGCCGGCCGCGATCTGCAGTTTTTCGGCGGAATCTTTACGGGTGCAATCGCAATAGGCCAGGTAGGTCTCGCTCAGGGCGGCGAGGGCGGCATGCTTGGCGGGGTCTTCGACGTGCACGCAGAGGTCGCAACTGCGGCCGTCGAGATACAGGGTACCGACCTGGAAGATGGCCTTGCGGCGGCCGGAGTAGAAATCGTGGAAGGAGACGAAGTTGCGCAGGAGCTGGAACAGGTCGCGGTGATAACGAACGAGACGGTCCACGACGACGATCTCGTTCATGGTGGATTCGAGCGACCGGTCGCTGGCGATGGCGGCGGCGAGGAGCGGGCGGGAATCGCCGGCGAGGATTTCGCGCACGCGCGCGAGGCCGAGCTTCTCGACCGGGGCGCCGGCGCGCGCGGCGAGCCACGCCTCGTAGGGGACGAACTTCTCGTTGATTTTCGCCCAGTCGTCGGGCGTCAGGCGCGGCGCCGGGACAGGCCGCGTTCCCGGAGAGGGAACTGAGGATGCGAGGAGGGGGACGACCACCTGGCGATAGAGCCTTGCGAGCGCGTCCGTCCAGGCGGGGTTGACGCCCTCGAGGAGCGGCAGCGGACGGTCCGGCTCGATCCGCGAGAGCGGGAATGCGCTCATTTCGCCGCCCGACGGTGAAAGCTCCCGGTCGGCGATCGCCTGGTAGTCCGACTCGGCGCGGTTGAGCGCGGCGGCGGCCCGGCTGTCGAACGCGGCCAGCCGGCAGCGCGCGAAGTAGTCGTCCACCTTCGACCGGACCGACCGGATCGTCTCATACGCGTCGGCAGTCGCCTCGCCCAGCGGCAGGATCGTCGCGCGGTCGTCCTCGGCTTTCCTGCGCCAGTCGGAGAATGCCTGGAGTTCGGCGAAGAACCGGTCGAGCCCGGCCTGCGTGATGCCGGGCGCGCCGCTGCGGTCCATCTCGCCGCCGACGCAGGAGATGACGTCGGCGACGACGGCTCGGGCTGCGGCGTCGTCCACCGAATCGGGCGGGATGACGCCGTCGCCGTTGAACTTCGTCTTCGCAAAGATCGCCGCCGTGTCGGTGGTGTCGGCGAGGGTGATCGCCGTGGCGTCGGGCTTGCCCAGGCTGGCGAGCACCTGGCGGGCCGCGGCGAGCAGCCGCGCGCCCTCGGGCGACTCGGCGCGGATGGCGGACAACGGCAGCGCCTCGGCGCCCTGGGCGATCTCGATGGGGTCCTTGAGGACTTCGACGACCCAGTTGACCGCGGCGATGATCTCCGGCGCGCGGACGTGGCCGTCGTGGTCGGTGTCGAGGAGGTCGAGCGTCTTCGAATCGAACTCGAGGTCGCGCGTCGGGCAGCTCAGCGCCACCCAGAGCTTCTGGTCCAGGTCCTTGAGCGAGGCCAGGTCGGAGTTTTTCTCGAGCGTCACCTGGTCCACGCCGCCGGCCCGGAAGAATTTCCAGCGGTGCGCCGCGCCCGGCGCGGCCGAGTCCGATGCGTTCACGGTTGTCTCCTCACGACCGGATGAAGGCCCCGGTCCCCGCCGGATGAGCGACGCGGAGGAACCGGTAATCCAGAGACACTAGCCGTCTTCTCCAGTCAGGCTGCCTGCGTCGCCACGTCCTTCGAGGACATTCACGATGCGCCTGGCCAAAAGCGGGGCGACCCGCTTGCAGAAGGCCGGGCCGGGATGACTGTCGCCGGGCTGCGCCTCGAACTCCTTCTTGACGTAGAGGCCGCCCTCGGTCTCCAACTGCGCGAAGTCCCAGAGGAAAATGTTGTCGCCCTTCTCGTCCCACGTGTTCCTGACCCAGGCGAAGAACTCGGCCGCGCGCCTGGCTTCGGCCTCGTCCGTGGCAGTCTGCGCAAGCGCCGCGCCGGTCCAGACGAGGAACTTCGTCCGCCGGAACTCGTGCAGCTTTCTCTTGAGGGCTTCATACTGGGCCTTGTAATTGCCGAGGGTTTTTTTCTTGGAAGCCATGTCCGGCGCGCCGTCATCGGCCTCGACCGAGGCGACGGGAAAACAGTGCTTGAAGACAATCAAGTCGTATTTCAGCGCGAGGATTTCCAAGGTGGGTTCTTCCATGTACGGCGCGGGACCGGCATGCTGGACCCAGATATTCCAGTAGTCGTAAGGGTAATTGGCCCAGCCGTATGGCTTCTCCTTGGGAAAAGATTGCTCGACGATGGTGTAATTGCTTCCTTTTTCCCGGTTGTGCGCGCGAATCGCTTCCGGAACGCCGCCCTGCCAGACGTTCGCGCCGGTGCTGTGGTGCAGGAAAAGTACCCGCGCCGTTCCGGTGCGTCTGTCTGCCATTGGATTCTCCTTTGCTCTGTTGAAAGCACCATGTTTTCAGCCGATTCCAATGTCATTCCCGCGGAAGCGGGAATCCAGAATCCTGCGCAGAACGTGGATTCCCGCTTTCGCATCGTGCGCCGTACGCGGCGCACTCTGGGGAATGACGATGAGGCAGCCTCAAAGAGTCATGCTGCCATGTTTTCAA
>Ga0181536_10005080_pt1 | contig 13648 bp, 12 predicted proteins | sample PEATcosm2014_Bin_41_FD_121105 | JGI IMG/M metagenome (GOLD analysis project Ga0181536, IMG submission 121105) | Peatland microbial communities from MTU Mesocosm Facility, Houghton, MI, USA - PEATcosm2014_Bin17_60_metaG | ecosystem: Environmental > Terrestrial > Soil > Wetlands > Peat | place...
AGCGCTTTGCGATTCGAACTCCGCAACGCAGCAATTATGTCGATGTGGTCACGGCGCGCACGTTCGAGCGTATCCGGGAACGCATTGGCATAGGATCGAATCCCGTAGACCTTTTGTGCGAGTTGTTCGATCGTCTCGATGAGAGATGCGTTGCCGCACAACTCAAATAATGTCCGATGGAAATAAAGGTTGCTATAAAATACGGTCAGTAGATCGCCGCTGTCGATCGCGGCACTGTGCTTGCGCTGGATGTCTTCGAGCTTGTCGATCTCGCTGCGCCCAATTGGCAATGGCATAATTCGAACCGCCATGACCTCGAGTTCCTCGCGCACCGCGTAGATTTCCGACACTTCTTTTGGGGTGAGGTCGCGCACGATGGCGCCGCGGTTCGGAATTCGCTGAATAATTCCCTTTTTCTCGAGTTCGAAAAGGGCGAGTCGCACGTCGGCGCGGTGCGTGTTGAATTGCTCACAAAGATCCTGCTCGATCAACCGCTCGCGCGGGTGACGCCGGCCCAACACAATGTCCTCTTCCAAGCGCGTCGCGATGACATCGGCGACGGCAGGCTGTCGCGCGCGGTGTTTGGATGGCAATTTACTGGGCTGTCGCTTCGCCGGGGCGCTCGCACCTCGCGGCAACGGCTTACGCCGCAGCATCCTGCTAGCAGTCATGGAGAGTCTCGCAATCCCTTAGCGTTCCGAAAGTCATGCCTTTGAGGTCGGTAACTCTGTTGGCGTTAGCTGCGTTCGTTTACTGCGTCGAATGGCGCTTTCGCAGCCGCGTCGGCGATCATCGTGCTTTAATACGACCAAAATTCGATGTTTGCAATCTTAGATATAATATTGTATACAATTAATCAACCATCGTCGGACAGCGTGGAACAAGCGCTATAATCGCATCGGCGGGACAACGAGACCGGCAAAAAATATTTGCCACAGACCGTTCCGGACAAAGCGACCGAATTAACGCAGTAGGGAGGCGGAGATGAAAAAGATCAGAGCTCAGTCACCGACAAAGTCGCTACGCCGCAGAGACTTCCTCATTAAGACCGCGGGCGGCGCGCTCGTCACCGCCGCGTTCGGCGCAACCCCGCTCAGAGGCTGGGCGGCGGAACCTGTGAATATCGGAGCGCTTTACCCTGTCACTGGAAGCTTCGCGCAAATTGGCCAAGCCTGCGTCAATGCCGCCAAGCTCGCGGTCGAGATGGTGAATAACGCCGGCGGCATCAAGTCGCTCGGCGGTGCCAAACTCAATCTGGTGCTGTCCGATGTGCAGAGCGACACCACCGTTACCCGCACGGAAACAGATCGCTTGATCAGCGGCAACAAGCTGTCGGCAATCCACGGCTGCTATGCCAGCGCCTTGACGCTGATCGCCAGCGAGGTAGCCGAACGGGCTAAGGTTGCGATCATAACGGGCTCCAGCACAGATATGCTCAACAAAGGCCGCCATTACACGTTCACGCCGTTCGCCCGCGCCTCGCAGTTTGCCAAAGCGCAATTGCAAATGTCGCGGCTCGTGAGCGACAAGCCGAAGGTGGCCGTGGTGTTCGAGAACACGGCGTTCGGCACTTCGACATCCAACGGCCTGCGCGAACAGGCGCCCGCCGAGGGCGTGGAGATTGTCCTTTTCGAGCCGTATTCGGCGGGTTTTGCTGATGCCGGTCCGCTGATCAACAAGGTCAAAGCATCCGGCGCCGACATGCTGTTTGCGGTTTCGTATCTCAACGATCTCATCCTGATCGTACGTACGGTCAAGCAGGTTGGCCTCAAGATCGGAATCAACGGCGGCTCGGGCGGCTTCGTCGTCCCGGACTTCTACAAGAATGTCGGGGCACTCGCGGAAGGGCTCCAAGGGGTGGCGCACTGGAATCACGACGTGGACGCCAACGCCCAGAAAGTGAATGCGGAATATAAGAAGCGGTATGGGGAGTTTCTGTTCGAGTACGGCGGAGGGTTGGTCGCGCAGACCTTCATGCTGGCCGACGCACTCGAGCGGGCGAAGTCCACCGATCCGCAAAAAGTGCGCGACGCGCTTGCAGCGCTTGACGTTTCATCGGGCTACGCGGCAATGGCGCCCGGCGGAAAAGTAAAATTTGGACCGGACGGCAAGAACATCTACGGCCATCCAGTGGGGGTGCAATGGCAGAAAGCTGATCTGGCGAGCGTCTTCCCCAAAGAAGATGCCCGCGCGCCGCTGATGAAATCCTAGACGTCGTTAACAGCGATGCTTGAGACAGTGGCCCAGGCCGTCATCAACGGCCTGCTCATAGGCGGAATCTACGCGCTTGTGAGCATCGGCGTTACGCTGATTTTCGGCGTCGTGAAGATCGTGAACTTCGCCCAGGGCGAGTTCGTGATGATTGGGATGTACATCAGTTTCTTCCTCGCCACGTATTACGGGATAGATCCGCTAATATCGCTCGCGGTATCGATGCCAGCGCTATTTTTGGTGGGCGTGTTGTTGCAGCATTTCTTGATTCGCCGGGTTCTGGGGCTCGGTGACATGCCGCAAATCTTCCTCACCTTTGCTCTGTCTCTGTTGCTAATGAATCTTGCCTTGATGCTGTTTACGGCCAACTACCGAACAGTGCACACCTGGTACTCGGACGAAGCGTTTCACCTCGGCGCGCTCTATGTGCCGCTAGCAAAGCTCGTCGCCTTTATTCTTGCGATGGCACTCAGCGGAATTCTGTGGGTCTTCCTTCACACTACGGATCTGGGCAAAGCGATGCGCGCCGCGGCGCAGAATCCTGAGGTGGCGATGCTGATGGGCATCAATCCCAACCGAGTTTTTGCAGTTGCAACAGGAGTCTCGCTCGCGCTCGCCGGCGCCGCCGGTTCATTGCTTATGCCCTTCTATCCGGCATCGCCGACGGCCGGTCAGGTGTTCGTGCTGATGGCGTTCGTTGCCGTCGTCCTCGGCACGCTGGGTAATATCAAAGGCGCACTTGTTGCCAGTCTCATGATGGGTATCGCAGAGTCGCTTGGAATCCAGTTCGTCGGCGCCGACTCCGGATTGATCGTCGTTTTCGCGATGTTGTTGCTGACGCTCGCCTTCAGGCCGAGCGGCCTTGCCGGCGGGGGAGCCCGATGATGTGGGGCTTGCGTCTTTCGGGCGTACTTTGGCTTAGCTTGCTTGCGGTGGTTCTGCTCGTATTGCCTTTGGTGGTGACGAGTCGGTTTGCCATCGATATTTTCATCAGGATTCTGCTGTTTGCGTTTATTGGCGTCGCCTGGAATCTGATGGGCGGCTACGCCAAGCAGCTTTCGCTCGGCCATGCCGCCTATTTCGGATTGGGCGCCTATACCTCAACGATCTTGCAGATCAAATTTGGCATCTCGCCTTGGATCGGCATGATTGCTGGCGGGGTCGTTGCCATGCTCGCGAGCCTGCCAATCGGCGCATTGTGCTTCCGGCTGCGCGGGCCATATTTCGCCATCGCCACGATCGCGACTGCGCAAGTGTTGATGCTGCTGTTTCTTAAGTTTCGCGATTTTGCGTGGGGTGCCGAGGGCACAACCATACCAAACCTTGGAAGCTCTCCGCTGATGATGCAATTCGAAGCGAAGGCGCCATATTACTACATCGTGCTCGGCATGCTAGTGCTCGGGCTCGCCATTACCTATCGGATCGAGCGGTCATGGATGGGCTTTTATTTGGTTGCTATTGGAGAGGATGAGGACGCCGCTGAAGCGGTCGGGGTGAATGCCCCGCAAGTCAAGCGCAACATCTATATGATCAGCGCATTTCTGACGGCCTTGGCCGGCACATTCTACGTCCAATATATCTACTTCATCGATCCAAACACCGCGTTTAATTTTAGCATCTCGGTCGAGGCAGCATTGGTGTCGATCGTCGGCGGCATTGGAACGTTGTGGGGACCGGTTATCGGCACGGTTTTGTTAGAAACGACATCCGCGCTGCTGCAAAGCTGGCTCGGCAGTGGCCTCGGCGGGGTGCAACTGACCGTTTACAGCCTCATCCTGATCACCGTCATCCTATGGCGGCCTACCGGGCTGCTCGGCGTTTTCACCGATGCCTATAATTGGATCGTTCGCGCGCCGCCGGCGGGAAAGGCAGCCCTCGATGGCTGAAGCGCTCGTTGTACGTAATCTCAGCAAGCGGTTCGGTGGATTGCGCGCCGTCCAGGATCTCAGCTTTTCGGTCAACGAAAACGAGACCGTTGCGCTGATTGGGCCGAATGGCGCGGGAAAAACGACGAGCTTCCATCTGATCACCGGCTTTCACCGGCCCGATGAGGGTTCGGTCACCGCCTTTGGGCGCGAGATCGTCGGCCTGCGGCCGCATGATATTTGCGCGTATGGGTTAGCGCGCACGTTTCAGGTAGCGAGACCCTTTGGCGGGATGACGGTCTTGGCGAATGTGATGACTGGCGCGTTCCTGCGTGACAAAAAGCCCGAGGTTGCGCGCGCGAAAGCGCACGAGGCGATCGAATTCGTCGGCCTGTCAGCTAAGGAACATTCGCCGGCGCGCGACTTGACCACAATCGACCAGCGCAGGCTGGAAATGGCGCGGGCGCTGGCAACCGAACCGCGGCTTTTGCTGCTCGACGAGGTAATGGCCGGGCTCAATCCGGCGGAGATCGATCAAGCCATCGCGCTAGTGGAAAAACTATCGAAGCGCGGGCTGACTATCATCATCGTCGAGCATGTGATGCGCGCTATCATGGCGGTTGCGCGGCATATCGTGGTTCTCGATCACGGACAGAAGATTGCCGAAGGCAGCCCCAAGGAGGTCGTCGAGAACCAGGATGTGGTTCGTGCCTATCTAGGCTCCGGTTATGTGCACGTCGCAACGCCGGGAGAAGCTTAGTGTTAGCGCTATCTGGAGTGAGCGCTAGCTACGGCTCCGTCCCGGCGGTCGGCAACGTTAGTATCGACGTGGGCGAGGGAGAAGCCGTCGGGCTGTTGGGTGCCAACGGGGCGGGCAAAAGCACCACCTTGCGTGCGATCTCAGGGCTGGTGCGCCTGACATCGGGGACGATCACTTTTATGGGGACTGACATTACCTCGATGCGGCCGTACAAGGTCACCGATCTCGGCATTGCGCATGTGCCGGAGGGCCGCCAGGTCTTCCCTGAAATGACAGTGCAGGAAAACCTCGAGATTGGGGCGTATGTACCACGCGCCAAGGCCGAACGTGGCCGTACTCTCGAACTCGTTTTCAGCATCTTCCCCGTGCTGGCCGAGCGTAGAAAGCAACTCGCCGGAACGATGAGCGGTGGGGAACAGCAGATGCTCGCTGTCGGCCGTGGTCTGATGCTGAAGCCGCGTTTGCTGATGCTTGACGAGCCGTCGTTAGGCCTTGCGCCAGTCATGACCGATGTTACCTTTCAGAAGATACAAGAGATCCACGCCATGGGTACGGCAATTCTGCTGGTCGAACAGAATGTCAGCCGTGCGCTGACGCTGGTGCAACGGGCTTACGTACTGGAAAGTGGAAAAGTGATTATGCACGGCACCAGCGCAGAGTTGGCAAACAACAAGCAGGTGCAAGCGGCTTATCTCGGCATTTAGTGATGGGAATGCCGGCAAACGGAGAGCTATAAAGGCATTGGTTGTATGTATAATTTGCTGTCATTTGTATCGACGATAACGAACGGTTACCCCATTCAAATTCCCTGTTCTTGCGTTCGACTTCCCTGTTCCTTCGCCGAGATTCCCTGTTCCGTTGCGTAAGGAATTTTATTCTAAGTCCCCTGATGGAGTGGATAGACTGAGCGGGATTCTGCAATAGATTTTATGTACTTAGATGGGACCCACAAACTCCATGTCGTACCGCTCGTTGTACTGTTTCGTCCGGTCATTGCCGCTAAGTCACACCGTCGACTTGCACGTTCTATCTATCAGTTTGCGCACAAAGTCCGAGCCTTGCGCGGGCAGGCGAGTTGGATTCCGATAATGGCAGGTTACGGAATATCGCTCGCCGGCAACGTCTGCTTTGCCGCCAAAAGCGGACATTCACCAGCACTGCCGCAACGTCATTGATGGGCGAGAATCGGTTATCGCAACTGCATCACCGTCGATAGAGCTTCCGGACGGCGCGTAGCGCGTTGCTGCCAGTCTGCTCGAGAATGTTCTTGTAAGCAGAAAGAACGTAATTGTCGTCCGGCAGCGGATGATAGTTTCGCCAAGGCGTGCACAGAATCGTATCGAAGCCGAGCGGCACCGCCAAAGTCAGAAAGGCGCATTCGAGTGAAAGCTTCAGATCGGACCCGTCAGCAGCTTTCGGCGGAAGTTGCTGGCCGATATTGGTGAGGCCACCCATGATGTGGAGGCCCGGTAGTTGCGGATCGGTGTGTAGCATGCGCACCGCCTCCAGTGTCGCCCGATGCAATCCGTTCGTGTCGGCGACGACGGCGCTGACCGAAACGTCGATATAGACGTCATCCAACGCCATGCCGTACTCAATGTGCAGACGCAGAGCGGCGCGTTTGGCGGTTGAAGCGATTTCGTCCGCAGTCTTGTTCTGCTTGGCGATACCATCTTCCATGCGTTCCGACGCCATGACGATGACCCTGAACGGTCCGTAGTTTTTGTAGAGGTCCATTATTTCCCAGCGCTGTTCGGTGATCGAATTGATCAGCGCCGGGCCGCCGCGGTCGCGGTCGTAGGCCTTGAAGCAGACCTCCTGTACTTGCGCGCTCGGCGAATCGAAGCACAGCGACACCGGTACCGCCTCTTGAATCGCGCGCACGACTTTCGCCAGGAAATCGAAATCGGTCGAGCCGCGCGGCCCGATGGTGACGTCGAGCGCGCTTGCGCCGGCTTCGACCTGCTTGACGGCAAGCGCCTGAACGCCGGCAAGGTCTTCGGCGTCAAGCAACGCCTTGGTGCTCTTGAAACCGGGATTGATGCGATCGCCGATCATCCCGATGTTGAAGCCGGACGAACTTGTCATTGCGCACTCCACTCTTTGGGCCGGGGTCTGAAGCCGATGTTATGCAGAAATATCTTCTGGAAATCGCTGCGCGTGCTCAGCTCGACATAATGGCAGTGCTCGGCGAGCTCGCGCGCACGCGCGCGTGCTTGCCGCGAAGTGAGAATCTTCCGCACACCGGCACCGGCCGCGTTGCCCACCTGCTTGAAGCGGTCGAGCGGCAGCGCCGGCAGGAGCCCGATGACGATGGCGCCGGCGACGTCGATGTAGGCACCGAAGGCACCGGCGATGACCACAAGCTCAATATCGTCTTCGGCGAGGCCGCGGTCGCGCAGCAGCAGTTCGATGCCGGTGCGGATGGCCGCCTTGGCGAGCTGCACCGCGCGCACGTCGTGCTGGGTGAAAGTGATGCCGGGCGCCAGCACCGCCACGCGCTTGCCGTCCACCTCCGCGATGTCCGGATGCGTCCCCGTGATGCGGCCGCCGTCGTCCAGGATGCCGATTTGCCGCAAGGCCGCCATGACGTCGATCACGCCGGAACCGCACAGGCCGACAGGTTGCCGGTTGCCGATCGCGCCGATCTTGAGGCGGCCGTCGGCGATCGTAACTCGTTCGATCGCGCCTTCCGCCGCCCGCATGCCGCAGGAAATGTGCCCGCCCTCGAGTGCGGGACCCGACGGACACGAGACCGACATGATGTCGCCGCGGTGGATCAGGGAAATCTCGGTATTGGTCCCAATATCCATAACCAATGTGGTGGTCCCGCTCTGCCAAAGCTTTTGCGTGGCGACGAGCGCCGTCACGTGATCGCTGCCGACGTAGCCGCCGATATTCGGCGCCAGGTGGACATAGGCGCCGGGGCAGGCGGCCAGATCGAGATCGCGCGCCTTGACGTCCATGGCGTCGCGGACGGCGGCGACGAAGGGCGCGCGTCCGAGTTGCCGCACCGGCAGCCCGAGCAGCAGGTGGTGCATGGCGGTGTTGCCGCAAATCGCCATATCGACGATATTGGCCGTGCTGGCGCCGATGGAAAGGCACAGGTCGTGCGCGATGGCGTTGATCGCGGTCGTCGCCGCCTGGTGCAGTTCCGCGGCCTCCGCCGGTCCCTGGATCGCGTGGTTCATGCGGCTGATGACGTCGGCGCCCCACGCCACCTGCGGGTTCTCGATGCCGAGGCTGGCGACCCGCGCGCCGCTTGCGAGATCGACCAGGAAACCCGCGACATTGGTGGTGCCGAGGTCAACCGCAAGGCCGAGCGTCCGATAGCCCGGCGGTGAAAACCCGATCAACTCACCGTCGCGCACGTGGGCGCGCAATGACCAATCCTTGCGCAAGGCCGTTGGAAGTTGCCGGGCCGCGGCCAGATCGACTGCGGGCAACGGGCTCGCCAGCGCGCGGATCACGCGGTCGAGGTCCGACAGATTGTCGGCGAGCGTGGCTTTAGGAACGCTGATGTCGCGGCTGACCACAGCCGCATCGAGCGGCAGCATTTCAACGACTTCGCCGGCATCGAATTCAGCCCGCACTACAGGCGCCAGCGATCGTGCGGCAACCTCCATCGTGCAATCGGATTTCGGCGTGATCTGGCAGGCGCGCACCCAGCGAGCTTTTTTTGCTGCCGGACGCGCTTTCTCGCCGGCGCCGTGAATTTTGCCCTCGACAACATGCACCTGGCAGGTGCCGCAGGTGCCGCGGCCTCCGCAGGCGCCGATGATGCGCACGCCGCTGCGGCGGGCGGATTGATAAATCGTTTCGCCGGCATGGCTAGCGATGTCGCGGTCCAATTGCGGGAAGTGAAGCTTAAACGCCTGCGCCGCCGGTTTTTTGGTGGTCATGGCGCGGCTCGAAGCATGGCCGGGACCGCGATGCGGCCCGACATCGTGCACTTCGGCGCCGAGGGGCAATCGTCGCAGCGCGACCAGCGCACAGGGGGCAGATCGATGCCGATGCCCAGCACCATCGACATCGATTTGAGCGGATGCAGAACCTGGCCTTGCGTCACGCTCACGCCGATCGTGTCGGCGCCGGCCAGGCGGTGGACGGCGGTTTGTGCCACCAGCGGCAGGCCGGGATCGCCTGCCCGCAATTCGCCGGCCGCCGTCAAACCCGCTTTGCGCGCCTCGATGACGATCCGATCCTGCACGCGGCGAGAGAGCGCGAACAGCAGTTCGTTACCCAGTTTGTCGAGCGCCAGCGCCAGCGACATGCGCCGTTCCGCGAACAGGGCAGTCGCCCGCCGTTCAAACGCCGTACCTAATGTGCAGATGCCGACGGCGACTGCCGTCAGTTGCCCGCTCTTCGGCACCAGCCGCAGCGCATCCAGCGCCTCGCCGCCGACGCGCAGCACATGTGTGGGCGGCTCGTCCAATGGAACGATGCGATAGCAGTAGGCGGCGTTGAGCAGACTCTCGCGCTCAACTAAATCAATCACATCGCGACGAAAACGCCCACGCTGCCGAAGCGGCCCACCGGTGCAAGGGACGGCCGCGACGTCTCGAAGAAGGCCGCTGCTGCGGACCGTCGGCATGTCGTTGCGCTCTTTCCTTCAGCCGGCGTATTTGCGTGCGGCCGCGAACATGGCGCGCACGTTCTCGACCGGCGTTTCGTCCGGTATGCCGAAGGCGCCGTCGAGGATCAGCTTGCCGCCCTTATGGAAGACATTGTCCGCCAGGTGCCGCACGGCTGCGTCGACTTCGATCGGCGTGCCGGTAGTCAGCAGCGAAGGCGAGATATTGCCGCGCAAGGCCACTACATCGCCCAGCACCTCGAACGCCTTGACCATGTCGGTGCGCTCGAACCAGTAAATGCATTTGCCTGCGGGAATATCGCGGATCACCTCCAGGCGTTTGGTGCAATCGGCTTCCCACAACGGCATCGGGATCACGCCGCCGTCGATCAGGCCGATCAGCATTTTGCGGAAGGTCGGCCACCAGAAGGTCTTGAACTGGGCGTCGGACATGAAGGCATCGGGCGCCCAGTGCACCGGGATGAAAACGATCGGGTGTCCGAACGCCTTCGACGACGCCAGCGTCTGCCGCACCAGGAACGTCGCCGCCTTGTCCAGCATGGCCAGCAGCTTGTCCTTGTTGCGATAGAGATCCTTCATCATGCCGGTGGCGCCGCGGAAATAATCGGCGAGGAAATCGTAAGGCGACACCGCAGTGGCGATGTAGGACATCGGGAAGCCCTGCGCCGTCATGCGCCGGGTAAAGTCGGCGTGATGGCCGGCCCATTCGTCGACCACTTCGGCCGCCTTCATGAGTTTTTCCAGCGCCGCGCGTACGCTCGGTTTTGCGAACATGCGCACCGATGCCACCAGGCGAAAGTAATGCAGGCCAGGCAAATAGGGGATGTCTTCGATGCCTTCGAAGACCCCGGCCACGCGCGGCAGGTATTTCTGCAGATAGAAGCCGGTCGGGTCGAAAATGAACTCGTCGTATTCGTCCGCCTTCATGTACTCGCGGTCGAGATATTGAAAGGGCTGGTCGTCGCGCACGCCGTGCCCCGGCCATTGCAATTGCTTGAAGTCGATGGCCTCCAATGCATTGCCGGTGGCGATGGCGAGCATGGTCGGAGCTGGGGCGTCGGGCTCGAATTCAAACATAGCGCGTTCGGCGATCTCCTTGGTCTTCTCGTAGTCGTACATCAGCTGCCGGTAGCTGATGCCGCCGTATTTCGCGAGCCAGAACGTGGCCATCAAGGCAGTCGGCATACGGTCGGGCTGCTTCAGGGCGACGCAGTCCATGATGCGCTGCCAGCGCGCGTCATAGGCGGCCTTCGCCGCAGGCGTCTGCACGTAAGTCTGCGGAGCGCTCATACGGCGACCCCCATCCAGTTCTTGCACAGCGACACGGCGTCGATGGCGTTGGTGCCGAAGGCGTCCGCCCCGGTATAGTTGAGCACGGTTTCGTCGACCTGGCCGCCGCCGATCATGATCTTGAGCTTGTCGCGCAGTCCGGCGTCTTGGATTGCCGTGATCGTCTCCTTCATCGAGTCGAACGCGAGTGTGAGAAAGCCGGACAAGCCGACGACGTCGGGCTTAAATTGGCTGATCTCATCGATAAAGGTCTTGACCGGCACATCGATGCCGATGTCCTTGACCTCGAAACCGTTGATATCGAGCATGAAGGTAACGATGTTCTTGCCGATATCGTGCAGGTCGCCGTGTACGGTGCCGATGAGGACCTTGGCGAGCTTTTTCGGCTCCTCGCCGGGCGCTTGCTTGATCAAAGGTTTGGCGATAGCTCCGATATTTTCGAGCATTTCACCGGCGAGCACGAGCTCGGGGAGGAAATACTCGCCTTTTTCGAAGCGCTTGCCGACGATATCCATGGCGTTGCGGCACAACTCCAGCACCCGGATCGGGTTGGCGCCTTCCTCGAGCAGCATCTTCTTGGCGAGAGCGAATGCGTCGTCCTCTTTCATGTCGGAGAGCCACTCCACCAGATTTTTTTCTTGTTTGGTCATCTCAGCCATCTCAATCTCCCGGATCAAATGTTCGTCTCACGCCGCGCGCGTGTTCACGCCGCGGCGAATTCCAGAGCCCTCGATTGCCTCAGCCAACATGTCGTCGTTGCGGTATCCCATCAGATGAACGCCGGCGACGCCTTCGATCTCGCTGACCGCCCGTATCGTGTCGACCAGAATTGTCTTGGCCTCGGCCTTTTGATTGTCCGCGCCGGCGACGCGCTGCAGGACTGATTCCGGAATATGTACGCCGGGCACATGGCGGGCCATGTGGCGGAGCGATTTGGCGCTGCTTAGGGTTCCGACGCCGACGATGATGGCGCAACGCCGATGCAGCGAGCGCGCACGCACTTCGCGCATGAAATCGGCCAACATCGGAACGTCGAAGCAAAACTGAGTCTGGATGAACTGCGCGCCGGCGTCGATCTTTTTTTCCAGATTGGCGATGCGATCGAGGAACGGCGGCACGAAGGGATTGGCGGTGGCGCCTAGAAACAGGTTCGGCGCGACGTCCAGTTTCCCGCCGGAGGCGAAGGTGCCACGGTCGCGCATAGCTTCGGTAATGCGCAGCAGCGAAATCGAATCGAGGTCGAACACCGGCTTGGCATATGGATGGTCGCCTTGGCTGACGTCGTCGCCGGTGAGACAAAGAATATTGCGCACGCCCAGAGCGGCTGCGCCCAGAATGTCGCCCTGCAACGCAATGCGGTTACGGTCGCGGCAAGAGAACTGGGCCACCGGCGTCAGCCCGTTCGCGACCAGGACCGCGGCGGCCGCGGCACTGGACATGTGGCAATTCGCGCCGGCACCGTCGGTAATATTGATGGCGTCGGCCAGTTCGCGGAAACGGGAAGCGCGTGCGATCAGCACCCCGGGGTCGCTGGAATCGGGCGGGGAGACCTCGACGGTGACGACGAAACGTCCCGACTTGCACGCCTGCTCGAAGCCGAAGCTCTCGCGCACGGGTACAGCGTTCGGCTGGATAACGGTCGGCACGCCATGCGTGCCCTCGATCACCCGCAGCCATGACGAGCGATTCCAAAGCCGGTGATCTATCGGCTCAAGGAAAGTATAGTTGCGCGGCTCGCCGATCCGTTTCATCCCGTCGGTCGCCTCGATCCAAACACAGCGCATCGTCGGATCGACCTCGCAGCTGCCATCGGCGCGCACGCCGCCACAGGGGCCGTTGCGCATTTGCTTGGCGCAGTTGGTCGGGCACGCCATGCCGGTCGAGGAGAGCACGCACTGGCCGCACATCTTGCAATCGGCGAGCAATTGTTTCGTGGCGCGTTCAAGTGGACGCAGGAACCGTTCCATGCGATGCGCCCCGAGCCATTGCAGCGGACGGCGCAGATGCAGCGCAAGCCGCGCACCGGCGTCATAGACCCGCTTGAGGCCCGATGCGTGCCGCACACTCCAATGCCGCAACGCCATCATGTCGTGGTGCCTCGACCTCTCGTTGACATATCAACAAGAATATGGCACCTGCCGGCTCGCTTGATTGATTTCGGTCAAGCTTGCTGCAATTCGATCTATAGCGTGGGCCGCAAGGGCATCCGCCCACCGGCCCCGGGACTGAGTGATCCATGAGCCTCCGTTCCAAAGCGAGGCGCGCCGGCCCCACCGCCCCCGACGACACACGCATATCCGCGCATGCCCTAAATCTCGATTATTATGTCCCGGCCTATCTGACTTATCTGGCGGGCAAAATATCGAACTCGGCGTCGGCAACCTACCGCCCGCAATTCGGCATCGGCATCACCGATTGGCGAATCATGGCCTTGCTGGCTACTGAACCGTGGATTTCTGCCGGCCGGATTTGCGACGTCATCGGCCTCGATAAGGCGGCGGTCAGCCGCAGCGTGCGCGGCATGAATGCGGCCGGCATCGTCGACCTCCAGCGCGGCGATGACGATCAGGTCCGGCAATCGATCGCTTTGACCCGCAAGGGTCTCAAACTGCACGACCGCATCGCCAAAATATCACTGGCGCGCGAACACCAACTGCTCAAGGGCTTTTCCGCGGCCGAGCGAAAGACGCTCATCAATTTTCTCTCGCGTATGCATGCGCAGGTCGTGGACACCAACGTGACCGGCAAGTTGTACGACATTCTGTAAGAATAGCCGCAACCACCATCATCGAACACATCGACAATAAAGCTTGGTCCTGACGGCACCGATAAGGACGATGGCGGCGGGTGTGGGGTGCCAGCCTATAACGAACGGTTATGCGTCACTTGCCATTAGATTGGATTGCATCGTCCAACGACAAACGTCTC
>Ga0181536_10005081_pt1 | contig 13645 bp, 12 predicted proteins | sample PEATcosm2014_Bin_41_FD_121105 | JGI IMG/M metagenome (GOLD analysis project Ga0181536, IMG submission 121105) | Peatland microbial communities from MTU Mesocosm Facility, Houghton, MI, USA - PEATcosm2014_Bin17_60_metaG | ecosystem: Environmental > Terrestrial > Soil > Wetlands > Peat | place...
CCGGCAAAAGCGTCGTCTGCTGGCGATCCGCCCCTTGAACAAAACCCTTCATCACGTCCCCCGCCGATTCACCAGGGAATCATAGTATCGATGGGTGCGGGTTTTCACACGGCCTGGGTCAATTCCGCACATGCCGTCTCCGGTCATTCCGGCGGCAGCGGCCATCGTTCTCTCAATCCATGTCCGCAACCTCGGCGTGGATGCGCAGCAGTTCGGAAATCGTGCGCGGGTCGCGCCGCGCCAAGCCGCACTCGGTCGCAATGGAGAATGTACCGACGTACTTTTTCGCGGTGGCAAGCCGTTGCGTCGTGCCCTTAACGCCGTCGGTGTAGTGGACGAGCCCGAGGCACAGCTCGGTTTCGGGCCGTAGCTTAAGCCGCTTTAACGGCGCGAAATAGGCGTCGTCGGTACGATTGCGCGGCACCGGCATGTGAACGAGTTGCAGCGGCCGCTCGATCTGCTGCGACACCAGGTTGGCGAACTCGACCATGTCGGCCATGTCGGTTGGCTCGACCACGTGTCGATGGTTCGAGTCGCCGTAGCAGAGGTGATAGAGCAGATCGATGTCGGCCGGCACACGGTTGCCGAGATCCACCACAATAGTGCTGAACATCTCCTGCATCTCGGCCTTGGTGCGACCGTAGCTGCTCGCCTCGTTGCGTTCGAGCCGCGCGAACACCGCCGAGGCTACGTCGAACTGAATCGCCAGTTCGTCGTGCGGAATGGCGGCGGCGATTTTGTCGATCTCGCGCTTGACTGCGTCGTTGTAGATGGGGTCGATCGGTGCGTGCAGCGCATCGATCAGGAACAGCCAGATGACGGAATGCGCCGGCACGAGATCGACCTGGAACTTCATGTCGGCGGAAATCCTGCCAGCGTCCTTCAGCCGCTTGAATAGGGCATAGGATTCCTTGGCGATATCGGCGTAGAACAGATTGTCGAAGCGGACATGCTGCGGCACGAAGCCGGGCCGAATCGTGAAGCGCTGGCGCCCCGTGCCGCTGGCATGCACGCGAAAAAACTCACCGGATTTCTGGAAAGCCGGATGGTTTGCGAACACGGGTTCGAGCCAGGTGATCCAGTCGCCGCGCGCGCCGGTCTCGCCGTCAGGAATGCGCTTAATCCGCCGACCGAGCGCAGTGCTGACTTTTTCGAATACCGCTTCGGCATTCGCCATTGGCACGCTGCCGACGAGATGGATGTTTCGACCCATCGCGGTCTTCTTATTCTGCTTTCCGGCTGAGCTGCACGGCGTTACCTGTCGGCGCAAACGTCGGCGTGGATTTTCAAGAGCACGCGCACCGTTTGTTCCGACCGGGCGCGCGCCATGCCGCATTCGGTGGCAATACCAAACTTCGGCACGTAGCGGCGCGCCGCCGTGATGCGGGCCGTGGTGCCTTCGACGCCGTCCTCGGCGTGGACCACGCCGAGAAAAAGCTCGGTTCCCGCGCTGAGCTTGAGATCGCGGAACGGGCGATGGAATGCGTCGTCGCTGCGGTCCACCGGCACCGGCATGTGAATATAGGTGAGCTTGTGTCTGATTGTTTTCATCAGAGCGTTGGCGAAATCGACCATTTTTACCGCGTCCTTGGGCTCGACGAAATGCTTGCCGGCAAAATCGCCATAGCAGAGATGCACGCCAAGCTCGACGTCATCGGGAACTGAGCTGCACAGCCGCTGCATGCGCGCGAGAAGCTCGTCGCGCGGCTCGTCGGAGTGCGGCGCCGCTTCGGTTTTCTGCCCGTCCCAGATGATCATCTCGTTACACAGGTCCCATTGGATGCAGAGGTCCTGGTGCGGGATGTGCCGGCAGAGCGCGGCAATTTCGGCGATCATGGCCTGTTCATAGGCGGCCTCGACTGAAGCTAGCGCAGCGGTGACGACGACCGAACTGACCACAGCAAATGGCGTCGGCAGCGACACCTGAAACCGGATGTTGTTCGGCAACTCGCCCTTTTCGCGCGCCGCGACAAAGTCGAGATGAGAGGCGCGCGCCTCGCGGGCGTATCCGAGCTCGCCGAACCGCACGTTTGCCGGCGCAACGCCGTCGGCCAGCGTGAGGAGCGGGAAGCGATTGGTCGGACGCACGGCGCCGGACGGGTCCGGCCGCAAATACGTGCTCGCGCGAAGCAGCGGATATTGCCAGCTAATCCACAGCTTGCGGCCGCCGACCTCGCCATCGGGAACGCGGCGAAGATATGGGCCTAATAGACGGCCAACCGTGCGGAATACCTCTTCGACCGTGTCGAGACCGATGCTGCCGACAAGATGGACCGTCTCAGGCGCCTGCGTCTCGCTCATGCAATCCCTCCATGCCGCCACAATTCGAGATCCATCACGATACCCAGGTGAAGCCTGTCAGGCTACCGCGTTCCTAACCGCGCACCGACGCGAGTTCCGCGCCGGTCAATCGCGTCGTTTCGAACGTGCGCCAGGCATTTCCGCTTTACCCTTCCATAACGTCCGCGATGATGAGCGGGGAATCATCAAGCCGATGCTCCAATAGACTACGCGGCGTGCCGCGTCAGGATGACCGGCGTGTGCGCAATGACATCGGTGACTGTTAGAACGATGGCCGCGGCGTGGCGGGGTCGCCAAGGTCCCAGAACAAGCCGGCCATGAGGCCCAAGCCCTCGCGCGCGATCGGCGCGAGCAGATGTTCGTTCGGCGCATGCTGCGAGCAACCCGCATAGGAATGCGGCACCCAGAGCGTTTTCAGATTCAAGACGTCGGCAAAAATATCGTTCGGCAGCGAGCCGCCGAGATTGGGCAGGATGGTCGGCGCGCGGCCGGTGGTGCGCTCCATCGATTGCTTGGCCCAGGTCACCCAGGGATCGGCGGGATCGAGACGGCTGGCGTTGAAAAAGCTGCCGCGGCCGGGTCGCACCTCGACTTGGCGGAAACCGTGGCGGTCGAGATGCCGGCGCAGCGCCGGAATGATGTCATCGACATCGGTGCCGACCACGTAACGAAGCTGGCAGTGCGCAAGTGCCATGCCCGGAATGGCATTGACCGGCCGCTCCGGCGTGCCGGCGGTGCAGGCCAAAATTTCAAAACTATTCCAACCGAACACGCGCTCGGCCGGGGTGAGGTCCGGCTCGCCCCAATCGGGGTCGATTTTTGGGCCGTCCTCGCCGCCATCGACCTCGACGCCGGCAAGCACATCCCGCACCGATTGCGGCAGCGCCGGCCGCCATTCCGGCACGCAGATTGCGCCGCGCGCATCGGTGATCGAAGCGAGCGCATGCGCCAGAATGATCGCCGGGTTGGCGAGAAGCCCGCCCCAATTGCCGGAATGATGGCTGCCCGCGCGCAGGTCGACGAACAGATCCAGCAGATGCGTGCCGCGGGCGCCGAGGAACAGAGTCGGCTCTTTCGGCGCAATGCGCGGGCCGTCCGAACCGATCAGCACATCGGCCTTGAGCAAATCGTTGCGATGCGCCTCGCACAATTCCCGCAGTCCGGCCGAGCCTATCTCCTCGGCCATCTCGATCAGGATTTTGCAATTGAAGCCGAGTGCGCCGCGTTCGGCGAGCACGGCCGCAAGGCCGGCGATGTTGACGCCGTGCTGACCCTTATTGTCGGCGGTGCCGCGACCGTAGATGCGCTCGCCTTCGACGACGACCCGCCAGGGCGCTAGTCCGGGCCGCCAAAGATCATCGAGCCCGCGAATGGTGTCGCCATGGCCGTAGACCAGCACGGTGACGAGGGCCGGATTCTCGATGCGCTCGGCGACCATGACCGGCGGCCCGCGCGGGTTGTCGAGAACGCGGCAGACAAACCCGAGCCGCGTCAGCGTCGGCGCGATCTCGTCGTCGAGATACGCGCGCAGCGCTCCGGCGCGCTCCGGCTCCTGGCTGGTGCTTGGAATGGCGACGCGGCGCGTGAGATCGGCGAGGAAGCTGCCGTCGTCGAAATAGGCGTAGGCGCGGGCGATGGCATTGGCGCGGCTCATGGCGGCCCATTGATATCATACGCTGCTCGGAGCAAGGAGCGCTGCAGGGGCCGGCGCCGTCGTGGTCGCGCGTTGCGCGTGTTGGCGTCTCGGATTAGGCTTTGCAGGCTCGACGAGCCAAGGCGCGAGTCTGCCGGAACCTCACGACGCCCATGCTGGAAGACCTTTTAAAGCGCAGGCCGTACAACGCCGTCACCGATCTCATCGATGCGCAGGTCGCACGCGGTCTTGGCGACAAGGTTGCGTTCACCGATGCCGACCGCTCACTTACGTATGGCGAGTTGCAGGCACGCTCCTGCCGGTTTGCCGCGGCGCTGAAGAATCTGGGGCTGCGTCCCGAAGAGCGACTCAGCCTGCTCGTTTACGACAATGTGGATTTCCCGGTGGCATTCTGGGGCGGCGTCCGCGCCGGCATCGTGGTGCTGCCGCTCAACACGCTGCTCAGTGCCGAGCAGTACGCCTACATCCTCGGCGACAGCCGCGCGTCGGCGATCGTCGCCTCGGCGTCGCTCGCCAGAACGCTGCTGCCTGTCCTCGATCGCGTGCCGCAGCTGCGCACGATCATCCTCGTGGGCGCCAGCGCCGACGACAAGGCTGCGTTCGGCGGCCGCGACGCGCATGATTTCACCGACCTCTTGGCACGCGGCCAGCCGGGCCTGTTCACGGCGCCGACGCTCTCCGACGAAGTCGCATTCTGGATGTACACGTCCGGCTCGTCCGGCGACCCTAAGGGCGTCAAGCACGTCCACACCACGCCGATGGCGGCGGCGCGGCTGATGGGGCAGCGCGTGATCGGTATCCGCGAGGACGATGTGGTGTTCTCCGCGGCAAAGCTGTTCTTCTCCTACGGCATGGGCAACGCGATGGCGTTCCCGATGTCGGTTGGGGCGACCACCGTGCTGCTGCCGCAACGGCCGACGCCCGAGGCGGTGTTCGATGTCATGCGCCGTCATCAGCCGACGATCTTCTACGGCGTGCCGACGCTCTATGCCTCGCTGCTCGCGCACAAAGCGATGACACGCGGCGCCGGCTCTGACCGGCTGCGGCTGTGCATCTCCGCCGGCGAAGCGTTGCCCGCCGATCTGGGAAAGCACTGGCGCGCCGCGGCCGGCGTCGACGTTCTCGACGGCATCGGCTCGACCGAAATGTTCCAGACTTTTCTCAGCAATCAGCCGGGCGACGTGCGCTACGGCACGACCGGGAAGCCCGTGCCTGGATACGACTTGAAAATCGTCGACGAAGAGGGGCGCGAGGTCGCCGACGGCGAGATCGGCGAACTCGTCGTGCGCGGACCGACCGCCGGCGAGGGTTATTGGAACCAGCGCGCCAAAAGCCGGCGCACTTTTGCCGGCGAATGGACTTTTACCGGCGACAAATATTTTCGCGAGGTAAACGGCTATTACCATTATTGCGGCCGCACCGACGACATGTTCAAGGTAAGCGGCATGTGGGTGTCGCCGTTCGAGGTCGAGGCGGCGCTTTCTTCGCACGAGGCCGTGCTCGAAGCCGCCGTCATCGGCAAGCAGGATTCCGATGGCCTGGTCAAGCCGAAGGCCTTCATCGTGCTGCGCAACGGCTATGAAGCCGACGAGCGCCTCATCGAAACGCTGCGCGTGCACGTGAAGCAATGCGCCGGCCCGTGGAAATACCCGCGCTGGATCGACATCCGGCCCGACCTGCCGCGCACTGCGACGGGGAAGCTGCAGCGGTTCAAATTGAGGGAGTTGGAATCGTAGGCAGAGGCTGGATTGCTTCGCGGAGCCTGTCATCGGGCCGGCCACTTTGGGCCGGACCCGTTGGCTCGAATGACGTTAGGATTCGTACAGCCGCTGCACCAACCTTCGCGCCAAAACGCCGGCGACGCGGCGGCGGTAGTGGCCGGGCGTGAAGGTGGTCTTCATCGCCATGATCTGGTCGCGCACCAGCGCATCGAGCCCGGCGAACACGCGTTCATCGAGCGCGCCGCCGCACAATGCGGCGGTGCCGGAAAGCCGCACCGGACGCGGATTGGTGCCGGTGAAGGCGACGCGCAGATCGGCGAGTTTGTCGCCGTCGCGCCGCAACGCCACCGCCACGCCGGTGACCGGATATTCGATGGAACGGCGGATGCGGATCTTGTCGTAGGCCGAGCGCAAGCCGGGCATATTTTTCGCGCGCACGGCGGTGACGATTTCGCTCGCGCGCAGCGACAAGAAATACTTGCCATCACCGCGGGTTTCCGTCACCGGCTCGTCCTGGCGCGCATAGCCGATGTAGAGATCGGCGAGCGATATGGTGCGCGGGCCTGACGGCCCCGCGATGTCGATTTCGGCATCGAGCGTGAGCAGCGCCGGCGCAAGATCGCCGCTGAAAGTCGCGAAGCAGACGCCGCGGCTTTTCGGTGCGACGTGACAAATATCGCCGGTGGTCTTGAGACAATGGTTGTTCGCTTCGCGCCACCATTCGCTCTGATTGTAAAAAATGCAGCGCGTATCGAGCGCGAGATTGCCGCCGACGGTGCCCATGTTGCGGTGGGTCGGGCCGGCGATATGGGCGGCGGCCTGCGCCACCACCGGGTAATGCCGCACCACATCGGCATGCGCGGCGAGTTCGGCGAGCGTGACGGCGGCGCCGATCTCAAGCGCGTGGGAATCCGCCTTGATGGCGCGCAGCTCGGTCACGCCATTGATGTCGATGAGCACCGGCGGGGCGACAATCCCGCGTCGGATGTTCACCATGAGGTCGGTGCCGCCGCCGATCAAGCGGCTGTCGCGATGGGTCGCACGTGCCTTGACCAACTCACCGAGTGTCCGCGGCCGGACCAGATCGAACAGCGGCAGCGCGTCCATCAGCAAATTCCGCCTGATGACAACATCCGCTCATGCCCGCGAAAGCGGGCATCCAGATACGTTCGAGATCGGCGGTCGCAAGCCAATCTGGGTCCCCGCTTTCGCGGGGACGAGCGGGATGGAGCCGGAAACGCAGCACGATTTGAAATCATGCAACTCACCGCGCTCCGCCATTCCTGCTCCGCGCGCGCTTCTCCAGCGCCGCGAAGACGCGATCGGGCGTCACCGGCAGATCGTTAAAGCGCAGTCCCGTGGCGTCGGCGATGGCGTTGGTCAGCGCCGGCAGGAACGCCGCCAGCGAGCCTTCGCCGGCCTCCTTGGCGCCGAACGGCCCGTGCGGGTCGATGCTTTCGATAATGCCGACTTCGATCGGCGGGGAATCCTGGATCGTGGGCACGCGGTAATCGAGCATGTTGGCGGTGAGGAGGAGGCCTCCATAATAAGCCGTTTCTTCGCTTAAAGCCTGGCCCATGCCCATCCACACCGAGCCCTGCACCTGGCCCTCGACCGTGAGCCGGTTGAGCGCACGGCCGCAATCGTGCGCGACCCACACCTTGTCGACGGTGACGACACCGGTCTCCTCGTCGACGCTGACCTCGACCACCTGAGCCGAATAGCTGTAGCCCATGGTGCCGCCGATCGCGGCGCCGCGATATTTCTTGCCGCCATGGGATTCGGGGATCGTCGAATAGGTGCCAGTGACGGTGATCGTGCCGGTGTCCTTGAGCGCTTCGGTGACGACCTCGTTGAAGGTGAGGCCTTTGTCCTGCGCGCCGGCGCGATAGAGTTCGCCCAAACACTCGATCTCGCCCGGCTTGGCTTCGAGTTTTCGCGCTGCCGCGGCGATCAGCACGGCTTTGAGGTTCTGCGCTGCGTCGATCGCGGCATTGCCGACCATGAAGGTGACGCGCGAGGAATAGGAGCCGTTGTCCTTCGGCACCACGTCGCTGTCGCCGGTGACGATGCGGATGCGCGACAGATCGAGACCCAAAACCTCGGCGACGCTCTGCACCAAAACGGTCGACGAGCCCTGGCCGATGTCGGCGGCGCCGGTGAGCAGCACGATCGAGCCGTCGAAATCGAGCTTGAGCTTGACCGTCGCGTGCGGCTCGCCGGTCCAGTTCACCGGCTTCGAAGCGCCGCTGATGTAATGCGAGCAGGCGAAGCCAAGGCCTTTCCTAATATGGCCTTTGCTGGTGCCGGCGCCGTTCGGCAGTTTGCCTTTGCGTTGTTTCCAGCCGCTCGCCTTCTCGACCCAATCGACACATTCGGGCAGGCCGTAGCTGTTCACCATCAAATCGTTGTCGGTGTAGCTCGGCGCCTTGAGGTAATTGGCGCGGCGAACGGCGATCGGATCGATGCCCATCTCGTGCGCCATCTGATCGACCAGGCTCTCGAACGCAAAGCGCACGTCGACGGTGCCGTGGCCGCGGAACGCGCCGCAGGGCGGCGTATTGGTCATCACGCGCTTGCCGATGTATTTCACGTTGTGCAGGTCGTAGATCGCGTACAGCATCGAGCCGGCATAAAGGATGGTGACGACGCCGTAGCCCGAATGGGCGCCGCCGCGCTGGATGCACTCGCACTCGACGCCGGTGATGCGGCCGTCCTGGCGCATGCCGATCTTGAGCCGGATGTCGGTCTCCGGCCGGCCGCGATGGGTGATGAACGTCTCCTCGCGGTTGACCATGATGCGCACGCAGCCGCCGGCCTTGCGCGCAAGCAGCGCCGCGATCAATTCGACATTGAGCGCCTCGGTGCGGCAGCCGAAGCCGCCGCCGACATGGGGCTTGATCACGCGGATGCGCGACATGTCCATGCCGAGGATTTGCGACAGCATGAGGTGCACGTAGTACGGCACCTGCGTCGAGGCGTGCACGGTGATGCGGTCGCGCACGACGTCATAGTCGGCGAGCGCGGCGTGCATTTCCATCTGGTTCTGACACACCTCGGCGCAATTGTAGGTGTTTTCGCGCACGAGATCGGCGGCGACAAATGCCGCTTCGACATCCCCAAGTTCAAAAAAAACGTCGCGCTCGATGTTGTGCGGGCGGCAATCGTGGATATCGATGGCGTCCGGCGCCATCGCTTCGTGAGACGTATGATAGGCGGGCAGCTCGCGAACCTTGAGCTTGATGCGCCGCAGCGCCTCCTTCGCGGTCGCGTCGTCGATCGCCGCAACGGCGGCGACCGGCTCGCCGCGGTAGCGCACGCGGTCGCGCGCCAGCGGATGCTCGCTGCGGGCGGTCGGAAGCACGCCAAAAGCCTTGTCGCAATCGGCGCCGGTGACGATCGCCTTCACGCCCGGAAGTTTTGCCGCCGCGGCGACGTCCACATCGAGGATCTCGGCATGCGAATAGGGACTGCGGAAGATTCGCCCGGCGAGCATTCCCGGCACGATGAAATCGGCGGTGTACTTGGCGCGTCCGGAGACTTTTTCCGGGCCGTCGACCATCGGCACGTAGGCGCCGATCGTATGGGCCGGTACGATCTCGTTCACGGCGACGCTCCCGCGGCGTGCAGCTCGGTCGCATGCTTCACGGCCTCGATGATTTTGACGTAGCCGGTGCAGCGGCAAATGTTGCTGCCGAGCGCGTCGCGAATCTCGTCCTCGGTCGGACGCGGGTTACGCCGCAGCAGGCCGGCCGACGCCATGATGAATCCCGGCGTGCAATAACCGCACTGCGAGCCGAGCTTTTCATGGAAGCCGCGTTGCACGGCGGACAAATGGCCGTCGCTCGCGAGCGATTCGATCGTATCGACCCGGCGGCCGTCGATCACGGCCGCAAGCGTCAGGCATGACAATCGCGGCAGATCGTCGACCAGCACGGTGCAGGCGCCGCATTCGCCGCCGTCGCAACCCGTTTTCGTTCCGGTCAGCCCGACGATTTCCCGCAAATAATCCAGCAGCAAGACGTTGTCGGGCACCGCGTCGGTGCGGGCGCGGCCATTGAGCGTAAGCTGAAGAATGCGCGCCATACGATGTTTCGACCGCGTTGCGAAGGGCTCCGTTCCAATACCAATAACCGCCAGCCCGTTCAAACCAGGTGCGGCATTCAGAGCGAGTATTGCTCTTTGCGCCCGCGGGCGCTTTTGCCGGCATGAGCGCAGGCTACGCCCGCGCCTTCACTGCACCTCGAAACGCCGCGTGACTTCGCGCGGGATAGGGTGCGATTTGATGACGGACGGATCGGCGGCATCGCGTATCGCCCATACCCGAGTCTCGCGGCCCTCGACCGCGAGCGCGCCGCGCACCAGGAGCTGGTGCTCGATATCGAAACTCGAACGGCGGAACGCGCTGATCTGCGACGTCAGCTCAACAACGTCGCCGAACCGTGCCGGAGCAAGAAAGCGCGCACTGGCGTCGACCACGGGGATGCCCATGATGCCGAAGGCGGAGCCGAGGTCGTGCGGCTTCACGCCAAGCGTCGCCTCCAAAACGGCCCAGGTGCCCCAATCGAAGAATTCGAAGAAGCGGCTGTTGAATACGATGCCGGCCGGGTCGCAATACCCCCATTCAATCGCGAACTGTCGTCGGCTGAGGAGATTGGCCATAGCCCGGCATGATCCATTGCACAGCGATCGAAGCGCGAAACGTGTCGGCGGTCAACCAGAGCATGATCCGGAAAGAGCCTGCCCCGGACTTGATCCGGGGTGGAAGCCGGTTTTCCGAGAAGATCATGCTCAATCAAAATTCCACCCCAAGAATGAAGAATAAGAATCATGACGGGCGAGCTTGCGCCCGCCCGTCACGTTCTCAGCGCTGCTACCCGCGGCTGGGAACCAGGATCAAATCCGGCACCGGTGCGATGCCGGTAGCGGCCTCAGCATCCGGGCCAACCTGATCTTGGCGATCGTCACATCCGGCAGAGCCAAACGCGAACGATCTGGCAGTGAGGATACCGCTCCGATTGCCGGACACAAGTTAAAGCGTGCATGGGCGGGCGCGTGCTGCGTTTGTGGATAACACCGGGGATTTGTTCGATGCGCGAGCATGTCAGCTGACCGGCAATAGCCGATTCATCGCGTTCGGCGCACGCCTTGACGCTCGGCGCGCGAACCACCAAGCTTGGCGCATGGCGGATTATTCGACGTCGGCGATTGCGGTCCGCGGCTGCCGCATCCGGCTCATGCGCGGCGGCGCGGGTAGCCCGCTTGTTGTTCTGCATGGCGCGTCCGGCGCAAATTGGCTGCCGTTCATGCAAGACCTTGCGCAAAAGTTCGACGTGATTGCTCCGGAACATCCGGGCTTTGGCGAATCCGACACGCCGGACTGGCTCGATAATATTCACGACCTCGCCTATTTCTATCTCGACGTCCTGGAGGAGCTGAAGCTCTCCGGCGTGCACCTCGTCGGACTGTCGCTCGGCGGCTGGATTGCCGCCGAACTCGCGGTGCGCTCTACGCAAAGGCTTGCCTCGCTCACGCTTGCGGGCGCGGCCGGTCTTTTCGTCCCCGGCGTCGAACAGATGGATCCGTTCCTGCGCACCGACGAGCAACGCCTGCGCGACTTCTTTCACGACCAGAGCAAGGCGGACGAGATCGTCGCGCACACGCTGCGCCCGGAATTGGAAGACGTCGCGCTCAAGAACCGCGCCACCGTCGCCAAGCTGACCTGGCAGCCGCGCAGCCACGATCCGCATCTTTCCAAATGGCTGCACCAGATCGACGTGCCGACGCTGCTCATCTGGGGCGATCACGATCGGATGTTCCCCAAGGAGCATGCGCTCGCCTATCAGAAATCGATTCCGGCTGCGAAAGTGGTGATCGTTCCGCAATGCGGCCACGTTCCGCAGATCGAGAAGCCGGATGCTTTTCTAGCCGCGCTGAAAACCTTCCTCGGCGCACCCCCTCCCTACCCTCCCCCGCGCGCGGGGGAGGGTAGGGAGGGGGCAGCGGCGTGAGGTGCGCCACATGAAATTCTTCAACTTCCATCTCATGCCCTATGCCCACGCCGATCTCGACGCGATCGCCCGCAATGGCTCCGCCTGGGTGACGTTCTCGAACCGCCACTATGACCCGGAACAGGGCGCCGAGCTCTATCACGACTATCTCGATCAGATGGAATTCGCCGATCAGCTCGGCTTCGACGGCGTATGCCTCAACGAGCACCATCAGACCGCCTATGGCATGATGCCGATTCCCGGCGTGCTCGCCGGCGCGCTCGCCCGCAGCGTCAAGCGCGCCAAGCTCGCCATTCTCGGCCGCGCGCTGCCGCTTGTGAACAATCCGCTGACGATCGCGGAAGAATACGCCATGCTCGACAATCTCACGCGCGGCCGGCTGATCGCCGGCTTCGTGCGCGGCATCGGCGCCGAGTATCACGCGATGGGCATCAATCCGGCCTATTCGCAGGAGCGTTATGCCGAGGCGCACGATCTCATCGTGCGGGCGTGGACCGAGCCGGGGCCGTTCGCTTTTTCCGGCAAGCACTAACAGTTCCGCTACGTCAACCCGTGGCCGCGGCCTTATCAGACGCCGCACCCGCCGATCTGGATCCCCTCGCAGGGCTCCGGCTCGACGATCCGCTGGGCGGCGCGCATGCGCTACACCTATTGCCAGACGCTGAGCCCGATCGCGGCGGTGGCGCGGTTTTTTCAGTTGTACCGCGACGAGGCGGAAAAGGCCGGCTATGAGGCCTCGCCCGATCAGCTCGCCTGGTCGAACACCATCTATGTCGGGGAGACGGATAAAAAGGCGGTGCGCGAGGCCCGCCCGCATCTCGAAGCGCTGGTCAATTCCTTCTTGAAAATGCCGACCGAGATGCTGCTGCCGCCGGGCTACACCGACGCCGCCTCGATGAAGCGCGTGCGCGGCGTCAAGGTCACCGGCAAGACGCAATCGATCGAGGAGCTGATCGCCGCGGGCGTGGTGATCGTCGGCGGCCCGGAGACGGTCCGCGAAAAGCTCGCCGCGTATCAGGACCTCGCCGGCTTCAACACTTCGCTGACCAAGACCCAGTTCGGCACCATGCCGAACGAAATGGCGCGCGCCAACATGACGGCCATCGCCGAGGAAATTCTCCCCGCTTTCCGCGACCGGGCGCCGCAGCGCACGCCGAAGGCCGCGGCGGAGTAGTTTCTTCATCCTCACCCGCAAAAGCGGGAGAGCAGGAGGGTCGCGGGACACGACGTATTTGCATCCGCTCGTCCCCGCGAAAGCGGGGACCCAGCACTGGGTTCCCGCGTTCGCGGGAATGAGCGGAAAAATACGGCGGTGACTTGATTTTCCCCTCCCGGTGCTCCGAACCCTAATCACCCAAAACCCCACGACACCACCGTCGCCAGTTCGGTGCGGCGCACCGTCCATTCGATATGCGTCGCCGGCGCGATGCGCCGCGGGCCGCCGGCGATCACCTGCTTCTGCGCCGTGAGCCGCTGCGACGGCGGCACAAAGGGCAGAGCGCGCACGAAACACCCGGTCGGCTCGCCGAGACAGCACCGATGCCGCTTGCAGGCCGGGCGCGAGCAGCGGCGCCATAGCCTGAGAACGTCGCAATAAAGCCGGTGCGTCGCGACATGCGCGGCGTCGATCTCGGCCTTGCCCTGTTCGAAGCTGCGCCGTTTGAGGAAGTTTTGCTTGTTGGATGATTCGTTGCGTTGTGAGGGCATGTTGGTCTCTCGTTGCTTTGCGCGATTAGCAAAACCTGAGTCCGTCATCCTGAGGTGCGAGCGGAGCGAGCCTCGAAGGACGACGGCCCCGGCGCCTCGGCCGCATCCTTCGAGGGCCGCTTCGCGGCCACCTCAGGGGCTGTGAATATTTTGTCGGTGCGCAGTATAGCCGGATGCGGATGGAATGTGATTCCCTGCGATCGTTGATTTGCAGGAGGCGGTGATGGCCGGCGAGGAACTGTTTGGAGAAC
>Ga0181536_10005082_pt1 | contig 13644 bp, 11 predicted proteins | sample PEATcosm2014_Bin_41_FD_121105 | JGI IMG/M metagenome (GOLD analysis project Ga0181536, IMG submission 121105) | Peatland microbial communities from MTU Mesocosm Facility, Houghton, MI, USA - PEATcosm2014_Bin17_60_metaG | ecosystem: Environmental > Terrestrial > Soil > Wetlands > Peat | place...
AGGCGTTCGAGCGTTTTCTCAAAAAAAATCGTCCGGCGTGGGTGCCGAAAGCCAAGATGTCCGCGCTGGAAGGCGTCGAATTGATTCACCAGGCCGGCGGCCTCGCCGTCATGGCGCATCCCGGTTTGAACCGCACGGATGAAATCATTCCCGCGCTGGTGGACGCCGGGCTGGACGGCATTGAATGTTTTCATACCAAACACTCGACGAACACCGCCGAGCGCTATCTGGAAATTGCCGACAAATTTAATCTGCTCGTGACAGGCGGCTCCGATTGCCACGGCTTCAGCAAGGGCAAACCGCTCATCGGCACCGTCAAACTGCCTTACGAACTCGTGGAAAAATTGAGGTCGAGGGTCGAAAGTCGAAGGTCGAGAGCAGAAATTCCGCACTCCGCACCCCGCACTCCGCATTAACCCATGGGACTCTTCCAGAAATTCCGCGCCGGCCTGCAAAAAACCCACGGCAAGCTGGCGCACGAAATCAAACGCATTGTCACGCGTTCGCCCAAGCTCGATGCGGCGTCACTCGAGGAACTTGAAGCCGCGCTCATCGCCGCCGATCTCGGCGTGGCCGTAACCGCGCAAATCGTCGCCGCCGTGAAGCACGCCTACGAAACCCAGGGCGGCGCGGGGCTGGACGTGTTTGCCATCGCGCGACGCGAAGTTGAAACCAGTCTCGCGGCGAACAAATCCAATTTAATCAAGGCCGCGCACGGCCCGACGGTGGTTTCCGTGGTCGGCGTCAACGGCACGGGCAAGACCACCACGGCGGCCAAGCTCGCGCATCTGATTCAAGCGCAGAAAAAAACCGCGTTGCTGGCCGCGTGCGACACCTTCCGTGCCGCCGCCATCGAACAAATCAAACTGTGGGGGCAGCGGTTGAAGGTTGAAGTCATCGCCGGCGCTTACGGCGCGGATGCGGCGTCGGTGGCGCACGACGCCGTCACTGCCGCGCAGGCACGCAAAACGGATTACCTGTTCATTGACACCGCCGGCCGGTTGCACACCAAGCACAATTTGATGCAGGAATTGCAGAAGTTGCACCGCGTCATCGGCCGGCAACTGCCCGGCGCGCCGCACGAAGTGTTGCTGGTGCTCGACGCGACGACCGGCATGAACGCGCTGAACCAAGCGCGCGAGTTCAACAAGGCCGTGCCGCTCACCGGGCTGGTGGTGACCAAGCTCGACGGCACGAGCAAGGGCGGCATGGTGGTGGCCATCCAGAAGGAGCTCGGCCTGCCCATCAAATTCATCGGCCTCGGCGAGCAGCCGGACGATTTGCAGCCCTTCGACGCGAAACAATTCGCGCAGGCATTGTTTGAGGAATGAGTATTCACCCGTGGTTGATTTTCATTCCGGCTGGCCAGACCTTTCCATTTGAGCCTTTTCCCGTCGGCGGCTACGATGCGCGGCAATGTCTGACGCCCAATTCATGCGTTTCGCCCTCCGGCTCGCCCGGCGCGGCTGCGGCACGACATCGCCGAACCCGATGGTGGGGGCGGTGTTGGTGAAGGGCGGCAAAATCATCGGACGCGGTTGGCATCGGCGCGCGGGCGGGCCGCACGCGGAAATTGAAGCGCTTCGTGACGCACAAAAAAGTGGTCATAATCCGCGCGGCTCGACGCTTTTCGTAACGCTCGAACCCTGTTGCACGCACGGACGCACACCACCTTGCACGGACGCGATTATCGCGGCGGGAATCAAACGCGTCGTCATCGGTGCGACGGATCCAAATCCAAAACACGCGGGAAAGGGATTCAAAATTTTGAAGCGCGCGGGAGTTGAAGTTTTTGGACTGCGCCGACGTGTCGGCGCTTTGAAAAGCGGTGACATGTCACCGCACCCCAAATTCGGCTCACGGGGACGCTCGCCCCACCAAAAAATTGCCGACGAGTGCGAAAAACTGAACGAGGTCTTCAATCACTGGATTGTTCACCGCACACCGTTCGTCACGGTGAAGGCGGCCATGACGCTGGATGGCAAAATCGCCACCGCCAGTGGCGAATCGAAATGGATCACGGGTGAAAAAGCACGCGCTTATGGCATGAATTTGCGGCAAGGGACGGATGCGGTTCTGGTCGGCATCAACACGATTTTGGCGGACAACCCGAGCCTGACGGCGAGGACGAAGATGGAGGATGGAAGATGGAAGATGGGGAAGCCGGTTCGGAGAATTGTCTTGGATTCGATGGCGCGGACGCCGTTGAACGCGAAAGTGGTTAGCGACAAATCGGCGGCGTCGACCACCATTGTTGTGAGCTCACATGCACCAAAAGACCGCGTCGCCGCGCTGGCCAAGCGTGTCAATATCATCGTTGCACCCATCGCCAAACCCTCGCCACCCGCCACTCGTCACCCGTCACTCGACCTTCGTTGGCTCATGCGAAAGCTGGGCGTGGAAAACGTGACGAGCCTGCTCGTGGAAGGCGGCGGGGAAGTGAACGCTTCGTTTTTGCTCGGTGGTTTGGCGCAAAGCGTCGCGTTTTTTTATGCACCGAAAATTTTGGGCGGACGCGATGCGCACAAGGCCGTCGCCGGCGAAGGCGCAAAGAGTTTGACTGATGTAATTCAGCTTCGCGACGTTGAATGGAAGCGGCTCGGACCGGATTTGTTGCTGACAGCGCGGGTAAGGTAGGGTAGGCGTCTCGCCTGCCCAGCAGCTCTCGGTCGGGAGAGCAACGCGTCTGCGAAGCCGACGCGGGCAGGCGAGACGCCTGCCCTACTCTGGTGAAAGAAGGCATTCGACAAACTAACCGCACATCGGCATGACAGACCCAATGTTTTGCTATCCGTCAAACTTTCTGGCGTGCTGCACAAAAAAAACCTAAATTTTGGAGTCAGGCGAGACGCCTGACCTACTTTATGTTCACAGGCATTGTCGAAGAAGCCGGAACCGTCGAGCGCATCAAACCGGCGGCGAAGTCCATTGAACTGACGGTGCGCGCCGGCGTGACCGGTCGCGGTTTGAAGCTGGGTGGCAGCCTGGCGGTGAACGGCTGTTGTCTGACGGCGGTGAAGGTGGCCACGCGCGGGAAATTCAAGCTCGCCCGATTCGATCTGCTCCAGGAAACGTGGCGGCGCACCAACCTGCAATTTGCCAAGCCCGGTTCGCTGGTGAACCTGGAGCGGCCCTTGCGCGCGGACGGTGAGTTCGGCGGGCATTTCGTGACCGGCCACATTGACGGCGTCGGCAAAATCATCCGTTGGGAACGTGCCGGGCAGGACCACGTGCTCGACATCGCCGGCCCGCCGGAAGTGATGCGTTACATTGTTTTCAAGGGTTCGGTGGCGGTGGACGGCATCAGTCTAACAGTGGCAGGCGTGCAGAAAAAAAACTTTCGCATCTGGATCATTCCGCACACCTACGAAATCACGGCCTTGCGGGAGCGAAAAGTGGGTGACGCGGTGAACCTGGAGGCCGACCTGCTGGGCAAATACGCGGAAAAGTTCATCGCGGCGCGCGGCAGGCGTTGACCTGAACGGGTCGCAATTGCCGACACGGGTTGTTTGTGGCGGAAGAAAGTGCGATGTTGACCAGACGGCCTTTCCCACAAAGTGAAAATGCGCGAAAGTGAGACAGTGAAAACAGAAAAAACGGACCCGGCTTTAAAGTCCTTGCCGCCCGCGGTCCAGCGCCCGAAAAAGGGCGGGACACTGGCCGACCTGCTCGACTGTCACACGAGGGTGGGCGCGCTTTGGAACCCGGAGGGTGGCCGGATTCGTTGCGTGGCGTGCGGTCATCGGTGTCTGATTGCGCCCGGCCGGCGCGGGATTTGCAAGGTGCGCTTCAATGACGGCGGCCAGTTGCGCGTGCCATTTGGTTATACCGCCGGTGTGGCCTGTGATCCGGTGGAGAAAAAGCCGTTCTTCCACGTGCATCCCGGCAGCGATGCGCTTACCTTCGGCATGTTGGGCTGCGATTTTCATTGTTCGTATTGCCAGAACTGGGTGACGAGCCAGGCGCTGCGCGACGAAGCGGCGTCCGCGCCTTTCCAGACGGCCACCCCGGAAGAATTGGTGAGCGCCGCCCGACGGCACGGCGCGCAATTGGTGGTGTCGAGTTACAACGAACCGCTCATCACCGCCGAATGGGCCGTGGCCGTCTTCCAACCAGCCAAGGCGCAGGGCCTGCTGTGTGCCTTTGTTTCCAACGGTAATGCGACGCCGGAAGCACTCGATTTTCTCCAGCCGTGGATTGTGGCTTACAAGGTGGACTTGAAAGGTTTTGACGACCGCCGCTACCGGACGCTCGGCGGCACGCTCGACCACGTGACCGACACCATCAAAATGGTCCACCAACGCGGCATCTGGCTGGAAGTGGTGACGCTCATCGTGCCGGGTTTTAACGACGACCCGAAGGAACTCCGGGACATCGCCCGGTTTCTCGTTTCGGTGAGCCGCGACATTCCGTGGCACGTCACCGCCTTCCATCCGGACTACAAAATGACCAGCCCGCGACCGACGCAGGCCGACGACTTGTTGCGCGCAGCGGAGATTGGAACCGAAGCCGGTCTGCGTTTCGTTTATGCCGGCAATGCGCCTGGCCGGGTTGGCCAATGGGAAAACACGCGCTGCCACGGTTGCGGTGAAACTCTGATTGTCCGCAGCGGCTATTTGATCCAGGAATACAAAATTACTTCCCACGGCACGTGTCCGCGCTGCGGCGTAGTGATCCCCGGCCTTTGGCCAGCGGACGGCCCGGCCGCCGGCCAACACCGCCTGCCGCGCCGGGTGAACTTGAAATGAAACTGCACGCCCAGTTCAAGCCCGCAACGGGAACCGCGGCGGTGCGTCTGCCGGCGGTGGCGGGACAATTTTATCCGGAGAACCCAAAAGACCTGCGGTCAATGGTAAATGGTTTTCTGGCGGCCGCGAAAATCGTCTCTGACAAAATTCCGAAAGCCATCATTGCGCCTCATGCCGGTTACCCATATTCCGGCCCCATCGCCGGCGCGGCCTACGCCTGCCTGGCGCGCGGGCATGGCGCACTCAAGCGCGTGGTGCTGCTGGGGCCGTCGCACTTCGTGGCGTTTTCTGGACTGGCGGCCAGCAGCGCGGCGTTTTTCCAATCGCCTCTGGGCCCCATCCCCGTGGATGAGGAGGCGCTTGCGCGGGTCCGCGCGTTGCCGCTGGTAACGACGCTGGATGCCGCGTATCAGCGCGAACACAGCCTGGAAGTGCATCTGCCGTTTCTGCAAATCGCGCTGGACGAATTCAAACTGGTCCCGCTGGTTGTGGGCGACGCCGCGCCGAATGAGGTCGGAGCGGTGTTGAACAAACTCTGGGGCGACAAGGAAACCTGCATCGTCGTCAGCTCGGACCTGAGTCACTACCAAGATTATCAGACGGCGCAACAAATGGACCGTGAGACGGCCCGCGCCATCGAGTCGTTGACCTGGGAGAAACTCGACGCCAACCAAGCCTGCGGTTGCCAGCCGATTCGCGGACTCCTGTGCGCGGCAAAGGAACGCGGCCTGCGGTGCCGCACCGTGGATTTGCGGAATTCCGGCGACACTTCGGGCGGGCGCGACCGCGTGGTGGGCTACGGCGCCTTCGTCCTCACGGAAGACTGAACGGCGCGACACGAATTTCACGAATTGATGCGAATGTGCCGGCTGGTTTTCTGGCGGCTGGCGGGAAAACACTCCATTGACTTCTACCATTGTGGGGTGTTCACTCGGCCAACGAGGTTGCCATGCAACGATTCATCAGAAGTTATTGGTTCCTAGTTCTGTGCGCTGGCCTGCTGAGGACCTACTCGGTTTGTTGGGGTGGTGAAACCAATGATCAACCCGCCACAGTGAAGCCTACGTTATCGCTGCCGCCGATTTTCATCCGTTTCATTGAAGAAAAGCGCGCGCTGGCGGAGAGTATCTGCAAGAAGCACGACCAGCAATTATCCCCAGTTGCAATGGACTTCTTCGCTGCGGCACAGAAGGGCGATTGGGTGACCACAAGTAACCTGTTTTTTACGATCGCAAATGCAAGCCGTTCACCCTCCGGCGCCTGGTCTCCACCCCTGTTTTGGGGGCCGATTTCAGAAGCATACGGAACTTATGAATTGGTCCACAGTTGGAGTCCAGAGTTCTTGGAACAGTTTGGCGATGGAATTGTGAAAAGTATTCCTGCCGGCAGTATCTACTTCGGCGGATCGGAAGCGGGAAGGTTCACTGTATCCCTGTTCAGCCAGTCGCACAGTCAGGGACGCCCTTTCTTCACGCTGACACAAAATGCGTTATCCGACTCCTCATATCTCACCTACATCCGGGATATGTACGGCGACAAGCTCAACCTTCCGGATGACAACGACATTGGAAAGTGCATGGAGGAATATAAAAAGGACGCACAGGCACGGCTGGAGCACGACCAGACATTTCCATCAGAACCCCGCCAGATCAGGCAAGGCGAGGATGTGCGGATGGTGGACGGGAAAATTCAAATCAACGGCCCAGTCTGTGTGATGGCGATTCATGCCTTGGTCATCAAACTCATTATGGACCGGAACCCTGCCCGGGAATTTTATTACGAAGAAAGTTACGAACTTGAGACGATTGATCCTTTGCTTACACCTCGCGAGTTCATTTTCAAAATCAACCGTCAACCGGTAGGAACGATTCCCCCGGAGACCGTGCGCGCCGGCCGTGAATTCTGGACGCACAAGACGGACGCTTGGCTTGGCCCCTGGCTGAAAACAAATACTACAATTATCGAAATCACCAATTTCGTGAAAAGAACGTATGTCCTAAATGAGTTTAAAGAATTCAAGGGCAACACCCGGTTTATACGCGATTCCGAAGCCAGATATGCGTTCGCCAATTTGCGTTGTGCCATCGCTGGACTCTATGCCTGGCGCGCGACCCATACGAAGGATCCTGCGGAACGGCAGCGGATGTTGGCCGAAGCTGACTTCGCTTTTCGTCAGGCGTTCGCCATCTGCCCATCCAATCCCGGAGTCGTGATGCGTTATGCGAATCTGCTGATTGCTGGGGGGCGAATATCCGACGCTTTGAATGTCGTGAACGTCGGTTGTGAACTCTACCCGGAACATCCGGCGATGAATGACCTTCTTCAACAGCTTAGCGTCATGAAGGCGCGCAAGAGGTCCACCCAATAGACGGGTATTTCTTTGCGGCTTTGTGTCTTCGTGCTGAAAAATTTGCAACCTTTCGCATAAACCGTTACTCGCCGGAAACCGTCACCACAACGGTGCGGCGGCGCGGTTTGATGTCGCATTCCAGATGGAAGATTTGCTGCCAGGTACCCAGCACCGGTTTCCCGCCGGCCACCGGCACGGTCAATAAAGTCGTACAAGCTGACCGAACATCTGAAGCAGAAGTACCCTCGCCGTGAGTCAGGTCCGGCTTGCTTCCAAAGGCGCGAAAATTTCGGTTCCGTTTTTTTCGGGCGGCGCAAAGTCCGCGCCACAGTGCTCGCATTTTTCACGATCAATCGACCGGAGCTTTTCGCAGTTCGGGCAAGGCTCTTGTGCCGGCCATTCCTGGACACTCAAGAACGCCACGAATCCGGGGATGCCGCAGAACAAATGGAACACCGCCCAACCCAGTTGCGCCCTGATGTCAAAGTTGTGGTGCCAAGCCAGCCATAAACCAAGCGGGACCCAAACAACCGCCGCAGCCGCGAGGCTGATCAACACCAGTTTCCACGGCAGCTCCAGCGGCTCTGGACGGTCATCTAAATAGATACCTGCCCAAAGCCCCGGAGGCATGAGCAAACTCAATAGTTTTGCCCTGAGAGAATATCCGTTCCCAGGCGGGTTCAGGTTTGGCAAATCGACGCTCTTGAACATGCCCTGCTCGCTGTCAATCCAAGCCACATGCGTCGGAAGCTTCCACCCCGCCTTTTTGTTCGCGCCATAAGGCGGAGCAACCCAGAGCGCACACTGCCCTGGTTTTTCCAGGAAGGAAACCCGGACGTGCCCGTAGTCTGGATAAGCCTGGTTGTAGGGCGTCTTCCAGACCACTTTGCCTTCGGGTGTGAGCAGACGGATATGGCGTTTGGTGACCACGACCGTGTAATCCCAGTCGGCTCCGTTCAGGAATACGTCCGTTGCGCCAAGAATGGTTTCGTCCTTTTCAGTGGTAAACAGGGTGTTAATCGCGCGATTCTGGAGGTCTGCCCGGTAAATGGCAGTGGCTGTCCGGAGGGTTCGCAAAGGAACCGGCGGATAGCGGTCTCGTTCCGGAGCATTGAAGCGATCACCGCCCCCCGAGAGATCGTCTGCGAAACCGTTCGGGCCAACACTCCCGATGAACCGCCGTGTCGCGATATCGTAGCCGACCAACCGTCCGTACCGGTTCCAATAGTACCAAATCGTGTCCGGAGTTGCCTGCCAAAAAGTGAAAAAGGTTGGGGGATTCCGCCTCCTCAGGCTCGGTTTTTCCCAGTCCATCGGAATCGAGGTCGTATTACAGGCACGCCGATTAAACTCCTCCGATTCGATCATGCGTCCGGTCTTTGCATCTATAAGCGGCTTTCCATCGAGGTCAACGAATTCCGGCGGTCTGCGGCCTCCCTGGATTTTTTTGTAGATCGTGCCGTCTTTGGTCATCACATACATCGCCCATCGGTCCGAGTTGAATAAATTCGGAATCAAATTGGCAAGCAACACAAACACAATGAAGGCGACGACACCGGCGCCCACAGTGATGGAGGCCGTCAGTCCCAGTTTTCCCAGTGCCGGCTGGCCCTTGTAGTAGCCATCGCTATGAAAACCACCCCAAACAGCTGCTGCCAGGATTGCGATACCGATGAGCATGGCCACGAGAATCTGCCAGAATCGCCAGTTCGGTGCGACATTCGCCAGAAGTACCATGAAGGCCAGACCCAGACCGAATGTCCGGCTGGCGTACCATCGTGCCTGTCGCAGAACGGTCAGCATTCCGGCAAAATAGAAAGCGATCCCCGCGAGGAACAACCAGGCGATCGGCAGTACCATTCCCCACTCGAAAGGCGCTGCGACGTGCCTCGGAATCCCTGCCCAGGCGATAAAGCACACCAGCGGCAAGCCTGCCGCCACAATGTAAATACCCAACCCGGCGATGACTTTGCCGAAGAAAATTTGGGTGGGGCTAATCGGACGATGGACCAGAAATGCCCACAGATCTCGATGCCTTTCATTGAAGATTTGCATCCACCCCAACACGGCGCCAAAGATGACGCACAACCAAGCGGTTCCCACAAATATAAGCCCCGACCCGACCGGCTGCAGGTGGTAGCCCTCCAGACTCCTTAATCCCAAGAGGACATCTTTCATCATCACGGCGTAGTCGCGCCACGACCACACCACCAGCACGGTAAAAACAACGAAGCCGAGCACAGCCAGCTTCAAATTCTCGCGCAGTTCTTTTCGAATCAGTGCTTTCATGGTTGTACCTCCGTTTCCGACAGAATGAACGATTTCTCGCCGCGTTCGCCCAGATAGCTGATAAACGCGTCCTCCAGGCTGATGGGTGCCATCTCCATCTGTAACGGTGCAAGCGCTTGCAGTGCCTGTTCGATGGCTCGGCTGTAATGAACACAAGTGACTCGAAGCTCTCGCTCTGTTCGAAACGCCTGAAGCAACCCCGGTATTTTTGGCAGGGCCGGCGGCACGCCTGAAAATCGGAGGTGCACCTCTTTGACGCTGCCCCGGAACGCCTCGACCGGGCAACAGGCGCGCAGGACACCATGATCCAGAACGGCAATATAATCCGCCACCCGCTCGACATCGGCCAGTTGGTGCGAGGAGAAGAAAATCGTCCGGTCCGACCGGCGGGTGAGGTAGATCATTGATTCAACCAGCGACCGGCGCGCCACCGGGTCCAATCCCATCGCCGGATCGTCCAGAATCAGCAGCTCGGGTTCCGGCGCCAGCATCAGGCCCAGACAAAGGCCGGCCCGCTCGCCCCGTGACAGGTCCTTCACCCGCGCCGCCGGCTTGAGGCTGAAGTGCCCGATGACTCCACGAAAGATTTTTTCATTCCAGCGCGGATAAAATTGCGATTGGAACCCGCCACATTCCTTGACACTCATCCAGCCGTAAAGCTGGTGTTCCTCGGTCAAATAACCGATGCGCTCCCGGGCTTCCGGCGGCAGGGCGCGGATGTCATGACCCAGGATGCTGCCCTCACCGCGGGTCGGTTCGAGCAGTCCCAGCAGCATGCGGATGGTGGTGGTTTTGCCGGAACCGTTCCGGCCCAGAAACGCAAGCACACAACCGCGCGGTACCTCCAGATTCAGATCATAAACGGCCGGCTTGGCGCCAAAATACTTTGTCAAGCCGCGTGTTTGAATAACGGGTTGTTCATTCATCGTTCCGGCTCCCTCCTTTCCGGGGTTTCCATTGGCCGAGTTTTTTCTCAAAGGCCTCCCGCAGTTCCAGCGGGGTGAAATCCAATACCATCGCCTCACCGATCACCGCATCCATCAGCGGCTCCAGCCGGCGCCAGCCCTCCTCGCGCATGAACATCTTGCGTTTGCGGGTGACGAACACCCCCCGACCGGCCCTGGATTCGATCAGCCCTTCCCGGGCCAGATCGGCATAGGCTCGGGCGACGGTGTTGGGATTGATGACCAGCCGCTCCGCCAGCGCGCGGATGCTCGGCAACTGGTCATCCACGGCCAGCCTGCCGGAAGCAACGGCCATACGCACCTGATCCGTGATCTGCTTGTAGATCGGCGTGTTCGACCCGGTATTGATGTTGAGGTTAATCATCGTCACGGTTGCATATTGTACTAGTACAACTAATACACTAGGACGTTGATGTCAAGTCTTTTTTTTGCGAGTTAGAACCGTCGGGAAGTCGAGTCTTTCAGCGGGTTCTGATGGAAAACGGGCTGGTTTGCAATCCATTATTCTCAAAATATCACTCGCCAGACACGGTCACCACGATGGTGCGGCGGCGCGGCTTGATGTCGCATTCCAGATGGAAGATTTGTTGCCAGGTGCCCAGCACCGGTTTCCGGTCGGCCACCGGCACGGTCAGGGACGGCCCGAGCAGCGTGGCCTGCAAATGCGAATGGCCGTTGCCGTCGTGCCAGGCTTGTTCGTGTCCGTAGTCGCGGCCCGGCGGAATGAGTTTGTCCAGCAGGTCGGGCAGGTCCTCCAACAGGCCCGGCTCGAATTCGATGGCGCCCAGCGCGCCGGTGCTGCCGACGTTGAATATGTGTACCGTACCCGTGTGCACGCCGGAGTCATGGACAATCCGCGCCACGTCCGCCGTCAGGTCGTGCAGATGCCGGTGCCCCCGGGTTTCCAGCAGAATTTGTTTTTGATAAACCATGCCCTTCTCTTGCGCGCAACGGGACCGGAACGCAATGCTTTTCCCAGCCCCGCTTTCCGTGAATCTCCGCAAAAAGAACATACGAAACTTTGTCGCATATGCGACAAAGTTTCGTATTCCCAAGTTCGTGGTTCCGATGACTATGCACCCAAAACATTGCCGCGCCGCCCACTTCATTCCCCGACCGGGGCCAAATCCAGGAGCCGCGTTTGCGGTAGGCGTTCGGCGATGATCAGGTGGGTGAGGTTCACCCAGCGTTGACAGCGGTCGAGCACGATACCGTCGGACGTGGCGATGATTTCGCCGGTGTGCGACAGGACATGGTCAGGGCTGAAGGTCAATTCCACCTCCATGTTCCAGCCGGCGGCGGCAGCGGTTTCAAGGATCAGGGCCTTGAGGCGTCCGCTGTTGGAGACCGGCTGGTCGAGCCACCAGCGGCAGCGGCTGGCGCCCAGGGCCGCGGCGGTTTCGCCGACCAGACGCAGGACGGGAATGGTTTCATTCACTTTGCGATAGCGCCGGTGAATGCCAGCGATGTCCCGGCAGCAACCATCGCGGCACAGCAACACAATCCCGTCGGCCAGCGCGCTTTCGAGGACGGTCAGGACGTTGTAGCCGTCGAGCCAGAGTTCATTTCCGTGAAGCTGGCCGGACTCGACGCGGAGTTTTTGGCGGCGTTGAACATCTTCGTGAGCGCAGGCGTGGCGGGAGACGGCCATGCGCTGGCGGGCGGTGAGGTTGTGGCGGTTGCCCACCAGTTCGACTGCGGAGCGCGGGGCGTAGCCGCGGTCGAGCAGCCAGCAGAGGTCGGCGGCGGCGGTGCGGAGTGCGGGGAGTTGCCGGGCGGCAAAGAGCCGCTCGTCCTGAGGAGCGAGGCCCCGGTGTGTTTGATGCTGTGCCACGGGGGAAATAAAAGTTTTGGTGCGCATAGCAGGACTTGAACCTGCACGGGTTGCCCCACTACCACCTCAAAGTAGCGTGTCTGCCAATTCCACCATATGCGCACCCGCCTTCATAATGAACCAAGTGACGGCACTTTGCGCAAGTTGAATCGAACTCTGTTGAATCGAATTCCCGGCCGCAAAATGCGCCCGTTCCGTTCTAATCCGGGATAATCCATTGCCAGCCGCGCCAGCGGTCCGGATGCGCGGGGGTGAATCCTTCGCCGTGGGTCTTTTCCAGGTCCCATTGCAGGAGGATGCCGACGGTGTTCGCACCGCGCCCGTGCGATCGTATGGCATCCACGCCATGGGCGTAGTCGAACATAATTTTCAAACGGTCGGAGGGCGCGCGATAGAAAATGCCACCGCCCACGCCGGTGAGCGAATTACCGGGCTGCCCCGTGCCGGGCAGATAATCCACGACGGCCGTGGACGCGTTCGCATCAAGGTTCCATCGCTGGCGTTTGTCGAGCGGCAAAAGGTAGTTCGCGTTGAACAACACAAACTGGCGGGCGCTGATTTCCTGAAAATAATAACCGGGCAGCGATAGCGGGAATTCCGACACGAGCGGCAGATACCCGCCGAGCCGGTAGGCGCTGAAACGGTCGGCGTCCACGCTCGTACCGCCCATCAGGCGCACGTAAAAATTCTGCTGGCTCTTGGGCAGTGTGTAGGACAGCGCGGCTTCAGCCCAAAACAGATGTGATTGTTCCTCGGTCTGGTAACTGCCGTTGATTCCATACGACCCGGAATCGGTGCGGAGTTGTCCCTCATACCAGACGGACAATTCCATGGCGAGTGCCGGGAACAGCGTCGGCTCAATGCCGCCCCAGCGCAAACCGGTGCGCACGCTGAATGTCCCGCGTTCCCCCGGCAGTGTGAAGTTGGTGGCCGTGTCATTGCCGCTATCGAAAGTGGAATAGTGCGCCGTGCCGCGCAGGACGAGGTTCAGCGGAATCAGGTCGCCGGGGTTGAACAAATGATAGACGCTCGCCGAGATTTCACCACCGTTGCCCTCGAAAGACTGGTTGGGATAGTACGTGCCGCCGTGGATTTCGTTGTAACTGTCGGCGAAGCCGCCGCCCGCCAGACCGATGGCGAAGTCCGTGTTTGGCCCCAGCCCGTGGACAAAGCCGAATTCGGAATCGAGATATACCGGCGCCACCGCCAGCCGGAGCGTCAGGTTCGTGCGCAGGAAATCCGGCTGGTTGTGATAAAAAAACGCGTAGCCGCTGAACGGCGCGTGGCCCTCAAATGCCTGATTGTAGCCAAGCTGGATCAGGTCGCGCTTGATCGGATCAATTTGCGCGGAGACGAAGATCGGGGCGAACAACGTCAGCCACAGCAGCGCGCGCCCGATTGGTTTCATCGCCGTTTTCGTAACGCAAAGCCGCGCCGCCAGCAAGCGCGAATCCACTC
>Ga0181536_10005085_pt1 | contig 13641 bp, 10 predicted proteins | sample PEATcosm2014_Bin_41_FD_121105 | JGI IMG/M metagenome (GOLD analysis project Ga0181536, IMG submission 121105) | Peatland microbial communities from MTU Mesocosm Facility, Houghton, MI, USA - PEATcosm2014_Bin17_60_metaG | ecosystem: Environmental > Terrestrial > Soil > Wetlands > Peat | place...
GCGCGCGGATTGAATGGCGGGCGCGAGACCGAACAGCAGGGTGGTCAGCAGGCCGACGGCAATCGTGAAAGCGAGGACGCGCTGATCGATGAGGAACTCGGTGCTGATGGGAATGTCGACCGGCGGACGCCAAGCCGCGAGACCATCAACGAACCAGACGGCGACGAGCAGTCCGGCGGCTGCGCCGGCGAGCGAGAGCAGGAGACTTTCCACGAGCAGTTGGCGGGTGAGACGCCACTTGGTTGCACCCAACGCGAGGCGGATGGCGATTTCTTTGCGGCGATCCGCAGCGCGCGCCAGCAGGAGGCTGGCGAGATTGGTGCAGGCAATCAGCCAAAACGAGACCAGCGGCGCCCATGAGGACGGCGGCAAAACCAACGACGGCGCCGCGCAGCGTGGCACCCATGAGACCTGGGGGCGACAGGCGAATACGCAATCCTTCCAGTTCGGGGTGCTGGCGGATTATCTGAGCCGCGACCGTGTTGAGTTCGGCTTCGGCCTGGGCGCTGGCTACCCCCGGTTTCAGGCGGCCCAAAGTCCAGAGGTTCCAGTCGCTCCGCTCGTCGAGCCAGGGATTGCCCGGCTCGATCTGAGGCTCCATGGCAATGGGCACGAAGAATTCCGGACTGAGGATGAGTTCGGTGCCGAAGAAACCGCGCGGCATCACGCCAAGGATGGAGTAGTCGAGCCCGTTGAGCTTTACGGTCTTGCCGGCGATGGCGGGATCGGCGGCGAAACGGCGCTGCCAACTGTCATAGCTGAGGACAACGACGGGATGAGCGCCGGGCTTCTGATCGTCGGCGGGGGTTAGGGTGCGGCCAAAGACGGCTTGGACACCCAGGACTTCGAAGTAATTCCCGCTAACCTCATAGCCCCAGACGTGGGCGTTACTGCCGCCGTAGCTCATGCCCACGGGAGCAGGGCGGTACGCGGCGAGGCCGGAGAGCGAGCGTGTGCGGTCGCGGAAATCCTTGTAGGTGGGATAGGAGTGATTGGAGCCCATCTGGGTATTAAGGAAGACCAGCTCTTGCGGCTGTCTGGCCGGCAATGGGCGCAAGATCAGTTTATTGATGGCGCTAAAGGTGGTGGTGTTGGCGCCGATGCCCAGGGCCAGGGTGAGGATGGCGGCGAACGCGAAGCCGGGGCTTTGACGGAGGCGCCGAAAAGCGAGCCGGAAGTCTTGCAACAGGGAGTCCATACAAGCAACGGCGCAACGGCCAATTATCTCAAGAAGTTGGCATTGCGCCGGAGCGATCGGGTGTCCGGTTGCGGGACGGACGTGTTCAAATACGCGCCTACTTAATCGGTATATTCACCGAGGGTGACGATACGTTGTTGATCGTGACGATGGTGGGCTGCAAGCCGGAGGAAACTCCGGTAGGCACCTGGACGATCAACTCATAGAGCCCGACGACGCCGACTGCGAGGCCGCTGAACTCGACATTGGCGAGCTGGCCCCCGATTGTGAGCGTGGGTGTGAGGCTGGTGGTGGGTTGCGGCGAGGTGCCGGTTGGCACGGGCGTAGGCTGACCGTCGGCCGGCTGGTTGTTTACGGGCCCCATGCCGTTGGCGTAAAGATATAACACCTGGCCAACGCTCGCGGGGTTCGTAGAACTGATGACATTGCCGGATCCGTCGAGCGCCATGGCCAAGGTTTGCTTAGTGCTGGGTTCGACGTACTCGTAGAATGCGGGCGCGTAATCGGCGAGGGGCAAAGTGTAGACGGAGCCTTGGCTATCCTCGATGGTGACCTTGACGAGCGCCGAAGTCTGGCCCTGGAGATCCCACGGCACCTGCAAATTGATCTGAGTGGGGCTGACGTAATACAGCATTCCGGGCAGACTGATGCCGGCGCTGGGTACGTCGAAGCTGACGGAGACGTAATCCATGGCCAACGGCAGCATAAAGGGAGTAACCGTGAGGTTCGCGATATCGATGTTGCCGGGGTCACTGAGGCCAGAGCCGAATAGGGCAATGTAGGATCCCGGGACAGCGCCTGGTCCCACCTGGAAGTCGGCTGCGTTAACGCCACCGTTGGCGGTGATTGTGGGATTAATGCGCGCGACGCCGTCGAATACCACCTGGAGGCCGCCCACAGTGGCTGTGAACTCCTGATTGCCAGCCGCCGGGCCGCAAGTGGCCGTGGCGAATCCGATGCCGGTTGGCTGCTCGGTCGTGGCATCGGTGTATTCTGGACTCGGGTTGATCGAGCCGCCACCTTGCGTGACCTGCCATGTAATGGGTACGCCGACGACAGGTTCGCCGTAATCGTCAATGACCTGGAAGGCGATGCCGCCTTCGGGAAGAGTCTGGCCCACGGTGCAATCGAAGTCCGAAAGACTAATGAGGGGCGTGACGTTGGCGACTACGCCATCACCCAGGATGTAGAGGTAGGGGACCTGGATTGTCCTGGCGCCGCCGGCAATCTTGATGAAACCCTCATACTTGCCGGGAACGGGCGTGGTCCCGCCTAACGTCACGGTGATGGTTGCGGATTTTCCGGCGGCGAGCGTAATCGAGCTCTCGCTCAGGGTGACGTGGGCATTGCTATCGGGCGTGCTGGCACTTTGTGCCACGCTCAGAGTGTAAGTACGCGTGGAAGTGGCGGCGTTGTTGGTGATGACGAGCGATTGGGTGGCCGGAAACCCAGTGACGTCGAGATAGCCGAAGGAAATCGTGGCCGGGGCAGCGGATACATCGCTCGCGATGGCGTCACCGACATCGAGCAGGCCGGCTCCGGAGGAAATCAGATCAGCGGGCGTGGAGCCATCCTCTGTGAGGGCCACGCCGGAGCTACTTTGTACAGCCGTGTTAACGACGGCGGATTTCAACTCAGCCGGCGCGGCAGTGGGGCGATACTGCTTCACAAGGGCCACGGCGCCGCTGACCTGCGGGGTGGCGAAACTGGTGCCGTCGGCGACGGTGTAGCGGTTGGAGCTGTAAAGTTCGCCATTGGGGTCGTAATTCTGCGCCGCCATGTACAGATCCTGGCCGACGGCGGTCACATCAGGTTTCAGCCCGCCGTCGATAGAAGGGCCGCGGGAAGAGAAAACGGTCATGATGTTAGGAATCGCCGCCACGGGGCTCACGGAGGGATCCATGGTCACCGGATAGCCGGGGTTCGCATCGATAAAGCTCTTGAGCGCGAGGCCGCCGGTGTCACCGATCAGCACCATGGGGATGGCAGTACCGCCCAGGCCCGAAGGGATGTCGGTCGTATTCGTATTGGGATCGTAAACGATGACGCCGACGGCGCCGACGTTCTGCGCATTGAGCACCTTGACCGAGAAGTCACAGGTGCCGCGTTCGATGAGCACAAAGTCATTGTTGAGCGAGCCGGTAAACGCGCTGCAGCCCTGAGGGTCGCTGGAGACCGTGGTCACATCGACTAACGGCGCAATCAAGGGATTGTAAAGCTGAGGGCCATCGGCGCTGAATTGTCCTTGAATGACCTGGATGGCGGACGGGATGCCGGTACCACTGACGCGAACGCCGGAGACCCAGGTATGGGCATTGGTGCTTCCGGCCGCGGCGATCACGGAAGGCGCGTCGCCGGGCGAATCGATGGTGTTCAGTGTGGGGTTGCCGTTGGTATTGTAAAGCACGCCGTCCTGGGCTTCATTACCGGCAGCGGCAACCACCAACATGCCGGCGTTCACGGCGTTTTCGACCGCGGTTGCTTCAGGGTCGCACGGGGTACCGGCCGGCTCCCCGCAATCCGCGCCGGAAGCGAGAGGCGCAGAAAAAGCCGGACCACCCAGCGAAAGCGATGCGATGTCCATGCCATCTTTGAGCGCGTCTTCGAGCGCGCTGATGATGACGTCGCCACTGGCTCCATCGTTGACTTCGGGCGAGCCGAAGACTTTGTAATTGCCTAGATAGGCTTTGGGCGCGACGCCGGTGATGGTGTCGGCGGGACCGGCGTTAGTTTCGCCGGCGGCGCACATGGCAACCGCGGTACCGTGGCCCACACGGTCACGAGCTGAATAATCGTCGGGACTCGAAATGGCGGCGTCATTGCCTGTGCCGTTCGCGAGCTCCTGGACGTAGCTGCGCGCCACAATCACTTTGTTGTTCGTGAAATTGTCGCAATCGGACGACACGTTGCACAAGGGGAAGCCGGACGGGATGGCGAGCGTACTATCCTGAAACGCGGGATGCGTCTGGTCGATACCGGTATCGATAATGGCGATTTTCAAACCGAGCCCGGCATTGGCTACGCCGCCGACCGCATTCCAGCCAGTGGGATTGGCGTTGATGAGCTTTACGGCCTGGTCGAGCTTGCGGTGGAAGCGCCGCAGGGGACGCACAGCCTTGACACCCGGCAGACTGCGCAGTTCGGCAACCTGCGCCGGCTTGGCAACGACAAAAACGGCATTCAGCAACGTGTCGACATAGCCGGTGATTCTGTAGTGACGGCTGGTGAGCTGACTGCGTAAAGCGGCTTGCGCGCTTCGGATCTGCTGGCGATGGCTCGCGATCACCTGCGGCGCTTTGCCGTGGGACCGGGAGAACTCGGTGACCGAAGGATCGGTCAGGATGAGTGCGTAGCGCCCCGAAAAGTTTGGCGGGTTGGCGGCGAACAACGAGCCCAGCGATATTAATCCGGCTAAGAAAACATACGAAATTCCACGCTTCATTACTTCCTCCCGACGAAATTGGCACCCATCCGGTTTCATTTTAACTGTTAGAGAACAGAATCGAAACGTTATGAAATGAACAGGGTACGCCAGAGGGTCACTACCAGGGCGTGGGTGACCATGCTTGCCCGGATGGTTCCTGTCTTATGGTACGCCATTCCGTATGCTAAGCCCGCTACCGCAGCCACAGCGGCCATGCGCCAGTTGGGGAAGGCGCGGAACGAAAGGTGGGCCGCGCCGAACAAGAAAGAGGCCGCAACGAGGGAGAGAGGCCAATTTCCGCTCCAGCGAGTGATCCACTGTTGCAACAGGCCGCGGAAAAAAAACTCCTCGGAGAGTGCAACGACCCATAGCGTGCTGAAGAAATAGGCCAGGGCTTTCCAAAGGAGAAGTCCGGCGGTGAAATTGAGGTGGATTGCGCCCATCCACATGGCCAGCGGAAAACCGACAGGGAGAAAATAGAAGAAATATTGGACGCCGGTGATCCATTCCGTTTGACTAGGGAGAAAACCAAAACCAACGCCCTCGACACCGCGTAGCTCGAGTGTGGCGAACGCGCTGGTACGAATCAGCATGAGGTGCCCGAGGATATTCGCGTCTTTCACCGGGGATGTGTAGATGTGGTTGAACGAGTGGGTGAGGACGATCGCGGCGAGCAGTGTCAGAAACAGGACATCGACAGCCGGGGAAGGACGGAAGACCACATACCAGAACGAAACCGCGGCGATGATGGCGGCGAGCGCGGCGCACGGCAGCCAGTGAAAGTTTCCCGTGGGGATGCTGTAGACGAGATAGGGGGCGGCCGCGCTGAGGCTCATGACAACGGCGAGGCGCGAGCGGCGAAAACGGCCGCGCCACCACTCGCGCGCAGGCTCGAAACCGGGGACCAGGTAGAATGAGTATTCGACGAGGAACGCGGCGATGAGCGGAACCGCCGCCCACAGCGGAATGTTTTTCTGGCGAGCGTACAGCAGGCCAGCGGCGCTCAAGCCGATCCAGCCGGTCAACAGGGCCGCCCGGAAGGCGCCGAGCCTTGGATGCATCGGCATCATTCTAGCATCGGGGCTGGCGACGGCCGTTTTGGCGCAAGATCCGCCAGCCGGCCTGGCGCGCCGCGTGGCACACATCGAAAGCGAAACGCAGCGGGCGCGGGACCATTACACATACCGGCAGTCGGTGACGGTGGAAGAGTTGAGCGAGCGCGGCAGCATGGTGGGCGAGTATCGCGAGGTGCGCGACGTCATCTTTTCACCCACCGAAGAGCGCACGGAGCAGATGATCGGCGCGCCCCTGCTGACGCTGAAGAACCTCAAACTAACGGACGAAGATTTCGCAGACATCCGCAATATTCAGCCGTTTGTGCTGGTGGAGGAATTGCTGTCGATTTACGAGACCAAATTTCGCGGCGACGAAAACATCGACGACGTGGATTGTTACGTGCTGCAAGTGCGGCCGCGGCAGATTCTTTCCGGGCAGCGCCTGTTCGATGGCATGTTGTGGATCAAAAAAGACGACTTGGCGATCATTCGTTCCGAGGGCCAGGCGGTGCCGCAGGTGCTTAGCACGAAACAAGAGAACCTGTTTCCACGATTTACGACCGTGCGGCAGACGATTGATGGGAAACACTGGTTTCCGATTTTCACCTACGCGGACGACACGCTGCCGTTTCGAACAGGGCCGCAACGGATCCGGCTGAAAATCCGCTACAGCAATTACAAAAGGTTTGGGGCGGACAGTTCGATCCGGTTTGAGAACGAAAAGCCGGTTAGCCCCAAGTGACGGGTTCGCAGCTACGGCAGTTCTTTGATGCGAACGTTGCGGAACCAAACGCGAGCGGGGCCGTGGCCGAGGAAACCGACGTGGCCGCTGGTGCGCGCCAAGCCGGGATGCTTCTTCAGGACGGCGGGGTCCGTGATGGAATCGAGATTGGCGTCCACGATGACGTGGCCGTTCAGCGTGACTTTGATCTGGCGGCCATTCGCGACGATTTCTTCGGAGTTCCACTCGCCGGTGGGTTTGAGAAAACCTGTTTTGGCCGGGACCACGTCGTAAATGGAGCCGTGATATTGGGCCGGGCGCAGTTTGCCGCGGTACATGGGAGCGTCGTGATCGAGAATTTGAATCTCCATGCCCTGATAAGCGGCGTCGCCTTCGTACGGCGCGCGAATGCCGATCCCGTTGTTGGTTCCCTCTTCCAGTTTGAACTCGAAGCGGAACACGAAATTGGCATATTCCTTCTCGGTGAAGAGATTGCCCCCGCCATCGGCGGGACACTCGAGTAAACCGTTCTCGATGATGTAGCCGCGACCCTCCTGGCCCACAAGCTTCCAGCCGGTGAGATCCTTGCCGTTGTAAAGCGAAGTGAAACCGGGCTCGGCCGGGGCGCCGGCGAGCGCGGCGGCGGCGAACAGAATGGTAAAGAGACGCGGCATTAGATATCCACCTCGGACCAATCGATGACGCGCTTTTCGTAAATCGACTTACGGCCCATCATGGCAGTGAGCGTGGAGATGCGCGCGGATTCGGCGTTGTTGAGGGGCGTTTTTTTGCCACGGGCGTTGTCAATGAAAGCGGCGAGCGAGAGATAGGTCGAGTCCTTGCCGGCGTCGGGGACCTCGATGGTCTTGGGTTGGGCGTCTTTGCTGCGCTCGATCAACGTTGCCGTGGCGAGATCGATCGCGGCTTGAGAGCCGAACACGCGCTCTTTGATTCCGGAGAAATTCGGCGGATCGAAGTAGATGTGGCTGAAGGTGAAGCGAACGTCGTTGGGGAAATCGTAGATGACGGCGTAATTGTCCATCGTGGTGCGTCCTGGCGGATCATCCTTATAGAGATTGATGCCGCCGGTGCCGTAGGCGCGCAACGGATGCGAGCCCGCGGCCCAGACCATCAGGTCGATGATATGGCAGGCTTGTTCGACGATGTTGTCGCCGGAGCGGGAACGGTCGAAATACCACAGCTTCTGGTGGGGCAGATCGTCTGTATGGCGGTAGCCTTGGAGGAACAGAACCTTGCCGATGCCGCCATCGTGGATCAATTTCATTGAGGCCGCGCGGTTGGGATCGTGGCGCAACTGGAAGCCGGCCTGGAAAATTCCTTTCGCACTCTTGGCAGCGTTAGCCACCATGCGGCACTGCTCGGGATTCAGGGCCATGGGCTTTTCGCAGTAAACATGCTTGCCCACTTCGAGGGCGGCGACGGCCATCTCCTTGTGAAGATCGACGGGCGTGGCGATGACGACCGCGTCGATATCTTTGCGATCGAGCATCTTGCGGAATTCGGCGTAGGTGTCAGGCGTGTGGCCGGCGGCGGTTGCGGCGTCGACGGCTTTCTTCAGGTTTTCTGGATCGATGTCGCAGATGGCAACAATCCTGATGCCGGGCACCTCCAGCATGTTTTTCAGCAGATTGGAGCCGCGGTTGCCCACGCCGATGAAGGCGACACGCACGGCGTCGTTGGGCGACTGCGCCGGCAGCAGGGCGGCGCTCGAAGCGGCGATGGACGTTTTCACGAAAGTGCGGCGAGTGAAGTTGTCGTTGGTCATGATGATTTTCGTCGCACGATTTTACCTCGTTTGCACAGCGCCACGGCGGGCCAAAGCGATCTAGAGAGCCGGGATGCCGGTGCGGCCGGTTTCCAGCTCTTCGAGGAGCAGGGTGAGGCGCGGTGCGGCGTCCAGCTTTCCACCGAAACGGAGATCGTTGTAGGCGGCGGTAAACTGATCCACAAGCATGCCGGTTTCGGCGGGCAGGGAAGCGGCAAACTCGCGTGGAGTGAACCAGGCTGGCTTCTGAAAGCCGCGATAGCGAAGGACGTCGAGCATGCGCTCGTAGAGCACCGTCGCATCGCCGGCCGATGCCTGGCCCTCGCGCACCCGGCGCACGCGATGCAACATGCGCAGAGAACGCCAGGCGCGCGGTCCCGCGAGCACGAACACTGCCGCGAACGCGGCCAGGAGAGCGAGTGCGGGGCCGTGGGCGGCGCACCAAGCGCCAACGCTGGATTTCCATTGCACAGCGGAGCGGCTCCAGGTTTCGATCCACCCCATGCGCAACTGGCGGCTGGAATTCTGCAATTGCGCCGCGAGAATCAACTGGCGGCCCTGATCGTAGCGCAGTACCCAATCCTGCCAGAAGGTGTCGGCGGCGTCGGTCCATAGCGCGAACTTCGCGAGCAGGCCGTTGGGGCGGGCGGAGGGATCGGCAGGCGTGGGATCGAACGTGGTCCAGCCGCGCGACTCGAGATAGGCTTCAACCCAACTGTGCGCGTCGGAGGCGCGAATCACGTACTGGTTGGAGATGGGGTTGAACGTGCCGCTCTGAAACCCATTGACCAGCCGCGTTGGAATGCCGACGGTGCGCAGCATGACAGCCATGGCGGAGGCGAAGTACTCGCAGTGCCCCTTCTTCCGTTCGAACAGAAAGTAGGCGATCGGATCGGCGGCTTCGTGGTCTGGCAAATCCAGAGTGTAGCCGTAGGACGAGCGCAGATGGTTCTCAATGGCGCGGGCACGATCGAGTTGGGTGAACCACCCCGCGGTGACGTTTTCCGCCAGCTCTCGCACGCGCGGATCAAGCTGGCGAAGGTGCAGGTAGTGCTCGCGCGCGTCCGGAGAGAGGGCGGTGTGTTCGGCGGGTGAGACTCCATCGTCCAGAACGCTGGAGACGGCGTAGCGAAAATTGTCGGGTGGCGTGAAGAGCAGGCGCAAGCTGTCGTTGGGTCCGCGAACAACTTCGTTCTCCGCATCGAGATCGCGCCGGACGTTGGGGAGGCCAGGATATTCGGTGCGCAATTGCTCGGGCACGCCGGCCACGAACAGAGCCTCGGAATCGACGGCATTGAGTGTGACGTGGTAGAAGATGCGATTTCCGATGCGCGGCCGGTCGGTCACCAGCGTCCAGCCGTTATCCAGGCGCACGGTTTTGGTTTCCAGGGGCGGGTTGGACCAGCGCTTTCCGTCGAAGTCGCTCAGCGCCACGCCACGCCATTTCAGGCCGTCCGGGAAATTGGCGGAATCGGGGCGAACGTGCATGACGGCGCTTGAATCGTTCTTGATCTCGCCGATCTGGCCGAGGGTCACCTCATTGGAAAAACCGGGCACGTGGATGCGATGCGAGACAAAGTGGCTCAACGTGGCATTGGCGCTACGTGGCAGCAAGAAGAACAGACCACCGGTCAGGACGAGAATGCCAAAGGTGACAAACACCGCAAGGCCAGCCAGTCGCGGATGAAAGCGCCGCAAGCCGGAGCGCGCGATCTGATGCGGCTTCTGCATGGCGCGGCGAATTTCGGCGCTGGTGAACGCCGCGATGGCGCAGAGCAAATAGATGCCCAGGAAGAAGAAAAAATTCAGGCTGGCGGAAAGGATGGCGGCCGCGAGTATTTCGAGAAATGCGATTGCCGCCGTGTAGAGATAATCGCGATTGGTGCGGGCGCTGAGGATTTTGACCACGGCCAGGAAGAAGACTAAGTGGACGGTGGCCTGGAGAAAAGTGCGCGAGACGAAAAAGTAATCAACCGGATAAAACGCGATGTACGCCGCGGTCACGAGGGCGATGAGATTGTCGGAAAACTTGATGCGTACGACGCCCGTCACCAAGAGGGCGCGCAGCAGAAGCCCGACTCCGGTGAGCAGGATGGTCGGCGGGTCAAGGTACCCGGAGCCTGCCACTGCCAGATAACCGCTCGCGACCAGACCGAGAACGGAAAGCTGGAAGAAGCGTTCGACGGAGAGTTGGGGATTGATGCCGGCGCGCGGCATGATTTCATTGTAGCGTTACGCGCGCGAACGGCTAGGCGACCGTGGGCCGCTTGCGATGCCAATCAGTGCGCGTTTGAAAATCCTTGCCCAGGGCTAGCAGTTGGTTCTCCGAGAATGCTGGGCCGACAATCTGGATAGCCACGGGCAGGCCGTCGGCGAAGCCGCAAGGGAGCGAGAGCGCCGGGAGCCCGGCCAGATTGCCGGCGGGGATCAAAGCGCTCAAACCGAGATCCTTGGGCGTCGCGTCGTTGGCAGGCTTATCCAGGGGCTCGCTGATCTTGGGTGCCGGTCCGAAGCGGCTGGGCGCGAGCAGTACATCAACATCGGCGAACAGCCGCCGGATCTTTTGTTGGACGATGGTGCGGATGCGCATGGCCTTCAAATAATCGTGGGCCGAGATCTCCAGGCCGGCCTTGAGCCCGGCGATTTGTTTGGGGTCGGCCAGTTCGTCCACTTTGCCGCTTTTGATCAGCGGTTCGAACACGGATGAGCCTTCGGCGGAGATGATGGTGCTGGTCAGCGCGCCGTAGGGCAGATCGGGAAGCTTGGTTTCGATGAGCTGCGCGCCGGTCTCCCGAATGGCCGCGAGCGCCTGCTCGAAGGCGGGGCGCATGGCAGGCTGGGCCCACTCGGCGAAATCAACGGGCGCGTAGCCGATGCGAAGCTCTTTCGACGCCCGGTAATACTGCGGTGTGTAGTAGAAGCTCTTGTGGGCCGAGCCGGGGTCGTTCGAGTCCGCGCCGGCAATGGTGGCGAGCACGATCCCGCAATCTTCGGCGGACCGGCACATGGGCCCAAGTTTGTCCATGGTCCACGAAAGCGCCATGGCGCCGTGGCGGCTGACGAGGCCGTAGGTGGGGCGCAGACCAGTGATGCCGCAAAACGCCGCCGGCGTCAGGATCGATCCGGAGGTCTCTGAACCGATCGCGAACGGGACCAAACCAGCGGCTACCGCGCTGCCAGAGCCGCTTGAAGAACCGCCCGACCAGCGCGTGCGGTCCCACGGATTGAGTCCGGGGCCGAACATGGATGCCGCTGCGGAACGGTAGCCGCCACCGCCGGCAAGCTCTACCATGGCGAGCTTCCCTACGAGTACCGCACCGGTTTTCTCGAGTTTGTCGATTACCGTGGCGCTGGAATCGAACACCTGCGCGGCGTAGGGGCGCGCGCCCCAGGTGGTCGGGTGGCCGGCGTAACTCAGAAGATCTTTTGCGCCAAAAGGTATGCCTTGCAGCGCGCCGCGGTAACGCTCGCGCTTGAGCTCTTTGTCCACGTCCGCGGCGCGGCGGATGGCGACGTCGGTCAGTGGCAGGGCGAGAGCGTTGTAGCGGGGGCCAAGCTGTTCCAGGCGCTGGGCGAAAACGCGCACCAACTCGACGGCGGAAAATTCCTTGGACTTCAAGCGGGCATTGAGCTCGCCGATAGTGGCGAAGAAGATGTCGTCGGTGAATTCGGCGGCCATCAGGCTTTGAACAGAAATGCGGGCTCGGTGGACATAGGCAGATCAAACTTAGACAGCGTCTCGGAGTTTTTGCCAAGCTGCTCTTTGGCGGCGGCGTTGGGATCTTCCGGCTGGCTAGCCGGCGGCTCCTGAGCGCGCACGGAGGCGATGCTGGTGACCGAGCCAAGCACAGCCGCCAGCTCACGGCGTGTCATCTTCTTGCTCACTGTTTCTGCTCCAGCGCTTCCATTGCGGCTTTCTCCATGACGGCGCGCGGCGCGGATTCGCCCGTCCAGATCTCGAATTGGCGCACGGCCTGCTCGATAAACATCTCGATTCCCGGCACGACAACCTTATTCTCCTCGCGGGCGCGGCGGATGAGCATCGTTTCTAGCGGATTGTAGACCATATCGAAAACAATTCCCGCGGGAATCTTTCCATTGAAGAAGCATTCGTTGACGTGCGGAAACATGCCGATTGGTGTGGCGTGCACCAGCGCGTCGAACTGGCGCTCGTCCACTTGCTCACGCAGTAAGGGCTCGGCGCCACAAATGCGGGCGAGCGCTCGCACGCGATCGGGATTGCGGCCAACGATCGCCACCTTGGCGCCCGCGTCGATGAGGGCGCAGGCTGCCCCGCGTGCCGCGCCGCCGTTGCCCACGATCAACACCGAAGCCTTCGACGGCCGGACGTGCCGGCTTAATGGCACGAGGACGGCTTGGGCATCGGTGTTCGTGCCGCGCCATTTCCCGGCCTTTCGCCAAACCGTATTGACAGCGCCGATGCGGCGCGCCAGCGGATCGACGGCGTCGAGGTAGCGCACCACCTTCTGCTTGTGCGGGATCGTGACGCTGAACCCGGTGATCGGAACCTTATCGGCCAGCACAAAAAAGTCGCGGAGCTGCAACGGCGAAACCTGGAAGGGCAGGTAGACGGCATCGAGGCGGCGAGCCTGGAAGCCGCGGTTGTGCACGGCGGGTGAAATCGAATGGCGGATAGGGTCGGCGATCACGCCGTACACTTTGGCGGCCTTGGAGATCTTGTCGATTCGATACAAGTGCCGCAGCAAGCGCGCGCTGACCTGCCCTGAGGCCGTGCCTTGCGTAGCCAGCGGTGCGGCATACGTGTACATTCCTCCAAACGCCGGCGACAGCACGCGCGTGGGAAAACCCAGTTCCCCCATGGCGAGGACGACGAGCGGTGTACGCGGATTGGCGCGGGCCAGCGCCAGCACCCGGGCGTTATCCGACGGCTTGCGCGCGGCGGTGACGATCTTGTACGCATCGGCGGGCAAACGCGTCATGCGCTTGACTAGCGCATCGAGCTGCGGCGTCGTCTCGAAGTTGTGATAGGAGATGATGATCTGGCAGCGGCCACGGAAGGAATTGAGGCGCTCGGCGGCTGCTTCGGCGGTCTCGATCTCCACGTCGATCGCTTGCGCTCCCGCGTTTACTGCCGCATCCAGAATGCGGAGCTGCTGTTCGACGCCTCCGTTGAATTTTCCATGGTTCTGGTGGCGGCGGCAGGTGGCCAGGATGATGCACCCGGGGTGCTGCTTCAAGACGTCGCGGATGACCTTGATGCCCTGTTCCGGGCTATCCAAATAGTCCAGCCGGAATTCGAGAAACGTCTCCCCGGACTCAGCCTCTTGGCGGGCATGCTCCAGGAGCGTACCGGCGTCTGGAAGACCGAGGGCGATGCAGATGCGTGGGAAGGGCCGTTTTTGCGGCATGGCCGTTCGCGAGGTACCTAGAATAGCATGGCGAAAACGCTATGACGCTACCCGCGCCACGGTCTGA
>Ga0181536_10005087_pt1 | contig 13640 bp, 8 predicted proteins | sample PEATcosm2014_Bin_41_FD_121105 | JGI IMG/M metagenome (GOLD analysis project Ga0181536, IMG submission 121105) | Peatland microbial communities from MTU Mesocosm Facility, Houghton, MI, USA - PEATcosm2014_Bin17_60_metaG | ecosystem: Environmental > Terrestrial > Soil > Wetlands > Peat | place...
CCAGGCTGATGGTCTGATGATAACGGCAGGATTGGATCGGATTGGGGTTGCCAAACAGCCATCCGGTAGGGTAAAACAGGTTCGTCCAGGATGATGTTCCGTTGGCCGGTTTTGAAGTGACCCCCGAGGCTCGAAACCGTGCAAGAAGCATACGTCCGTTTGGATGGTGAGTTCCGTTTCACTTTCGTCAACCGGGCGGCGGAAGGTTTTCTCGGGGCGCTCCGTGCAGATCTGATCGGAAAGACGCTTTGGGACGTGCATCCCGAAACTGCTGGAACGCCTCTCGAACTGGGCTTTCGCCGTGCCCTGGCCGAACGCACTCCGATGATGTTCGAGAGCTACTACCAAACGGCGCAACGATGGTATGGCTTAACTGTCACGCCCGATGCGAACGGCGGGCTGATCGTCCACTTCTCCGACATCACCGAACGCAGAAGAGCGGAGGAGCAGTATAAAGACATCTTCGAGGGAGCGCTGGAGGGCATCAGTCGAGTGTCACCGCAGGGCCAATACTTAGCCGTCAATCCCGCTCTGGCGAAGATGTTAGGCTTTGATTCACCGGAACAAATGAAATCATTCCGTACCGATCTAGCCAAGCAAGTGTGGCTAGATCCCAATGAGCGGTCACGCTTTCTGGAATTGCTTGAAAAGCGTGGTGTTGTTCGCGATTATGAATGCCGGTATGTCCGTAAGGATGGAACAGTGTTTTGGGTGTCGCTCAACAGTCGAAAGGTCTGTGGGCCTGACGGAAATACCCTGTACTATGACGATTTCATGGAAGACATCACAGATCGAAACCGGATGGAAGATGCACTGCGGAAATCAGAGGAGAAGTTCTCCAAGGCTTTTCATTCAAGCCCCGCTGCCGTCCTTATCGCCGACCTCACGGAAGACCGCTTCATCGATGTCAATGAGGCTTTCGAGCGAATCACCGGCTATCGCCGGGACGAGGCGATTGGGCGTACTTCCAGTGAGCTTGGAATGTGGAGCGATCCCCATGACCGGGAAAATGCTATTGGACAACTCAGGGTTGATGGCAGAATTCGCAATCTGGAATACCGCTTTCGGAGCAAAACCGGTGCAATGGGTATTGGTCTGATTTCAGCGGAGTTGATAGAACTCGCCGGTAAGCCATGCGCACTTGCTACAACCATAGATATTACCGAGCGGAAGCAAATCGAGCAGAGGTTGACTACCCTCGGGACGGCAATCGAACAGGCGGGTGAGCAGATCGTCATTACCGATCTGGACGGAGTTATCCAATACTGCAATCCTGCATTCGAAAAGATTACCGGCTATTCCAAAGACGAGGCCATTGGAGCAAATCCAAGAATTCTGAAATCCGGCAAACACACTGCGGAATTTTACGGGCAATTGTGGGCCACGATCAAGAATGGGGGGATTTGGACAGGACATTTATTTAACAAAAAGAAGGATGGGTCTCTGTACGAAGAGGATGCCACGATTTCGCCAATCCGGGATGCGTCGGGAAAGATCACAGGCTTCGTGGCGGTGAAGCGGGATGTCACCCAACACATTCAACTGGAGCGGCAGTTTCAACAGGCTCAGAAATTAGAGAGCATCGGCAGACTGGCGGGTGGCGTAGCCCATGACTTCAACAACATCCTTACGATAATCAACGGATACAGCGACTTCCTGATTACGGCTCTGGACCGAACCGATCCTTTATGGTCCAGCGCCGACGAGATCCGAAAAGCGGCTGAACGTGCGGCCAGCTTAACCAAGCAACTGTTGGCGTTCAGCCGGAAGCAGGTTATCGAGCCGAAGATTCTGGACGTGAACACGACGATTCGGGACTCCGAGCAAATGCTTCAACGATTACTCGGAGAGGACATTATGCTTGCCACGAGACTCGATCCGTTCTTGGGGCAGGTAATGGCAGACCCCGAGCAGGTGCATCAGGTCATCATGAATCTCGCCGTCAATGCTCGTGACGCAATGCCTGACGGTGGCAAACTCGACATCAGCACAGCGAATGTCGAAGTAGCATTAGATGACGACGCCATCACCCAGCCGGATGCGAAGGCGGGGCGGTACGTGATGATAACGGTCACGGATGGCGGAACGGGAATGGATGAGAACACCCGTCAGCACATCTTCGAGCCGTTCTTTACGACGAAGGGACGGGACAAAGGGACAGGACTCGGATTGTCCACGGTCTACGGTATCGTGCGGCAGAGCGACGGATGGATGGACGTGTCGAGCGAACTGGGTGTCGGAACTTCATTCAAACTCTATTTCCCTCGGATCGACGGACGCTTGGTTGAAGAGCAGCGTCAAGCTACTCGCAGCCCGGAGCTGGACGGCGGCGAGACGATTCTTGTGGTCGAGGACCAGGATGCCGTGCGGCGGATTACGAAGTCGATCTTGAAGGTGTACGGCTATGACATCCTCGAAGCGGCGAACGGCGACGAAGCAATGGATGTCGCCCGGAAGCATCCTGGTGACATTCATCTCTTGCTGACAGACGTGGTGCTCCCCGGAATCAATGGCAGGGAACTGAGTGAGCGTTTGAGGACTTTGCGGCCAAAGCTGAAGGTGCTGTTCACATCGGGCTACACGTCGGAGATCATTGTGGGCCGAGGTGTGCTCGATTCCGGGCTGGCTTATATTGCAAAACCGTTCATTCCAGACAGGCTGGCTGCTAAAGTGCGAGAGGTACTGACCGAGCCTTCTCAGTAGACGGTCTGCCTGACCTCTTGTAGCGCCCGTGGACAGCCTTGCGCAGGCCGGGGGCCTGCCACACCAGGCTTACGTCTGTTCCCGCGACTTGCGGATCAGATCACCCATGGCTACCTGCTCCAGCGGCGGCGAGAAGTAGTAGCCCTGACCATAGTCGCAGTGGAGCGACTGAAGCTCTGTGAGTTGCTCCTTTCTCTCGATGCCCTCGGCCACCACCTCCATGCCCAGGTTCTCCGCCAGCAGCACGATCGTCCGGATCGTATCGCTCGTGGCGCCACTGCCGGACATGTTGACTACAAACGACCGGTCGATCTTCAGGACGTCGAATGGAAGACGGCTCAGGCACCTGAGAGAGGCGTATCCAGTTCCGAAGTCGTCGATCTTCAGGCCCACGCCCAAGGTCTTCAGTTTGTCCAACAAACGGGCGACGGCGTCCACATCGTCCATCAGGACGCTCTCGGTGACCTCCAGTTGCAGCGACGCGGGATTCAACTGAGTCTCGGCCAGGATGGCGGCGATGCGGGCCTGCAGATCCTGCTCGCGGAACTGCCGGACGGAGACGTTCACGCTGACTTCGAGGGGCGGAACCGCCGGAAACTCGGCGTGCCACCGGCGCATCGCGATGCACGCCTCCCGCAACACCCAGAGACCGATGGGCACAATCAGGCCGGTCTCCTCGGCCAGCGGAATGAACTGGTCCGGTGGAACGATGCCACGCACCGGATGCCGCCAGCGAACCAGCGCTTCCGCGCCTACGATTTTGCCGGTTTTGAGACTCACTTTCGGCTGGTAGTACAGCACGAACTCCTGGTTATCGACTGCGCGCCGCAGATCGCTTTCCAGTTCCAAGCGGGCCACGGCCTGGGCGCGCATCTCGGCGTCGAAGACTTCGAAGCGCGATCTGCCGAGCGACTTGGCCTTGTACATGGCCGTGTCCGCATCCCGCAGGACCTCGGCCGGCGTACCATAGCCGGAGTTGCCGGGAACAATACCGATGCTCGCGGTGGTGAACACTTCCGTGGTTTCCAGCTTGAAAGCCGCGTGGATGGACTCGCGGATACGTTCGGCAATCCGGATGGCGCCGTCCTCATTCACGTTCTCCAGCAGGACGGCGAACTCGTCGCCGCCGAACCGGGCGATCAGATCGTGCGCGGCACCCCGGCTTGGGGGCGGCGCGCTGCGCACGGCCGACCGCAGGCGCTCCGCCACATGGATCAGCAGCTCATCGCCGGCCAGGTGACCCAGGCTGTCGTTGATCACTTTGAAGCGGTCGAGATCCAGCAGGAGCACCGCGAACGGGAAATCGGGTTCCTGGGCCACGCGTTCCAGGCAGCCCGCCAGCGCGTCGTGGAAGAGCGTCTGGTTGGGCAGCCCGGTCAGCGGATCGAACGCCTTGCCGTTGGTGATGTCGGTCTCGGATCCCGCCATGCGGATCGCTTTCCCCCGATTGTCGCGCTCGACCACGCCGCGGCTCAGCATCCAACGGTACGAGCCGTCCTTGTGCAACACGCGATGTTCGATGGCGCATTCCTTGTCCGCGGTGGCGTCCCAGTGCGCGGCCAATTCGGCCTGCAACGCCGCGCGGTCGTCTTTGTGCACGCGAGACAGCCATTCCTCGGGCTGGTCGCCGATCTCCGACTCTTCGTAGCCCAGCATGGCTTTCCAGCGGGGGGAAAAGTAAACCCGCTGTGTTTCGAGGTCCCAGTCCCAGAGGCCGTCGTTGGCTCCCCGCGCGGCCAGCGCGTAACGCTCCTCGCTCTCGCGCAGGGCGTCCTCGGAGCGCTTGCGCTCGAGCTGCGCTTTGATGCGGGCCAGGGCCACCGGAAAGTCCACCGGCTTGGAGATGTAATCGTTGGCGCCCAGGTTCAACGCCTCCACCACGCGTTCGCTTTCGCCCAGGGCGGTGACCATGATGATGGGAAGCCGCGCGGGTGAGAAACGCTGCCGGAGCTGGCGCAGCAGTTCGATGCCGCTCAGGCCGGGCATCATACTGTCCAACAGGACCAAGTCGACTTCCCGCCGGGCGAGCACATCCAGGGCCTCGTAACCGCTACCCGCCACTTCGGTGGTATAGCCGGCCCGTCGCAAGCGCCGCGACAGAAGGTCCTGGTTGGTGGGGTCGTCGTCCACCAGCAAAAGGGGCTTTGTATTCGTTAGCATTGCGGATCTCCCAATAGGGCTGCCGGGTTGCGGCCCACGTTTGCGGGAACGGCGGACGGCACGATACCGGTTCGTGCGAGGCTGTTCCGAGCCTCCAGAAAGGCCTCCATCGAGCGCACCAGACTCTCGAAATCCACCGGCTTGGTATGGTAGTCGTCGCAGCCGGCGTCCATGGCTCTTTTCCGGTCGCTGGCCATGGCATGCGCGGTGAGGGCGACGATGGGGATGGCACGGGTGGCCGGGTCCGCTTTCAAGCGGCCTACGGCGTCCCAGCCGTCGATCTCGGGCAGACTCATGTCCATCACGATCAGATCCGGAGATTGCTCGTGCGCCATGGCAATCCCGCGCCTGCCATCGGGCGCGCAGATCACCTGGTATCCCCGCCGCGAAAGGCGCCGGGCGAGCATGTCGCGGCTCCATTCGTTATCTTCCACGACTAGAATTCTAGGCATGCACGAGCTGCCTTTCCGAGATCCCGCCGGTGGCGGCCAACAGCGGCTCCGGCGCAATCGTCCCGGCGGGGAACCGGACGGTGAACGCCGACTCTTTGCCCAATCCCAAGCCCGTCCCGCCGTTTTGCCGCGTTGTGGATGCATCGGCCGCCAAGCTGCTCATCACCGAAAAAGTGACGAACCTTTGAAATTGTGGAAACATCTCGCTGTTCTTCTCAACTCGCTATTGCATCTACGCTGGCGTGGCCGTTGCGCTTCCCGGACCACGCCGCGGCCACCAGCGCCGCGTCTCGTTCGCCCGGGAACGATTCGCCGGGCCTTTCCACCGTTCCCTCAATAGTGGCTAAATCTCCGGGCAGCCGGACCGTAAACACCGATCCCCGGCCCAACTGGCTCTCGGCGCTCAAAGAACCGCCCATCATCTCGCAAAGGCGGCGGCTGATGGCCAATCCCAAGCCCGTTCCGCCGTATTTCCGGGTGGTGGACGCATCGGCCTGCATGAACGGCCGGTACAGCCTGTCGATCTGTTCCCGGCTCATGCCAATGCCGTTATCCACCACCCTGAATTCCACCCAATTTCCACCTTCGCCTTTGACACGTTTGGCCTCCAGGCGGATGACGCCGCGCTCGGTGAACTTGCAGGCGTTGCTTAGAAGATTGAAGAGCACCTGCCGCGTCCGGGTCTGATCGGCCACCATTTGGCCCAAGCCTTCCGCGCACTCCACGTCGAGGCGGTTGGCGTTTTTCTCCACTAAGAGTTGCAGGGTGCCGACCACGTCGTGGATCACCGGGGCGACGGCAAATCCCTCGGTCGACAACTGCACCTTTCCGGCTTCGATCTTCGACAGATCCAGGACGTCGTTGACCAGGCCGAGCAGGTGTTTGCCAGCGGTCTGGATTCTGCGCAAGTCCGGGAGCATGCCCTGCTCGCCACGTTCCTCGGCGATCTCCTCCAGCATCTCGCTATAGCCGATCACCGCATTGAGAGGCGTGCGCAGCTCGTGACTCATGTTGGCCACGAACTCGCTCTTGGCGCGGTTGGCCGCTTCGGCGGCTTCCTTGGCATGCAGCATCTCATCTTCGGCGCGCTTGCGTTCCGAGATGTCCCGCGCGATGCCCAGCAGGCCCACTTGCCGCCCTCTTTGACGGATGGCCTGCAGGCTGACCTCCACCGGCGTGCGCCGGCCGTCCTTGGCGGCGAGTTCCCATTCCTGATTGGGATAGGGCTCCCCGATAGAGAGCCGATGGGCAGCCTCGCCGATCCTGTCCCGCCACACGGGCGGGAGCAAACGGGCGAGCGGCAGGCCGCCGGCCTCCCTGCGCGTATAGCCCAGAATGCGCTCCCCAGCCTGGTTAAGCGAGGTGAGGGTTTGTTCCCTGTCAAGTGTGAAAATAATGTCGTTGGCATGCTCGACCAGGTTCTGGTAGCGCTGTTCCAACATGGCCTGCCGTTGCAGGACGACCACCCAGGCGAGCCCGCCCAGAATCGCAAATGCCAGCACCCCAAGCGCCGCCAACGCCTTCGGGACAGTCCACCAGGGTGGCTGCCGCACTACGACCGCATCCTGGGCGGACTGGAGAAGCACGCGGAAGGCCTGATCGTGTTCCTCTTCATCCCTATCGGCCACGCAGATCCCGGACACTCGCAAGACGCTGTCGGCAGGAGGCCCCGCCAGCCTGGGTGTGCCGGGCGGCTGACGGATGAAGGCGCTGAAAACCGCGTGTCCGTTTTTCAATACCAGGGTCTGGCTATCGGCAAGAACCGATCTTCCCAGAAGGCGCCCCTCAATCGAGACAGGCAGAGAATCGTAATCGCCGCTGAGGATCTGGTCGACAGTGACCGGAATGTGCGCCAGCGGCGCCTGGCGACCGATGCGCCGGCAGACGGCGTCCTCGACTGTAAGGGTATAGTCGGACACGCGCGGGAAGCCGGCCACATCCAGGCGATCTCCCGGCTTGAAGGCAGCCGGCTCCGCGGATTCGATGCGAAGTCCGGTGCTTCCGTCGGACATGTAGATGGTCCTGCCGGAATCTTGCAGGGTGACGACTCCCTGCACCCGGATGCGGTGCCCCATGGACCGTTGTGGCGCAAAGCGCGCCACCGTCTCGATGCGCTGAACGCCTTTGGCGAAGGGATCCTCGGACGGCTTCAATACCTCGATTTGCTTCAGGCCGGGCACATAAAGCAAGATTCCCACCAGTTGGAGCTTCTTGTTAAAGACGGCGCCGCAGGCCCCGCGAATCCGCACCTCCGCGTCCAGGAATTGGTTGGCAACGGCGGCGTTTATGCCAGCATGGATGGCTGGAATGGTCGCTTTCAAGCGCCCGCCGGCGACCGCCACGTCGAGTGTGAGCATCCCTTCCATGAGTTTGGCCTGCCGTACGATGCCCTGCGTCTCGACCCATTGGCTATCTTCGGCGGTCGAGAGCATCCTTTCGAGGGAAGGCCGCTTAGCCGGCGGGAGTGGAGCATCGCCGATCACGCGGTATCGTGGTTTGCCGATCTGGGGTGCGAAGTCCGGAACTTCCGTGACGCCTTCCATCTCGACGAGCTGTCCCGCCTTGAGCGGTGGCGCATCCTTCGGGAGGTTCACCCATATCCCGGCCGTGCGGTCTTGCACGAACAGGTCGGGAGTATCGGAACTCATGTACGTATCCCGCCCAAGGAAGTTGGGACCCGTGGGGCTGTAATACGTTACGACCGCGCGAATCCGGACGGGGTAGCCGCGGGCGGCTTGATCCGGCGTGAGCTGGCGGATCTCGGAGATCTGCGTCAGGACCGGCAGGGTCGCGCCGGCTTTCGCAGGCTGGCCGCAGGCGGTTGCGGCGGCGCATAGGATCGACACCAGCGTCACAACGTCTGTTGGCGCGGTGCGATGCGCGTGAGATCCCGGCAGTGATATGGCAGCCATCGTTCCTTGTCTCTATGCGGTCACATCGACTGGAAACTACGGGCTGTGAGTTATCGTGGCCGCATATCGCCTTGCCACTATCTTGTCCTACGGCGGGGCGTAGGGGCAATACTATCGGAAGTTGGGTTTGTCCAGGGTACCTGCGTACCAGAGACAACCTCAAGAAAGCCAAGTAATAACAGTGCGCGATGCGGGCGTCAACGGCCCTGGTTGGGATCGGGGCTGCAACCGAGAGGACCGTCCGGAGCGGGTTGCGCGGTGAAACTCCTGAGACCTAAAGTTAGTGCTATTCAAGGGGCGGTCTTGTTGGCTAACTAACGCAAGTCGTAGCCAGAATGACAATCGTCCCGCGGCTTCGCCGCAAGCTATCAGCTATCAGCAATCAGCAATCAGCTTTCGGCACTTTCGGCTGTCCGCGACGATTCTGCCACCACGCGTTCAGCATCGTGGCGGACAGAATCAGCACACCGCCGGCGATCGAGCCTGCCGCCGGGCGCTCGCCCTGCACCAGCCACACCCAGACGGGGTTCAGCGCGGGTTCCAGAAGCAGGACGGTGGTGGCCTCGAAGGCCGGCACATGGCGGATGGCGCGCGTCACGAACAGGTAAGCCAGCCCGATCTGGAATACGCCCAGATAGAACAGCACGCCGAGATTCAGCCAGCTCGCGTGGGGTGGGGGAAGGGCTTTGGGCAAGGTTACTAAGAATGCCAGCAGGTTCCCCAGGACCACGGTCGCAGTTGCGGCATTGCCCGCGCTTGCGCGCCGGCCGAGCCAGCGCAGTCCCGAAACCGTGAGCGCCCAGCTCAAGCCGGAAACCGCGCCCGCCAGGTTGCCCGTGCGCGGGTCGGGAGCCGTGGCCACGGCCGGTTGCGCGGAACCGAAGCACAACAGCATGCCCGCGGCCACGGCCGCCAGAAACAGCAGATCGGAGCGGCCGAGAGGCTCTTTGAGCAGCAGCGGACCGATCAGCAGCAGGTACAACGGAGCAGTGGATTGCAGAAAGATCGCGTTGGCCGAGGTGGTCAGCTTAGTGGCCAGGGTGAACGAGACCAGCGTGGCGGCATAGGCGGCGGCCACGGGCAGCAGCGCCCAGCGCCAGTGCCGCCGCCCGTCCGGGACGAAGAGGGCCAGGGCGAGTGCGGCGATCCCCGAACGGAAACTGGCGATCTGCCAGGGAGTCATCGAGATGGCCTTGATGGCCGCGCCACCCGTGGAAAACAAGAAGGCGGCGGCCATCAGCAGCAGCCAGTTGGTGGCGCGTGAGCGTGGCACAGTGAGTTACCAGGGTAACAGGCCTACACAAAGGCACTCTTCCGACGTATCCTAGAAAGTATCGAGGATCGTCGTTGCGCACTATCTCCAAGAAGACGAAGTACGCCCTGGAGGCTCTCTACTCGCTGAGCCGGCACTACGGCGAGGGTCCGATTCTGGTCCACGCGGTGGCCACCGAGGAATCCATCCCGCTGAAGTTCCTGCAGGCCATCCTTTTGGAGTTGCGGAACCGCGGCGTGGTCATGAGCAAGAAAGGGCGCGCGGGGGGATATGAGCTGAGCCGGCCGCCGGATCAGATCACGTTGGGTTCCGTGATCCGCATGATCGAAGGCCCGCTGGCGCCGTTGCCTTGCGCGCGCGAGACCAACTACCGGCGTTGCGACGAGTGCAAGGACGCGCAAACCTGCGGCACGCGCATCGTGATGCGCCGGGTGCGCGACGCGGTGGCGCATATTCTGGACAGTACCACGCTGGCGGACGTGATTCGGGAAGTGGAGAAGGCCAAGGAGATTGAGGCCCGCCTTCCGGCGCTGAGCTTTCACATCTGACCTTAATTATTGGCGGCCCGAGAGGCCGGGCCCGAAGGGCACCCCGCGTGCTTAACCGTCTTGGGGAAACCGCTCCCTGACGGTCGCGGCTCGGTAACAGTCGCGATGACTTCGCAAGGCTTACCGAGCCGCGACCGTCAGGGAGCGGTTCCGTCAGTCAGCAATCCCCAAAACGGTTAAGCACCCCTGCCCCACGCCACGGGCCTGCCCCACGCGGTATAATTCACACTTACGAGTACTACCAACAACAGCATCGTGCAGGCGGAGTTGACAGCCATGCTGGCCGCACAGCGCACGGCGTTTGCGCATCAGCCGCCCGATGCGGCGCGGCGCATCCGCGCTTTGCGCGCCTTGCTGAAAGCCGTGCGCGCGCGGCGCGAGGAATTCGTCAAGGCAATTTCCGACGATTTCGGCGGGCGCGCGCGCCAGGAGACTCTCCTGCTGGAAGTCTTTCCGCTGGTGGATAACATCCACCACGCCATCCGCCATCTGCCGCAATGGATGCGGCCGCGCCCGGCGGCGGCGGGCTGGCAATTCCTGCCGGGGCGGGCGCGCGTGGTCTATCAGCCGCTGGGCGTAGTGGGCGTCATCGGCGCCTGGAACTATCCGCTGCTGCTCAGCCTGTCGCCGCTGGTGAGCGCGTTGGCGGCCGGCAATCACGCCATGCTGAAGCCTTCGGAACTCGCGCCGCGAACGGCGGACCTGCTGGCGCGCCTGGTGTCCGAGCTGTTCCCCGCGGACTATGTGACAGTAGTGACCGGCGGACCGGAGGTCGGCGCGGTCTTCGCGGCCCTGCCCTTCGATCACCTGCTCTTCACCGGTTCGACGCGCGTGGGCAAGCTCATCATGCGCTCGGCGAGCGAGCACCTGACGCCTGTCACTCTGGAGCTGGGCGGCAAGTCGCCGGCGCTGGTGCATCCCGATTTTCCGGCGCAAACGGCAGCCGCGCGCATCATGGCCGGCAAGCTGTACAACGCCGGCCAAACGTGCATTGCGCCGGATTACGCGCTGGTGGAAGCCGGCGCGCGCGAGGAGTTCGTGCGGCTGGCATCGGACGCCGTCACCACGATGTATCCGCGGCTGGTGGACAATCCGGACTTCACGCGCATCGTCAATCGCGGTCACTATCGGCGGCTGCGGGGCCTGGTGGAGGATGCGGCGCTCAAAGGCGCCGAAATGCTGGAGGTGAATCCGGCGCGCGAAACCGCCAACGAGCAGAACCGCGTGTTTCCGCCTACCTTCTTGTGGAACGTGAAAGACGAGATGACGGTGATGCGGGAAGAGATCTTCGGTCCGGTGCTGCCGGTGGTCACTTACCGGTCGCTCGACGAAGCCATCGAGTATGTGAACGCCAGGCCGCGGCCGCTGGCGCTGTATTATTTCGATCGCAACTCGAAGCGTGTGGAAGCGGTGCTGGCGCGCACGACATCGGGCGGCGTCACGGTGAACGACACGCTCTTTCACATCGCGCAGAACGATCTGCCTTTCGGCGGGGTGGGACCCAGCGGCATGGGATCGTATCACGGATTCGACGGCTTCCTGACGTTCTCGAAGAAGAAAGGCGTTTTTCTGCAGAGCCGCTTCACCACGCTCGGATTGTTGCGTCCGCCCTATGGCGAGCTGGCGCGGCGGGTCAGCGACTTCCTGATTGGCAGATGACCGAAGGCCAAGAGGAGCGGGGCTGGGAGCCCCGCGCAGGCCGGGGGCCTGCCCCACAATGACCCGCCGCGAACTCCTGGCCCTCATCCCCAGCGGCGCATTTGGCCAGATGGCCAGCCGCGGCGTGAAGCCCCAGCCGCGCGGCAAGCCTTCCGGACTGCCCTTTCACGCGCGATTTACCGACGTGGCCGCGCGCGCGGGCCTGCGGGAGCCGGTGATTTACGGCGCGCCCGACCGCAATCTGTACATCATCGAGCCGATGGGCTGTGGCATCGCCTTCTTCGATTACGATAACGACGGCTGGCTGGATATCTTCACGCTCTGCGGCAGGCGCCTGGAAGGAGCGCCGCCGGGCGCCACTAACCGGCTCTACAAGAACAACCGGGATGGCACCTTCACCGATGTCACCGCGCAGGCCGGTCTCACGCGCGTGGGCTGGGCGTACGGCGTCACCATCGCGGATTACAATAACGATGGCTTTGACGACATCTTCATCACTTACTGGGGTCAGAACGTTCTTTACCGCAATAACGGGAACGGCACATTCAGCGATGTCACCAAGGAAGCGGGCCTGCTGGCGCCGGGAGTGCGATGGGGATCCGGCTGCACCTTCGTAGACTACGACCGCGACGGCCACCTGGACCTGTTCGTCTCCAATTACCTGAAGTTCGACTTCAAGACCGTGCCGCCGGCGGGCCAACTCGCCAGTTGCAACTGGAAGGGCATTCCGGTGAACTGCGGACCGCGCGGGCTGCCGCCGGAGACGCATCTGCTGTATCACAACAACGGCGATGGCACGTTCAAGGATGTATCGGAACGCTCCGGCATCGCCGCCGCGAAAGGCAGCTATGGACTGACCGCAGTGGCCGCGGATTTCGATAACGACGGTTGGCCCGACATCTACGTGGCGTGCGATTCCACGCCCAGCCTGCTCTATCGCAACAACCACAACGGCACCTTCAGCGAAGAGGGCCTGGAACGCGGCGTGGCCTTGAACGAAGACGGGCTGGAGCAGGCCGGCATGGGTTTGGGCATCGGCGATTACGCCTGCGAGGGCAACCTGGATGTGTTCAAGACTCACTTCACCGAAGACACGCCGGCGCTCTACCACAACGACGGCAAGGGCAACTTTCAGGATGTGACCCTGCGCGCGGGCCTGGGCGTGGAGACGCGCTTCATCAGTTGGGGCGCGGGCATCGTGGACCTGGATAACGACGGCCTGCCGGACCTATTCTGGGTGACGGGCAGCGTGTATCCGGAAGTGGAGAAGAAGTATCCCGAGTTCCCGCATCGCACGCCGCGGGTGATTTTCCGCAATCTGGGCGGGGGCAAGTTCGAGGAACTGATCGGCCAGGCCGGGCCGGGGATCGAGGAAGCGCACGCCAGCCGCGGCGTGGCCTTCGGAGACTTCGATAACGACGGCGATATCGATATCCTGATCATGAACCAGAACGAGCCGCCCTCGCTGCTGCGCAACGATGTCAGCGGCGATTATCATTGGCTGAAGGTGAAGCTGGTGGGCACGAAATCGAATCGCAGCGCTATTGGCGCGACGGTCGTCGCCAGCTATGGCGGCAAGAAGCAGGCGCAGGCGGTGATGGCGCAGTCGTCGTACCTTTCGGTGAGCGACCGCCGTTTGCATTTTGGCTTGGGAGCGGCGGCTGCGGCGGATCTGGAAATCCGGTGGCCGAATGGAGCACGGGAGACGATTCCGAAGGTGGCGGCCGGCCAGTTGATTACCGTTCAGGAAGGTGCGGGGGTGGTGAAGCGGGAGCAGTTGAAATAGGGTGGGTGAGAGAAGATGGCGAGTTGAAGCTCGCCACAGCACGCTTTCCAGAGAACCACTGCGCAAGTCACTGATCTAGCGGGACTAACGTCCCGCAGGGCGAACTGAAGTTCGCCCCTGCACGCTAAAGCGTGCGCCACGTACCGG
>Ga0181536_10005090_pt1 | contig 13632 bp, 8 predicted proteins | sample PEATcosm2014_Bin_41_FD_121105 | JGI IMG/M metagenome (GOLD analysis project Ga0181536, IMG submission 121105) | Peatland microbial communities from MTU Mesocosm Facility, Houghton, MI, USA - PEATcosm2014_Bin17_60_metaG | ecosystem: Environmental > Terrestrial > Soil > Wetlands > Peat | place...
GATCGCGCCCCGCTCGCCGTGGCAAAATGGCCATGTCGAACGACTGATCGGCTCGATCCGGCGCGAGTGCCTCGACCATCTCGTGGTGCGAGGGGAGGCCCATCTGCGCCGTGTCCTGGCCGACTACACCAATTACTACAACACGGTGCGCACGCACCTCTCGCTCGGCAAAGATACGCCACTCGGACGGCCCGTCATGGCCTCCGGACAGGTCCGCGCCCTCCCGATCCTGGGCGGCTTGCACCACCACTATGTCCGGATGGCATAAATGGTAGGCACAGGGTGATTTATCGCTTTGCCGCGGTCGCCCACCGGCCCAGGGGTCGGACGGCACCGCCAAGGCGGGAAGAGTCAACCTGAAGAAATCGTGCTCTAACGGTAAATTCACCGGCCCCGCCGCGCCGGCATCCTTTGCCGCGGCGCCGAGGATTCGGCTCACCTGTCGCGCGTGCCAGGCTTCGCCGCCGCCCGGAGGCTGAATGCCCCGGGGCGGTCAGTGCCCGCGCGATGTCACGAAGCGAGTTCGCACCAGCTTTTTGCGCGGCGCTGATGTAAGGCAACACGTCGGCCCGGTGCTCGGTCGCGCGGGCCGTCTGCGCTTCCCGGCCGGCACGGCTGACCGCGCCATCGATGCCGCGGAAGATCCTCCGGCCGCCAAGCCGTACGCCGCGCGCCTTCGCGGCGGCGAGCGCGGCCGTGGTCCGCTGACTGACGAGGCCCCGTTCGAGCTCGGCCACGGCGGCGAACATGGTCAGGATGAACGTCCCGGCCGGGCCGGGCGGAAGTTGCGGTAGATCGCAGAAAACCAGACCGGCCTCGCCGGCACCCCGGACGATCGACAGCAGAAACGCGGCGTCGCGCGCCAGCCGGTCCAGCTTGGCGATGATCAGTGTCGCGCGACGCGCCCGGCAGGCGCCCAAAGCCAGCGCCAGTTGCGGCCGGTCCCGGCGTTTGCCAGACTCGACCTCCTGGAATTCCGCGATGATGTTGCCGGCGGCCGAGGCGACATATTGACCCACGGTCGCCTTCTGAGCGTCCAGCCCAAGCCCGCTACGGCCCTGCTTGTCGGTCGAAACCCGGTAATAGGCCACGAACAATGCGGCGCCGAACGGCCCGCGTGTGGCCATCCGAACGCGAGGTCGGGGCATTCTAAGGCTGTTTCATCCCCATACGGACGTTGACACCGTTGTGACAGGCGGGAGCTCGTTGCCGATCAATTACGATTGAGTTGAGTGAGTAGTTTCCGAATCTGTCAAGTCACACCTGTGGATGCATATGGTGCGACGTGGTTCATTTGGATTTCCGCGCAATGGCTGCCGTTCGAAATCCTTCCCCAACGGAACCGCGAATATAGCAACGCTAACCGCGCAATCCATATGAGAAAGTAGGCAATGCGCTTTCCGTGGATGATCCCACCGATCGGGGTGCGGCGGCAGCGGTCAGAACAGGCGACAGGCTATGGAGTGCCGCGACTTCGCGACCTGAGGGACGTCCCAGCAACTTTGGGAAGGAGCACGGCAGCCAAGTGAATTCGGGCGATCTGAACAAATCGTCGGCCAGATCGGCGCGCCTACGCATGAACAGGAGGTACACGTGACATCCACCGATGCATTCGCCCTGAAAAACTCAAATCTTAACGCGTTCCTCTTCGCTGATGTTGGCACGGAGCTGAATGGTTCGACTCTCACGATCCTCTCCGTCCTGGCGCGACTTGGACAGGATCCTTGGATGGAGGCAGCGAAATGGACCAATTTGCCGAAGGCCGCGGCGATCAACTGCCTGGCCCAGAGCATTGGCAAGATGCCACTGGACGAGCGGGCTCTCGCCGAAACAGGTGCGACTGCCTCACGGTTGATCCTGCTCCTGCCAGTGCAGACCCAAACTCCCGGGCAAAGCATCCGCGCGGCGGTTACCGCGTCGGCGATGCCAAACTGGGTACCGATCGCATTTCTCTGCATATCTCTCCTCATGGGCCTGGCGTTAAGCATGACTCCGGCTCCGGTAGCCCCCGCTGGCGCGACTACGCCGATAGCACAGGCGATCGATCACACCTCCGCGATCATATCAAAGTGAGATCGACCTGGCGCGACGAACCCGACCGTCGTGCCTGGGATCGTTCAGGCACGTTGCCCTTCGCGTGGAGACCGTGTGTGGGAGGATTGATCGGCCATCACACCGCACCAGGCCCCGCGCGGCCGGTCGACAGTGTCGCCGCCGCCCTCAACCAGCCATCGAGCCCACATGGCCGATCTGATCGCCAAACGGCCCTGACAGAAATGGCATCGGTGACCACCGTGAGAACCTCGCGCCCAGGATTGGCCTGGCGGCAGCCGAAAAACCCAGTTCACATGGGGGTGGCGGCATGAAGGGTTCTCTGCTGAGCCTGAACGCGGGCTCGTCCAGCGTCAAGTTTGCCCTGTTTGCCCTGTTCGATGCCGCCAACCGCTTAACGGCCACCGTGCGGGGCGAGATCGACGACCTGGACTCGACGCCGCACCTGACCGCGCGCGATGCGGCTGGTAAAGTGCTGGCCGAAAAGCGTCTGCCGGCGGCGGGTTTCGACCTCGCGCTGCATACTTTGTTGGATTTCGCTGACGCTCACCTGGGGCATGACGGCCTGACAGCGGTCGGGCATCGCGTCGTGCATGGCGGCGCCGATCACATCGCACCCGAGTTGGTCACGCCCGCGCTGCTGACGGAACTGGAGGCGCTGACGCCGCTGGATCCGTTGCATATGCCTGACATCCTGGAGCAGATACGCGCCGTCGCCGCCGCCCGGCCCGCACTCATGCAAGTGGCCTGCTTCGACACGGCGTTTCACCACACGATGCCCTCGGTCGCCGAACGGTTCGCCTTACCCCGGGCGATTTCGATCCAGGGGGTGCGCCGTTATGGTTTCCACGGCCTGTCCTATGAGAATATCGCCGGCCGGCTGGCGCTCCAGTCGCCGGCCTTGGCCAACGGGCGGGTCGTCGTCGCGCATCTTGGTTCCGGGGCCAGCCTGTGCGCGCTGAAGGGGGGCAAAAGCATCGATACGACCATGGGCTTCAGTGCGCTCGATGGGCTGGTCATGGCCACTCGCTGCGGTCTGCTGGACCCCGGCGTGATCCTCCACCTTGGGCGCCAGGGGCACAGCTTCGCCGATATCGAGGACATGCTCTACCGCCGCTCCGGTTTGCTGGGTGTGTCCGGGATCAGCGGCGACGTCCGCGTGTTGCTGGCGAGCAGCGATCCACACGCGCGTGAGGCGATCGAGTTGTTCACCTACCGCATTGCCGCCGAGGCCGGCGCGCTGATCTGTGCTCTGGGCGGACTGGACGGGCTGGTCTTCACCGCCGGAATTGGCGAACATGCACCAGCGATCCGTTCGGCCATATGCGGGCGCCTCGGCTGGCTTGGACTGCGTCTCGACGATGCCGCCAACGCGGCCGGCGCTGACCGTATCAGCGCCTCGGACAGTGCGATCGAGGTGCGCGTCATGGCAACCGATGAAGAAGCCATGATCGCACATCATACGCGGGCGGCGATCCTGCGAGCGCGCACCTGCCAAGGGCTTCGGTCATGAAGCTACCGGTCGCGGCCGGTCCGCATGGCACGCCTGGCCCCGTTATTGGCATCGCCAACGAATTCGACAACGAAATGACAACAGGCGTCGCCTCGGATCGAGAAGCGTCCGGCACTGAAATGAAACTCCCTGTCACGAATGGCATCGCCGTCCGGCGCGGCGTTGGATTGGTGCCAAGCCCTGGTTTGATTGCTCGTGATGGAGCCGGTGAAATTGCTCGCGTATCGCGTGTCTGATCAGGTCACCAACGGTTCTGTGAGTCTGTCTGTCAAAACGGAGCGTAAGATGACCGTGGCCACGACTTCTCCGCCGTCCCCGGCAATCGCGGTGCCCGCCAAGCCCCCGGGTGCGGCGCACGGTGATCCCCCCAAAGGCCTGACGAGCGACGAGGCTCGCCGCCTTATGACGAAATTCGGCCCCAACGCCATGCCGGATACCAGCATGCACCCGCTGCGCATGGCACTCGAAAAATTCTGGGCGCCGGTGCCGTGGATGCTCGAGGCCGCGATCGTGCTCGAACTGGTGCTCGGCAAATATGTCGAGGCGGCGATCATCGCCGGACTTCTGGTGTTCAATGCGGCGCTTGGACTGTTCCAGGAAAGCCGCGCCCAGGCGACGCTTGCCACATTGAAGTCGCGGCTCGCGTTGAACGCGTCGGTCCGGCGCGACGCCTTGTGGAAAACCATACCGGCCGTCCAACTTGTGCCGGGCGACGTCGTAAAGCTCTCGCTTGGGGGTGTGGTTGCCGCGGATGTGCACATCGCCAGCGGAGAAGTTCTGCTCGACCAATCCATGCTCACCGGCGAATCGGTGCCCATCGAAGCCGGCGCGGGCGTGCGAACTTTCGCCGGTGCGCTCGTGCGGCGAGGCGAGGCGGTGGCGGAGGTCACGGCGACCGGAGCGCGCACCAAATTCGGCCGCACCGCGGAACTGGTCCGCACCGCTCATGTCGTCAGCTCCCAGCAGACGGCGGTGCTGCGCGTGGTGCGCAATCTCGCCGCGTTCAACGGCGTCGTCATCGTGCTGCTCGTCTCCTATGCCTGGTTTCTCAGACTACCGCTCGCCGAGATCATCCCCCTGGTCCTGACGGCGGTCCTGGCATCGATCCCGGTCGCACTGCCGGCCACGTTCACCTTGGCGGCGGCGCTTGGCGCGCGGGCCTTGGCGAAGCTGGGTGTCCTGCCGACTCGCCTCTCCGCGGTGGATGAAGCGGGAACGACGGATGTCCTGTGTTCCGACAAAACCGGCACGCTGACCCAGAATGCGCTGACGGTAACGACGGTTCATGCCATGCCCGGGTTCGACGAAGCGCATGTTCTGGCACTGGCCGCGCTGGCCAGTTCCGAGAGTGGGCAAGACCCGGTCGATGGCGCGATTCGCGCCGCCGCGGCGAGCAAGGCGGTGTCCGATGCACCCAGGCTGGTCAAATTCGCGGCCTTCGATCCGGCGAAAAAGATGTCCGAGGCGACCGCGACCGATTCGGCCGGAGCGACGCAACGTATCGTGAAGGGCGCCTTCGCCGTGATCACCGGCCTTGCTCAACCGTCGACGGACGCGGCGGCGGCGGCGCACACGCTCGAGGGGCAGGGTTTCCGGGTTCTGGCGGTGGCGGCGGGACCTCCAACGGCGATGCAACTGGCGGGACTGATCGCGCTCAGCGACCCACCCCGCGCGGACTCGGCGGCGCTCGTTACGGAATTGCATGGTTTGGGCGTTCGCACCGTGATGGTGACGGGCGACGCGCCGGCGACCGCCGCGATCGTGGCCCGCGCGGTGGGGCTGACCGGCGCGGTTTCTCCCCCTGGGCCGATCCCCGACAGCGTCCGCCCCGAGCAATTCGCGGTCTTCGCCGGTGTGCTGCCCGAGGACAAGTACAAGCTGGTCAAGGCGTTCCAGAAGGCCGGTCACACCGTCGGCATGTGCGGCGACGGCGCCAATGACGCGCCGGCGCTACGCCAGGCGCAGATCGGCATCGCGGTCTCGACGGCGACCGACGTCGCCAAATCCGCCGCCGGCATGGTGCTGATCGAACCCGGACTCGCTGGCATCGTCGCCGCGGTCAAGGAAGGGCGAATCACGTTTCAGCGGATCCAGACCTACACGCTGAACGCCATCGTCAAGAAGATCGTGACGGTGCTGTTCCTGATCGCCGGGCTGATCATGACGGGGCACGCGATCCTGACACCGCTGCTGATGGTCATCGTGATGGTTACCGGCGATTTCCTCTCGATGTCATTGACGACCGACAATGTGCGGCCTTCCCCGGCGCCGAATGTGTGGCGCATCGGCGGACTGACGATGGCCGGCGCCATCATCGGTGTCTGCCTGCTGGCCTTCTGCACCGGCGTTCTGGCCGCGGGAAAATTTGGCATGGCTCTCGGAACCGATGCCTTGCAAACCCTGGCTTTCATTGTCCTGGTGTTCGGTAGCCAGGCAACGATTTATGCCATTCGCGAACGCCGGCACCTTTGGGGCTCTCGTCCAAGCCTCTGGCTGGCGGTGTCGTCCGTTGCCGATATCCTGATCGCTTCGACATTGGCCGTGGGCGGAATCGCGATGAAGCCCCTGCCGCCTTTGGTGGTGGCTGGCACGCTCGGCGCCGCGGCTGTCTTCGCATTCGTCCTGGATTTGGTGAAGGTTCCCGTATTCGCTCGTCTCGGGATCGCCCACAGCCCGCGCGATCGCCCGTTGCCTCACGCAACCAGCCGCACGGCGCAGGCGGAAGGAAGACCTATGAAGGAACCCAGTGCCGCGGCTTCCGACTCGAAGCCGGAAGCCCAACCCGAGGCTCAGCCGGAAACCAAGGCGGAGTCAATGCCTGTCGCCAAAGACGAGCCCAACCCTGAGATCCACGCCGAGGTCAGGCCTGAAGTCAACGCCGAGACCAGGCCGAAACCCAGTGCCAACGTCGCGGCGCTCCTCAACACGACGTTCGGTGACGTCCTGGTGGCGGGACTGCTCAAAGACCCCGAAGATGCCGGGCGTCTTATCGCCCAGGGTATCGTTGAGATTGAGGCGCGCATCGCCAGCGCGAAGACGCCTGACGCTGTGGCCGGGTCCAAGCCCGAGGCCGAAGCCGGGACGCCTCCCGCTGGGACGCCAAAGGCCGTCGAGTGATCCGAGGACTCAAACAAGCGGGAAGGCCGCCGGAAGCCGGACCCAAAGACATCGCGACGCCAACGCCATCGGGAGGAAGATGATGAAAATACATTCGAAGGACTTCCGTGTGGGGGCGGGCGACAGGGTTGACCTCGGGAAGTGGCCGACCAAGGTCGATCCGGTTTACAAGTCGAAGAGGCAATATAAAAAGCTGTTGGAAGAGCACGTTGAGCAATTGAGTTCGTTGCAGCAGCTGCTCTACTCATCCAACCGCCATGCGGTTCTGCTGATATTTCAGGCGATGGATGCGGCCGGAAAGGATGGTGCCATCAGGCATGTCATGTCCGGAGTCAACCCGCAAGGCTGTCAGGTCTTCAGCTTCAAGCATCCAAGCGCGACCGAATTGCTGCACGATTTTCTCTGGCGCACCACACGCGATCTGCCAGAACGTGGGCGGATCGGCATCTTCAATCGATCCTATTACGAGGAGGTGCTGATCGTGCGCGTGCATCCGGAGATTCTGCGCAGCGAAGGGATTCCGGACGCCTTGCCCGACGAAACGGCGGTTTGGCATGACCGGTATTGTTCGATCGTGGACATGGAGAGACATCTTCACGCCAACGGGACCCGCATCATCAAGTTCTACCTTCACCTCTCCAAGGACGAGCAGCGAAAGCGGTTCCTCGATCGCATCGACGAACCGGAAAAGAACTGGAAATTCAGTCTCGCGGACATAGCGGAGCGGAAGTTCTGGGATCACTATATGACGGCGTTTGGGGAATGCCTCAGCGCCACGAGCACCAGCGATGTGCCCTGGTATATCGTTCCCGCCGACGACAAAGAGAACGCACGGCTGATCGTATCCCAAATCGTTCTCGATACGCTGGAAGGATTGAACATGAGCTATCCGAAAACAACCCCGGAGCGCCACAAGGAATTGCTGTCGATCCGCGAGCAACTCGAGAAGTAAGCAATCGACTCCTTTGACGCGAGAAGGTCAAAAATTTGGCCGGCCGGCGATCAAACCATCAACCGGGAATTGTGCCGGCCACTCGACAATGCTGCCGGGACAGAGTTCCACAGCGCGATGACCGGCACCTCGGGATGATCGGGGTTGTAGCCCAGAATGCTGCGCGACGCCGGGTCGAGCGAGAAATGCCGCGCTTCGATAATCGGCAGGCCGATCCACCGCGCGGCCAGCACGCAACTGAATTGTCCGTGCGAGAAGAGTGCGACATTGCCGTGCATCGCCCCAAGATGCGCGATGACCCGATCCGCGCGGCCGCGAACCCGCGCGGGCATTTCCCCGCCAGGACAACCGTCCCGAAACACCATCCAGCCAGGCCGATCCTTACGAATGTCCGCCGAGCGCAGGCCTTCGTAATCGCCGTAGTCCCACTCCGTCAGGTCCGGTTCAATTTCCGCCGTGGTCCCAAGCCCCGCCAGGTCACAGGTTCTCCAGGCCCGTTGCCGCGGGCTGGTCAGCACATGAGCAAACGAGATGTCGCGCAGGGCGGGTGCGAGCGCGCGTGCTTCGTCCTCGCCATGCCTGGTCAATTGGATATCGGAACGGCCGGTATGCTGGCCGGACAGTGACCACTCGGTTTCGCCGTGTCGAATGAGGTAAACCCGAAGCGTCGCACTCATTTCCGTTCCATCGCGGCGCCATATTCGCCGCGGATGGCCGCGCGGTTGCAGTTGGCCCGGTGTGCCAGCGCTTGTTGTGCCGCGGGCACGTTGGCATCCTGGCCGTGCCAGATATCCAACGCGGGATGCTGGATCGCGCGGGCAAACGAGAACGTGAGTGTCCACGGCAGACGAAACCCTGGCGATCTGGCCAACACGTTCATGGCATTCAAACGTGCCGACGCCAGTTCACCCGATTGGCCGCCCGACAGGAACGCGATCCCCGGAACAGCGGCGGGTACGACGTGCAGAAGACATCGCACCGTGGCCTCCGCCACGTCGTCCACCGGTACCTGTTTGGGGCAGGTCAATCCCGGCAATACCATGTTGGGCTTCAGAATCATTCCTTCCAGCATCACGCCTTGCGTGTAAAGTTGGGCGAATACATTGTGCAGCGCGCCCTCGGTCACCGCGCGGCACTGCTCCAGAGACTGTTCGCCGTCCACGACGACTTCCGGCTCGACGATGGGAACCAGTCCGGCTTCCTGGCACAACGCGGCATAGCGCGCCAACGTATTCGCATTGGCCTCGATACAGCCGCGGCTCGGCAGCCCTTGGCCCAGAGCGATCACCGCGCGCCATTTGGCGAAGCGGGCACCCATTTGAGAGTAGTCGGTCAGTCGCTCACGCAATCCATCGAGGCCTTCGGTGATCTTCTCGCCGGGATGCCCCGCCAGGTCCGTGGCGCCGATGTCGACCTTGATGCCCGGAATGATGCCGGCATCGACAAGGACCTTAACGAATGGCCGGCCGTCTTTCGTCTTCTGACGGATCGTTTCGTCATATAAGATCGCGCCGCTGATCGATTCAGCAAGACCAGGTGTGGTGACGATAAGCTCCCGCCAGGCGCGGCGGGCCTCCTCGGTCTGAGCAATGCCGGCCGCCGCGAATCGTTTGTTACAAGTTCCGGTACTTTCATCCATCGCCAGCAGGCCCCTGCCGCCGGCGACCAGAGTCCGGGCGGTGTCAATCAGCCGTTGCCCGTTCATGACGGAGTGCCCCATTTCCAGTTCCGGATCTCCGGCAGGTCTTGGCCATGCTTATCGATGTAAAGCTTGTGCTCGATCAGCTTGTCCCGAACCAATTGTTTCAGATAGTCTCCCTTGCCACCCAGTCCGGACACCCGATCCACCACGTCCTGTACCAGATGGAAGCGGTCCAGGTCGTTCTGCACCCGCATGTCAAACGCCGTCGTGATGGTTCCCTCTTCCTTGTAACCCCGCACATGAAGGTTTTGGTTGGTCCTGCGGTAGGTGAGCCGATGGACCAACCATGGATAGCCATGGAAGCCAAAAATGATATGCTTGTCTTTGGTGAACAGCGAGTCGTAATCCCGGTCACTCAGACCATGCGGATGTTCACTTTCGGATTGCAGGCGCATCAGATCGACGACATTGATGACCCTTATTTTCAGCTCGGGCAGATGCTCGCGAAGAATGGAAACCGCCGCCAGAATCTCGAGCGTGGGTGTATCGCCGCAGCACGCCATCACGACGTCCGGCTCGCCGCCCTGATCGTTGCTGGCCCATTGCCAAATGCCAAGTCCCTCCGTGCAATGCACCACGGCGGCATCGATGCTCAGCCATTGCGGCAAAGCATGTTTGCCGGCCACCACCACGTTGACGTAATTCCGGCTGCGCAGGCAGTGATCGAACACCGACAGCAGACAGTTGGCATCAGGCGGCAGGTAAACTCTGATGATATCGGCCTTCTTGTTGATCACATGGTCAAGGAATCCGGGATCCTGGTGCGTGAAGCCATTGTGATCCTGCTGCCAGACGTGGGAGGCGAGCAGATAATTCAGCGATGAGATCGGCCGGCGCCACGGCAGTTCCTTGGTCACCTTCAGCCATTTCGCGTGCTGGCTGAACATCGAGTCCACGATGCGGACGAAGGCCTCATAACTGTTGAACAGCCCGTGCCGCCCGGTCAGCAGATAGCCTTCCAGCCAACCCTCGCACTGGTGCTCGCTGAGCATCGCATCCAGCACCAAACCGGAGGGCGCGAGGAATTGGTCATTTTCCTCTGCTCGGGCATCCCACTGACGGTTGGTGACCTCAAAGACCGCACCCAGGATATTTGACAGCGTCTCATCGGGTCCGAATATCCTGAAGTTTCGTTTCGTCTCGTTCAGTTTGGCCGTGTCGCGCAGGAACTGACCCAAAATCAAGGTATCCTGGGCGTCGACGGCACCAGGCGAAGGCACGGTTACCGCGTGCGAATGAAAATCGGGCATCAGCAGGTCGTGCAGCAGAAGTCCGCCGTTGGTGTGCGGATTGGCACTCATCCGCCGGTCGCCCTTCGGGGCCAGATCAGCCAGTTCCGCCAGCAAGCGGCCATTTTTGTCGAACAGCTCCTCGGCCTTGTAGCTTTTCATCCAGGCTTCAAGCTGTGTGACATGCTCGGGATGGGCGGGGTCCACGAGCAGCGGCACCTGATGGGCGCGAAACGTGCCTTCGACCTGCAGTCCGTCAACGACTTTTGGTCCGGTCCAACCCTTGGGCGACCGCAGGACGATCATCGGCCAGCGCGGCCGCGCGGTGTCGTTCCCGGACCGGGCATTCTGTCTGATCCGTTGAATGTCGTTGATTGCCTTTTCCATGGTGGCGGCCATCAACTGGTGCATCGTTTCTGGATCGTCCGCTTCGACGAAATACGGCGTCCAGCCGCAGCCCAGGAAGAACTGCTCCAGTTCCCGATGCTCGATCCGAGACAGGACGGTGGGGTTGCTGATCTTGTAGCCATTGAGGTGCAGGATCGGCAGTACCGCACCGTCGGTGACCGCATTGAGAAACTTGTTGGAGTGCCACGCGGTCGCCAGCGGACCGGTCTCCGCTTCGCCGTCGCCGACAACGCAGGCGACGATCAGATCAGGATTGTCGAACGCGGCGCCAAACCCATGGCTGAGCGAATAGCCCAGTTCACCGCCCTCATGGATCGACCCCGGCGTCGTCGGCGCGACGTGGCTGGAAATCCCCCCGGGAAACGAGAATTGGGTGAACAGCTTTTTCAGTCCGGCTTCGTCCTGGGTGACGTTCGGATACACCTCGCTCCAGGTGCCTTCGAGATATGTCTGACCGACGATCGCCGGGCCGCCGTGGCCGGGACCGGCGACGTAGAACATGTCCAGGTCGTATTTCTTAATGACCCGGTTCAGATGCACATAGATGAAGTTCTGCCCAGGCGTCGTGCCCCAGTGTCCGACCACCAGCGGCTTCACGTGAGCCAGCGTCAGCGGTTCGCGCAACAACGGATTATCGTACAGATAAATTTGCCCGACGGACAGGTAGTTGGAGGCTCGCCAGTAGGCGTTCATCCGGCGCAACTCGTCGGACCCGAGGGGCTTTGTTTTGTCAGAAGACACACTGTCATCGGTGCGCGTCGGAGACTCTTGGGTGGCAACGGGCGAATCCATTTCTGGCGGCTCCTGGTGGGTCTCATCGATCTTTCGGTCGCACATCCGTGCGACCGCGACAGGATAGAATGGGACTCGTCGCATCAAGCAGAGTCGGAAAGTACTCATACCGGCTACCGCCGCCAACCAAGGTCCGCCGCCTGGCTGATGTTGGGGCCAGGCCGCTCAGCCTTTCGCCATGACGCGGTAAAACGCCACCTTGGTGACCTCGACGAGCGCGAGATAAGCGAGCGTCGCGCCGATCACAAAGATGAAAAACAGTGGCGGCGGCGTCACGAAGCCAAACCACGTGCTTACCACCGGAAGCAGCGGCAGCGCGACCGCGGCGGCGACCGCGGCGAAGGTCATGGAAACGAGGAACCCACCGGCCCGGCTTCGATAAAATCGGCGGCGGGTGCGGATACAGAAGACCACCAGGACCTGCGTCGTCATCGACTCGATGAACCAGCCGGTCTGAAACAGCGACTCGCTCGCGTGAAACAGATGAAGCAGCGCGTAGAAGGTGATGAAATCGAAAATCGAGCTGACCGGGCCGAAGATCAGCATGAAGCGTTCGATCAGTTTGATGTCCCATCGGATCGGTCCCGCGACGGCCTCCGGATCGACACGATCGAAGGGAATCGCGATCTCCGAGACGTTGTAGATCAGATTGTTCAACAAAATCTGAATCGGCAACATGGGCAGGAAAGGCAGTATCAGCGCGGCGCCGGCCATGCTGAACATGTTGCCGAAGTTCGAGCTGGCGCCCATCAGCACGTATTTTGAAACGTTCTGCACCGCGCCGCGTCCCGCCGCGACGGCGTCCAGCACCACCGAAAGATCGTGTTCCAGCAAGATCAGATCGGCGGCCGCGCGCGCGACATCGGCCGCGCCATCGACCGAGATCCCGACATCGGCCGCATGCAGCGCCGGCGCGTCGTTGATGCCGTCGCCCATGAACCCGACGACGTGTCCAAGCCGTTTCAGCGCCAACAAGATCCGATGTTTTTGCTGCGGATTGACCCGGCAAAACAAATTCACCCTGGGCAATTGCCCGATCAGCGCTTCCTCGGTGAGTTGGTCGAGTGCGGCACCCGTCAATACGCCCGTGACCGGCACGCCGATCTCCTTGAAGACGTGGCGGGTCACGCTTTCGTTATCGCCGGTCAGCACGCGCACCGAGACACCGGCATCCGCCAGCGCGCGGATCGTCGCTCCCGCGCTCGCTTTCGGGGGATCCAGGAAGACGGCGAAACCGGCGAACACCAGCTCGGTCTCATCGGTGATCGCCGCGGATGCGTGACTGGCGTCCGCTGATCGCGTGGCGATCCCCAGGGCGCGGAAACCTTGCGCGCCAAGGCCGTCGAGCGTGGCCTCGAACGTGCGTCGCGTCGCCGCGTCGAGCGGCCGTTCCACACCATCCGCGCCGGCGTGGGTGGTCGACAGCCGCAGCAGATCCTCCGGCGCGCCCTTGACGATCAGCCGGCGTTTGGCGTCGTGTTCGACCAGGACCGAGACCCGCCGCCGCTCGAAATCGAACGGCACTTCGTCGATCTTCGTCCAGCCGCTCATATCGAACGGATGCGCTTCCAGGATCGCCGCGTCGAGCGGGCTTTTCATGCCGGTTTCGAACTGACTGTTGATGAAGGCATAGCCAAACGCCGATGCGCTCTCGGCACCGGTGCCGTCGATGACGCGGACCAGCTTGATCGTCGCTTCCGTCAACGTGCCGGTCTTGTCGGTGCACAGCACGTCCATGGCGCCAACATCGTGAATCGCGGACAGCCGCTTCACGATGACCTTTTGTTTCGCCATCCGCAGCGCCGACCTGGCGAGCGTGACCGTGACGATCATCGGCAGCAGTTCCGGCGTCAGCCCGACGGCGAGC
>Ga0181536_10005091_pt1 | contig 13631 bp, 14 predicted proteins | sample PEATcosm2014_Bin_41_FD_121105 | JGI IMG/M metagenome (GOLD analysis project Ga0181536, IMG submission 121105) | Peatland microbial communities from MTU Mesocosm Facility, Houghton, MI, USA - PEATcosm2014_Bin17_60_metaG | ecosystem: Environmental > Terrestrial > Soil > Wetlands > Peat | place...
GAAATGGGCGACAGCCACATGGGCTTGCAGGCGCGGCTGATGTCGCAGGCGCTGCGCAAGCTCACCGGCGTGGTTTCGAAATCCAAAGCCTGCCTGATTTTCATCAACCAGATCCGCGAGAAGATCGGCGTGATGTTCGGCAATCCGGAAACCACCACCGGCGGCCGGGCGCTGAAGTTCTACGCGTCGGTGCGCGTGGATATCCGCCGCATCGCTGCCATCAAGGACGGCGACGCGGTGATCGGCAACCGCACGAAAGTCAAAGTGGTGAAAAACAAGCTGGCGGCGCCGTTCCGGGAGGCGGAGTTCGACATCATTTACGGCGAGGGCATTTCGCGCGAGGGAGACCTGATGGATATTGGGGTGGCGCAGAACCTGATCGAGAAGAGCGGCTCGTGGTTCAGCTACCAAGGCGAGCGCATCGGCCAGGGACGCGAGAATGCCAAGCAGTTTCTGAAGGACAACGCCGATATTCGCCAGAAGATCGACACCGAAGTCCGCAAGTCGCTGGGATTGATCAAGCCGGAACCGGCGGTGAACGGCGGCGCAGCACCGCCGGCCAAGCCCGAGGCGCCACCAGCGGGGCGATCGGTCCCGGCCAGCGCGGCGCCACGCGCCCGTTAGCGATTTCGTACGGCTTTCGTGGCGCACGGCCTCGACTGCCGGCTGAAGCCGGCGGCGGCACGCTGAAGGCGTGCGCCACTCAGCAGGTCAACGGTTTTGCTTGAGAAGATCTGCTGCCACGTTCCACTTCCAGGGCGTGGAAGAAAAAGAACGCCGTAAGATCATCGACCAGACCGTTGCGCACTTAGAGAAGCAATTCGGCAAAGGCTCCATTCTCAGGCTGGGATCGGGCGCGGTGGTGCCGGTCTCAGTGATCTCGACCGGCTCGATTTCGATTGACGCGGCGCTGGGTGTGGGCGGTGTGCCGCGCGGCCGCGTGGTGGAGGTGTTCGGGCCCGAATCGTCCGGCAAGACGACCATCGCGCTCCAAGTGATCGCCGAGGCACAGCGCAACGGCGGCAGCGCGGCATTCATCGACGCCGAACACGCGCTCGATCCGGCTTACGCGCGCAAGTTGGGCGTGGACGTGGATAACCTGCTTGTATCGCAGCCCGACTGCGGAGAGCAGGCGCTGGAGATTGCCGGGGCGCTGGTGGCTTCCGGCGCGATTGATATTGTAGTCGTTGATTCTGTCGCGGCACTGGTGCCCAAAGCAGAACTCGAAGGCGAAATGGGCGACAGCCACATGGGCCTACAGGCGCGCCTGATGTCGCAGGCGCTGCGCAAGCTGACGGGGGCCGTCTCGAAGACCAACACCTGCCTGATCTTCATCAACCAGATCCGGGAAAAGATCGGCGTGATGTTCGGCAATCCGGAAACCACTACCGGCGGGCGGGCGCTGAAATTCTATTCCTCGGTGCGACTGGACATCCGCCGCATTGCGGCCATCAAGGACGGCGATAACGTCATCGGCAACCGGACTAGAGTAAAAGTGGTAAAAAACAAGGTCGCATCGCCGTTTCGCGAGGCGGAGTTCGATATCCTCTATGGCCAGGGAACCTCCCGCGAGAGCGATCTGCTCGACACCGGCGTCACGCGCAACGTGATCGAGAAGAGCGGTTCCTGGTTCAGCTACAAGGGCCAGCGCATCGGCCAGGGCCGCGACAGCGCGCGCCAGTTCCTCCTCGAAAATCCGGAAGTGCGCGGCAAAATCGACTCCGAACTGCGTTCCCTGCTGGGTCTACTGGCCACCGGCGAGAACGGATCGGCCAAGGCCGCCATCGCCTCGGTGCCTCAGAAATAGCGCCCGCACGTGCTGTTTCGCTCGGCCGCGTAAAAAACAGCGGAAAATGGGCCTTTTCCGCGTGTTTTCTCTTTACATCGCCTTTAACCTTCCCGTATCATTGAAACGGTTCGTGGGATGACAGCGTGAATATCCCATCGTGTTCGATGTGTGAGTTCAAATCTGAGGAGGTTGAATGGCCAATCAACGAATGACGCAGACGCAGTTGGTCCGGTCGTTGGCGGAAGCCACGGAAGTGCCGAACAAAACGGCACGGCAGTTCCTGGATCACTTGGGCAGTTTGGCGATCAGTGAAGTGAAGAAGAACGGCGTGTTTGTGGTGCCCGGGCTGGGCCGGCTGGTTCGTGTGGACCGGAAGGCGCGGATGGGCCGGAACCCGGCGACGGGTGAGGCAATCAAGATCCCGGCCAAGAAAGTCGTAAAGTTCCGAGTGGCGAAGGCGGCCAAGGACGCCATCGTGCCGCCCAAGAAGAAATAACGGAAATTTTGAGTGCCAAAAAGAAAACCCCGCGAGTGATCGCGGGGTTTTCTTTTTTGGATCTTCTGAAGCCGAGAGGAGATCCGCCCAACGTGCGGGCAGTTCTTCGAAGTCCTACGCCGACTTCTTTTCTCCGACCTTCTCTTCTTCCGCCCTCTTGTCGCCCTTCTCCTCTTCAGCCTTGAGAGCGGTCTTGAAGTTGCGGATCCCTTCGCCTAAGCCCTTTGCCACCTCGGGAATCTTTTTGCCGCCAAATAACAATACGGCCACACCGAGTATGACGAGAAGTTCAGGCATGCCAATGGAACGCATACGGCCTCCTTACTCATGTTCATTGTAGGGACGCGCTCCCAACGGCGTCAAGTTGAGTACTGCCCGGCCTTCAGTTGTGTGCGCCCTGAGCCGGCCACTTTTGCAGCAAAGCCTTCGCCTCGGCGTATTTGACCTCGGCGTATTGCAGTTTCTCCCAGGCCTCATCGGTCCGCTTTCCTTCTTCCAGCAGGACCGCTCCCAGCAGGTAGTTGGCTTTGAAAGAGAACCGATGGCGCTTCAAACCGAGGCGGGCAACGGCTTCCGCCTCCGCATAGCGATGCTGTTGGTACAGCAAAGTAGCCAGATTGGTGAATGCGAGAATGTGCTCCGGAGCCGAGTCCATCAGGTGCCGCAGCGTCTTTTCCGCTTCCTCAGGTTTTCCCGACGGCTTCCAGCTCCAGCGCCAGGTTGTTCTCGGCTTCGTAGTACTGCGGGTCGATAGCCAGTGCCGCCCGGAACTCGGTAATCGCGTCTTCGTGACGGCCTTTCTTGGACAGGTGCTCGGCCTTCTCCGCCGCCTTCCGCGCCGCTTTCGGGGGATCATGCTCGGGAACATCTGCCCCAAGCGTCGGGTCGTCACCCGCTTCGCTCGACAACGATCTCCACGGCACGGATGCGGATTCCGCCTTTGTAGCCCGCTGCTCATGGCCCATCTCCAGGACAGCAGTGTGTTCGCGGGTTTCCTCAGTAGTTATGCCCGACGCTGAGGCCGACCGTTGAGCATGCAGACCAGCGGCAAGAATCGCGCCCCACATGGTTATTGCGAGCAAGCTTCGCATAGCGCCTCCTCACTAAACCGTCTCATTCCAGGCTAGCACCAAGCGCGGCCTCCTACGGTAAAATCACCTTCTTGCCGCTGGCTGTCGCTGATATGATGTCTGCTTCGGAGATCACATGAAACCCGTTCCCAGCAGCAAACAGCAGGCTCTGGTGAGCCGATTGATGAAGGCATGCGGTGGCGCTTACAGCCCCAAGACCCGCCGGAAGTATTACATCTCCGGCCCTCAATGGGCCGCGGCCTACCAGGGCCAGGCGCTGTTCCACGCGCCTACCCGCACCGCCATCGGCTTCGAGGAGGTGATTCGCGAGTACGCGAAGATCGGCATCGGTTACTGGACCACCCACGATACCGACGTGATTTCTACCGAAGCGCTTGGCAAGGACGAGCAGTGGTCGATCGTGGACCGCATCAACAAGAGCTTGAAGAAGCACGGGCTCAAGTGCTCCATGGTGACGACGGAGACGTTCTTCCATGCCGTTTGGGCCGCCAGCCCGGCCGCGGAATCGCCGCAGGTTCGGGAGTACGCCGCTTTTCGGGTCAAGAACACAGTTGATCTGGGCCATGAACTGGGTGCGCAATTTGCCGTCTATTGGCCGGGATCGCTGGGTTACTACACGCAGGGCGCGGTGGAGGAGACCGAGACGCTCAAGTGGTACGCCGGCGCGCTAAACGCTGCCTGCGAGCACGATATCGAAACCGCCAAGAGGAAGAACCGGCCGACGCTGAAACATTGCCTGGAAGCCAAACCTTTCGAACCGCAGGCCGAGATCTTGCTGCCGACCAGCGACGCCATGCTGGCGTTCATTTTTTCCGGTGTGCTCACGCACCCCGAAATGGTCGGCCTGAACCCGGAATACCTGCACGAGCTCATGTGGGGCGGAGCTCCACGTGCGGCCTTGGCGCGAGCGCTTCTGGCGGGAAAACTCTGGCATTTCGACATCAACGACGGTTACCGGCTGAAGCACGACGTCGATATCGCCGTCGGCCTTGTGAACCCGCTCGACTGGCTGAACGTGCTGGTGCTATTGCGTAGCCACAACTATAACGGCCCGTTCAACTTGGACTACAAGCCGCCGCGCACTACGAGCAACCACGGCGTTTTTGCCGTCAGCTTTCCGACAGCCGTGGACCGCTTCATAACGCTGTGGGAAATGGCCGGCGACGTAATGGCCGATCCGGTCATCAAACAAGCGACCGATGCGCTGAAGGCGGGAGGCGAACCGGTGGATGTGAGAGATGCCGATGCCGTTGCTGCCGCTCACCGGGAGTTGCTCAGTCTGCACGAGCTGGTTGGCCACCGGATGTTCCAGATTCTGGTGGGGGAGCATCGGGGCAGAACCTACTCCGCATAGCATCGGGGCCGGCACATTCCTTGGAGAAAAATTACAAACTTTGACACAACCATTGCCAGGGGCTCAGCGTCTTTGAAGTGGAGCTGGGAATGGCATGAAGACAATCACGAAGCAACGATTCAAGGGGCAGGTTCACTGCCCGATCTGTACCCACACGGTCGGCGCGGATGTGGAGCAGGTTGGTAAGAATGTTCGCGTGGTTCCTGGGCAGAAGTGCCCGCGATGCGCGGCCACTTTGGACGTGGCAGCAGTCATGCAGGTGCTAGAGGCAGCGTGATTCGCGGGCCGCGCAGTTGCAGGTAACTACCGTATTGTAGTTAACTTGCTTTTTTGCGATAGTAAGGAAGCTCTATGAGACGCAAGCCGCCAGTGAAGCCCGCCGACCCGATCGTTTCGCCTGAGATCCTGGAACAAGCCAAACGATCGATTTCGCCGGACAAAGCAAATAGTGTGACAAAGTGTACGGTTTGCGGCGCCGAAGTCACGGAAAGCGCCTCGGAGCAGCTTTGCTGGGTCTGCCGCCGGCTAAAGATCAGTGCGTGGCACGACATCGAGCAGCAGATGCCCGCGCAGGAATAGCGTTAGCGGTTGGTTTCGATTAACTGCGCCACTTGCTCCCACTCGGCGAGCAGATTCTCGAGATCAGTGCGGCGGGCGGTGAGCAGCTCCGTGAGCTGTTGCGTCTCTTCGACACTTCGGAAGTTGGTTAAGGCATGCTCGAAATCGGCAATCTCCACTTCGAGCCGTGTCACTTCGTCCTCGATGGCACGCCGCCGTTCTTTCATTTGGCGGAGTTTGATGGGGTTGAGGCGTGCCGCGCCGTCGCGCTTGGGCGGGGCGGGCGGTTTGGGCACGGGGTGAGTTACTGATCGAGGGGCCGTGTGCGCAGGGGGCTCGGCTTCCGGAGATGGTACGGCGGCAGCGGCGCCACCCTCTTTCCGCCACACGTAATCTTCGTAGTTGCCCGGAAAGACGTGCACTGAGCCTTCACCCACCTCGAACACGCGTGTCGCCAGCTTATCGAGGAAGTAGCGGTCGTGGGAGACGAACACAACCGTCCCGGAAAACTCCTTCAGGGCTTCGAGCAGTACGTCCTTGGCGCGCATATCCAAGTGGTTGGTCGGCTCATCGAGCAGCAGAAAGTTGCCGGGCATCATGAGCATTCGCGCCAGCGCATAGCGGTTCCGCTCGCCGCCCGAAAGCACGCCGATCTGCTTGAAGACATCGTCCTCAGAAAAGAGAAAGCACCCCAGGATGCTCCGGAGCTCGGTATTGGTGGCGCGCGGAGCCACTTCCGAGAGATCGTCGATCATCCGTACCGCCGGGTCCAGCTCTTTGTACTGGTCCTGCGCGAAATAGTCCGGCGTGGCATTGTGGCCCAGTGTGTAGGTGCCCGCCGTTAACGGCTCGATCCCCGCCAGGACCTTGATCAGCGTCGATTTGCCAGCGCCATTCACGCCCACGAGCGCCACGCGGTCGCCGCGCTCAATGACGAAATCCACACCGGAAAAAACCAGCTTCTCGCCATAACTCTTGGCCAGGCCTTTGCATTCCGCCACCACGCGCCCACTCGGTTTCGGCTGCGGGAAACGGAAATGGATCGTTTTTTCTTCCGGTGGCAGCTCGATACGCTCGATCTTCTCCAGCTCCTTGATTCGGCTCTGCACCTGCTTGGCCTTGGTCGCCTGATACCGAAAACGGCTGATGAACGCCTCGATCTGCTGGATCTTATCCTGCTGGTTCTTGTGCGCCGCTTCGAGCTGCGCCCGGCGCTCGGTCTTCTGCTGCTCATAGCGGGAGAAGTTGCCGGAGTAGAAGTGAACGTGCTTGTTCCACAGTTCGGCAATGCGCTTCACCGTCACGTCCAGAAAGTAGCGGTCGTGCGAAACCAGCACGAACGCGTGCGGATACTCGTCCAGATACCCTTCGAGCCAATTGCGGGCCTCGAGATCGAGGTGATTCGTGGGCTCGTCGAGCAGCAGCAGATTGGGTTTTTCCAGCAGCAGCTTGGCCAGCGCGATGCGCATCTGCCAGCCGCCCGAAAACTCCTCAGTACGCCGTTTCCAATCCTCTCTCCCAAACCCCAGCCCCGAGAGAACCGCGCCCACCTGCGCTTCAATGGCGTACCCGTCGCGCGCGCGAAACTCGCCTTCGGCCTGGTGAAACCGCTCGGACACCTGCGCATATTCCGCGCTCGTGTGGTCCAGCTCCGCCATCTTCGCCGTCAGCGCTTCCTGCTCTTCCTCGAGCGCCCGCAAGCTCGCGAATACGGTCATACACTCGGCAAACACGGAACGGCCGGAGAGCGAGAGCCCGTCCTGCGGCAGATAGCCGACTGTCACCCCCTTCATGACCGTCTTCGTGCCGTTTTCGAGCGAATCGATTCCCGCCAGTATCTTGAGCAGCGTGGATTTTCCCGTGCCGTTTGCGCCTACAATTCCGGTGCGCTCGTTGGGAGTCACCAGCCAGTCGAGCTCTTCAAACAGGATTTTGGGACCGAAGCGCTTAGCCGCGCCTGTGAGTTGAATCATTGAAGAGGAAAGTTGGAGTCACCTACTACTTTATCATTCGTGGTTAGAAGAGATCGGAATCGAGGCCCGCAATGAACTGGATGCCCGGCACGATCTGGCCGACCAATTTGCGGTCGTTCGTCAGAAAAAGATCGACTCCCGTCTGCGCGGCACAAGCTAGGTGAATTGCATCGGCGGCGGAAACTCCAAGCTCCGACCGGATCCGCGCGTAGTGGTCCGCCGCATCGCCCGTAAAGGGGAGGACCTCCACGAACGGAGGTCGCAGTGCGTCGCGAATACGAGTGGCCGCGTCCCGGTTCGCTTTCTTATATGGCCCTACCAGCACCTCGCCTACCGCAAAGGAACTCGTACAGAGCGCATCCTTCCTCTGCTCCATTCGCGAGAGAATGTGCCGGATGCGCTCGGCATAAACTGGGTGCTCCTCGAACCAGTACACGAAGAGCATCGTGTCCCAGTAGATTAGGCTCATCGTCCGATCTTGTCCTGGAGATCTTTAAACTCTTCGCGCTCTCGGCGGATCAAATCCTCCCATTCGCCGGGCTTCTCGAACATGTTCTTCCCGATTCCGCGAAGCTGCCAAAATGGATTCTTTTCGGTCGGTTCCGTCGACGCGATTTCGAATGTGAATTTGACGGTTGTACTCATCCCCGACGGCGGACCCGTCTCGTCCTTTAACCGGAGATGATTCTCAGATTGGAAGCGATCCGCCCTCAATGCTGTGCAAACCCACGCAATTCGGTTTTTGAGTCCCAGCCCCTTTTGAACTTCGCCAGCCGTGATCGATACCGTCTTTTCCCCCCGGGCTCGCGCCGGCCGGATGTATTGGTCGAGAACGTACTGCCTGATTCTGTCTGAGTTCATATTGTTTAGTCTAACAATGCTGAAAGTGCCTGTCAATGCCTAAAGTAACTTAAGCATGCTTTAACGTAAGTATATGAAAACAAAACTGCGCTCCCGAGCGTCGGCCACCGATGCCGAGGCGCGCGCCTAGTGCACCCACCGTCTGCACCAAGCCGGTCACGAGATAACGGCTCTTCACTCACAACCAGTACTGCCACTGACCGCGCGCCAGAACGTACCATGCCAGGCACGCATTGGTCACCGCGTGGGCCAGCATACAGTCGCCCAGACTGCGCGTGCGGACCATCCACCAGTTGTACAGAACGCCGGCGAGGAGCCCGACGTCCCAGTACGAACCGTGCTCGGAGGCAAACAGCACGGCGACGACCCAGAACGAGGTCTCCGCGTACGTCCCCAGCGGCACTTTGCGAAAGTCCGTGGAGATGAGCCAGCGCATCAGCCACCCGCGCCAGAATAACTCCTCCAGCACCGGCACATTCACCACGCTGGCCATCACGCGGAAGATCACAAACATCGCGTTCGTTTTGACACCCGCGGGTAGAGAGCCTTTGGGGGCACCGACGAGACGGTTGTTAAACAACCAGCTCTCGCGATACGCCGGCCACAGCACGTCCGGGCCCACCCAGAGCAAGAACACTCCCACCCCCAGTACGATGCTGCCCAAAGGATGGGAAATCTGCCGCGGCATCACGCCGCGCGACACGGCGATCAGCACCGCGAGGACGATTCCGAACCGCAGTGCGTAGTTCCACTCGATGCGGAACGGCAGGTACCCGCCGACGGCGAGCAACACGAGAAAAACCGCGAAGGGCAATACGTACGGCACAGCAGGGTGGTGCAGCAGGTTACCGCCGGCCGGATCTGCCTCCTCGGTTTTCATGACGCGGTACTAAGTACTTCTATGCAGGCCCAATCTGCGAAATCAGCTCTACCGCCCGCTCATGCAGCATGCCCATGTCATTGCCGCAGCCGAGAAACAGCATGCCGCGCTCCTTCCAGAACTTCGCCAGCGCCGGCGTCCGTGTCTGTATGCCCGGCGCGATACCTCGCTGCACGCAACTATCGCGCACCGCTTCAATCGCCTCCACCATTTTGGGGTGCTGAAACTCGCCCGGCACGCCGAGCGAAATCGAAAGGTCCGCCGGGCCGATCATCACCGCGTCGATCCCCGCGACTGCCAGCAGTTCTTCACGCGCGTCGAGCGCGCGCCGCGTCTCGATCTGCAACACGACCATCGTATTCGCATTCAAGTGCTCGATGATCTGGGAAAAGGTGAGGGGCTCATAGTCCACCTGCACCGCCGATAATCCGTAGCCGCGCACACCCACCGGCGGAAATTTGGTCCAGCTCACCGCGCGCTCCAGCAGCTCCGGCGATTCCACGCGCGGGAAAATGATCCCCTGTGCGCCGCAATCGAGCGCCCGCGCCACTAACGCGTATTGCAAATCCGCCACACGCACGATCGGGCTCAGCCCCGCCATCACGGAAACGCGGCAGATATCCTGCACGGTCTCGAGGTCGAAGCCGCCGTGTTCGGTATCGAGAAACGCCCACTGAAATCCCGCGGCCGCCAGCAACTTCGGAATCTCCGGCGACCGCAACTGTCCAAAGCCGGTGCCGAGCTGCAGCTTGCCGGCGCGTAGGTTCTGCTTTACAAGATTGGCGCGCATGAGTTCCTATTGTAGAAGGCAAACGTCCGGGGTGCATGCACAGTCAGAAACCATTCTCGCCTTTGACCGCAACGCCGATCGCGTGTACCATGACATGGCAATCAACCGTTGAGATTCCGGATGCTATTGATTCTTCCTGCGGCCGCTTTCCTGTTTTTCTTCCTCGTTCTGCGCAAGCACGGGCTCGACTGGCGCCGGTCTGCTTTGGGTGCAGCCGTTCTCTGGGGTGCGTGCGTAGCGTTGAGCACGGAAGCACTCAGCCTGCCACGCTTGCTGACCCGCGGCCCTGTGGCCATCCTCTGGCTGGCCGTGTGTATCGGCAGCTTCGTGTATTGGAGAATCCTGAAGCGCCGGGGGCCGCAAGCTTCCAAACCGGTGAACAGCGCAGATTCTGTGCTCCCCTCGGCTATGAGGAAGCTCCTCGCAGCGGCTGGGATTTTGGTGGTTCTCGTCGGAATCGACGCCGTGGTGGCACCGCCGAGCACCTGGGATGCCATGGCGTATCACCTGCCACGGGTGGCGATGTGGATCAGCAACCACAGTGTCCGGTTCTTTCCGACCCCTGACCTCAACCAGTTGGTTTTTGCGCCGTGGGCAGAATACGCAATGCTCCACACGTGGCTGCTCTGGGGAAGCGATCACTTCGTCAATCTGATTGAGTTTTTCAGCCTGCTCGGTTCCGCGATTGGTGCTTCGCTCATTGCGCAAAGGCTAGGCGCCGGCCTCAGAGGCCAGGCGCTCGCTGCGGTAATCTCTGCGACGATACCGGAAGGAATGCTGGAAGCGTCGGGGGCCATGAACACGTACGTGGTTTCCTTCTGGATCGTCGCCTGTGCCGTCTTCCTTCTAGACTGGAACGAAGATCCCGGGTGGCTCAACACGCTTTGCGTGGGCCTGTCAGCGGGGTTGGCAATGCTGACGAAGGGCACGGCCTTTGTCTACCTTCCTACTCTCGTCATCGCATGTTGGTGGATGGGGCCAGCATCCAGACGGATTCTTTTCCTGAAGCGTAGCGTGGCTTTCCTTCTCGCGATACTGGCGCTCAATGCCGGGCAGTTCATTCGTTGCTACCAGTTCTCGGGCACACCGTTGGGCTTACCCTTGCCGTTCCGATACCCGAGAGTGGAAGTGACCACGACCCATGTCTCCATACGCGGCACCTTGGCCAGTGTCCTTCGCCATCTTTCGTTACATTTCGGCACAATCAGTGACACTGCGAATTCGCGGATCGAGCACATATTCCGGCTGGCTATGCGAGCCATCGGAGCCAATCCAGATGATCCCGCAGGGATTTGGCTTGGCGACCCGTTTCACATGAACCGATTCTCCTTGCATGAAATTTACGCCGGCAATCCGCTACAACTGGTTCTGCTGCTCGCCTCGATCGCGGTTGTTGTGTGGAAGTGGAGGGACGCGGGGCTGCGCAAAGCATCCTTGTACGGGCTTGCTGTAATTGCCGGGTTCGTTTTTTTGTCCGCCACGCTGCTCTGGAACCAGTGGTCAAGCCGCCTGCACCTTCCCTTCTTCGTCTTGGGAGCCGCCCTGATCGGCTTTACGCTCGAACGATACGTCTCACCAAAGATGGCAACGTACGCTGGAGTGCTCGTTGTTGCATGGGCCTTGCCTTACGCCACCATGAACCGCATACGCTCCTTCATTCCCGGGAGCCGGTTAGATGACATTTACCATCCACGATCGGAAATGTATTTCTACGATCAACACAAGACGCTGATACCGGCTGCGCTAGCCGCCACTGATGCAGTGAACCATTTGGACTGTGGGAGGATCGCGATTGATGCGTACTCTCCTCAATTTGCGATCGGCCACAGCCCACGATCTTTCTACGTTTATCCGTTCCTGGCACTGATCCACATCGACGGAGAGAAGCGAACCGTTCGCTATGCGGGCATAGACAATCCGACGAGCCGATTCGCCAGCGAAGAGGACCGTGCTGCGCCCTGCGCCGTGATTTGCCTGGATTGCGCCAACGTTCCACAAAAATGGGACGAGTATCGCAAGGTTGGCGGGCGGGCGTCCGTCTTCGACTACATTGTGGTTTTCAGTTCAGCGGGCACGATCCCCAATCCCGGGCTATCCGGCCAAGGGGAGCAACGAATGCAATGACTTCGCGTCGAAAGCGATACGTCAGCGCGCTACCGTACCCAAGGCTCCCTTAGGCACCAGCAACACATACGAAGACGTCGTCAAGCCTACTGTGTAATTCTGCTGGATGGCCTGCATGAGCGCATCCGAGAAATATAACCCGCCACCACTTTCCATGGGCAGATCCAACCGCTTATCGAACTGAATGGTGGAGTAGCATTGCTGCTCTATGCTAGCGGCCACTTCACTGTCTTTGAGCCGGCCGATCTTCACCTGCTCGCGCACATAGTAGGGATCATAGACCAGTGGCTTGCCAGCATCGAGACAAAGACGCATAGTTTCACAAATCGCCGGGCCCGGGTGACTCTTCAAAAAGTCAACACCGGCAATGTACTCGCTTTCGCTGATCGCGGCGAGTTGCGGTCCGTGCAGCACTGGTCTCAGCACGCTTGGCCCCAGACGAGTCAGCGGCCAGAGGCAAAGAAATAGGGGCGAGAGGGCGAGTAGAGTGCCGGCAAGGGGCCGGCCGGCAAGGGGCGCAACAAGATCAGCAAATGCCAGGGAACAGATCAGCGCGAGGCTGATGATCGCGTCGAAGAACATATTGAAATTGGTGCCGCCGCCTCCACGGAAGGCGGCTGCCACAGCCAGTGAGATCACCAGCATGGCGACGAACAGACTTTTTCGGGAATCCCGCAAACTGTAACAGCACCAAATCGCTGCCACCACTAACGGAACCTGAAACGGGTCGACGAATGCGCGGATCCCGTGCAGAGACTCGCCAAGGTCGTAAGAGCGAGGCGCCAGCAGACAACGCAAGAAGAGTGTTCCATCGTGAATCAAAACGAAGGCGAGCAGCACGGATGCATTGAGGGCGGTGAAGAGAACCCATCGCAGCAAGTGGCGCCTGGAGAAAATAAGCAAGTGCAAAGAAACAGCCAACGGCACCGCGATGACGTTGTTCTTGACAAATAGCGCCAGGCAGAACAGTACGCTCGATAGCAGCAGCCCGCGAGAAGAGCTGCCGATGGCGAGGTATGCCAGCAGGCCGCCACATACCAGCGCGTGCGCCAGCATTTGCGGCTCGTTGGTCACCATGTAGCCGCCGGCGGCAGAGCTCATCCACGTCAAGAGCAGCAGGGATGCCAGAAGTCCCGCCGTCTTGCTGCCGCCCGAGCAAAAAGCGATGATGCCCACGAGCGATGCTGTCAGCAAGAGAGAGACGAGAGAAACCAGCCTGCCTGTCGTCACGATGTCGCCTGGTTGGCGGCTGAGCAGTGCTACCAGTTCCCAGAAAAGCGGCGGATAGTTCACCGGGACGAGCTGCGAGGCGGTTTGGTATGGCTTTCCTCCTTCGAGGATCGTTGCCGTGTGGTAGGCGTTCCAACCCTCTGGATAGGTAAGGCTGGAAGAGCGGGGAATTCCATAGATCCGCGGCCAGAGGTTTATGAGCGAGAGAAACAGCAGAGTAGCAAGGGAGAGGTTCAGCAGCCACCATCGAACCGTTCGATACGGCATTTGCGAGTAGAACTCGATCAACGAAACCTTGTCAACAGCTTACTGATCTGCCGCAGGTAGATGCCTTCCGCGGCGGGATCGAGGTGGCTTGTCGCCGGTTCGTAGCCGCCTTCTGCAAAGGCCTTCTGTTCGGGAAAATAGCCGACATAACCGTTGGTATAGCCCATCAGGAACGCGTGAGTGGCGGGGCACTCTGACTTCACGCGCTGGCCGATCAC
>Ga0181536_10005092_pt1 | contig 13630 bp, 8 predicted proteins | sample PEATcosm2014_Bin_41_FD_121105 | JGI IMG/M metagenome (GOLD analysis project Ga0181536, IMG submission 121105) | Peatland microbial communities from MTU Mesocosm Facility, Houghton, MI, USA - PEATcosm2014_Bin17_60_metaG | ecosystem: Environmental > Terrestrial > Soil > Wetlands > Peat | place...
CCCGGCTGTTCACCGTGTTGCGGGCGGCGCTCTGGGAGAAATATGATCTGCTCAATTTGCTGGCGTGCTATGGGACAGCAGGCGGCAGCTTCCGCCACTTGGCGCGCCCGGAGCAGGCGTATTGGCACTTGGTGCTGCGGCCACACAACAGGCATGTCGGAGTGTCCTGGCAGAAACACCTGCTGGCCGCCACTTCATGGTTGGCCTTTGGTTTGGCGTCACTGCCGTAGCTCGGCATTTTGGTCGCGCCGGGGCAGCAGCAACCGACGCTGGCTGAATCGGCGGCGATGCTGGCGGGTTGTTGCCAACGCGCTGGCCGCCTTGGCAGGGCGATTTCCAGGAGGATTTCCGTGCCTGTCACTTCTGTTCACCCTCCTGTTTCTTCTGTTCCTCTGTGAAGCGGTGGACCACAATAGGAGTGATGGAAAACCATGCCTCTGCCATGCTCGACGGCATCAGTTGCAGATAATGCTGCTTGATAATCGACGTGGAATTTCCCGACTCATAGGCCACCTGCGGCACGTTTTTGTCGATGGCAACGAGCGCAGAAATGCATGTATGCCGCAGCGCGTTCTGTTTCCACTGGATGCCAGCGTCCTTGGCGATTTGCTGCTAAAGCCGGTAAAAAAGGCTGTGGCTGCCAGGCCAAACCGGTTGATGAGGCCGGATACTCATGAAGCTCGCCCGATGGGAGAACGAGAAGCAGGCGCTCCCGCACCGGTTGCGAGCGCTTGCACTTGGGACAATATATTTCGCTGGCTGTGAACTCGCCAAATTGCCGGCTCATGTAACGTGATTTCCTTCGCCCAACATGCCTTAAAAGCGTGCTGGGGGCAAAATCATTTCGTTGGTCCTCAGAACCACGAGATCATTGCGCAAGCCGCCGGACGGAAAGGGATTGACTTCGGCTGGCCGGTTCCGGAGAGAGTGGCGAATTTCTCTAAGCCGCATCGAATTAATAGTCTAGAAGCTCAGCGCCTTCAAAGGACTCCGTTTTTTTGCGATTTTACGATGGAAAAGAGGAGCCTAAAAATAATTTGCTAAAGTATTTGCTAAAGTTTTGGCAATGGGATACAATGCGAGGAAATGAATACAACAGCATTGACCGAGGTGGCGGAAAACGTGATTCGATTGAACATCGAAAAGCGGAAGCCAACGCAACGCCGGCAAAGGTACAAGATCACAGAGTTTCGGAACCCATCCGGGGGGATTGCCTTTCGGGTTTCGGGTTGCGACCGGGAGGGAAAGCAGATCAGGGAGAATTTCAGAGAGGAAGAGGCCGCGCGTAGCCGCCAGATCGAACTGGAAACGGAGTATTTGCAGGGCCAGCGCGAGACGGCAATCCGAGCGACGAAACTTTCCGAAGACCAATTGCGCGTGGGTGAACTGGCAATAAACAGGATGGGGGAGGATTGGAGCCGCCTCATTGATGCCGTTGACCTGTGGAAGCGGAGCGGCGGGAAAAAGCCGCATAGGAACCCAAAAACGAACCAAGACTCACACGAGGGCACAAGGCAAAAGTGGTCAAAAATAGCCAATTAACCTTGCCCAGGCAAAAAGTCACCTCACAAGAAGAATCGGAGAGTCCCTGACTAACCGCGCGCAAGCATGGATCGAAAAGAATCCTTACGCAGGGGGCGGCATCTCGAAGCCGCAAATGGAAAAGTCTCAAAGCGAGGGATTTATGGAAGTCATTTGAAGCCGACAACGCCTGGGCGAATGACTGGCAAATGATCCCCAAGGCGAGCCAGCAGGGTGGCGGAGAAGTGTTTCCAGCGGTCGATTCGGCAGGGTTATTTGGGACGAATTGAGGCAGTGGAAAGGCGAAGGGTTTCAGGAAGCAAGCGAAGGAATTCCAGGAAGGCCGCCACCCACCGCCAAAAATTCAGCATACACGCAATGACCAAGGCGAAATCCGCAAATGGCGAGATCATGCTAGGGCGGGTGCAACGCGGCAATCTGGACGAAAGCCACACCGAAATGTCAGCGAACCCCGGAACCCACGAAGCCTTTGCGGTTGGGCGTTTTGTGATGCTTTCCGACGCCTCACCACAACGGACGCCCCACAGTGCTCCTATCGTCGCAGCCACCACAATCAGGCGCGCCAACCGGCGGACGGTGCATCCGGTTCTATGCCGTTGGCGGCGCGCGTCCGCCGTCGCTCTGGCCCCCCTCCCCCTCGGCCAGCCCGCGCGCCGTCTGGGGTGATCGGACGCCAGCCCCCGGCGCGGGGACGCTTCCACTCGCGCGCCTCGGAGCTCGGCTTCGCTAGCTTGTTGGCACCAATTTCTGGCGTCGGGGTAATCGAACGGGGTAATGGCGCGCGAGTGGCGGCGGAAATGAACCCCACTACCCGGTCAGTAAACCCCCATTGCCCAAGGCAGTTTTCCCCATTACCCAATCCCCGCCGCCCCCAAAGCCAAATGCACCCCGCGTCCCCATGCAACGATTCGAGCGCAAGGCAGCAGCGCGACCACCGCGAACCCACGACCGCCGACGAGTCGCCGGAAGCCGCTTCCAACGACACATCGGCTGGGGACACGGCCTGACTTCGCCAATTGAAGCCGGTTCCACTCCGCTCCATTCCAGCGCCAGGCAGCGACCAGCGCCACCGGCCCGCGCTTTCACTCCGCTCCGTTCCACCGCCTCAAATCGTCGAAGACAGGCAAAACCCGGCGCCGCGAGCGCGAAAGTTTCGCAAAGTCCCCACAGCCGGCGAGCCGCGCATCCGGGCCTTGCCGAAACTTCCGCCCTCACATGGCCCCCGAATCAGTCCGACCTCTGCCATCCGGGCAAGCCGCTGGCCTTGCCGCCTGCCCGCCGCCCGCCAGGCGACGGCCCACGTCTCACCCGGCCGCCAGAAGTCAGGAAAGCGCGGCCACGCGACCCGAGGAGGGCCAGAGAAACGACTTGCTTTGCGCCGGCCTGGCACGGGGACTGCAAAACCCAGCCTACGCACAACGGAGTGTTAGCCTCAATTGCCGCCCCGATGTCAGGGAACCCGGCGCTGCCACCCTGTCACCGGGGACCCCGCCGTCAGGCATGAAGGCCCCGACGCGCCATCGCGGACTCAGGCCGACGCGGGCCAACATGTCCAGACGGCCCGGCAATCGAAGCCAACATCCGTTGTGCGACGGTGGGGCGGGCGAGTCCAGCCAAGCCGAAGACCCGCGCCCCAAGAACCCCGGCTTGGCAGGCACGTCCCGCGCAGTCCCCGTGCCAGGCCGAACGCGCCGCCGCTCACCGCCATCAGTGGGGGAGGAAAGAGGGAGAGGAACGCTTTCGGCACGCCCGATGGGGCGTGCTGTCAAGCGCCATCCTCTCAGTGAAATTGTCCGTTTCGTACTGGACGGCGGCCGAAGCTCGCAAATTAGATTTTGGTCAGATTGGGATTCTCATTCGTTTTGTTGCGGAACGAAGGGATTAAAGCACAAAGCCGAAGAGGGAGCAAGCCATTTTCGGGCCAGGGGGAGGGGGAGAACGCCGGGGCAGGAGAAGCGCCGAGGCAGAGGAAAGGCGGCTTTTAAGGTTTGGGGATGGTGACGCCATGACCAGCCGCGCCGGGGACGGGTCAGGCGGCGCTACTGTCGCTTGAGCGAAGCGACGCACGCATTGAAAAGCGGTGGCACGGGGAAAGAGGCGGCGAGGGGGGACTCAAGGGGAGGCCGGGTGAGACCGGCGGACGGACAAAGACAAGAGCGAAGGGAAGGCGCGGAAGGCGAGAAGGGAGGGAAAGGGCGGATGGGGTGGCTTGGAGGATTTGCTAGATTTGCTATAAATCGCCTTTTTCCTTGCCATTCGACAGAATTGAACCGGATTGCCGAATACCTGATTTTCACCCCGTTTTACGAGGGAAAACCGGGTTTTGAGAATGGTGGGTTGGCCGGGACTCGAACCCGGGACCAATGCCTTAAAAGGGCACTGCTCTACCAACTGAGCTACCAACCCACCCCAAAGTGGAGCGCGATCAATCCGTAGTATCTCAATCAAATACGGGCTACCAACTGAGCTACCAACCCACCCCAAAGTGGAGCCGCGCAAAATAACGATGTTTCGCCAGGGGCGCAAGCAGTATTTTCCCGGTTGTCCTGGTCCGTTCCTCGCGCGGCGCGGGTGGCGTTCCGCTCTTCGTTCTGCCGGAAGGCAAGCAGGCCTGTTGGGCCGCCGTCCAATGCGAACCAAGTCAACCTAAAAACGCCCAAAAACGCCGTTGAGCTTTGCAAACATTAGTAAACCACTCATATTACTGGTCTTACCACTGCTCCGCAGTTCATATTTGTGTCCTACGTTGCTCGTATGCAAATAGTTGCAATTCAATCCGCTTGGCGGTTTTTGCCCCTTCCCGGAAAAATCTCCCCCCTCTAAAACCTCCGATTTCTCCGTTTTCTCCGTTTTTTGGATTCATCCAAAACCTTCCGTTTCCAGCCCGGACCGGCCACTGATCAACCGCCTCATTTAAGGGCAACTGCCTGCGGCAAGGCCGGAGGCCTCAAACAACGTCAACTGCTCAAAGCGGGTTAGTGTCCCGGGGTTGCTGCGGTTGGAAGAGTGGAGGCAGAATTGTCTCCACCTGGTTGGTATAGGAGGTTTGCAGTTCCGCGTCCTCCAGCAGATTCGTGCGGTTGCCCATAAAAACGAACAAGGGCGTGAAAGGCAGCGGATCGGCGTCTTTGACCGGAGCGACACCGCCGCTGGTTTTGCGAAAGAGCAGGCCAACGGATTGCGTGTGGCTGCCCCAGCCCCAATAGTCCGGGGCGGGGGAACTGAATTGCTGCCGTGCCACGAAGAGGCCTTGGTCATCCACGTACCCGGCAAACTCAAATCCTGCCACACAGATTGCATGCGTGAGTTCCTGCAAGAATCTCGCCTGTTTCTCCAATGGAACAGCGCATTCGTCCCCAAAGAATTCTTTGAGCGTTTCGTCAAATCTATTCGTCTTGGAGGGGAACATCCAATCGCCGCTTTTTAATTCCATCGCTCCCCGGTCTTTGAGCCCCTGGAGGTGCTTGGCGGCACCTGGACACCAGTCCAGCCCCCACTCTGCCGGACGCAGCTCCGCCAGGTCCAACAATTCCAGGGTGACCACGGCGCGGAACACCGGGCTTGTATCCGCTTGATTGAGCTTGTCCAGCAATTGCAAAATCGGCTTCTGGTATTTGCCGGTCTTGTTATCAATCACCTCGCCCACCCCAAGTTGCTCGAACGTGTCGGATTCCTGCATGCGATCCTTTTTTATGACCTCGGAATAATCCCAACCGTCGTACTCCCGCGGAATAAACCTAAGCGTGTCGGGAGGGTTGCTTGGATCCGTGGGGTCATAGACCATGCCCGCTTTATGCCCGACTGAGTTGGGACTCAGCTCATGATACGCATAGACGATGTGGGATTTGCATGGATTGTTAGGGCGGGGATTTGCGACCAGTTTGTAGGAAAAAACGTTCTGCATGTTTGTATCTCTCTGCAGCTTAAAATAGACATCCTTATCCTCCTCCGTCGGGGTCTCCGGCATGAGGGTCTTGGGCCAGGCATCCGGGTTCGTGTTGGTCAGGCAACTCCATTCGGTGGGAGCATTGGGCAGAAGCAGTCCCCCCAGAAATTTGGCGTAATCAATTTTGAGGGAGCCGATCATCGCCGCCCTGTCGCGTTGCGCGGTGCTCGCGAAGGGCGAACGCCACAATTTATCCAGGCGGTTCAAGTACTCGTCCAGGGATTGGGCGCTTTGCAGGTTGGACCGCGCGTCATCCCAACCTTCACACTTGCCCTTCCAGTCTGCGATCAGGTTGCTCACCTCTAGAAAATGCGCTTGTAGTTTTGAGTCCAGCGGCGGCGGTTCAGTCATCCATGGCTCCATTTTGGCTATGTCGGTTTGAAGCGAGTGAAGAGCTTCTTGGACATTTGTGTAACCGTTGGCCCCGTCCAACCAGCGGCGCTTGCTATCGGCGTCCGCCAAGAGGTTGGAAAGCGCCGCGATGCGGACCCCCTGCCACTCAGCGTCCCAAGCCTGGAGGGCGCGCCGGCTGCCGGGCTGAAAGTCCGGCGCCAGTTTGGCCAGCGCCTCCTCGCATTGCTTGCGCAGCGCGCCAATCTGCGCAGGGACCGTGTAAAGATCGGGACCATCCAATTTTCTGTGAAGATCAGGATTACGATTGGTCAATTGATTCCAATTCGTGTCGAACGTATTGCTTAATGCCATTTCATGGTCGAGAAACCTCTTCGCTGCGGCAATGCTCTCCGCCACTTGGGGGTTGGGGGGGTTGGTATTCCATCGGGGCGGGATGCTGTTCAGGATGTCTTTCACCTCGAAAACGCGGCGCTGGGATTGCTGCGTCCCAAGGCGGCGCACCAAGTCCCGCTCTTGCCACCAAGTCCAGACAAAGAAAAGGGCCGCGCCAATCGCCCCCGCCACCACCAGCGTGACTGCGATGACGGCCACAAGCTTTCTCCTGTTGGCCCTCTTCATTCGGTGTTGCAGCCAATCCTTGCTCTGCTCGCGCCGCTTGGTCAGGGATTGGTCCAGAGGGCGGTTGAATCGTTCGGCTTCACTCTCCTTGGCGGCCAGGGAATTAAAGAGGCTGGTGACCTCGGCCAGGCTGGGCCGGGCCTTGGTCGCTTGCTTGGATTCAATGATTTTGATTTCCTGATCGAGGGCGGAGACGGCGCGTTGGAAATCCTGGTCGTCCGCGAAGGCGGCGCGCTGGGCCTTGGTCCATGAAGCCAGGGAGGTCCAGCATTCGGCGTCGGCGGCGGGCAACTGGACCTTATATTGAGTGGCAAAAATATGGACCTCCTCCACCAAAACCTCCGCGTCCTGCCAGGCGTCCTGCTGGCGCAAAGCCTCCGCGCGGCGGAGAAGTTGCTGGCAGCGAGCCACCTGGGCCTGCTGCCAAACTGGATGGGCGGAGGGAATGGGCAGGCCGGAAGTCTCGATTTGCGCCAACTGGGCTTCCGCCGCGCCGGTGTCCCCCTTGGCCAGCATCTGGCGCAGATTCTCCAATTTCCCCCGCAGCAGCTTCTCCTCCAGCCGTTTCAATTCCCCCTTCATGTTCTCGTCGGAAGAATTCAAGCGGGAGATCACCCGCACGATGGAAATGGCGCGGTCGTCATCGTTGTTCATCACCGCCCGCCGATAATCCCGATAGAACGGATGATCCCCGGGGATGCCCTTGTTATAGGTCGAACTGATCAGGCGGACGTATTTGTCATAGAAAGGCTCAGTCCACGGCAGTTGGTGGCCCTGGCAGTAATTGCGCCACTCGGTGGCCTGGCGAAAACTCAAAACGGTGATTAAATCCAGCAGGGTCGGTGGAGTTTCGGCCAGCTGCAGGGCCTGGAGAAACTGGCCCGCTTCGATCATGACCGCGCACTGCTCCAGGCGACGGTTGGCTGCCCGGCACAGGTCGGCGTAGTCCTGGGCCAGCTTGGCCATTTGCGGGGCGGAATCCGGCTGGACCGTCACTTCGGCGATTTTGCGCACCAACCTTTCGGCTTGCGTTAAAGTAATCATGGTGGACTGGTTCTAGGGGGATCAAAGCAGAACACCTCCAGCCAAGTATCCAAGTGTGCTGGGTCAGTTATAATCAATGTCATTTTGGACGCCCCATGCTGCAAACGTTGCCTTTGCAGAAAGGTGAACTCGCCGATCAGACGTTCGTCCAAACCTGCTTGGAGCCAGCTCGCGGGCAAATGCACTGCCGGTGGCGGAGTGGTCGCATCAACAAGGAGCAGCCGAAAAGGCGCGCCGTCGTTTGATGAGGAAAAGCGAAATTGAACTGAAAATGCCCTGGGCGGCTGGGCAAATGTGGTCTTGACCACCACCGGGAGCGGGTTTGTTAAAGTCCAAGCTTTTGAAGAAATCCAATTTGAGTAGTTGAAACAAACACTCAGACCCCCGTCAGTCTTGGCCGAAAATTCCAGCGCCGCGCTTAGTCCATTGACCTGCATCGGATTTCCTTCTGCCGGTCGGAAAGCCCACTTGTCGGTGCTCACGGACAACTGGATGTTCGTGGGCAGCGTATCCATCCTGTCAAAATTATTGATCAGCCTCTGAAACTGGCTGATGGAATCTATGGGCAGTGTGAAATTTGTCATGTTTGTGGGGAAGAACACAAACGTCTGGCCTCCGTCCAAGAGCCAGGCCCACTGTTTTGGATCAGGCGACGCTGGCTTAACCGGAACTGGCTTGGGTGGCGGGGTTTGTACCGCGGCGGGAGCGACCGGGGTCCCGGCGCCAGGCGCTGGCACGCTCGGACCCGGCAGCGATGAGGCCGCCGGGGCGCTTGCTGGCTTGGCATGACGGTTGCAGCCCCAGTGAACCATCGCTATCAGACCCAGCAGCACGGCGGCAACAAATATGCCAAGGCCGGCGCGCGAAGCCGCGGACTGATTCGAGAACCACCGTTGCATCATGGTCTGACTCAGTTTAACGGGTGCGTATGCCCGGATTAAGCTCATCTTGTAAGAGCGCCGGGAGGGCTTCGGCGGTTGGCTGGGCTTGGCGCTGGTCCCAGGCATGGGCGATCTTCTCTCTTCCGGCAGCAGCCCGCCCAGCGCGGCGGGAGGCGATGCAACCGGCGGGGGCGCGGTTGGTTTCAGCCCTTCGCGTGCTAATTGGACAAGCGCATTGTCCGGCACGCGGACGGCGGCCAGCGCCAGGAGAGGGGCCGAGCGTTGGACCGCTTGCTGATACGCCGGTGTGCCTTCCTGGCAGGCGCGCCATTGGAAATCAGCCGGGTCGTCTTCCGCCTGCAAAAATGTGGTGAAAGGATGATGCCAGGGACCAAGCGCCGACTGCCCGTTGGGGTTCAACAATTGCAGCGTTTCGCAAAACATTTCCAGAACCTGCGCTTCGCCGCCGTTCGGACACACCAGATAACATCCCCGCACGCATTCGCTTTCCATAAGTCCGGCGGCCCTTCCGGCGTCGCCGGTCACTCGCATCCACGTTTGCGCCGGCAGGCAGTATCTGTCGCACGCGCCAAACGCATCCTGGGAAAGGTCCGCCAGGATGCGCGGATCTTGCTGCCAGGAGGCCAGCCACCCGTCCCAGTATCGCAAGATGGCGGCGGGAGAGGGCAACCGCCCCAGTTCGCCGGCTTGAAAAACCAGGTGATGCGCCAGGTGATTTGTCCGGGAGGTGAAATCCAGCCCGCAAGGCTGGATGCGCGTGAGCACATGATACTTGGTTCCACGCAGGTCCAGGATGCGAAAAGCGCAAATAGTCGGGTTGCGGTTAGCTGTCGCCGCCTCGGCGGGCTTGAGATAATGGTAGGAACTGAGCCGCTCCAGGCGTTGCACCAGCGCCTCCCGCAAATCACCGCTGCGCGCCACAGTGCAGAAGCCGGACTGCCCGGAGAGCAATCCTCGCGGCGCGCTGCTATAAATCAATTGCCAAGCCATGTGACCTCAGCCGGATAGGCCCGATTGGGGGCTCCTGTAATCGCTCCCTTCGTTCTCTCCGTCTTCCGGGCTGACCCCCGCCTGCACCGGCACCAACCCCGGTTCGACACAGGAAAGAATCCACAACATGGGCATCTCAACCTGAAAAGGCTTCAATTGCATCGGGTCCGGCACAAAGTCTCCCGGCGCCAGCCGCACCGGCGCGTGGCCGAACGAGCTGACGGGGAAAAGGAGCACGCGGCGGCTGATGGATTCAGCATTGGCCACGATCGAAGGGCAGATGCGCTTCATCAACTGGCGGAGTTGGGCGGAATTGTTGGCCAAGACCTCCAAATCCAGCCGGCCATCCACGATCGGGTCCCGCAAAGCATTCGGGCCTAACAGGTGGACCCAGGCGTCACATTTCCCAATCAGCACGGCCAGCGGCGTGTCAATTTGCTCTATCAGCCGCAGCTTGAGCAATTTGGCGATGCGCACTTTCATCTCGGAGAGGATCACGCTCTGCTGATCCATCACAGGTTTCTCCAATTGGGGATCGCCCCGGTCGGCAATTTCCCGCCGAAAATCCGGGTTATTGAAGGGATCGAACAAAAAGACGATCCCAGAGGAACTGGCCACGTGCTGCGCCCCGGGAGAGTCCGCCGAATCACGCCCAGGCTGAAAATGTTCGCCGGCGTTGTCATAGAAAATCAACGAACAACGGTGTTCCTGGTTCGTGGCCGAAGCCACCGAAAAAACAAACGGTTTGGGCAAGGCGACGATCCGCCCATAGCGAGGCAGCCGGACATACATGCCCCCTTCCAATTGCGTCTTCACCAGCCGCGCGCCCTCCGGCGTTTGCGCGCCGAAGAGAGCCTGCTTCATTTCGTTGATCATCGCGTTGCCAGCCGGATCGGCATCCTGGAAAACCACCGAAAACTGATTGTAAAGGCTGTTGGGCAACATCTTTAACAGCACCGTCAGATAGTAGGACTTGCCCGCGCTTTGATCACCCACGATCGAAATTATATGATGCGGCATCTCGGTGAAACCCGGCGGCAGAACGCGCCGGCAATGGGGACAGGCGATTTCCGTGCAAGGAAGACCCAGCGCATCCAGGGCCTGGCCTTGATCATTGAACCGGGTGGCCATGAACCGTTGGGCTGCGTCTTCCCCCAGTACCGGATCCCCCCGCAACGACTCGTGCATGGCGAGGTACATGATGTCGCCGGCGTCGAATTTAATCCAGCAGACCGGGCAGGTGAACATTTTTTCCTCCCTGCCCAGTGTGCTGGACTGCGCATCGGCCAGGAAATGGGGTTCCGCGGCCGCCGCCGCCGCCTTCAAGGAAGCCACCACTTCGTAAGCGTCATGGAGAAAAAAACTTTTGGTCAGACCCATCGGCTGAACCAGCGATTGCGGATCCCGTTGCTGCTCCTTGGCCAACTGGCACAATTCCTCCAGCCCCATGGGGCCGTCCATGAGGCTGTTCACCGTGTCGTGCAGCGTCCATTGCGTGCAATCCAAACCGCGCAGCCATTGATCCACCTTGCGCCCGCCCCGCAGGGCCAGAAAATGGGCGCCCACTTTCACGGCGTAATCGGTGTCGGGCAACAATGGGCAGAACTCAATCGGCTCCCCATCCACCACCAGCGGCAGGTTGGGTTCCTGTTTGATCAGGCACAAGCCGTGGTCTTCAACCTGGTTGATCGTGCAGTGGCGCTCCGCCACCCCCTGCCGGTGGAGCTTGAAATCAACGCCTTCCCCGGCGCCGATCTCAAAAGGCAATTGCTGCACCTGGCGTGACTCTCCGGTCAGGCAATCCACCGCCACCCATTCTGTCTTTCCAAATAGATTAAGCACGCGCTGCCTTTCCGATTGGTCACGGGACCCTGTTTTTTGAGTTCAAATGTAATATACAGGGCGCGTTCGACGCCGTTCAAGGAAAAACAACCTCCCTGAGCTTCCCTCAAGGCGCAGGAAGAAATGGGTTTCAGCGCGGTGGCGCTGGATGGGCCGAACGCCGCCGGAGCCGGGGAGCTAAACTCTCAGCTCCTTGACGCGATGCGCCGTCAATTCTCCTTCTTTGGTCTGCACGACGGCTTTCTCGGCTTTGACAAGGCCGAAGACGTGTTGAAAAACAGTGGGGCTGATCAGAATCTGCCCTTCCTCCGCCGCCTGGCAATATCGGCAGGCGCGATTTACGGCGTCGCCGATGACAGTGAATTCCAGCCGATTGAGCGTCCCCACGAAACCGTGAAAAACCTCCCCGCAATGCACGCCCACCCGCACCTGGCAGGTAACATCGCTGCGGGCGGAGCGCAGCCGGGTGGTGGCCTCGACGGCTTGCTGGATGGCCAGAGCGGCGCGCACGGCTTTCTGGTGCTGCAGCGGGTCCGCCTCGGGACTGCCGAAAACGGCCAGCACCGCGTCGCCCACGAATTTGTCCACCACTCCGTCCTGGCGGAAAATGGAGTCGATCATCACCTGAAGGTAGTCATTGAGCATGTCCGCCACGTCGTGAGCGTCCATTTCCGCCGCGCGTTGCGTGAAGCCGCAGAGGTCGCAGTACAAAATGGTGACTTCGGATTTCACGCCGCCGGGGCGCAGCTTGCCCAGGCGGGCGTGCTCGACCATGCCCGCGCGCAATTTCGGGGAAAAATTGGCCAGCAGGCGCTCGATCAGCTTGTCGCTGCGGCGCAAGGCGGCATGGAGTTGTTGTTCGGCCAGGGCCATGCCGGCGTAGCGGCCGATGGAGACGAGGAATTGCAGGTCATCCTCGGAAAACCGGTCCGCCGCCACCGGGCTGTCCACGCAGATGACGCCGAAAACCTGGTCCTCCCATTGCAAGGGGGCGTACATGCCGTTGACAATTTGGAGTTGACGGATGCTTCGGCTCAGTTCGCCCGACGGACCGATGGTCCAGATGAAGGCGCGCCGTTCGGCCAGAGTGCGGCGGGCCAGCGTTTCGCTCACCGCCGGCTCTGCGTTGGCCACATAGGCCTTGAGGAGCAAATTGTCCTTCTCCCCATCCCGCATGAGCAACGCGCCACGGCGCGCGGAGGGGATGACCTCGACCACGCGCGCCATGATGGTTTGGAAAAGGTCGTTGACGCCGTTTTGCCCGGAAAACTGGCGGGGAAGGTCCAGCAACAGGGCCAGGCGTTTTTCCGCGGGGGTGGCGCCGATGGCGACGGCCATCGGCGCTTTGGGTCCGGTGTCCACCATCTTCAGAACCTGCATGTCCGGTCCGGATGGCCCGGTGGAAAGATCGGAAATGGGCAGCGTCGGGCGCGGCGGCGGTGGCGGCGGGTGGGCCGGGGACGGCGCGGGGGCGGCGGGATGCAGCGGCGCGATGGCCGGAGTGGCAGGCGCGGGGCTGGCAAAAGGGCGCGCCGGCGGCGGCGCTGCCGGATGGGAACTTGGCGCCGGAACCAGGGGTTTGCCGGCGGGTGTGCGCGTGATACGCAACCTGGTTTGTCCGATCTGCACCAAGTCCTCCGGCCACAATCGCCATTCGCCCTGGCCGCGAATTTCGCGTCCATTGACCGAGGTGCCGCTGCGACTTCCCAAATCGGTCAGCCAGAACGCTCCATTTTTGACCTCCAGGAAGGCATGCTGGCGGGAGACATGGCCGTCGGGCGACAAATCCACATCGGGCTTCTCGGTATCGCCGGGCCGCCCGATGGCGATGCGGTTGACGTCAAACTCGAGTATGCGTTCGACGCCTTCATAAGTCAGTGTGATGCGCACAGACATGATGCCAGGAACAACGATGAGGACTATACGGCCTGGAAGGGAAAAGGGAAAGACTGAAATTCCGGCAGGTGGAATCGCGGCAGGGACGCCGGTTTGGGCGGGAAGGGAGACCTTTGGGGGTCTGGAGCCGTTAACCCGTTAGGACCCCCGTAAACATTGGGGATTGTTGAGGTTTGACCCGTTAGAATTGCCGTTAGCAGGCGTTAGGGACCCGTTAAGTTCCAGAGAAAAGGGGCGGCGATGAAATACAAAGTCGCTTGGGATTGAAGAACCATGCTTTGCCACGCCTTTGGAGATGCGGCTCGTTTGTCCATTGGAAATGTCGAAGAACGCAAAAAAGTGAAATGTTTTCACTGGTTTCCAATTTGCCAAACTAAGTGGGCCGGTTCGTAAGTTCACTAACGTATTGTTTGGATCAGGCCGCCAAGGCTGATTGTTGACGGTCTTGCTGGGCCAGCTTTTGCAACCAGTCGTTGAGGTTGCGGCGAGTAAAGCG
>Ga0181536_10005095_pt1 | contig 13624 bp, 10 predicted proteins | sample PEATcosm2014_Bin_41_FD_121105 | JGI IMG/M metagenome (GOLD analysis project Ga0181536, IMG submission 121105) | Peatland microbial communities from MTU Mesocosm Facility, Houghton, MI, USA - PEATcosm2014_Bin17_60_metaG | ecosystem: Environmental > Terrestrial > Soil > Wetlands > Peat | place...
CTCAGCAACCTCGGGCTCAGGTTCGACGAGCGGGCTGTGAGACACCTCAACAGACGTGCTAGCTTCGGACACCGGCGGCAGATCGAACGCGAGCGACGGTTCCGGTTCGGCAGGCTTCGGTTTTGACTCAACAGTCACCGCCGGCGGGCTGAAGGCCCAGTCATCCCACGGTTCGCTGGTTGAGACTGGAGTGTGCGTGCCGTTGAATCTGGGAGACTCCTCGACGAGCAGAGCTGTTTCTAAGTGGGCAGGCTCTGGTTCTAACTCGACGATCGGAGCTCCCGGCAGCTCACACTTCACGTGCCCGTTTGCGGTGTATGGTGGTGCTGGAGTGGAGCTCAGCGACGCATCAGCCACCGGATCATGAGCTTCCGGCTTCGTTTCTGATGGCAAGCTGATGTGTTCGATCGCGCTGCGAAACTCCTGGGCGTTCGGAAATCGGTCGTCGGGCGATTTCGCCAGGGCCTTGGCGACCACATCGCCCAATTCACGCGGCACTTCGGCATTGACGTCGCTGGCATGCTGCGGGGCTGTGTTCACATGCGCCAGCATGATTTCAAACTGGCCCTTGGCTGCAAACGGCAACTTCCCCGTGAGCATTTCATACAGCACGATGCCCAATGAGTAGAGGTCGCTGCGCCCGTCGATGTGCTCGCCCTTGACCTGCTCGGGCGCCATGTACTTGAGCGCGCCAATCACGGATCCGGCGGCGGTAAGGTCCGGATCGGCGACGGATTTGGCGAGCCCGAAACCGGTCAGCCGGATGTTTCCTTCCGGCGTGAGGATCAAATTGGAGGAGCTGAGCCCGCGGTGGACGATACCGTGCGCGTGCGCGTAACCGAGCGCGGAGAGCACCTGCCCGGCATACTGGCACGCATCGCGCCATGCAATGGGACCCGCTTCCAGGCGCTCAGCCAAAGTAGCGCCCGGAACGAATTCCGTGGTCATGACAAGCTGGCCTTCCATTTCGCGCGCGTTGTAGAACGTGACAATGTTCGGATGGAGAAGCTGAGCGTGAACCTTAATCTCGCGGAGAAACCGGGCGTTCTGTTCCTCGTCGTCCTGGACGCTCTTGGGAAGAATCTTCAGAACTTCAAACCGTTGCGCAAATACGTTCCTTACTTTGTAAGCAACGCCGGTTTTGGAGCTTCCCAGTACTTCAACTATCTCGTATCCATCGACCTTGTTGCCGATTTCAAGTCCCATTTGAGTACCGATAAATATCCGCCGACTCGGTTGATAAATCTAACGTGATTGTACGGGATGCTTAAGTACCGGTCAATGAGAACGTGCCGTAGGTACTTATTATCTACAGAAGGAATAAATTGATTACTAACTAAAGTATAGGTCTGAGTTAACGCGATGAGTTATCTTTATTAGGGACAATAATTAGCTGGACTCACGGCGGAGCGGATAACTCTCCTGTTCACGTGGATCGATCCACGGCTCGGCACCGGCTACAGCCAGCGCAGCTTTCAGGATTTCGTCTTCCACCTCCAACGACCATCCAACCGGGCATGTGTACTGCACGCGCAGGGCCTGGGCTTGATATAGATCCAGCCGTACATTCTCGCGTGTCGGGATGTAAAGGTTGTGCTCGGCGAAGTAGCCGAAAACCATCGCCGGGCCACGCTGCCGCAGCACTTCCTTCATTCGCATGCCGATCTGCGCCAGCGGTTCCCCTTGAATCGCCACCATCGTGAGTCCGCCGATGCGCGCCCCCAACACTTCGACAAACCGGCAGGGATACTTGCGCGGCGCAGGGAGCTGCCTCACTAGAAACTCTTCGTCAGTGCAGATATACTCCGAAACTCGCTTGGGGAACGGAATTCCTTCTTTGTAGTGGCGCACCAGTTGGCGAATCCAGTTGGTATCGCGCAGCGGGTCCGGGAATGCCCTGAGGCCGGCGTCCATCGGCACTTCACGGGCCAGCTCCAAAGCGCGCTGGTAGGGAACCGGGTCGGCCAGCGGAAGGTCCACCAGCTGGAGACGGCTTTCGATCGGCCCGGTGACATCCGCCAGCTTGCTACTCGCAACATCCATCGCCGTCTCGGCCAGTTCGTGCCCGCGCGCTTTGCAAGCCGCAAGAAAATCCGTTGTGCCGTCGGGCGCGAAAGTGTATTGGTTGCCGCCGCAAGCGTCCGCGTAGATCGCTACCGCTCCGGGGAGCCGCGATTCCAGCTCCTCCATCGCAAAGCCAGGATGCGAAGCTCCGTACATGTTTCGCGGCCCGAGCTGTGGATGCGTGGGATAGTTGAATAGCAGTGCGGCGATCTTGCCCCGGCGCATCACTTTCAACAACTGCAGCTCGTAGTCCGGCGGATAACTGAGCTGTGCGCGAGTGAAGTAGCCGTAGCCAGAGCCGAATAAGAGCTCCGCGGGCCCATCTTCGTTCGCAATTGCCTCTCGGATCGCACTGAAGATCTTCTCAGCGAGCTCGTGGCCGTAGTCAAAATTGCTGGCGGCGATCTGGATCGGGCCCTGATGATTGTGCGTTGCTAGCAACACCAGGCGGTCCGGAGGCACGTGCAACTCCTGCTCCACGCGCTCACGCAGAATCGGCGTCGCCACGTCCAGGCAGTTCAGATCATAGTTGACGAAGACGATTCGCCGCGCGCCATCGAAAAGCGTGAGCACGCGCGAGTGCAGACGGGCGTACGCGACCGGCGGATCGGGCTTATCTCCGCTCGCGCAGAGACGCGGCCGGTCTGGCGTAATGTCGATCTTGGCCGTCCCGGCTTTCAACGTCGAAGCGCGGACTTGTGCCGCGAGGGGTATCGCGCCTGCGAATTTGAGGAACTGCCTGCGGTCTAGTCGCTGCGACATGCGCCTAAGTATACGTCGCGCAAACAGCCCTCTGCTATCTGGCTTTGCCCTGCGCCAGGTTCGGCAGGAATGCCGCCAGCAGGCCGATGACGGGCAGGAACGAGCAGACACGATAGACGAAGTCGATAGAGGTGTGATCCGCCAAGCCTCCCAGCAGCGCCGCGCCGACGCCGCCCATTCCGAAGGCAAGCCCGAAGAAAAGGCCTGAGACGGTGCCCACCTTGCCGGGGACAAGATCCTGGGCGTAAACCAGGATGGCGGAAAACGCCGAGGCCAGAACCAATCCGATAATGACGCTCAGAACGCCGGTCCAAAACAAGCTCACGTACGGCAACACCACGGTGAATGGCAGCACGCCGAGGATCGACCACCAGATGACGTACTTCCGCCCAATGCGGTCACCTACCGGCCCACCGACAATCGTCCCCGTCGCCACCGAGCCCAGGAACAGGAACAGATAGATCTGGGCCGTACGAACCGGTACATGAAATTTGCTGATCAGGAAGAAAGTGTAGTAGCTGCTGAGACTCGCCATGTAGAAAAACTTGGAAAAAATCAACGCGATCAAAATCACAATGATGAATGCGACCTTGCGGGAAGAAAGGCCCGTGTGATTCTCGTGGACGGCGGCGCGGCCTTTCGCCGCACCGGACCGGCGCGCTTTGTACCAGTCGCCCACCCGCGCGAGTATGACGATGGCCACCAGAGCGGCCGCCGAAAACCAGGCGATGCTGCGCTGGCCCGTGGGAAGCACGATAAACGCCGCGAGCAGCGGCCCCACCGCCGACCCTGCATTTCCCCCAACCTGAAAGACAGACTGCGCAAGGCCGTGCCGTCCACCCGAAGCCATCCGTGCCACCCGCGACGATTCCGGATGGAACACCGACGATCCCATTCCGACCAGCGCCACTGCGGCCAGAACCATGGCGAAGCTCGGCGCCATCGCAAGCAGGATAAGACCAACCAGCGTGGAGCCCATTCCAATGGCCAAGGAGTACGGGGCCGGGCGGCGATCGGTGTAAAGCCCAACCATGGGCTGCAATAGAGATGCCGTCAACTGCAAAGTCAGGGTGATCAAGCCAATTTGTCCAAAATCAAGGCGATACGCGCTCTTCAAAATCGGATAGACCGCGGGGATCACCGATTGCATCATGTCGTTGAGGAAGTGACAGAAGCTGATCGCTCCGAGCACACGCAATGCGGTGCTGGAACCGCTCCGTGGGGGACCGGCGGCCACCGCGCCGATGCTCGTTTGCGTGGGCATCTTGTTGTAGTGTAACCGGAGGGCTGGCGGCGAGTGCTGTAACCTGAATGGATGGAGTCGGCTGCGCTGGCGATTCACTTTCAAACCATGGCTCGGTACAACGCTGTCGCGAACCAGCGCTTGTACACAGCATGTGCTCAACTGTCGGATGCAGACTATCGGCGCGAGAGGCCTGGCTCCTTCAGCAGCATTCACCGGACACTGAATCACATCCTGCTCGGCGACCGGCTTTGGATGGACCGGTTTACCAACCCCGGCGTCATAACTACCCCGCCGCTCAATACCGAGCTCCATAACGACTTCGCTGTGCTTCGCACTGCGCGACAGTGCGAAGATGCGCGCATCGTGGAATTCATGAGCGCGCTGGATGAGAGTTTCCTGCAAAGAGAGGTCCGTTACGTAAACAGCGCGGGTAAGAATTGCGCCGATCCCGCCCCGCTGCTTCTCGCGCACTTTTTCAATCACCAGACACACCATCGCGCGCAGATTCAAATGATCCTGAGCGAGACGCCGGTGAAGCCGCCGTCGCTCGACATGCATCGCATCATACGGCCTTGAATGCCACCTCAGGCCAGCAGTGCCGCGCGACGGCAAGTCGTTTCTCCGCAAGCGGTTGAGCATCCGAGCGCCTGGGCGTCATTCTGGCAAACCGTCATTCGTTACGACGCCGCGAAGGTGACCCCGTGGCTGGCTCTGCGAAACGCGATTGGAGTGGCGTTGCCGCTGGTGGCCGGCGTTGCCTTGGGGCAACTTTCCGCGGGACTCGTTGCCGGTACCGGCGCCCTGAACGTCGCCTTCTCGGACAGCCAGGAGCCTTACCGCCAGCGGGCCCGCCGCATGCTGGCCGCCAGCGCGTTAGTCGGGTTCGCCGTGTTTGCCGGGGCGCTCTGCGGCCACAACCAAGTGATCTCGGTTGTTGCGTCAAGTGTCTGGGCTTTTGCAGCCGGCATGCTGGTGGCACTCAGCCCGGCAGCGGCCGACCTTGGCGCCGTCAGCCTGGTGGTCCTGGTAGTGTATGGAGCGTTCCCCATGTCTCCGGAAAAGGCCGCGTTTTCCGGGCTGCTCGCTTTTGGCGGAGGTGTGCTGCAAACCCTGCTGGCGGTGGCGTTCTGGCCGCTTCGGCGCTACGCTCCCGAACGCCGGGCGCTTGGAGAGCTTTACCGGGAGCTGGCGCGCGCGGCGGCGTCCCCGATCCGTGCCACCGAAGCGCCCCCGGCCAGCGCGCAGAGCACGCAAGCGCACAATTCCCTCGCGACGTTGGATCGCGATCACTCGATCGATGCCGACCGCTACCGTTCGCTGCTCATTCAGGCGGAGCGCATGCGCCTGTCGGTAATGACGCTCGCGCGTTTGCGTACTCGCATTCAGCGCGAAGACCCAGCCAACCCGGCAGGCGAAATTCTGGACGGCTATTTCGTCCTTTCGTCCCGCATGTTCGTCTCGCTCGGCATTTCGCTAGTTGTAGGGGAACCAGCAGGCACTCCGGAAGAGCTCGAAGAACTCGATGATCTGGCGCAGCGGTTGCGCGACCGGGCCGGCGCACACTCGTCACCGGTCTCTGCCATGCTTGCCGATGCCCGCTTCCAGATGGACGCGATGGCGGGTCAACTTCGCTCTGCCGTGAACCTGGCCGCCTTCGCCACGCCCGCGGGTCTGGTGGCGTTCGATCGGCGTGAGTCGCAGAAGCCTTGGAGTCTCCGGCTCGCTGGAACCATCGCCACTTTGCGCGCTAATCTCAGTCTGAACTCTGCCGCTTTCCGGCATGCCGTGCGTTTGGCCGTGTGCATTGCCATCGGCGACGCCTTGGGCCGCGGACTGGAGTTTCGGCGCTCCTACTGGCTGCCCATGACCATTGCCATTGTTCTCAAACCGGACTTTACCGCTACCTTCAGCCGCGGTGTACTGCGTCTGATCGGGACGTTTGCCGGTTTGCTGCTCGCCACCGTGATGTTCCACGTTCTTCCGGCCGGCAACGGGGTACAAGTGGCATTCATCGCGGCGCTAATGTTCGTTTTGCGCTGCTACGGACCAGCCAATTACGGCATCCTCGTTGTGGCTATCACAGCTCTGGTTGTGCTGTTAATCGCGCTTACGGGAGACATGCCGCGAGCCGTGATCGCTGCGCGCGGCTGGAATACGGTGGCCGGTGGTGCGATCGCACTCATCGCCTACTGGATCTGGCCGACCTGGGAGCGAACCCGCGCGCCCGAAGCCATGGCGCAGATGCTCGATGCCTACCGCGAGTACTTCCGCGCGGTTCGCGAGAGTTACCTCACCCTCGACCGGTCCTTTGCGCATGAACTTGACCGCACGCGTCTCGCCGGACGGCGCGCGCGCTCCAATATCGAGGCATCCGTCGACCGCCTGTCTGCCGAGCCAGGCGTTTCCACCGAAAGCTTGCATATATTGCGCGCCATGCTCGCCACCTCGCACCGGCTGGCCCACGCTTTCATGGCGCTCGAGTCGGGGTTGTCCAACAGCCACGCCGTCGCACCTCGGAAGGCCTTCCGCCCATTCGCGGATCACGTCGAGCTGACGCTCTATTATCTGGCCGCAGCTTTGCGCGGCTCTCCGCTCACGCGCACCGGCCTGCCCGATCTCCGCGAAGATCATCACGCCCTCGTCCATGCCGGCGATCGCCTCACCGAACGCTACGCCCTGGTCAACGTGGAGACCGACCGCATAACCAACAGCTTGAACACGCTCAGTGAGGAAGTACTACAGTGGGTGGCTTCGAGCTAGGTTCCAGGTGCTAGGTTTTGCTTTTCTCTGGCACCTGAAACCTAGCACCTAACACCTAATTGCGTTCCGCGGGATGCGGTTCCGGGCCACGTCCCCTGCCGGCGCCGGGTGGTGGTCCTTCCGACTGCAGCTTCTTCCACTGTTCCTGGGTGAGAATCCGCCGGACACCCAAGAGCATCCTGGCGTTGGCTTTCTCCAGCTCCGCGCGCGCTTGCGCCACGCGGTCGATTTGCGGCAGGATCTTGGATTCATCCGGCTGATCGGCTCCGATCAGCGGTTCCAGAATCGCTTCTTCTTTTTGCAGTGAAGCGTTGAGATCGATCAGCTTTAAGCGGCTCTCCTGAAAAACCTCATCCATTTTCTTTTGCTGATCTGCCGTCAGTCCCAGCTTCTGCGCGATCTCCGGATTCTTCCACCATCTCCCGGGCGGGCCGGCGTGTAGCGCGCGCTCCATCGGTGGACGGCCCGGCCGTGGAGGTGGCGCCTCCAGCCCAGGCCCAGGTTGTCCTCCAGGCCCGGGTGGCGCCTCCTGCTGTGCCAACGCGATACCGCCGGCCACGAGCAAAGTTATCCCCACTCTGTAAATCTGTCTGATCATCGATTTTCTCCGTGTTCTACTTTGAAGTTTGCGGCTTGCCCGTTGTCTCCGTGGAACCCCACGGAACTAGCCGCGCTAACGGCTCCATGGGCGCGGGAACTGCTCGCGACACTTCGGCATCCACCTGCTCCAGCAATACTGCGTCGATTTGGTTGGCCCTGGCTTCCCGTTGCTCACGCTCGCGGAGTGTCCGAATTGGAATTCCCGCCAGAACCAACAGCGTCAACCCCGCGAGAGCCCACCGCAGCGCTAGCGTCCGAACGCCGCGACGCGCCCCTTCTATGCTCCAAACGTTGCGGAATTCCGGGCTGCGCTCGCGGCTCCAATCCTTGGCCGAACGCTGAAATAGCCCGAGCGCCGTTTCCATACGATTGACCTCAGCGCTGCATGTCCAGCAGTCGCGCACGTGTTCCTCGTCTTGCGCCGTGCGCTCCCCCATCATCCAGCGTGAAATCTCTTCCGGAGACAGATGCCTGCTCACTCCTCTCCTCCCAAGCGCTCCCGGACCGAGTGTAGGGCCCGAAAAAGGTGCGCTTTCACTGTGCCCTCCTTGATTCCCGTCACACGCGCGATCTCGAGCAGGTCCATGTCTTCCACAAACCGAAGCAGCAAGACGGTGCGCTGCCTCTCTGGCAAGGCCGCCGCAGCACTCCAAACGGTGCGGACCAATTCCCGATTCAGCGTCTGCTCCTCGGGCGAACTCTGCTTGTCTGGCACAAACTGGCTGACTTCGTTCAGGTCAACCTTGCTGCTGCGCGTGCGCTTCCAGAACTGAAGCCGGCGGTTGCGTGCGTAATCCCGCACGAGATTCACCGCGATCTGCATCAACCACGTTTTGACGCTCGCATCGCCTCGAAACCGCTCGCGGTGCCGATAGGCCTTGAGAAAGCAGTCCTGCGTCAACGTCTCGGCGGCGTCCTGGTCATGCAACGACGCGAACAGGAAGCGAAACACCACCGGCCAATACAGCCGCGCTACTGCGTCGAAGTCTTCGATGTTGCTGACTGGCGTTTCCACGGCGATCGAGACTTCCGGTGCGGCCACTGATTCCATTCACTTGTGTAGACGGATTTTGGGAGCGAGGGTTTACAGGCTTCAAGTTTCAGGTGTTAGGTGTTAGGTCTTTGCCTTTCCCTAGCACCTAAAACCTAACACCTGCCTTTAATGAATCGTATCCGCCAGCGAGAAAATCGGCAGGTAGAGCGCAATCAGCACGAACGCCACGAAAATCCCCATGAAGATCATGATGGCCGGCTCGATCAGCGAAAGTGCGGCTGTCATCTTGGTGTTGACGTCGTCTTCGTAGAACTCCGCCACGCTCGTCAGCATCACCGGCAATGCGCCGGTGGACTCACCCACCTCGATCATGTCGATCGCGAGCGGCGGAAAGATGCCCGTGACCTTCAACGATCCCGAAAGCGCCTGCCCTTCCCGCACCATCTGCCCGGCTTTCTCGAGCGTCCTCCGCAACAGCGCCGTTCCCAGCGAATCCGCCGCGGTCTCCAGGCCCTGCATCAGCGGAATGCCGCCCGTCAGCAGCGTGCTCAGCACCCGCGCGAACTGGGCCACCTGGTACTTCAGCCAAATATCTCCAAGGATGGGTGTGCGCATCCGGACCGCGTCCAGCTTCTCCTTAGCCGACTCCCGGCGCGACCACATCACGAACAAGAAAATGCCCGCCACCAGCGCCCCGAAGAACACCAGCACATAGTTGCGCGCCGTTGTGCCCACTGCAATCAGCATCCGTGTAATGCCCGGCAATTGCGCCGACATGCTGGAGTAAAGCTGTGCGAAATTCGGCACCACGTAGGTGACCAGAAATACAATCAGGCACGCCACCAGGACAAGCAGCACCGACGGATACAGCAGCGAAACCATAATCTTCTTGCGCACCGCCAGCGACAGCTTCTGGTACGTGATGTACCGGTCCAGCACCTCCGCCAGGCTGCCGCTCTTTTCCCCCGCCATCACCGACGTCACGTAAATCTTCGGAAACACACCCTGCATGCGAAATGCTTCCGACAGCAGCGTGCCCTTGCGCACTTCATCGCGAACCGACTTGATGTGCGGCCCGAGCTTGGGATCGGTGAGCCGGTCGGCCAGCAGGTCGAGGCCCTTCAGAATCGGCAAGCCTGCGCGGATCAGCGTCACAAACTGCTGATTGAAGATCAGGAACTTTTCCAGGTTGAGCTTTTTCCGGCGCCCCAGCAGCGAAACTTCTGCGGAAAGCCCCCGAGCCATGCGCCGCGGCCGGACCGAATAGATCAGAAATCCCTGCTGCGCGAAACGGTCACGTACTTCCTGCTCGGTCGCTGCCTGCGCCACCTGCTGGTGGATTTCTCCCCGCGCATCGGCGTATTTCAAAACCCAGTCCGACATTCGTTTCCTAGCACCTAAAACCTGACACCTGTCACCTAGTCCTGCCCGCTCCCGCTCTCTACCACTTCCGCGCCCGCCGGCGGCTGAAATTGAAACATGGAATTGGCCAGCGGCGGATTCAGCTTCTCACTCTCGAAAGCGAAATCCAGCACCGACTGGTCCTGCCCCACAATGTGCAGCTTGCGAATCTCGAAGGTGGCCGACACCAGAAACTCCACTTTAGAATACGGCAGGCTGTCCGATTTCGGCTCGGCCGTCACCAGCGATCCATCTGCCTCGGTTCGCGCCTGTAGATTCTGAAACTCCTTCTCGAAGTTCAGCTTCCCCAGCAGGAAAGCCAAGGGCGCCCGCATATCCTCGGTGTCCTTCAGCTTCATCTTCTCCACGCGGTTCTCGCCCGGCAGATACAAGTACACCTGTTTGCCATCCGAGACAAACAACTTCCCCGCAGGCTGCGTATATTCCCACCGCATTCGTCCCGGCTTGCGCAGATAGAGCACTCCCGTCTCCGTCCGTGGCCCCCGGCCGAGGCCGCTGTAAGTTTCGGCAAACCGGACCTCTAGCGTCTGCGCACGGTTATACCGGCTCTCCACGGCCTTCAGCAAGTGTTGCGTGGCGGAGTCCACCGCCAAGACCGGCACTATCGCCATCCATAGAAGAGCAAACGCCTTCACGGAAGGATTGACGCACCGCAGCAGTGGAGCGTTGTCTTCAAAATTGGAGCGCACGCACCTATGGTAGCTCTACCTGTTTGTTTGTGCGCATTTGCAGGCAGCCGTGGTACGAGTCTTCCGGCCGTACTCTATTGCCGTTTGGAGAAGCCGCCGATGTGTGGACTGAAAGCGGTCCGGTACCATGAGTGCAAACATCGCGTCCGTTTCTCGCCGCCGCAAGCGCAGCTCCGGTGGCAACGCCATTATCGAGTGTGCCTTTACATTGGTGCCACTGTTCGCGCTGATCTGCGGTTTTGCAGATCTTTCGCTGATGCTCTACCGCTGGAGCACGCTCCAAAACGCTGTCCGGGAGGGTTGCCGCTATGCCATCACGTTCCAGACCTCGGGCACGCTAGGCCAAAACGCGTCCATCGAGCAGGTGGTGCAGCAGTATGCTATGGGAATCGTCACGACGACTGATAATCCCCAGCACATCTTCGTCAACTGCTATTCTCCCGCCGCGCCGAATACGCCGATCGCCAGCGGCGGCAATATTCCGGGCAATATCGTCCAGGTTTCCGTGCAAAACATTTCGTGGAGCTGGCTCGCGCCACTCAGCGGCACCATCGGTGTGAACCCTTTCTACGCAGGTACCCCCTTTAGTCTCAACGTTTACTCGTGCGACATCCTGGGCGGCTATCCGGCGGGCGTCGATAGCGTACAGGAGTAGCGCAGGTAGAGGACTTATGATTTCCCAGCGGCGGAAACAAAACCAAAGTGGACAGAAGCTCATCGAGTTCGCGCTGGTCGCGCTTCTCTTCATCACTCTGCTGATGGGTTCCTTCGTCGCCGGCATGAACCTCATCCGCAGTATTGAAGCCAATCAGACCTGCCGTGATCTCACGGATATGTACATTCATGGCTCGGACTTCTCCACTTATTCCATGCAGCAACTGGCGCAGCGTCTGGCTACCGGATTGAATTTGCAGATTGGCGGGGGATTCTCAGGAAACAGCGCCGCCAACACCGGCAACGGCGGAAACACCCTGATCACGGTCAGCGAGATCATGTGGGTCGGCTCGACCACGAGCCCCGATTGCCTTGCCGTTGGCGCAAATAACTGCACCAACCAGAATAGCTTCGTATTCCTGCAACAGCTCCAGTTCGGAAACGGTACGCTGAACAGCACAAGCCCGAGCTCTCTCGGAAATCCCAACACCTCTGCGATCTCCAGCTCTGGCGTGCTCGCGAACCCCATTACCGATGCCGGCGCCAGGTTGCCCAACCCTGGACAGACCAATATGCAAAACCTCTGGCAGACCACCTCCAACGGCCAGGCGCCATTGCAGGACGGGCAAGTCACCTACGTCGTCGAACTGTATTCCCAATCGCCCGATCTGAACCTGGGCAGCTTCTCAGGGTCCGGAGTCTATGCCAGGTATTTCTTTTAGGAGGTCAAGCCCCATGCTACGGGTCGAACATCATTCGCGCGAGAGGGGAGTGTCTTTGCTCGTCGGCACACTCTCCTTCGTATTCATCATTCCGCTCGTCGGGCTGATCGTCGATCTGGGTGTCCTGTACGCGGCCAAAGCCCGTCTCCAAGGTGCTGTCGACGGCGCCTCGTTAGCCGCCGCCCGCGCCTTGAATCTCGGCGAGACCATCGCCGCCCAGGCCACCAGTGCCCAGCAGAACGCCGTCAACTGGTTTTATGCCAATTTTCCGGCCGGCAACTGGGGCACGACCAACACTCAAATGAACTCGTCCACCGTGCAGGTCTTCGACGATCCCAACAACCCTCAGCTCCGCGACGTGACCGTCACTGCTTCGACCAACGTTCCCACCTATTTCATGGGTTGGTTCGGCATCTTCTCGACTAACATCACTGCCACCGGCAATGCCTCCCGCCGGGATGTGGTCATCATGATGGTGCTTGACCGTTCCGGTTCCATGAACAACGGTACCGTTCCCAGCGCCTGCCAAACCATGGTCAGCGCGGCCAAAATCTTTACTGGCCAGTTCGCAGCCGGACGCGATCGTATCGGGCTGGTTTCGTTCAGCGACAGTGTGTATACGCCGATTGCACCCACCACCAATTTCCAAACCGTGCTCGGCTATACCAACTCTTTTGGAAGCGCTGCCGGAGCGATCGACGACATCGTGTGCAAAGGTGGCACATCCACCGCCGAGGGCGTCGCCGTAGCCTATAACGAGATCTACGAACAGAATCTCCCCGGGGCCCTGAACGTCGTCATGCTCGAAACCGATGGACTGCCCAACACGCTCGCCTTGAACTTCTGGGATTCCACCAATAACGTCGCGGGCATCAAAGCGGGAAGTCCCTGCAAGGACAAGAACAACAAAACCATAAACGGCGGCGGCTTCAAGACCCTCGCTTCGCTGCCTAACTGGACTTCCGGGGTGTCGCTAGGCGCGGGTAGTTTCCTCCCCAACGTTCCTGCGGGCATCGTTGGCGCGGTTTACTCCGACGACCCCGACAGCGGCAATCAATTCTCCGTGATGATGAACTACTGGTCGACCACCGAGGCCAATGATTTCAACAGCACGAGTTATCTCAACGGCACCAGTTGCTCTTTCGACGGCGGGATATGGACCGCCAACCCAACCGATCTCGCCTGGTTTCCCACGACTGATGTTTTCGGAAACCAGCTCAACCCTGCTACCAATCCCTTCCAGTCGGTGACCATGAGAGGCAACTACGTGAAGGGTGGCAGTTGGTCGAATTTCCACAACGCCGTCTTGAATGCCACCGATAATGCCGCCTACCAGGCCCGTACCAATGCGACTATCCCGGCTTACTTTTTCGCAATTGGTTTGGGCGGCGACCCCGGTGACCCACCTGACTATGTCCTGTTGCAGCGCATGACCAACGATCCGAATGGCGACAACTACAACAACCCACCCCTCTACCAGCCCTGCGCCCAAGAGGCCACTTGCGTGAATTACCCCAATCAGCCCCAGGGTACGTTCATCTTCTCCGCCAATCTCGCGTCACTCAGCCAGGCCTACCTGTCGATCTCTTCGTAAGCGTTAGACCAACCCCTATTGATGAGATACAAAAAGCCTGCTGAGATGTCGTCATGGCACGACGGCGAAAATCTGAGGAAATAGAAGCGTTGGTCCAGGAATACCGGGCCAGTGGGA
>Ga0181536_10005096_pt1 | contig 13623 bp, 12 predicted proteins | sample PEATcosm2014_Bin_41_FD_121105 | JGI IMG/M metagenome (GOLD analysis project Ga0181536, IMG submission 121105) | Peatland microbial communities from MTU Mesocosm Facility, Houghton, MI, USA - PEATcosm2014_Bin17_60_metaG | ecosystem: Environmental > Terrestrial > Soil > Wetlands > Peat | place...
GATTTCGCCGCTGAACGGGATTTGCCCGCCGACCAGGCCGGTATTGCCGCCTTGCGGCACGATCGCGGTCTTCGTCTCGTTGGCGAGCTTGAGGATCGCGGCGACCTCCACCACCGAGCCCGGCCGCAGCACCACCGGCGTCTGGCCGTGAAAGAGGTCGCGCATCTCGACCAGATACGGCTCCTGCGCTTTGCGGTCGGTGATCGCGTATTTCTCGCCGACAATTCCGACAAAGCGGGCGAGCAGGTCTGGCGCGAGCACGCGCGTCGGCTGCGGCTTGGAATGAAGATTCATGGAGCGGTTCCTGCTTTCGGCGCGGCGGCGCGCGCCAGCCGGTCGTTGATCGCCTCGCCCAGGCCCTCGTACGGCACCTTCATGACCGCGATGCGCTGGGCGCCGGAAGCATCGAGCGCGCGCAAATGCGAAAACAAATTGGCCGCCGCCTCGATCAGATCGCCGCGCGGCGACAAATTGAGCGTCGCGCCTGGCGCCGGCCCGAATGCAAGCAGCGCTTCGTCCGGGCCGGCCGCGTCGGCCTCGAGCCGCAGCTTCGCCTTGGGCGCATAATGCGAGGACAGCATGCCGGGCGCGAGCGGCGCCTCGTCGGCGATTGCGGCGACCGCCAGCGCGCGTCCGAGCACGCGCTCGATTGCCTCGCGCGGCAGGCCGCCGGGCCGCAGCAAGGTCGGCTCGTCGAAACAGGCGACGATGGTGGATTCCACGCCGACGGGGCAGGGGCCGGCATCGAGCACCATGTCGATGCGCCCGCGCAGATCGGCCAGCACATGCGCCGCGCTGGTCGGCGACACATGGCCCGAGCGGTTGGCCGAAGGCGCCACCACCGGGCCCTTGAACGCCGCGAGCAAAGCGCGCGCGACGGGGTGCGCGGGCAGGCGTACCGCGACGCTGTCGAGGCCGGCGAGCGCCAGATCCGCGACGCCGCAGTCCGCCCGCTTCGGCAGCACCAGCGTCAGCGGTCCCGGCCAGAACGCCGCGGCAAGCTTTTCCGCGGCGGCATCGAAACGCCCGAGCCGGTGCGCGGCGTCGATGCTGTCGACATGGGCGATCAGCGGATTGAAGCGCGGCCGGCCTTTGGCGGCGTAGAGCCGTGCGATCGCCTCGCCATTGCCGGCGTCGGCGCCGAGCCCGTAGACCGTCTCGGTGGGGAACGCGACCAGCCCGCCGGCGGCGAGGCAGGCGGCCGCCGCCGCGATCGCCTGCGCGATCTCATGGCCTTGGGTCTTCATTACCCGCGTTCCCGGTTCAGCAGTCATTTTGCCCTGAAGCTTGCGCCTTTTAAGGAGCCGGGGTTATAAGGCCGCCGACAGTCGGAGTGTAGCGCAGTCTGGTAGCGCACCTCGTTCGGGACGAGGGGGTCGCAGGTTCAAATCCTGCCACTCCGACCAGCTAACAAATTGATCTTGCACGCTTTCCCGAAAAGCGCCAGTGGCCGCATTTTCCACCGCCACTAAAACCGCCACTGAAACGACTTGGCCGACGCCGTTCCGCCAGCTTAAGGGGTTCAGTCGCCTCATCATCAACGGGGATGAGGTTTTCAGTAGATACAGGACCTGAAGCGAGAGGGAAAAGCGCAATTAGAGTTCTTGCTTGGTCGGCCTAAACAGAATCTCGTTGATGTCCACATCATCCGGCTGACTCATCGCGTAGACGACGGCGCGCGCGAACGAGTCGGCGGGAATCGCGAACGTCTCATAGAATTTGTGAAAGCTCTCGGCGACGTCCGGTTCAGTGACGCTGTCCGGCAGTTCTGTCGCTACTGCGCCCGGCGAGATTACGGTCGTGCGGATGTTGTAGGGCTTTACTTCCTGGCGTAGCCCTTCGGATAAGGCCCGCACGGCATGCTTGGTCGCCGCATAGACAGCGCCCCCGGCGCGGACTTTGTGGCCGGCCACAGAAGAGACATTGATGATATGCCCGGCTTTCTGCTGCTTCATATGTGGCAGCGCCGCTGCAATACCGTACAGCACCCCTTTGATGTTCACGTCGATCATCCGGTCCCAGTCATCGATCTTGAGACGTTCAAGTGGCGACTGCGGCATCAGCCCGGCGTTGTTCAGAATGACATCGATGCGGCCGTGCAGCCGCACGGCGTGGTCCACGAGGCGCTTATGGGATCATACCCACAACGGTATGGCGGTGGCGCGAAAATCTCCAGCTTTTCTCGGCCTTTCGGAGTTTTGAGCAATCACAGGATTTATTCGAAGCCACCCACAGATCGCCCGCACACAATCTATCTGACACTCCCCGCGCAGCGAGCTAAAGAATATGAAAGAAAGGCTCGGTCAGAATTCTTCTTTTTTCGTTACACCCAGAAGCCATTCAACCCATATCGTTTGAGCCCATTCCCGCAAGCCTCCGTTCTGTTCGGGCCAGGACACTGGGCTTGCTGATGCTGGTGCGAATGACGGCCTCGGCCCACAAAGCTGCGTGAACGCGTGAGTCTGCATCGTGACGGCCGTCTCGGATCTCACGTGCAAATGAGAACCGTGCTTCGGACGGGTCTTGTGGATGCGCCGCCAAAACCAGTAGGGCTTCCTCTGCTGTCATTAGGCGGTGTTCTTGTACTATTTCCCGTGCCGCGATTCGAATCGCAGCTCCGATCATTTGAGCCACATATCGATACTTGCCGCTTAGTTGAGGAACGATCTGTTCTTCGAGCGTTTGCTGGGCGAGATCCAAGAGCTCAGTACCTGTAACTTCAATGTCCATGATTGTTTCTCCATGCTGAAGGAGCTGTCGCGCGGACAACGGCAAGCTCTAGTTCGCTCGCAAGTCGGTTTCCAAGCGCGGCCTCGAGCGACGGTTTGACATCGTCTCGGTTTAGCGCCCCTTCTTCCAAGACGCTGACGGCCCGTCGTATAAGGGCAATAATCTCCCAATATCGGACCGCGCCGTCGTCGACCGCGAAGCCGCTCTCTTCGTAATACCCTTGGTAAAAATCTTCACGGGTTCCGATACCGCCGGCTTCTAGATGTGTCTGGCCGAAACGCCAGCATTCAGCACAAAAGCAGCCGAGATCCGACCACGGATCGCCCCAACTGCCGAATTGCCAGTTTCCGATCGCTACGAGTCCCGATTGGTCCACGAGATAGTTTCCGGTCCGGTAATCCCCATGCACCAGCGACGCCCTCCTGGGAGTCGGCGCATTAAGTTCCGCCCATCTCAGGCCCCATTCAATCGCCGGTCGGCCAAGCCAGAGCCGATCGAGATTCCTTCGTATATTGGCAATCTGAGCCGCGCTCGGGGACGAGTCAGGCGGCACGGAAGATGAAACGCGCGCGTTCGGCGGCTCAATACGATGGATTTTCGCGAGCTCCCGGCCAAGCTGATTGGTGAGAGCTCGACGGTCACCTCCTAATGAGATGTCATTGACGACTTGTTGCCCAAAGTTAACTCCGGAGGCCATCTCGAACAGCGTGAAAGGAGCGCCGAGAACGGCCTGATCAGTGCAAGAGGCAATCAACTTCGGTATCGAGATGCCCTGTGAACGTACAAGCTCGAGTATCGCAAACTCATTTGCACGATCGTGAATTTCAAAAATATAAAGGGGGACGTCAATTTGCAGCAAGAATTTCGATGACTTTCCGCCGAATATCGCGCTGACCAACCAGCTCTGTCGGACCGATCCTATCTCCTTTTGGTGTTCAACCATATCAATCCTGACAGACTCGTTGAATAGACCGCCAAGCCAGTCAGTTAAGCGCGCTTGCAGTGCCTCATCCATGGCGTCGGCTCCAGACCATCCATTCATGCCCGTGAGCACAAGTGGCACTCCGAACTCTCTTTGCGCCTATGCAATCTGGTGGCTGGCCAGACGGCGCCAATCACGCAGATCACCTGGATTGGCGCGGCGAGGGGTAAGATCTTGGAGCCGTCAAATCGCAAGTCGCGAGGGCAAATCCTGGCGTTCCAATAACCGTATGAGAGAGCTTCTACAACTGTACAGTCACGCTCCACAGTGTAACATCGGGCGACAGAGGAACGGCGCCATCTCGCGCTTGCGGCGTATTGTTGCGGGTGATACAGTTTTCTTAAGAAACTAACTCCGGGAGCCCGAATGCCCGTTACAGCGCACGGTGGTGCCCGCCAAAAAGGGTCCCCGGATTTTGAGTCATTTCGTTTGCGCCGCTTCGTTGAAAGATTGGCGCAGCAAGGTGAGCTTGTCTACTGCGACGAAGCGCTACAGCTGATCGACGTTGCCGAATATCTGGAAAAAACACGCGAGGCGGTTTGCTTTCGCAATGTGGCGGGACAAGAGCTCGTCGGCAATGTCATGGGGTCGCGCCGGCGGCTCGCCTTGGCATTGGGCATCGTAGAAGGCGAGCTACTGCAGCAGCTGCGGACCCGACTGAGCCACCCGATCCCCGCCATCGAGGTTGAATCGGGCCAAGCTCCTGTCCACGAAGTAATCTGGGAAGGTGATGCGGTCGATCTGACTAGGCTTCCTATTCATCTCCAGCATACATTGGACGGCGCACCTTATATCTCGGCTACGCTCGATTATCTGACAAATCTTGAGACCGGACGCACGAATGTCGGATGCCGGCGGATCATGCCGCTCGGCCGCGCCATCGCCTCAGTCGATATGAATGCGCCCAGCGATTTCCGCGCCGCATTCCTCAAGACGCTCGCCGAAAAGCGTTCGATGTCCGTCGCTTTCGCGTTGGGCTCGCATCCGGCGGATTTCATCGGAAGCCAAATCCTTCTGCCGGAAAGCGATGAGTTGGCTTTGATTGGCGGCATTCGTGGAAGCGCGGTCCCTGTCGTCCGCTGCCGAACGATCGATCAGGTGGTCGCGGCAGATGCCGAGATCGTCCTCGAGGGCTATCTTGATGCGGCTGGATACGTTGAGGCGGAGGGGCCGTACGGCGAGTATCTGGGCTATTACGGGCGCTTGAAACGGAACCCGCTATTCCACGTCACGGCGATCACCATGCGCAAGGATGCGTTGTTTCAGACGGTGACCATTGGGGGCAAGATGTTGGGTCGCACCGAGACTGCCCAACTCGTGGCGCTGCGCACCGAGGCAGCGGTTTTTGCGGCCTTGGAAGGCGCTATCCGCGAACCCCTCTCAGTTTATGCCTTGCCGGCATCCGGCGGCATGTTCAACGTCCGCTTCTCAATGCGGCCGCGCTATGCGGGCGAGGTTCGAAACGCACTTGCCGCGGTGCTCGCTTGTCCGGCCGACGTGAAACATGCGTTCGCGGTCGATGACGACATCGACATATTTTCAGATGATCAGGTGGACTGGGCGCTAGCCACCCGTTTTCAAGTCGACCGGGATCTCCTTGTGCTGTCGGGTATGCGTGCTTTTCCTCTCGATCCGTCGTTGCACGGCGCCAAGCTTGGCTCTAAGGCCGGTTTTGATTTGACGATTCCCTTCGATGCGAAGGGTAGTCCGGAATTTGCAGTTCCTGATACCCCGCGACTTACCACAATCGGAAATTTCGGCAGCGTGGAAGACGCACTGGCAAACGGGCCGAAGAACTTCGTCGATATCATGATGGCGATTGGAACGCGCGATGGCCGAGATGTCCTTCGCGTTTTCGACGATTTGCGCAAGGTGGGCAGGTTGCAGCGGTTGGATGACGGTCGATATGCACTCGCTGATCGAGCATCCTGACACGTAGATAGGTCTGCCACCACGGCAGATAGAAACAGAGCAAGATAGGGAGGACATGCCAATGGAAAACTCTCGTCTCGGCAGAGGCGGGGCGCTAGCAAGCGCGACGCTATCCGGTCTGATGACGGCAGTATTCGTCATCATCGCGGTGATTTCCGCTCCGACCGAGTCGCGGGCGCAGATCGTCATGAAGATCAGCACCGCGACCATCAATGATGCGCAGGACGAATGGATCAAACGATTCACCGCAGCCGTGACGGAGCAGAGTGGCGGCCGGATCAAGGGCGAAAGGTATCCGGCGAGCCAGTTGGGATCGATCCCAAGGCAGATCGAGGCGACGCAGCTTGGCGCAGTCCAGGGCTGGGTTGGGCCCCCTGAGTTCCTTTCGGGTATCGACAAGAGATTTGAATTGATGACGGCACCAGGCATCTTTTTAAACATGGAACATGCGCGGCGCGTCTTGGCCGATCCCGAATTCGCCGCGAGCTTCCTGAAGATCGCCGAGCTGAAAAATCTGAAGGGTGTCGGGCTATTTTTAAGCGGTCCGAACGTCATCGCGACGCGCAAGCCGGCGCAGAATCTTTCGGATCTGAAAGGGCTAAAAATTCGTGTGCTCGCATCAACCATTCAGCTCGAGCAGATCAAGGAATTTGGCGCGACGCCGGTGCCGATGGCGCTAGGCATGGTGTTGCCGGCGATCCAGCAGGGCACGATCGATGGGCTGATGACGAGTCTGCCGGTCATGACCGCATTCCGCTATTACGATGCCGCGCCATATATAATTGAGACCAACCAATCCTATGTGACCTCGATCGCGACGCTTAGCAAGCGCTGGTTCGACGGGCTGCCGGCCGATCTACAAAAGATTGTGATGGACTGCGCTGTTCGAACGACTAGCGAACTGTACCCATGGATCGCCAAGACGCTGGAAGAGCAGCGAGGGGTGTGGACCACCGGCGGAGGAAAATTTACCGATCTCACTGAAGCCGAACATAAAGCGATGATGGCGAATCTGGTCAGGGTGAGCGAGGCCGTATTCTCACGCGACCCTGAACTGAACGCGATGTACCACGAGCTCAGCGCGGCCGCAAAACGGAACCAATAAGACCTGGTGGTTCGCCGATGACGTTCGTTGAGCGTCTTGTGGAGTCTTTCGTCCGGATTCTTGCCCTCATATCGGCAATGTTCCTGACAGCGGCCGTTACTCTGAACTTCGCGAACGTCATCGGGCGTTACCTTCTGAGGTCCCCCATTGTCTGGGCCGAAGAGGGAATATCCTATTGCATTATTGCTTCGGTGTTCTGCGCGGTGCCTGTCCTCGGGTGGAAAAAGCGGCACATGCGGATGGACATTCTGGTCAGCCTACTACCGACGAAAGCTCGTACGGCACTGGACATGGCCGTCGACCTCTCAGTCGCAGTGCTCGTCCTGACGTTCGCGTTTTTTGTGCAACCCCTGTTGACTCAGCTTCTTAGCACATTCCAGCGCAGCGACGCGATGCGCATTCCCATGTTCATCCCGTATTCGCTTGTCACAATTGGAATGGCGTTACTCGGATTTCTGATCCTGTTACGAATCATCTTGGATTTTCGTCGGTCGAGACAATCTAGTTAGGATCTGACGTTAGGAGCAGCGGCGGATGTGGGAGATTTTGATCATTGTACCGCTCGTCCTTCTGCTTGCGGGCGTGCCGATTTTCGCGCTACTTCTGATCACCGCCTTATTGGCACTCTATGCATCAGGGCTCCAAACCGATGTGATGCCAGTCCTGCTTTTCGGCGGATTGGACAGTTATCCGTTGGTCGCAATCCCTCTCTTCATCTTGGCTGGAGAGATCATGGGGCGCGGAGGTATCGCCAAACGGATCATTACCTGGGTTCTGGCTGTCGTAGGCGGAGTTCGTGGCTCCCTTGCCTTGACGACGATCGCGTCATCAGAATTGTTCGGCGCGATTTCTGGATCTGCAGTTGCGACCGTCGCAGCCGTGGGACGGTTGCTTTTGCCTGCGCTGCGCGACGGAGGATACGGGGAGCGTTTCGCTATCAGCCTCGTCGCCGCCTCAGGAGCGATCGCGATCGTAATCCCGCCTTCCATTGCCATGATTCTTTACGCCGTGGCGGCTCAACAATCAGTTACCACGCTCTTTCTTGCCGGTATCTTGCCCGCACTGTTTATCGGCGCCGTCGATTCATTGTACGTTCTCGCCTATGCGAGGCGGAAGGGTGTTCCCGCGACTGCACGCATCGATTGGGGCACATTGGCCGCAGCGACCAGAGATGCCGCATGGGCCTTTGGCGCACCAATTATCATATTCGGCGGAATCTACGGCGGGGCTTTCACGCCGACTGAAGCGGCGGGCATCGCGGTCGTCTATTCTGCGCTCGTATCTGTATACGGCTACAAGGATACGACCTGGCAGGATATCTGGGCGATCACCGTTTCCTCTGCCGAGGTGAATGCACAGATTCTCATCATCGTGGCCGCGGCCAGCGTGTATTCTTGGTTCGTGACCACCAGCGGCTTTCCAAATGGGTTGTTCACGCTGATCAGCAACTGGCATCTCGGCAGCATTCAAATACTCATGGTGTTCAATGTGCTGCTTCTGTTGGTTGGTTCGGTCGTCGAACCTCCGGCCGCAATTCTTGTCCTGACGCCACTGTTCGCGCCGCTTTTACAATCAATGGGCGTCAATCTCATTCACCTCGGAATCATCATGACGGTAAACCTAAGTATCGGTATGTACTTACCGCCGATGGGGCTCAATATTCTGGCAGCTCACTCCCTGTTTCGAGTTCCGCTCCGTCAACTGTTTGTTGGCGTGATTCCCTTCGTGCTGATCAATTTTTTGGCTTTGCTTGTGATCACCTTTGTTCCAGCACTTTCGCTCGCCTTTCTGAAATGATTTGCAACGATGACCTACATCTCCTCGTGCGGGGTCACAGAAAGATAACGTCTGAGGTTAGCTCTCGGCTTTTCGTCCAAGTTTCGGATAGATGTAGTTAGACCGATAGCGGGTCCCGCCGACGTTCACCTCGCCACCACATTGGCCACAGACCAAGATTGGATTGGTTTGTCTGCCGCACCGCCGATGCCGCAGAATGAGCGGGACCCCTTTCTTTGGTCGCCGCCATTTGTCTCCCCATGCCATGAACAAGAGGAGGCTCGGATAGAGAGCGATGCCTGCGGCGGCGATCTTGTACTCAAAACGTTGTGGACGATCCTGATATTTCTGCCGAACGAGAATGTTATTCTTGACCAGACGCGCCAGTCGGTTACTGAGAATATTTCGGGCGATGTCGAGATTCCGCTGGAATTCCTCAAATCGCTTTACTCCGACGAACGCTTCGCGAAGAATGCGAAGACTCCAACGATCGCCAATGACTTTGAGCGTTCGCGCCACGGAACAGGGACGTCCCCGTAGCCACGACTGGCTTGTTGTCCGACTCCTCGTGGCCGGAATTCGAAAATTTGCTTCGCTTCCAGCTCCCGGTCCGTCCTCGAAATCCACCTCGCGAGGGGAAAGTGGTCGTCGGCAGTGATGACACACAACCTGAGGATTGAGCGGCTTACCGCAATGCTTGTGGAAGAGTTCAAGCGGCGGTCCGTTCCGTTGCCATTCCCATTTATCACCCCACGACATCAGAGCAACGATGGCCGGAAAGAAGTCTCGCCCGGCTTCAGTCAATCGATATTCGTAACGCCGTGGCCTCTCTTCATATAAGCGCCGCTCCAGGATGCGCTCCCGCACCAAGCGCCCAAGACGGTCAGAGAGAATGTTGCGTGCAATCATTAGATTGCTTCGCAATTCGTCAAAGCGGCGGACGCCGAAAAATGCTTCGCGCAGAACAAGAAAAGCCCAGGGATCGGACAATACGTCGAGTGCGCGGATAGCCGATGAGATCGATCGCTTATGCGCCGACCCCGCTTTCAGCGGTGCCTTGGCTAGCGTTCGCGAAGCTTTCTTTGTTTTCAAAGCAGGCATAGAGGGTAGTTCTTATATAGCGCAACATTTTGTGTTGCCAAATTCGGCCGGGGGATGTTGCCAAATCCGGCCGGGGGGATATAGTATCAGTTGCGTAACAAAACGGACCGGCCAATTTGCGAGCCATGAGAGGAAGGATCCTGCGATGAACCCACCAATTGCAAACCCGGCCAGTCCGATGAATATGGCCGATCTCAAGAACTGCCTCTTTGAGGAGAAGGGGGATCTCGCCGTCCTCACCTTGAACCGGCCGGACGTGGTGAATTGTTTGTCGTTCCGGCTGTCGGACGAACTAGTTGCGGTTTTCGAACACGTCCGTCGTTCAACTACGATCAAATTCCTTGTTCTCAAGGGCTCCGGTGGAAATTTCTGCTCGGGAGACGATCTCAAGGAGATGTCGCTCGGTCAGTGGGGTAACTCGAACGAATATTTCCACCGTGTCCGGTACTATCAATGGATGGCTTACGCGCTCGAGGAGCTCGACAAAATTACCATCGCGGCCGTCGATGGCTATGCGGTTGGCGGCGGACTCGAGCTGACCATGTGCTGCGATTTCGTCATCGCCACGGAACGGGCGAAATGGGGCATGCCGGAGGTTGATTGGGGCATCACGCCTGGCTGGGGCGGCACGACTCGGATGTCGCGCTTCATCAATCGGCGCCGGACTAAGGAAATCAATCTACTCGCCTCGATACAGCCGGCCCGCAAGGCGGTCGACTGGGGCCTTTGGAACCGTTTGGTTGCCAACGACGGGCTCGAGGCGGAGGTCGAGAAACTTTTGACCTTGCTGCGCGCCAAGAGCCAGCAAACGCTTCGTCAGCTGAAATTCATCATAAATAAGAATGTCGAGACCGATCTCTACACCGCCCAGGCATTCGAGGCGCTGTCCGCCGCCTGGACCGCCTGCGTGAACGGATGGGCCGATGTTCCCGATGCCGACAAGGGCCAAGGCTTGACTGCTTTTCGCGAGCGGACACCGCTGCGGAGCAAGCGACGCGGTCTCGGTCAGTCCTTCTGGGCAGACTGATCGCTTCGTTCAATATCGAGGCGTGGCCGCATGGCTGCGCCTGCCGCCGCTAAACGCAATGTTCGGCTTGCCAGCGGCGGGCTTACGGAATGTATTGCGATATGAGATCGATGAATTTGTTGCGGCATAGCGGAACATATGGGGGAGATCCAAGATGAGGACAATTCCCGCCGACAGCATTTTCGAACAACACCTCAACAAGAATTCTGCCAACTACGTTCCGCTTTCACCGATCACCTTTCTTAGGCGCGCTGCGGGGATCTTTCCCGACCATACCGCAATAATCCATGAAGATCGGCGGTTCAGTTATGCCGAGTTTCAGGAGCGCTGCCGACGCCTTGCCTCCGCGCTTGAACGCCGCGGCGTTCGGCCAGGTGATACGGTCGCGATCATGTCTCCGAATACGCCGGCCATGATCGAGGCCCATTACGCGGTACCGGGGATCGGCGCCGTCTTGAACCCGCTTAATATACGTCTCGACCCGGAAACGATCGCCTTCATCTTGCGTCATGGCGACGCAAAGGTTTTGCTGACCGATCGGGAATTCTCCGGCCCGATAAGAGCGGCGCTCGAAAAACTCGATCGCAAGCTCCTTGTAATCGACATCGACGATCTGGCGACCACCGGCGAGCGGATAGGACAAATCGAATATGAATCACTTCTGGTAGAAGGCGATCCGAATTTTCTGCTGGAGCTTCCCGCCGACGAGTGGCAACCGATCCTTCTGAGCTATACGTCAGGAACCACCGGCAAGCCCAAGGGGGTCGTCTATCATCACCGCGGGGCTTATCTCAATTCGATGGCCAACACGCCCGCCTGGGCCATGTGCAAACATCCGATGTATCTTTGGACGCTGCCAATCTTTCATTCGCTGGGATGGTGCTTCCCCTGGACGATCTCCATCCTCGCGGGGACGCAGATCTGTCTGCGAAAGGTTGAAGCAAAGGCGATTTATAGACTCATCGCCGAGCATAGTGTCACGCATATGTGTGGAGCACCGATCGTATTGAATACGATTGTCAATGCCAAGGATGACGAAGTGCGGCGCTTCCCGCAGCGCGTCAATGTGATGACCGCGGCGTCTCCTCCACCGCCCTCGGTGATCGAAAACATTGAAAAGCGGGGATTCGAGGTTCTCCACGTATATGGACTGACCGAAGTCTTCGGACCGTCGACAATTTGCGAATGGCAGCAGTCATGGAACTCGCTCAGTACGGAAGAAAAGGCGGCCATGAAGGCTCGGCAGGGCGTCGCCTATCCGAGCGTCGAAGAGGTCCGCGTGGTCGATCCGTCGACGATGGAGGAAATACCGCACGACGGGCATACAATCGGTGAAGTGGTCATCCGTTCCAACACCATCATGCGCGGCTATCTCAAGAACGAGCAGTCGACCGACGAAGCTTTTGCTGGCGGCTGGTTCCATACGGGGGATCTCGCCGTCCGGTATCCGGATGGGTACATCGAGCTCAAGGATCGTTCGAAGGACATCATCATTTCCGGTGGGGAGAACATCTCGACGATCGAGGTCGAAACGGTTTTGTATCGTCATCCTGCGGTGCTTGAGGTCGCCGTGGTCGCGCGGCCGGACCAGAAATGGGGCGAGGCACCGTGTGCGTTCGTCACGCTGCGTGAGGGAGCCACCGCCACCGCGGAGGACATCATCGCTTTCTGCCGGAAAAATCTGGCGGCGTTCAAAATACCGAAATCCGTCGTGTTCGGTCCGCTTCCCAAGACGTCAACCGGCAAAGTGCAGAAGTTCGTTCTTCGGGAGCGAGCGAAGACTATTTAGGCGATCCGGTTCCCTGGCGCTCTAAGGGTGCGCTGTTCATGCGCTAGAACTCGGGGTAGGAGCAAGCAACCCTGAACTAATTTGGCTTGGACCATCGATGGCCGGTCAAATTTAGCTCCAACATCGGATGGAGCATTTTGCGATAAAATAGATCCGTGCCTGGGATGTCTCTGCTTAGATTTTCATAGCCGTAGGAAAGACAATGGATATGGCGAAGGACGAAGTGCCCTACGGGCCGGCATATAAGCCCGAAGATTGCGACCGGATCTTTCTAAAGGCCATGAGGAGCGGCGACATTGATGCGATCGTCGCTCTTTATGAACCCGATGCCGTCTTCATTCGGCCGGATGGCAAGAGGGCGATCGGGCACAATGAGATTCGCCGGTTTCTTGAGGAGGAAACGGCTAGGAAGGCTGCATACGTTATCCAGGACATCGTGACCGTCCTCAGCGGCGATGGCACCATCGCCATTACCCGCATGCGTGTCTCGATGAGTTGGACCGGGCGAGACGGAAAGGAAAACAGCATTCAGACGCGGACGACGGAACTCCTGCGCAAGCAATCCGATGGAATTTGGCGGTTCGTAATCGATAGTCCAGCACCTGAGATGATCTGACATGAGGCTTTGGCGGAGGCGGATTCGATCGCTGTCCGACGTCCCTTTCCAAAGATCGCCGCCATAATTGCCAGATAATAGCGGTACCACGTTCGGGACGAGGGGGTCGCAGGTTCAAATCCTGCCACTCCGACCAGCTAACTTATTGATATTAAAGCATTTTCTGCGCGATTCTGACGGCGTCGCGCTCGGCAATTCTGCCCAACAGATTTACTGGCATGATCTCGCATTCCAGCTTGGTCGGCGGCACAACGCAGTACGAGTGCGAGTCAGTAGTCCTTGGCAAATTGCCTGGTGCGTACCCCCGTCTATCTGCCGGCATTACCCCTGCCGCGCAGCGCCATTGTCACATCGGCTTAATTCCAGCCTTGCGGATGATCTCGCCCGGTTCAGTGGACCGGAATCATCAACTCACAGCGATCCTTGGGGGACTTCATCACTACTACGTCCGAGTCTAGATCCCATGGGGAAGTGGATAGCGACCGGCACTCTGGCAGAGTGAGGTTGCTACCACCCACTCTGGAGGCGACCATGCAAACCGTAGCTGACCGACCCGAAGCACCGA
>Ga0181536_10005097_pt1 | contig 13616 bp, 9 predicted proteins | sample PEATcosm2014_Bin_41_FD_121105 | JGI IMG/M metagenome (GOLD analysis project Ga0181536, IMG submission 121105) | Peatland microbial communities from MTU Mesocosm Facility, Houghton, MI, USA - PEATcosm2014_Bin17_60_metaG | ecosystem: Environmental > Terrestrial > Soil > Wetlands > Peat | place...
GTTCAACGATCTCATGCCCGACCGCACGCAACCCAAGGGACTTATCGTCAACAGCCGCATTCTGTGGGCGTTTTCCGCCGTCCACCGGGCCCGGCCCGAAAAGCTCTTCCAACAAATGGCCGACCGCGCGTTTGATTACGTGATAAACCGGTTCTGGGACACGCAATATGGCGGCGCGTTCTGGCAATTGGATGATGCCGGAAGCGTCATTGACGATTCCAAAAAAATCTATGGCCAGGCGTTTTACATCTACGCACTGGCTGAATATTACCAAGCCTTTGCCGCGCCGGCCGCGCTGGCTCGCGCCAAGGAACTCTTTGAATTGATCGAGCGGCACGCGCATGATTCGAAATACGGTGGTTATCGGGAAGTGTACCGTCGTGATTGGTCGGAGGCCGATGCCAACGCGCGGCTGAGCGACAAGGACATGAACGAGAAGAAGTCCATGAACAATCATCTTCATATCCTTGAGGCTTACACCAATCTGTACCGGGCCTGGAAAGACCCGCGGGTCGAGCAACGGCTTCGTGAATTGATTGCCCTGTTTGAGCAACGCATTCTCGATCCCCGCACCCTTCACTTCCATCACTTTTTCGACGAGCAATGGCATGTTCGCTCGGACATTTATATGTTCGGCCATGACATCGAGGGAACCTGGCTCCTGTGCGAAGCCGCGGAAGTGCTGGGTGACGCCACTTTGCTCAAACGCGTGCAGGCGCTCGCCTTGCGAATGGTGGAGGTGGTGCTGCGGGAAGGCATTGATGCTGACGGCGCGCTCCGGTACGAGGGGAAAGGCGGAATAATCATTGATGCGGGCAAGGAATGCTGGCCGCAAGCCGAGACGGTCATCGGTTTCCTTAACGCCTTCCAGATTTCCCGTGACGCGAAATTCCTCGATGCCGCCCGGTGCGCCTGGGATTTCATTGAGCAGCATCTGGTTGACCGCGTTCACGGCGAATGGTTCTGGCGCATCACGCCGGAAGGCTGCGTGGATCCGACCCTGCCCAAAGTCAGCGAATGGAAAGGCCCGTATCACGGGTCGCGCTCATGCCTGGAAACGCTCCACCGATTGCGCGCCATTTCCGCGGGCAAGGAGCAACACTGAACCAAGTAATCACTTTCTTAAAAATCGAACATTCCCACAACCACACACAAAACACTCCTGCCACCATGAAACGCATATTCTTTATAATCCCGCTGATTTTGCTGTCGGCTTGCGCCACCAAGAAGCCTGTCGTCGCGCACAGTGTGCCAGGCCAGAAGTTCAACCAACTGGCATTGACCCCGCAGATGGGCTGGAACAGTTGGAATAAATTTGCCGACAAGGTGAACGAGCAACTGATCCGCGAAACCGCCGATGCGATGGTTGCCTCGGGCATGAAGGACGCGGGATACCAATACGTCAACATTGACGATTGCTGGCAGGGACAACGCGATGCCCAAGGGTTCATCCAGCCGGATCCGAAGAAGTTTCCATCCGGAATGAAAGCGCTGGCTGACTATGTTCATTCCAAGGGATTGAAGCTCGGCATTTATTCGGATGCCGGCTACAAAACCTGCGGCGGCCGGCCAGCCAGTCGCGGTCACGAATTTCAGGACGCGCAGTCTTATGCCCAATGGGGAATTGATTACCTGAAGTATGACTGGTGCAACGTCGAGGGCCTGAAGGCGGAAGGAGCCTACACGACCATGCGCGACGCCCTGTATGCCGCCGGCCGGCCGGTCCTCTTCAGCATGTGCGAATGGGGCGACAACCAGCCGTGGCTCTGGGCCAAAGACGTCGGCCATTCGTGGCGCACGACCGGCGACATCTACAATTGTTTCGACTGCAAAATAGATCATAAAACCTGGTTTCAATGGGGCGTTCTGCAAATCCTCGACAAACAGGAGGGGCTGCGGCAATACGCCGGTCCCGGGCACTGGAACGATCCGGATATGCTGGAAGTTGGAAACGGCATGCCGGCGAATGAAGACCGGGCGCACTTTTCGATGTGGTGCATGCTGGCGGCGCCGCTGATTTCGGGAAACGACCTGCGACACATGTCCAAGGAGACCCGGGAAATCCTCACCAACAAGGAAGTCATTGCCGTGAATCAGGACGCGCTGGGCGTGGAAGGGTTCAAGTATTCCGCAACAAATGGCGTGGAAATCTGGTTCAAGCCGCTCAGCAACGATGCCTGGGCCATGTGCGTGCTCAATCGCGGCACCAATTCGCAACCCGTCACCTTCAACTGGAAAACCGAAACCGTAAAGGATGACCTCTCAAAGAGAGAAGCGAATTTTGACACGATAACCTATGGCATTCGCAATTTGTGGACAAAAAAGGATATCGGAACCACAAAAGACGTCTTGATGGCTGAAGTGCTGGGACACGATGTGCTGATGCTGCGACTCAACAAAATGTAAGGCCGTTCTGGAAACCAAACCATGCGCACAACGCTCGCGGCTGGCGCGTTCATTTTGGCGATCCCGATGGTGGTGATGGCACAGGAAGCCGCCCAGGTAATTCCTCTCTGGCCGAACGGCGCCCCCGGATTCGAAGCCCGGCGCAATGAGCCGGAACTCGCCAAGGATTATTGGGTTCGCAATATTCACAATCCGTCCATCACGGTCTTTCTTCCGCCAAAGGGGAAGGCCAACGGGACTGCGGTGCTGATTTGTCCGGGCGGTGGTCATCGTGAACTCGTTTTCAACGCCGAAGGCGTCGAACCGGCCCGCTACCTGAACAGCCTTGGCGTGACCGCCTTCGCCCTCAAGTACCGGCTCGGACGTGAAGCCGGTTCGCCTTACTCCGTTGAAAAGCATCCCCGGGAAGACGCCCAGCGGGCGATGCGGTTGATTCGCAGCCGGGCCACGGAATGGAACATTGACACAAACCGCATCGGCATCATGGGGTTCTCGGCGGGCGGTGAGGTTGTTTCGATGGTTGTGTACCACCCCACCGCGGGCGACCCGACCGCGGCGGACCCGATTGACCGGATCAGTTGCCGACCCGACTTCCAGATCGTCATTTATCCGGGGCCGCTTGACGTTCCCGAAGTTGTTCCCACCAACACGCCCCCGGCGTTTTTCCTCGCCGCCAACGATGACCTGGGGCCGGCGGGCACCATCACTGATTTGGTGCAGAAGTATCGCCTCGCCGGAGTCCCGGCCGAGGTCCACCTCTTTGCCCGGGGTGGCCACGCGTTCAACATGGGGAACCGGTCAAAACTGGCCACCATCAAAGGCTGGCCGAAACGCATGGCGGACTGGATGGCCGACAACCACCTGCTGGAGGCCTCCCCGCCGGATGCCGGCAACCTGCGCCGGTAATTTTTCGGCCAAGAGCAACGTTTGCAGTTTGCCCGGCAGTGGCGGCCAATTCCGGGTTGGCGGAATTTTGATTTGCGTTCATCGCAGCAAAAAGCATTTCTACATTTATTTATGAGTGCCTATTCGCGGGGAGTGGGAAGGCCAAATGTCTTTGACAGATTGTCCTCATTTGCCCATGCTGATTTTTCAGGTTGCTGGGTGACAACAAGAAACAGCAAAAACGGATTGTGGTTTCTGCAATCTGCAAGTTTGTCGAATCTGCCATGTCAAATCGCCGCAAAAGGAGCGCTGCATCCGCCAACCTCCCTAAGGCTCCAGCCCAAGACAAAGCGGCTTTGCCGGCAACGTCCCGTGTCATTGGCTGGCGGCTTTGGGCCTTCCGGCTGCTGGCCTTGGTCGCTGCACCGGCGTTGTTCTTTTGTCTGGTGGAATTGGTGTTGAGACTGGCCGGCTTTGGCTATCCCACAGCGTTTCTGTTGCCTACCACGCAGAATGGGCAGAAGGTTTTCGTACAGAACAACCAGTTTGGCTGGCGATTTTTCCGTCCGGAACTGGCGCGGACGCCATCTCAGTTCTCCATTCCCCAAGCCAAGGCGTCCGACACCGTGCGGATTTTTGTTTTCGGCGAATCAGCCGCCTACGGTGATCCGCAACCCGACTTTGGTCTGCCGCGCATGCTCCAAACCATGTTGAGCCTGCGGCATCCCGGTGTGCGATTCGAGGTGGTGAACGCCGCCATGACCGCGATCAACTCGCACGTCATCCTGCCCATCGCGCGCGATTGTGCCAGCGCGGGGGGCGACATCTGGGTGATCTACATGGGCAACAATGAAGTGGTTGGCCCCTTTGGCGCCGGCACGGTCTTCGGGTCACAGGCGACGCCGCTCCCGTTGATCCGCGCGACCCTCGCTCTCAAAACCACGCGCACAGGGCAATGGTTGGATTCAGTGCGCCAATGGCTGCAGAAGCCGCCGCCCGAAAAGAGCGAATGGGGCGGCATGGAAATGTTCCTCGGCCAACAAGTGCGCGCGGATGACCCGCGCATGAACGCCGTCTATCATCACTTTGAGCGGAACCTTGCCGACATCATTCGGGCCGGACAATACAGCGGCGCCAACCTGGTGGTGAGCACCGTGGCAGTCAATTTGAAGGACTGCGCGCCGTTCGCATCGGTTCATCGGCCCGGGTTGTCCGGATCGGACCAGGCAAAATGGGAACAGCTTTACCAGTTCGGCATCAAGGCCCAGGCCGCCGACAAGGCGCAGGAAGCGGCGGAACAGTTCCAAGCCGCGGCACAGATTGACGATCATTTTGCCGATCTTCGCTTTCGCCAGGGGGAATGTGCGCTGGCGCTGGGCAAAATCCTGGAAGCCCAAAGGCAATTCCAGGCTGCGTGCGACCTGGACACCCTGCGCTTCCGTTGCGACAGCCGGCTCAATGACCTGATTCGGCAGGCTGCCCCGGGCCGTGAGTCCGGGCGTATTCTGTTCGCCGACGCCCAGCGCGCCTTCGCCGATCATAGTCCGGACGGATTGCCCGGCGAAGATCTGTTTTACGAGCACGTTCATTTGAACTTCGATGGCAATTATTTTTTGGCTAGAACCATCGCCGCGAAGATCGAGGAATTATTGCCGGAGTGGGTGGCTGCGCGCAGCGGCACCAACCAACCCTGGCCGTCGGTGGCGGATTGCGCGCGGCGGTTGGCGTGGACGGATTGGAGCTGGCAGGCGGTGTTGTCCGACATTTTCGCCCGCCTGAAGGCTCCGCCATTCACCGGGCAACTAAACCATGATTCGCAAATGCAGCGTTTGACCGCGCTGAGGGAAAAACTGGCCCCGGCGAAACAGCTAGCGGGGATAAGCGAAGCGCGGCGGGTCTGCGAAGAGGCGCTGGCTGTGGCTCCTGACGATCCGGTGCTGTACAGCCAGTTGGCGGCTTTGAAACGAATGACTGGCGACCTCACCGGAGCGGAGGCGGCGGCGCGCCGGGAACTGGAACTGGTTCCGAGCGATTCGGAGGGCTGGTCCGAACTGGGCAAAATTCTCGCGCAACAACGGCGGATCGAGGAGGCGTCCGTCGCGTTCCGGCGCGCGTTTCAACTAAATCAAGAGGATATGGGATCCCGGCTCAACTTGGCGCAATTGCTGGCAACACATGGGCAGCGTGAAGAGGCGATCCGCGAATGCCGGCGTGGGCTGGCCATCAGTCCGCGTTCCTTCCCGATACTGCTGTATCTCGGCCAGCTTCTTGAGCAAACGGAGCGCAAGGCTGAAGCGGATGATTGTTACCAAAAGGCGCTGGCAACCGGCACCAATAATTCGCCGGCGGACCTGGCACGCTTTTGCCGTGGCCACGGCTGGCTCGAAGCGGCAGTGACCATCTACAATAGGGCGCTCAAACTGGATCCGTCGAACGCGATTCTGCATGTCGAGGCGGGGCAGGCCCTCGAAACTTTGGGACGTTACGCCGAGGCGGCGGATCAGTCCGCCGAGGCGTTGCGGCTGGCCCCGGAACTCGCAGAGTCACATCTGTTCCAAGGCACGCTGCTTTGGCAACAGGGCAAGGCCGCCGGGGCGGGGGAACAATTTCTGGAAGCCCTGCGGCTCAATCCGGAACGGCTGGACGCACGGATGGATCTCGGCATGGTGTTGATGACCCAGGGGCGCTCGGCCGAGGCGCTCGCGCAATTCGAAGAGGTCCTCCAGCGAAGTCCCACGAACGAGGCGGCACGCCGATTTATTGAACGCTTGCGCGCCAAGCCCGGCTCCGGGTCATCGCCCTGACCGTTCAGAACAGTGTGTAGATGAACGGCGCAATGCCGGTGCTCGACAGGAAAATCAGCAGCCCAAAAACCAGAAACACCACGATAATAGGCAGCAACCACCACTTCTTGTTCAGCTTGAGGAAGCCCCAGAGATCGCTCATAAAGCCGCCTCGCGATTGAGTTGCCGCCGCTTTCAGAAATTCGGATTGCTGCCTTTTCATGTCAAACAGAACAAGTGTATCCTCAAGCTAGAATTGTTTCAAGTAGCTTCCCGCATCGCGCGGGTGGCCGCGAGTGATCCAGAAGCTGGATTGTCCCGGCTTCCGCCTCAGTTGCAGTTCGTCACGCCCGCGCCATCGAAACACCAGCGCCAAGGGCGTCAGGACCAGGTAAAACATGACGGCGAGGATTACTTGTGTCATCGCCCAGCCGATGGGAAACGCCACAACCGTCATGCCGATGAACAGCCACCGCACGGCCAGCGGTTTCAGCAGGCCGGCAAGGCCGATCAAGGCGATGGCGCCGAGCACATAGCCGGCAGCCGGCCGGTCGCGAACCAACATTTGATACGAGGCCGCCGCCAGAAAAAAAACGAGCCACGCGGCGGCGAACTGCCGCAGCGTGCGGCGCGGCGGTTTGAGGGGAAGATCGGACCATTTCATAGGCGCGTCAGTCAGGTTCAAAGATGGCGAGATGTTTCGCCCGCTCCTCGGCGGAGAGAGTGTTTTTCATTTGCTGCTTTTGCAGAACAAAATCTTCCAGCACCAGCACGTCCATATCCGTGGCCAGGAAACATCGCAACGCCTCGGCCGGGGAGCAGACGATGGGCTCCCCGCGCACATTGAAACTGGTGTTCACGAGCACCGGGCAACCCGTCTGGCATTCAAACGCCTTGAGCAACCGGTGAAATCGCCCGTGCCGCTCCTCATCAACAGTCTGGAGGCGCGCACTGTAATCCACATGGGTGATGGCCGGCAGGGTCGAACGGACGATGTTCACCCGGCGGCACAGGTCCGGGTTGGCGATCATGGTTTCCCGGTCGGCGGCGGGAATCGCCGTGCGATGCTTTTCCAGGACGGGCGCGACCAATAGCATGTAAGGGCTTTCGCCATTCGCCGGCAGCGCGAAGTATTCCGCGGCGCGTTCCTTCAGCACGGATGGCGCGAACGGGCGGAAGCTTTCGCGCTGCTTGATCTTGAGATTCATCACCGACTGCATGGCTGGATTTCGTGGATCGCCCAGAATGCTTCTTGACCCGAGCGCCCGCGGGCCGAACTCCATTCGCCCGTGAAACCAGCCCACGACTTTGCCGGCGGCCAGCAGTCTGGCCACCTCGGCAAGCAATTCCGCCTCCCCGGTGAATTTCTGATACGGCGCGTCTTCGGCGGCAAGGGTTTGCGCGATTTCTTCGTTTGAGAATACGGGGCCAAGGAGGCTGCCTTGCTGGGCATCGCGCCCGGCGGGTTGGCGCGGATTTTCGAGCAATTGATGCCAGACGAACAGCGCCGCGCCCAGCGCGCCACCGGCGTCGCCTGCGGCCGGCTGAATCCACAGATCGGAGAACGGCCCTTCCCGCAGGACCTGCCCGTTGGCGACGCAATTCAGCGCCACACCACCGGCGAGCGCGAGGTTTTTTTTGCCCGTCAGGCGGTGAGCTTCCCTAGCCATGTTCAGAACAATTTCCCCGGTCACAACTTGAATGCTCGCGGCCAGATCCATGTGTCGCTGCTCCAGTTGCGTTTCCGGCCGGCGGGGTGGTCCGCCAAACAGGGCATGGAATCGCTCGTTGGTCATCGTCAGCCCCTGGCAATAATTGAAATAGTCCATGTTCATCCAGAGGCTGCCATCCTTTTTGACCTCGATCAGCCGCTCGCGAATGACATTGGCAAATTGCGGCCGGCCGTAAGGCGCAAGCCCCATGAGCTTATATTCGCCACTGTTGACTTTGAACCCGCAATAGTAGGTGAACGCCGAGTAAAGCAATCCCAGCGAGTGGGGAAACTTCAGCTCGCGCAGCAGCTGAATGTGATTCCCCTCGCCGGCGCCGATGGCGGCCGTGCACCATTCGCCGACGCCATCCAGCGTTAAAATTGCCGCCTCGTCAAACGGGCTGGGGTAAAATGCGCTGGCTGCGTGGCTTTCGTGGTGTTCGGTGAAAATAAAACGGGCGCGGCGGGCGTCGGGCAGTTGCCGGCGCAGCAACCGCCGCAGATGCAGCTTGTCTTTGAGCCAGACCGGCAAGGCGAGGCGAAAACTGCGGAAACCGGCGGGCGCAAAAGCGAGGTAGGTTTCCAGCAGCCGGTCAAATTTGAGCAGTGGTTTGTCGTAAAACGCGACGTAATCAAGGTCCTCCGGTTGAAGATCGCCCGCCTGCAGGCAAGAGGCAATGGCGCTGGCCGGAAAACCGGAATCGTGTTTCTTGCGGGTGAACCGTTCCTCCTGCGCCGCGGCGACAATCCGTCCGTCCACGATCAGCGCGGCGGCGCTGTCATGGTAAAAGGCCGAAATACCAAGAATGCTCGTCGGCGGCATGGAACGCGGAGACAAAGTAAACTCGCGGTGGAGAAAGGGCAAGTTTCGCGGCGTCCGCAGACACCCATTTCATCAGCATCCAGACGCCAGAGGCACGGGCAAATCGGCTACTTCGTAATGGCGGCCAATTTTTCGTTGGCTTGAGCGACAACGGCCAGGGTGCTTTTATCCGTGTCGAAAACGGAGTTCAACCCCTGCGGTTCGCAGAACGGGTCGCCCATCAGCCCGCCGGCTGAACTCATGCTGTCGCCCACGCGGCCTTCGCCGCCCCAGGTCCAGAAATTTGCCGCCTGCAGCGCGCGTCCAGCCCGGCAGGATTCCGCCACCTGATCAAACATGCGGCGGAAATACTCATCGCGTGCCGCCGTGGGAGCTTCAGGTCCATACTGCTCATGATCGCGGGGCAGGCCAAATTCCTCCAGGACGAGCGGCTTGTGCAACGTGTCGGTGGCCAGGACGTTGTGTTGTTCAACATGGTCCCTGGCCTTGATTGCAGCCGTTTCAAAATCGGGTCCGAGCTGGAAGTTTTTCAACCAGCTCCAATTCTTGAGCCACATGTGGACAGTCACATAGTCAATCGCCGGGGTTTCATGCGCCTTCACAAAAGCCTCGGGCTTGTCCAAACAACCATGAATGCCCTCGGAGCCGGTGCAAACGAGATGATTGGGATCCTGCGCATGAATGAATCGCGCCGTCGCGTCCACCCATTGGCAGAATTCCCGCACTCCGCTGACCGCGGCATCCGCGCCGGGGCGCGGTTCGTTGGCGAGTTCCCAGGTCATGATCACCGGGTCGTCACGATAGACCCGGCCATTCACGGTGTTGCGGCGCTGGATGAGCCGCGCGAGGTAATCCAGATAAAGCTGGTTCGCGGCGGGCGTGACGTAAAACCGCGCGGAAAATTTGATGAAGCCGCTCCAATTGCCCTTCTCCATGACCGGCTTGTCCGGGTCCGGAATCGTGTCGCCGGTAATCCAGCGAACATATTGCGCAAAGCCGCCGGACCATTGCCAATAATTCGATGCGAAAAGGATCGCGCGCATGTCGCGCCGGGCCATTTCGGCCACGCAAAAATCCAGGCCGGCGAGCAAATCCTCGTCCCAGTCGCGGGGAGCGCGCGTGATCCCGCGGGAAATGGCGCCGACAAGAGGCGAGGTTTCCGAGCCCGCGAGCAGACGGAGGTTGTTGACACCGAGGCTCTGCAGGCGGTCGAGCTCCCGAAGCATGCGCTTCCGGCCCCCGCTTAATTTGGCGTCCGAGAGATAGCATCCGTACCAAACATTGGTCCCGATGTAACCATAAGGACGGCCGCCCAACTCAAAGCGGCCGTTGCGGACGGAAACGAAGTCGTTCGCGCGCTTTTTGGCAGTGGTGGATTTCGCCCGCAGATTGCCATAGCCGGCAGCGGCCAGCGGCACAGCCAATGCGGCGGTTTTGATGAAGTCCCGGCGGGACGTGTGTCGGCTGCTCATAATGATTTGACGTGCCAGGTTGCTGAATGGTTCCAGCTAAATTTTCAAACGGACCTGGCAAAGACGCGTACATTGCGCGCGGGAATGGGAATTTTTTCAAGTCGCAAATTTTAACGACATTTTTGATTTTGAATTCCGCCCGGCCTGCGTCAAACTGTATCGGGCAGCAGATATAAGCGAGCATGATTTTTCAGCCGACAACCAGCGGGATGCCGAGAAGCGACGTTTTTGTTCGCAAAAAAAAGATTGTGAACCGCGCGCACCGGCAAGTTGCCCGCACGATGCTGGCGCTGGCGGCTGATTCCGCTTGAAGAAAAACTGCCCAAACCGACAACCCATTCACTCACAACGGTCCAAGCCAAATGAACCAAACCGTATTTCAAGCCCAATTGAAACAACTCCAACGGCAGCATGAACAGTTGATCAAACGCCGCAATCGCCCGCAAAAGAACGGTAACGGCATCTTCGACCGGTACCAATTCCCGGTCCTGACGGCCGAACATGCGCCCTTGTTCTGGCGTTATGATTTCAATCACGCCACCAATCCGCATCTCATGACGCGGCTCGGCATCAACTGCGCTTTCAACGTCGGGGCGCTGGAGTGGAACGGGAACATCGTGCTGATGACCCGCACGGAAGGCTGGGACCGCAAATCCTTTTTTGCCGTGGCCGAAAGCAAAAACGGCATTGATGGGTTCAGATACTGGGATTACCCGGTGCGAATGCCGGATTACGAGCCGCAGGAGACGAATTTGTACGACATGCGTCTGGTCCGGCACGAGGACGGCTGGATTTATGGGTTATTTTGCGCCGAACGGCATGACGACTCAAATCCGGGAGATCTATCGGCGGCCATCGCCCGTTGCGGGATTGCGCGCACGAAAGACCTGGTGAAATGGGAACGGCTGCCCGACCTCAAAACCAACGCGCTCCACCAGCGCAATTGCGTACTGCACCCGGAGTTTGTGAAAGGCAAATACGCGTTTTACACGCGTCCGATGGCGGACTTCGCCGCCACCGGCAGCGGCGACGGCATCGGTTGGGGGTTGTGCGATGACATTGAGAATGCGGTCGTTGGCAAGGAACAGATCATTGATCCGCGATTTTATCACACGCTCAAGGAAGGGAAAAACGGTCTGGGTCCGGCCCCCATCAAGACGAAGAAAGGCTGGCTGCACCTGGCCCACGGTGTCCGCAACACCGCTGCTGGCATGCGTTACGTTCTCTACCTGTTCCTGTGCGACCTGAAAGATCCGGCGAAACAGATCAAGGCCCCCGGCGGGTATTTCATGGCGCCGGAAGGCGAAGAACGCGTCGGCGATGTGTCGAATGTCGTGTTTGCCAACGGCTGGGTGGCGCGTCCCAACGGCGACGTGTTCATCTACTACGGTTCCTCGGACACGCGCACGCATGTGGCGACGACGACGGTTGAGAAATTGCTGGATTACGTGGTTAACACGCCCGCAGACGGCATGCGCTCGAAGATTTGTGTCGAACAGCGCTGTCGTTTGATCGAAAACAATCTTCGCCTGAAAACCGCGCGGCGAACCTAAGCCGTTGAACAACTGCAACCCATAAACATGACCGTTCGTTTTCTGGCTGGAATGTTGATCCTGTCCGCTTTCGCAACGAGCGCGGCTGGCCAGTCCGGTCATCACGAACGACCGACCGCATCAGGCATTCACAATGTGCTGGACTATGGCGCGAAGGGCGATGGCGCGGCCGATGACACGGCGGCGATCCAGAAAGCGGTGGACGCCTGCGCTGCCCAGGGTGGCGGACAGATTGTGTTGCCCGGCGGCCGGACCTTTCTCGCGGGGGCAATCACGTTGCATAGTGGACTTGATTTCCATCTGGCGCGCGGCGCGGTGTTGAAGGGGAGCGCGCGCTGGCAGGATTACGGTCAGGCGGGGGCGTTGCTGTTTGCGAAGGATACGACGGGCATTTCCATTTCCGGCGACGGTGTGCTGGATGGCAATGACAAGGCGGTGTGGCAAAAACTCGCCGACGAACAGGCGGGCGGCGACGTGAACAAAACGGGCTGGTGGCCGCAATCCTTCTGTGGGGTCTGGTGGCCGTTCGGGCGGAGCGCGACCGACAAGACACTCGCCGCCGGCCGGCCCATGATGATCATCTTGATCGGGTGCAAGCAGGTGCGCATCCGGGACATCACCATTCGCAACGCGCCGAGCTGGACGGTGCATCCGGTGGGGTGCGAGGACCTGGTGATTGATTCCATCAGCATCCTCAACGATTGGAACGTGGCCAACAATGACGGCATTGATCTCGATCACTGCCGGAACGTGCGCGTCGCCAACTGCCACATTGACACGGCGGATGATGGCATTGTGCTCAAGAATACGCCGAACTTCGCCAGCTACGGCCGCAGCGAAAACATCACCGTCACCGGCTGCACCATCGCTTCGCGGAGTTGCGCGCTCAAGCTGGATGAAGCCTATGCGCCGCCGGGAATCCGCAACGTGGTCTTCGACGCCTGCGTCATTCACCGCAGCAATCGCGGCCTGTGCATTCAAAGCCGCGACGAGGGTGACATTGAAAATGTACTTTTCTCAAACATCACGATTGAAACCCAACTGCAACCGGGCAAGTGGTGGGGCGCGGGCGAGCCGATTCATATCAGCAACCTTCCGCGCCACCCGGACACGAAGGTGGGACACGTCCGCCAGATCCGCTTCAGCAACATTCTGTGCCGGGGCGAGAGCGGCATTTACCTCCGCGGCTGTGAGGCTCAACCGCTCGAGGACATCGTGTTTGACAACGTGCGCCTGGAGGCAGGCAAGACCGGCGACGTGCAGGGAGGATTTTATGATGACCGTCCGATTGGGTCAGCTTCCGCCGATGGAAAATTTGCGGGCATTTACACCAACACCATCGCCGGCATCCACTGCGAGTTTGTGCGCGGACTGACGATTTGCAACACGCAGGTGATCTGGAGCGGGCGGTTGGAAGGCTATTATGGCGCGGCGCTGGAAGCGCACCACGTTGAAGGATTGCAACTGGAGTATTTCACCGGCAAAGCGGCGTGGCCCGGCAAAACGCCGGATAAAATCTTGGAATAGCCGGGGCGAAGGCGAACGGTTGAAAAGTGGAAAAGCCCCAGGCAATGAATTCTTTTTTAACGAAGGGCGTTTCAGTCATGAAAAAACGAACCATGCTCGTGCCGTTGGTCGGCTTGTTGTGCGGCGGATGCAGTTCCATCAAGCCGGTGACACCCAATCCGTCGCCGGAAGCCGCGGCGCTTTTGAATTATATCCAGAGTCTTTCCGGCCGGCACACGCTCACCGGCCAGCACAATTTTCCGAATACGCAGGACGCTTCCACCCGCCATGCCGTCAAGGCCTGGGGCAAGACGCCGGCCATCTTCGGCCAGGATTTTGGCTTCGCCAAGCCCGGCGACAAGGACGCGGCGGCCGCCCGCCCCGAGATTATCGCGGAGGTCAAGCGGCAGTACGAGAATGGCTCAATCATCACCCTGTGCTGGCACGCCGTGCCGCCCACCGCGGATGAGCCGGTCA